>ENA-UOOA01005056-UOOA01005056.1-human-gut-metagenome-genome-assembly--contig:-P61old-NODE-5056-length-14201-cov-5.806306_pt1 | contig 14201 bp, 15 predicted proteins | sample MGYA00242467_ERZ724014 | MGnify/ENA metagenome assembly ERZ724014
GCTTCCGCGCCGGCGCGGGAAAAGCGGGCACGCACGGCGTCGGCAAGGAGCAGGGCGGTGCCCTCCGTGCCGAGCAGACTGGAGCTGATGAGCAGATCCTTGTGCGCCTTGTCGTCCGGCGTGTAGCCGGCAAAGTTGAGGTGATAGGCGCTGCGCTCCTCGTCCCGCTCGCGGATCAGGCGGCGCGCGGCGTCCTCGTCCACGTCCTTCCAGCGCATGCAGTGGCGCAGACGGTCGGCGTAAGCGGCGTAGATATAAATGTGCATCGCGTCGGGCTCGTCGGCGAGGATAAAGTCCGCGCAGCGGCCGACGAGAATGCAGCTGCCCTCCGCGGCGAGGCGGCGGATGATGGTCTCCTGCGTTTGGAAAATGCGGTTTTGCATCTCGCTTGCGCGGCTGCCGCGGCTCTGGATGAGGAATGGGAAAAACGTGTCCCCCACGGGGCGGCGGGAGCGCTCCTCGCTCGCGTTTACGACGCCCTTCGGCAGACCGAGCGTCCGTCCGGCCTCCTGCCCGATCTCCTCGCTGTAGCAGGGCACGCCGAGCAGCGCGCCGAGCCGCTTCGCGATCACGCGCCCGTTGCTTGCAAACTGGTCGGTGACCGTCACCACAAATTTTGTCTCATTCATCGCGTTTTCCTCCTCTCCGGCTCACATGAGACAGCCTGCGATCACAAAGCCGATCATGGAGAGTATAGCAGCGATCAGGACATAAGGCAACTGGGAAAGTGCATGCTCCATATTGTCGATCCCGGCGGAGTTGGCGGAGAGAATGGTCGCGTCCGTATAAAAGCAGGCGTGGCTGCCGAAGGTGCCGCCGGAGATGATCGCCGCCATGGTCAGCACGGGGTTCGCGCCGAGCGCCTCGCACATCGGCAGCAATATCGGCGTCACAACGGCGCTCATGCCCCAGTTCGAGCCCGTCACGAAGGCGAGCACGCTGAGCAGCAGAAACGCCGCGAGCGGAAAAATCTTCGGCGAGAGGATCGGTCCCACGAGCGCCACGAGAAACTCCGTGAGCGCGAGCCGGTCGCAGATCTCCTTGAGCGAAAAAGCCGCGACGAGCATGAAAAAGATGCTCATCATGTCGCAGAAGCCCGAAACGGTCTTGCCGAAAAACTCCTCCATGCTGAGCATCTTCGTCGGCACATAGAGCAGCAGGCAGACAATGAGCGCGACGACGACGGCGAGCAGAATGTCCATCGTGATCACGCCGACGGCGACGAGCACGAGCATGGGGATGAGAAAATACCAAATGTTGCCGTCCGTCTCCGCGGCGGCGGGGTCGTCGTGGTTGAAGCGGCGGGAAGCGTCGCTGTAGACCTTGCCGGTCTCCGCCGCGCGGCGGAAAGCGGTCTTCATGCCGCCGAGCTTCGGGATGACGCCGAGGCAGAACAGCAGCACGACGATGAGCGCGATGATCGGGTAAAAGCAGAAGGGGATTGCGTGGATATAAGCGTTCATGGCGGAGGGGAAATTGCTGGAAATGATGTGCTCCTCATAAAAGAGCGAGCTGAAAAACACCGCCCAGGTGGACACCGGCAGCAGCACGCAGACCGGCGCGCCGGTGGAGTTCAAGATAAACGCCAGCGACTCGCGCGGGAGCTTTTTGCGGTCGAACACACCCTTCATGCATGCGCCGATGGTCAGGACGTTCAGATAGTCGTCCACGAAGAGCAGGATGCCCATGATGTAAGCGGTGAGGAGCGTGCGCTTTTCGTTCGTGCAGAGCTTTGAGACGACGCGCGAAAAGCCGAAGGTGCCGCGCGACGCCTGAAGCAGCGCGATGAGGCTGCCGAAGAGCCCGCAGACGAGCCAAAGCCACGCATTGCTGCCCACAACGTCCTGCACGATCGCGATCCACTCCGGGAGCGCGCGGGTGCGGTAGAGCACGATGCAGCCCAGAACGGAGCCGAGCAGCAGAAATTCCGTACACCGCCGCGTCGCGATGGCGCCGGCGATGATGACCGCGAGAATACAAATCGCCCAAAGTCCGGTTGGCATGGTGGAATCATCTCTTTTCCTGTTTGACTGCCGGGATAAAACCGGGCTTCCCATTCATTTTTTCGGAACAGGAAGCCCTTTTGCGGAATGTGTTCAGTTTATGCGGTCACGACGGTGCCGGTCTTGCCCTCAAGGGCGTCGATCGCCTTGTCGAGCGAGGTGATGACCGCCTTTTTGCCGGGATTTGCGCGCACGAACGCCATGCATGCGCGCACCTTCGGCAGCATGCTGCCGGGGGCGAAGTGACCCTCGCCGACGTAGCGCTCCGCCTCGGCGAGCGTCATGTGGTCGAGGTCCCGCTGCTCCGGCTTGCCCCAGTTGACGGCGACCTTCTCGACCTCCGTGAGGATGACGAGCATGTCGGCGTCCAACTGCTCGGCGAGCAGCTCCGCGGCAAAGTCCTTGTCGATGACCGCCGCCACGCCGTCCAGCGTGCCGTCGGGGTTTTCCGCGACGGGAATGCCGCCGCCGCCGCAGGTGACGGGTATGGTGCTGTCCATCAGCCGGCGCACCGCGTCGATCTCCACGATCCGGCGCGGCAGGGGGGAGGCGACGACGCGGCGGTAGCCCCGACCGGCGTCCTCCTTCATCGCGTAGCCCTTCGTCCGGGCAAGCTCCTCCGCCTCGTCCTTGCCGTAAAACGCGCCGATGGGCTTCGTCGGATTCTGGAACGCCGGGTCGCCGCGATCCACGACGACCTGCGTCACGAGGCTCACGACGGGCGTGTCGATGCCGCGGCGCGCGAGCGCATAGCGCAGCGCCTGCTGAATGTGATAACCGATATAGCCCTGACTCATCGCGCCGCAGACGTCGAAGGGCATGGGCGGAACGACGTCCTTTGCCGTTTCGCTCGCGAGCACGATACGGCCGACCTGCGGACCGTTGCCGTGGACGATGGCGAGCTGGTGGCCCGCGGCGCTGAGCTCCGCGATGCGCTCTGCGGTCTGCTTGACGACCTCAAGCTGCGCCTCCGCGGTGGGGGCGCTGTCGCGGCTCTGGAGGGCGTTGCCGCCCAGCGCGATCACGATCTTTGCCATGGATGACGCCTCCTTTGCGCTTTAGACGATGCAGCGGTCCGCCATGAAGCGGTCGAGGTCTTCCTTCGCGGCGGCGATGCGCAGCTCGGTCGCGGCTGCCTCGCGCTGATACTGGGTGAAATAGACCAGCAGTCCGCGCATGGCGGTCAGACGGTTGCCCGCCTCCAGCCAGCAGAGGCTCGATTCGCTGTCCGCGACCTCGTCCGTGACGTCCTCGCCGCGCGTGGCGGGCAGGCAGTGCATGAACTTGCAGCCGATGTTGCCGAGCTGCATCAGCTCGCGGTTGACCTGATACTTGCCGAAGAGCGCGACACGCTCGGCCTTCGGCATCTCAGACTCATAGAGACCGTACCACACGTCGGTGTAGATGAAGTCCGCGCCGCGGACGAGCTCGCGGTCGTCGCCCTCCTCGAAGGTGCCGCCGGACTGCTCGCAGTTGCGGCGGATGACGTCCATGCAGGCGGCGGAGGGGGAGTCGGGCAGCAGCTTGCCGACCGGTCCGTAGTGGGCGAAGTGCATGCCGAGCTTCGTCGTGATCATGGCGAGGGAGGCGCAGACCTGCGTGGCGTCGCCGGTGAAGACAACGCGGCAGTCTTCGAGCTTTTTGCCGCGCGGCAGATGCTCCACGATGGTGCAGAGGTCGCCGATCTCCTGCGTCGGGTGGTTATAGTCGCTCATGCCGTTGAGCACCGGGATGGTGCAGTTGTTGGCGAGCTCGACCACGGTCTTGTGGTCGATGACGCGCGCCATGACGATGTCGATGAGCTCGCTGAGCACCTTGCCGGTGTCGCCGATGGTCTCGTGACCGCCGAGCTGGATCATGCCGGGTCCCAGATACTGGGCGTGGCCGCCGAGCTGGCTCATCGCGGTCTCGAAGGAGACGCGGGTGCGGGTGGAGGACTGCTGGAAGATCATGCCCAGCGTCTTGTTCTTCATCAGCGGGGGATAATAGCCCGCCTTGATGCACTTTTTGATCTCAAGGGACAGGTTGATGATGTCGAGCAGCTCCTCCTTGGTGAAGTCGCTGGTGTCGATAAAATGACGAAGCGTGTGGCTCATGGTAGGGTACCTCCTATTAGTCGATGTGTGGTAAAAAAGCATCGCTTAAGTTCGCGAAATGAATGCCTTTGGCATTCTCTTATTTGACCGCTTTCGGCATCTGCTGGGTGATGCAGTGGATGTTGCCGCCGCCGTAGGCGACCTCGGTGGTCTGCACCGGCTCGATGGTGTAGCCGGGGAACATCTCCTGCGCCTGCTGCACGGCGAGGGCGTCGTTCTCGTCGCCGTACTGCGGGAGGATGATGGCGTTATTCGTGATGAGGAAGTTCATATAAGAGGCGATGGAGACCTCGCCCTCCTCGCGGGGGATCGCGCCGGTGGCGGTGTCGATGGACCATGCATCCTTCAGATAGCAGGGCTCCTTCGTCATGCACATCTTCCAGACCTTCAGCTTGCGGCCCTTCGCGTCGGTCGCCTCGCTCAGCGTCTTATACGCTGCCTGTGCCGCGGCATAGAAGGGGTGATTCTCGTCCTCGGTCCAGATGCAGGCGACCTCGCCGGGGCGGATGAAGCAGGCAACGTCGTCAATGTGACCGTTGGTCTCATAGGGGTCGATGCCGTCCTTGATCCAGATGATCTTTTCGAGGTTCAGATACTCCTTGAGCATCATCTCGATCTGCTCCTTGTCGAGCTGCGGGAAGTTTCTGCCGGAGTCGGGATTGAGCAGGCACATCTCGGTGGTGAGCAGGGTGCCCTCGCCGTCGACGTGGATGGAGCCGCCCTCAAGGATGAAGTCCAGACCCGCCGGGCAGCTGTCCGCGTCCGTGCGGTAGGAGTCGACGCCCATCAGGTCGCAGATCTTCTGCGCCATCGCATCGTCGTTCGCCCACGGGAAGTAAAGACCGTCCACAAGACCGCCCCACGCATTGAAGATCCAGTCGACGCCGCGGATGTCGCCCTTGTCGTTGATGACGAAGGTCGGACCGCAGTCGCGGACCCAGGCGTCGTCGCTGCTGAGCTCAACCACGCGGATGTTCTCCGGCAGACGGGCGCGGGCGTTGGCGTACTGGGTGTTGTTGACGAGCATGGTGACGGGAGTGTGCTTTGCGATGGCCTTTGCCACCTCGGTGTAGGCACGCTGAGCAGGCTTTGCGCCCTGACGCCAGTTGTCGCAGCGCTCCGGCCAGATCATGAAGACATGATCATGCGGCTCAAATTCGCCGGGCATACGGAAGCCGTCCTGCTTGGGGGTGCTGTTGTAGATACGCTTAGCCATGGTTTTATCCTCCTTCAGGTAAATAAATAATAGTGATAATGATAAATTGATTTTTTAGGTTCAGCGGCGCCCGTCAGGCGTCGATGGACGCCGCCAAGAGGGAGAGAAAGGAAAATGGAGTTATTTCAGCTTTTTCTTCCGAAACGCGATGAGCAGCTCGCCGAGCAGGATGCAGATGACGGCGCCGATCGTGATGGGCAGGGTGCCGGGAACGGACTCAGCGTCCAACGGCACGGCGGTGAACATAACGGAGAGGACAATGAGAATCATCGGAATGATTGCCATCAGCTTCTGCAACCCCTTGCCGCCGGGGACGCGGAAGGGACGCTCCGTGTCCGGGTCAACGCGGCGCAGCTTCAGGAACGCAGGGAACACGGGGAGATAGCTGATGAGGAGCAGGACAAGGTTCAGAGAGAAGAAGGTCCAGAATAGGTCACTCTCGGGGGCTGCGACGGAGAGGACGACGCCAATGACGACGATGATGGAGGCGATGATGCCGTTCATAAGGGCAGAGCCGATGGGCATATCGTTCTTCGCCCAGCGCTTTTTGAAGATGGCGGGCATGTCGCCGTTGTCCGCGGCGTAAGCTGCGGTGGAGTTGACACCCATGGACCAGCTGATCATATTTCCGAACAGCGTGATCATAAAGAGAAGGGCGATTGCGGCAAGGAAGATCTTGTTCTCCACGCCCATTGCGGTGAAAGCGTCGAGCAGACCGGAGCTGGTGTTAATCTCACTGACAGGGACAGCAGCGCTGATGCCGAAGCCGCCCAGCAGATAAATCGCTGCAATGAGGAGTCCGCCGACGACAATGGCGTTAGGAATCTGCTTTTTGGGGTTGGTCATATCGTCGGAGAAGGTACAGACGACCTCAAACCCCAGCATATTGAATATGATGACGGAGATGAACGAGAGCGAGCCGAGGTCGAAGCTCGGGAGGAAGGAGCGGAAGCTCATGTCATTGGCAAAACCGTTCTTGATGCCGAAGTAGATGCCCATCACGCCGACCAGAACGGCGAGGACGACCTTGATGACTGCGCAGATGTTCAGGATAACAATGCTGTCGCAGACGGGGTAGAAGGCGATGATGGTGACGATCCAGACGAACGCGAGCTGAATAAGCAGGCTCGGCACGGTGCCGATCTGAATGCCGAAGGCGAAGTCCAGCAGCTCAGGGACCATGACTGCAAGGGATGCCATCCAGAGCGGGAAGTTCAGCCAGTACCACCACGCGGCGCGAGCACCCCAGCGGGTGCCGGGGAAGGCCTTGTTGATCCAATCGTAAAGACCGCCGTCGCCCTGGTATGTCGTGCCGAGCTCGGACGAGATGAGGCCGTAGGGGATCAGGAACAGAACGATCATGAAGATCCACCAGAAGAACTGGCTGTTGCCGATGGCTGCGACCGGTGCTGCGGCTTCGGCGACGAAGACCACGCAGATGACGGACAGCAGGACCGACACATAGTTGAATTTTTTCTTTTCCATAGTTGTTTTGTGTCCTCCTCTTTTTCAATAGTAATATTGAGAAATGCTGGAATCCCGGGTCTTGGGACGTTCTCCGCGACGCCTGCGGGGCTGCGTCCTCCTTGCTGTGTTCAGAATAGCATGCACCACGGAACTTTACAATTATCTTTTCCTAAACATTGGGTTGATTCCTCTTGACAATTTGACAAACATGCTCTAAACTTTATCTAAACTCTTGCGCAGTTTGCACAACAACTTGCTTGTCCCGCACTGGAAAGAATCTGGGAAATTGGGGGAAAAACCATGGCGGTCACAGTCCTGCAATACAGCTACAGCACACTCCTCATCGTCGCCTACACCTCGGTTGTGGCATTCACGCTCTGCATGACGATCCTCTATCGCCAGCGCATCGGCTACCCGATCATGGGCATCTTTCTCTTCTGTCTGCTGGACGCCCTCGTGGTCGACCTTACAGAGTTCGTTCCGGTCTTTGCCGAGTGGTATAACCGCCTCTTTCTGCAAACGCCCTCGATTAAGACGGTTATTTACCTCGGGCTCGCGTTTTGCTCCATGGCGTTTTACACGACCCAGAAGGGAGGCACGGTCGGACCGTTTCAGATCGTGATCGTCATGCTGCTCGGACTCTGGTATATCTTCATCCCGCTGACCGGCATGAACGCGACCTCGGTCTACCTTTATTACATCGCTTATCAGATTTTTGCCATTTTTGCCTGCATTTATGCGCTGCGTGATATTCCGCGCATCACGGGCGTTCCCGTGGGGCGCAAAACCTTCCTGCGGCTCATTATGTGGGTGACGATCGCGTTTTCGCTCTGCATCATCGCGGAGGATACTTACGTTATTTTCCATGTCGACAGCTATACGGAGGGCAACATCCACATCTATGACCGCAACCGCTGCGAGGACCTGATGCGGCTGGCGTATGCCGGGATTTTTTACGCGTATGTGTTCCGCATTTTCCACGCCGGCGAGCTGAACCCTGCCGACAATCTCTTCGGCGGCAGAGTCGCCGCAGAGGAGGCGCCCGCGCCCGTGCAGGACGCCGCCGCGCCCCTCTCCGAAACACAGGGCGCGGAGTATAAGAAGATGAAATTCGCCCGGAAGCTCGGTCTGACCGAGCGTGAGCTGGAGGTTTTCGCCCTCCTCCTCGCCGGGCGCAACAATCAGGAAATCAGCAGCGAGCTCACCGTCTCCATGGGCACCGTCAAGGCGCATGTGCACAATATTTACCAAAAAGCCGACGTCACGCGGCGGTATGAGCTCGTGAGGCTCTATGAGGAGTTTGAGGCGTAGTTGGGGGATTCTCGCCCTTGGGGGCGAGAAAAACTAAACCCAACTCCCCCTTGACAACGCCCAAGAAAAGGTCTATACTCCAAGCTAACGAATATTAGTTAGTTAAAGGAGAAAGAAAAAATGAAGCTCTATTTCGGAAACGCCGTGTCCACGGCGACGACACTGATGACCTTGGTCCTGCTGTCATTTATCGCCGTCACGGCGGCGACGCGCGCGAGCGTCCAGTTCTGGGGACGGCGGAGCCTGATCGTGCTCATCCTCGGTCTCGTGATCTGCTGCTTCGCGGCGGCGCGCGACGGGCTGGACAAAACGATCCAGCACGCGATCGACGGCTCCTGTGCGCCGGGGATTTTCCCGCTGCTCAGCGTCCCGACCGTCATCGGCTGCGCCGGTGCGCTGCTCATCGTGGTCGCCGCCGTCGCGACGCCCATCGCCAAAAGCCAGCAGACCCGCGAAGTATGCTTTTACCTCATGAGCGGCGGCGTCGTTCTCAAGACCGCCACCGTCGAACTCGCGCGGCTGCTGATGAGATGAAAAAAGCCCCGCCGGTTTCCGGACCGGCGGGGCTTTCGAGCATCTTTTGCCTCTCGTGGAGGGAGAGCCAAGGGACTTATTCGTATAATCCAGCAGCTTCCATCAGCGTTTGCCGGAACTGCTCGCGGACGGAATCCGGGGAGAGGATCTCCGCGGCGGCGCCGAAGGCGTAGAGCCATGCAAAGAATTTCGGCGACACGGCGACGCTGACGGTGACGGTGAAGCGGTCATCGTCGTCGGGGGAAATGACGGTGTCGCTGCCGAAACGGTCCATGACGGCGCCGACGAAGCGGTTTTCAAAGCGCAGGCGCAGCGTCAGCAGCTCGCCGGAGAACATATTGAACACCTTCTTGGAGTACTGCGAAATGTCGACCTTGTCGAAGACGTCCTTCCCGTCGCGCGGACGGGAGAGGGCGGAGATGTCCGTCATTTTATCCACGCGGTAGTGCTTCAGCTTCCCCGCCGCGGCGTCGTAGCCGAGCATATAGTATTTTTCGCTGTCCCACATAAGCGAGAAGGGGCTGATCTCATACCAGCCGCCGTCCCGGCGGAGCCGGCGCTCCTTGTCGACAGTGTAGTCAAAGTAGTGAAAGCGGATGGCGCTGTCGTTCGTGATCGCGCCGGAGATCTCGTCGACGTTGTAGTAAACGCTTTCGTTCATGCTCTTCACGCGGTTGCGGACATAGACCTGCCGTTGGAGCAGCTGAGCGTCATGGACGCTTGCGAGCCCCTCGATCTTTTTGATGAGGCTGAGGGTCTTTTTCTCCGTGATGAACTTTGAAGACTGCACGCTGTCGACGAGCAGCTTCAGCTCGGGCAGCTCAAAATCCCGGCTGCCGATGTAATAGCCGTTGGTCCGCCCGCGGACGATCACGATGTCGAGCCCGAAGCGGCGGAGCGCGTCCAGATCGTCATACAGCGTCTTGCGCTCCACCGAGATGTCATAGCGGGCGAGCTCGTCGGTCATTTGCTGAACGGTCAGAGGATGCGCCTCGTCGGACCTTTGCAGCAGGAATTGCATCAGATATAAAAGCTTCAGCTTCTGATTTGCGGATCGTGCCATAGATCAAAACTCCTCCCCGCGTCAGTCCCAGTCGGAGTCGCCGTCGTCGGAGTCGCCGGAATCATCCCAGTCCGCGCCGGAGCTCCGGGAGGACGACTCCGTTTCCTTCTGAAACTCCTGATAAAACGCATACTCCGCGCTCCGCTCCAAAGAATCAAGCCTGCCGTCGCGGTTGAAATCGAACATGCCTCCGAATGCTTTTTCGTCCATTGTTCTGTCCTCCTTGTTTTTATATCACTATATCACAGTTCGTCCGAGGAGGGAAGACCCGGCACCTCGGTTTTTTCGCCGGTTTCGTCTTCGCCGGTCTCGATCTCGCCGGCGTCGGTCTCGATCTTGTCGTCCTCGTCCTCGTCGTCATCATCTTTCCAGTCGTCGTCGATCTGGGAGAGAAGCTCGCCGCGAAGCGCGGCGGGGTCGCCCTCCTCGACACGGCAGATGATCTTGCTGCCCGTCGTGAACAGAACGCGGGCGTAAAAGCGCTTTCCGACCCGGTCGTAAACGCGCCCGGCGCTCATGGTGCCGCCGGCGACCGAGCCCCAGCTGTTCGCGACATAGCCCACGGTGCCGAGCATCGGCATCGTGCAGCGGATCGCCTCCTTGTCATAGGCGTTGTCCGGCTCCTTCACGCAGCGGACAAGCCGCCCAATCCGGAACGGCGCCGCACCGCTGTAATTCCGAAAGCCCGCGACGGTGATGAACATTTCCTTCATATCCTTGTTCCTCCCAAAAATTTGTGTCTGCTTTCTCAAGTCGAGCTCAGTATAGCAGGAAAGATGTCCAATAAAACGGACAATCGGGAGAAAGGCAAAAAAAATACGCTGGAATCGGATGATTCCAGCGCATTTATGGTGCGGGTGGTGAAGAACAAACAGGGGAAATTCGTGATCAAACACACGATCCGCCTTCGTCGCGACACGTGCGTGTCGAAAAATTCTCTGCGCGGAGGGAACTTGCAAGCGCCCTGCCGAACGGCAGGGCGCTTGTGCGCAGAGCGGAGTGAGTCTCTCTCGATCGGGAGCCCAGCGCCCTAAAGGACTAGCGCCTTCGGCGCGTCGAAGCCGGGTCCCTGTCGATTTTTTATTCCCAGCCCGTCCAGACGTCCGGCTGATAGCCTACGGTCGCCTGTTTTCCGTTGCGGACGATGGGGGTCTTGATGCGCCAAGGCTCCTCGAAGAGCTTGTCGAGGCGGGCGGCGTCGCTCGCGAGATAGTGCAGCAGTGCGGCGTCGGGGTCCTTTTCGTCGATGAGCGCCTCCACGCCGACGGCGGCGCGGACGGTGTCCAGCTCGCGGCGTCCGAGCCCGAAGCGGTCGAGGTCGATGAACTGGTATTTCACCCGGCGCTCCTTGAAATAGCGCTGGGCCTTTTTCGTGTCGAAGCACTTTTTCTTTCCGTAGATCTGGATATTCACAGCACCCTCCCGAAATAGGCGCGGAGGTTGCCCCAGAAGATATCCTGCACGAGCGCCTCGCTCCAGTTTTTGCGAAGCATCGCCTCATAAAGCGCGTCCAGACTCTGCACGCCCGCGATGCCGCCAGGCAGCTCGGAAATGCCGTCGAGGTCGCCGCCGAGACAAACGGCTTTTTCGCCGCCGAGCTCCAGATAGTGCTCCGCGTGGGCGACGACGGCGTCGATATCGCGCCCGAGACCGAGGAAATCGGTGCAGAAATTGAGCCCCGCGACGCCGCCTGTGCGGACGAGCGCGCCAAACTGCTTATCGCTCAGATTGCGCTTCACATCGCAGAGCGCCTGCGAATCGCTGTGGCCCGCGAGAACAGGCTTTTCCGCGATCTCCAGCACGTCCCAGAAGCCGCGCTCGGAGATATGGGACATATCGAGCGCCACGCCCATCGACTGCGCCGCGCGGACGAAGCCGCGCCCCTGATCAGTCAGGCCGCTGCCGCTGTCCACCGCCGCGCCGCAAAGCGCGTTGTCGTGGTTCCATGTGAGGTGGACGATGCGCACGCCGCGGGTGTACATGCCCGCGAGCTTCATAATGCTGCAATTGAACTTCTCCGCGCCCTCGATGGAGAGCAGCGCGGCGATCTTTCCCTCGCGCACGGCATCGTCGATGTCCTCCGCGCTGCGGCAGAGGGCGACGAGGTCGTCGTTCGCGTCGATCTCCCGCGTGAACGTGGTCAGAACGTCGTCCGTTTCGGCGATCATCGTCTCGCCGTGGCGAACGCAGACGGAGAACACCTGCGCGCAGGGCTTGAAGCGGGAGAGCCGCTCTAAATCGAGATGAAACTCGTTTTTCCGCAGGCTCGCGTTCTGATAATGGACCGGCACCGGCGTGTCGCAGTGGGCGTCAAAATAAGGGATCTTCACGATAAATCAAACCTCAATGATAACGGGGAGGATCATCGGCGAGCGGCGGGTGGTCTTGTAGAGATAGCCGGAGAGGTTGCTCTTGACCTGCCCCTTGATGCCCGCCCAGTCCGTGATGCGGCGCTTTTCGCAGCTCGCGACGCTCTCGTTCACGACGCGCTTCATCTCCTCCATCAGCCCCTCCGCTTCCTTGATATAGACAAAGCCGCGGGTGATGATCTCCGGGTCGCTGACCATATTGCCGTCCTCGCTGGACATGGTCATGATGACCACGAGCATGCCCTCGTCGGCGAGATGCTTGCGGTCGCGCAGGACAACGCTGCCGACGTCGCCGACGCCGGAGCCGTCCACCAGAACCTTGCCCGCCATGACCTCGCCGTTTTCGCGGATGGACTTCGGACCGACCTCGATGACGTGGCCGATGCCGCTGACGACGATGTTGCGGGGGTCGACGCCCATCTCCTTTGCGAGCTTCGCGTGCTGGTGAAGCATGCGCGTCTCGCCGTGGAGGGGGATGACGTATTTCGGCTTCGTCAGCGCGATCATCATCTTGAGGTCCTCCTGACAGGCGTGTCCGGAGACGTGGAGGTTGTCCGTGCGGGTATAGATGACCTCCGCGCCCTTGGCGAAGAGCTCGTCGATGACGCGGCTGATGGTCAGCTCGTTGCCGGGAATGGCGGAGGCGGAGATGATGATGCGGTCGCCCGCGTCGATATCCACCTGCTTGTGCTCGGAGAACGCCATGCGGTGCAGCGCGCTCATCTCCTCGCCCTGACTGCCGGTCGTGATGATGACCATCTTGTTGCGCGGGACGGTCTTGAGCTTATCCATCTCCACGAGCACGCCGTCCGGGACCTTCATGTAGCCGAGCTCGCGCGAGACCTTCATGATGTTCTCCATGCTGCGGCCCGTGATGCCGACCTTGCGCTTATAGCGCGCGGCGGAGTTGATGATCTGCTGGATGCGGTCCACGTTGGAGGCGAAGGTCGTCACGATGATGCGCTTGTCGCAGTCCTTGAAAAGCTCGTCGAACCTTGCGCCGACCTTGCGCTCGCTCTCGCTGTGGCCCGGCTTTTCCACGTTGGTGGAGTCCGGCAGCAGGGCGAGCACGCCCTCGTTGCCGAGCGCGCCGAGGCGTGCGATGTCCGCCATGCCGCCGGAGACAGGCGTGACGTCGAACTTGAAGTCGCCGGTGTGGACAACGGTGCCGATCGGGGTCTTGATTGCGAAGGACACCGCGTCGGCGATGGAGTGGTTGATGTGGATGAATTCCACGGAGAAGCAGCCCGCCTTGATGGTCGTGCCCGCCTCAACGGTCGTGATCTTCGCCTGCTTGAGCAGACGGTGCTCTTCGAGCTTGATCTTCACGAGCGCGGCGGTGAGGCGCGTTGCATAGATCGGCGGGTTGATCTTGCGGAGAACGTAAGGCATCGCGCCGATGTGGTCCTCGTGGCCGTGGGTGAGGAAAATGCCGCGGATGCGGCTCGCGTTTTCCTCCAGATAGGTGATGTCGGGGATTACGGAGTCGATTCCGTACATCTCCTCGTCCGGAAAGCCCATGCCGCAGTCGACGACGATGATGTCCTTTCCGTACTCATAAACGGTGAGGTTCTTGCCGATCTCACCGAGTCCCCCAAGGGGGATGATCTTCAGCTTGTTCTGCTTTGCAGCCATAAAATCTCCTTTGAAACCAGATAATTTTTCGCGTTTTTACGGCATAGCACGGCATGGACTCGGCGTGCGGCTTTATCCCGGAGACCCCGTTCGCCCCCGTCTTATTCCCCGCAGCCCAGCCCAATGCTCTGCCGCTGATATTCTCTTTGATCTATATCCAGCGCGGTGTCTCCCCGCGCATGACGCCATTATAAAAAAGGTTTAACCCTTTATCCGGTGAATTATACCATAGCCGGGAGAAATTGTCAAATGCGCCGACGCCTGGCGGGTGGAGGGCTCTTGTAGGATCACAATAGATATTGGAAGATATTGGACAAACGAAGAAACAGGTGTGAGAGATATGGTCTCGTGTAATAAAATCAGGCTACCACGCCAACTCATCCTGAAAGGAGACCAAAAGCTAAGGCGGGAGCATCGCTTGAGATGCTCCCGCCTTTGTCATGCCTCTTCCTGTCCGAGCGGCTGCGGTTATATTCACATCCAGAGCCAAGCGAAGCGGCGGGGATC
>ENA-UOOA01005060-UOOA01005060.1-human-gut-metagenome-genome-assembly--contig:-P61old-NODE-5060-length-14191-cov-3.740662_pt1 | contig 14191 bp, 12 predicted proteins | sample MGYA00242467_ERZ724014 | MGnify/ENA metagenome assembly ERZ724014
AGCACCGAAAGATACTCAGGCAATTACGTTGTCCAATGAGCAACAAACTGCATTTAACCATTTAAAACAGCAGTACGAAACGGGAAAGAGCGGTGTTTCACTGCTTTACGGTGTTACGGGCAGTGGAAAAACCCTTGTGTTTATGAAGCTGATTGATGAAGTGTATCAACAGGGAAAAGGCGTTATCGTTATGGTGCCGGAAATTTCTCTCACGCCACAGACCATCGGCCGTTTCCATAAACGGTACGGCAACCGAGTAGCTGTATTCCACAGCGCACTTTCTATGGGTGAACGGTTGGATGAATGGAAGCGAGTAAAAAATGGGCAAGCTCTGATTGCGGTAGGTACCCGTTCCGCTGTATTTGCCCCATTTGAACATCTTGGTTTAATTATTATGGATGAGGAACAGGAATATACCTATAAGTCGGAATCTTCTCCGCGGTATCATGCACGGGAAGTTGCAAAATATCGTTGTGCATACCATAATGCTTTATTGGTGTTGGCTTCCGCCACTCCTTCTTTAGAGAGTTACTTTATGGCTGAAAACGGCAGATATTCTTTGAAGTCCTTGCCGCATCGCTATGGAGATGCAAAGCTGCCGGAAGTCATTATTGCGGATATGAACGAGCAGTTGTCCACCGGCAATACAACAGCGTTCAGCAATGAGCTGATACAGGCGCTTGAAGAAAACCTGGAACGAAAAGAACAGTCTATTTTGCTGCTCAATCGCAGAGGGTATCACACCTTTGTTTCCTGTAAACATTGCGGAGAGGTGGTCACTTGTCCAAGCTGCAGCATTTCTTTGACATATCATAGCGCAAACAATCGGCTGATGTGTCATTACTGCGGCTATTCTGTTCCTTTTACGAAAGAATGTCCCGGTTGCCACGAACCGGAAGTACGTTATACCGGTTCGGGAACGCAAAAGGCGGAAGAAGAATTATGCACATTATTTCCCAAAGCACGTATTCTGAGATTGGATGCAGATTCCACCATGCGCAGGCATGCGTATGAAACCAAAATGAAAGCATTTTCCAATGGGGAATATGACATCATTATCGGCACGCAAATGGTTGCAAAAGGATTGGATTTTGAGAACGTCACGCTGGTGGGGGTGCTTTCTGCTGACCAAGTTTTGTACAGCGATGATTTCCGCAGCAATGAACGCGGTTTCGATTTGCTGACTCAAGTAGTGGGACGTTCGGGACGGGGCACGAAAAGGGGCAGAGCAATCATACAAACGTATACGCCGGAGAATCCTGTCATTGCACTTGCGTCGCATCAGGACTATGTTCATTTTTATCAACAGGAGATTTTGTTCCGCAAAGCAATGCTTTATCCGCCGTTTGCAGATATTGTCGTAATTGGTTTTGTAGGAGAACAGGAGTCCAAGGTTGCAAAAGCCAGTCAATTATTTTTAGAAATGCTGAGTCATTTGGCATCAAAAGAATATAGTGAACTGCCGATTCGTGCATTGCGTCCTACGCCGGCGCAAGTAGCTAAAGTAAGCAATAAATATCGGTATAAACTGATGATAAAATGTAAAAATAATCTAACATTCAGGACGATGCTTTCCCGTTTGCTTGTGGCATGCGGAAAAGAAAAAGCATTTGCTGGGGTTACGGTTTACGCGGACAGCAATCCTGATATGATTTAAAAGGAGTAAAGAGAACATATGGCTATCAGAGAGATTGTAATAGAGGGCGACGATATTTTAACAAAAGTATGCCGTCCTGTTGAAAAATTTGACGAAAAACTTGGAATTTTATTGGATGACATGAGAGAAACTATGGTTGATGCTGACGGTGTTGGTCTTGCAGCACCACAAATCGGTATATTACGCCGTGTTGTGGTAATCGATATCGGCGAAGGCTTGGTAGAACTGGTAAATCCAGAGATTATCTATGAAGAAGGAGAACAAGAAATGCAGGAAGGTTGTCTTTCTTGTCCCGGTGTATATGGTATGACAAAACGGCCTGCAAAAGTCAGAGTGTCTGCTCAAAACAGAAACGGAGAGCGTTTTGAATTTGAAGCGGAAGAATTGTTTGCAGTAGCTTGCTGTCATGAAATTGACCATTTAAACGGCATTTTGTTCCGTGAACACGTGGTGCGTATGGTTGCGGAAGATGGTCATACATTACCGTAAATTGATGTATGATTTGTGTATAAAAATACAAAAATAATAAGGGTGACAACTATGCGTATCATTTTTATGGGAACTCCGGGTTTTGCGGTACCTTGTTTACAAAAATTAATTGATGCAGGCCATGACATTTGCGGTGTATTTACGCAGCCTGACAAACCAAAAGGAAGAGGATATACACTCATGCCGCCTCCTGTCAAAGAATTGGCGTTGCAGCACGGATTGACGGTATATCAGCCAACTACTTTGCGTGACGATGAAGTACAGCAGCTGATAGCAGACTTACAGCCGGAATTGATTGTGGTTGTAGCATATGGGAAATTACTTCCAAAAGCAGTATTGGATATTCCTCCAAGAGGCTGTGTGAACGTACATGGCTCTTTACTGCCAAAATACCGCGGTGCGGCGCCCATTCAGTGGACCGTATTAAACGGCGATGCAATTGCGGGCGTAACCACAATGTTTATGGGTGAAGGCTTAGACACAGGCGATATGCTGCTGAAAGCAGAAACACCTGTGGGAGAAAATGAAACTTCAGGCGAATTGTTTGAGCGCCTATGCCATTTAGGTGCAGATTTGCTTATAGATACCATAGAAGCTTTAAAAGATGAAACGATAACGCCAATTCCTCAAAACGAGGAAGAAGCAAGCTATGCAAGTATGCTGAGCAAAAAAGATTCTCTTATAGATTGGAATAAAACGGCGCAGCAGGTGCATAATCAAGTAAGAGGTTTGTCTCCTTGGCCTGTTGCCAACACCATGTATCATGGAAAACAATTAAAAATTCATCAAACATTGGTTTCTCCCGAGAAACGTGGTAATCCCGGCGATGTAATAGAGAAAAATAATAAATTTTTTGTTTGCTGTGGTGACGGTGCTGTAGAATTGGTAACGGTTCAGTATGAAGGCGGCAAAAGAATGTCTGCGAAAGATTTTTTCCGCGGACGGCCTCTGAAAGAAAGCGAAAATTTACTGATACAATAAAGAAAGGTGAATTCATGGGCTTTTACTATTTCGATTATACGTATTTGTTATTTTTGGCGCCCGCAATTATCATTACAATGATTGCGCAGATTGGCGTGAAAACAACATTTAATAAATATTCCAAGGTTTTGAATATGAAAGGGCTGACAGGAGCTGCCGCGGCACAGCGCGTTTTGGAACACGGTGGCTCTTTATTAACGCAAGTACAAATGACAGGCGGACATTTAACCGACCATTTTGACCCAAAAACCAACATCATTCGTTTGTCACAAAGCGTATATGGCAGCGCAACCGTATCTGCTGTTGGGGTGGCAGCCCATGAAGCAGGTCACGCGGTTCAGTATGCAACAGGTTATGGACCTATCAAATTCAGGACTGCCATTTATCCGATTGTAAGTATTGGTTCTAATTTATCCATGCCTCTAATTTTAATTGGTCTGCTGCTTCCTGTACAATATAACTTTGTGGTGTATATCGGAATTGGATTATATAGTTTGTCCGTCTTGTTCAGTCTTGTGACATTGCCCGTAGAATTTAATGCAAGTTCCAGAGCCTTGCGCTATTTGGAGGAGACCAACTCATTAACGGCAGATGAGTTGGTTGGAGCAAAAAAAGTACTGCGTGCGGCAGCAATGACATATGTTGCTTCTACATTTGTAGCATTGCTGTCTTTATTAAGACTGATTTTAATTTTTGGCAACAGAAGAGGAAGACAATCATGAAAAATGCCAGAACCGCAGCCTATACGGCATTGCTTCAAGTAGATGTAAATGCGGGTTATTCCAACATTGTGATTGATAAGGCAATCAAAGAAGCAGATTTGGACCAAAGGGATGCTTCTTTGGCCGCAGCTATTTTTTATGGCGTGCTGGAACGCAGAATTACATTGGACTATATCATCAATCAGTTTTCCAGAATACCTGTAAAACAGATGACGCCTGATATTTTAGAAATTCTGCGTATGGCGTGTTATCAAATTTTATATATGGAAAAAATTCCCCACTCTGCTGCTGTAAATGAAGCTGTTAATATGGCAAAGCAGACCAAAGGAGGAAAATCCCCCGGGTTTGTAAATGGAGTGTTACGTGGACTGCTTAGGGGCAAAGAACAAATCCAAATGCCCAATGAGAAAAAGGAACCTTTGCATGCTTTAAGTATCATGTATTCTTGTCCCCAGTGGCTCATACAATTGTGGCAAGAGGCTTACGGAAAAGAACATACACTGGGAATTTTAAAAAGTTTTTTTGATAAGCCTCCCCTGTATGCCAGAGTGAATACAACGAAAATTACAACAGAGCAATTAATTGAGCGATTGGAAAAAGAAAATGTCTGTGCAAAGGCGGTATCGTGGTTGCCGGGAGCTGTTGAACTGGAACAGACCGGTTCTGTGGCGCACTTACAGGCATATGAAGAGGGCTTGTTTCATATACAAGATATATCCTCTCAATTGTGTTGTTCTGTATTGGCTCCAAAACCGGGACAAACCATTGCAGATCTTTGTGCAGCTCCCGGCGGCAAAACATTTACTATGGCAGAACAAATGGAGAATCAAGGAAAATTGCTTTCGTTTGATAAATACAAAGGTAAGGTAGGTTTGATTCGACAAGGAGCAAAACGATTGGGATTATCCATTGTAGAGGCTTCCATTCGAGACAGCAGTAATCCAAAAGAGAAACTGCTGTTTGCAGATGGCGTATTGTGCGATGCACCTTGTGCAGGTTTGGGAATTATTCGCAGAAAGCCGGAAATTCGTTATAAACCTCAGGAAGAGTTAAAAGATTTACCCTTGGTACAACGCAGTATTTTAAAAGAAGCGGCAAAGCAGGTAAAACCGGGAGGAACTTTGGTTTATTCTACGTGCAGTTTGAATCCTGCAGAGAATGGAGAAGTAGCAGATTGGTTTTTAAAAGAACATTCGGACTTTAAAGCCAAGCCGTTAAACCTGCCCGCTTCTATCAAACAAGTGGTAGATCAATCGGACAATCAAATTACATTATTACCCCATATTCATGGAACGGATGGATTTTTTATTGCCGTATTTGTAAAAACATAATATAATATGGGGAAAGGAGTGATTTTTCAATGGAGCTGCAGGATATCAAATCCATGACGCTTGCAGAAATACAGGAGTCGTTTACGAATGATAAACTGCCTAAATTCCGTGCGTTGCAGGTATATCAATGGCTGCATCGCGGCGCAGAATCATTTGACGAAATGTCAAATTTATCAAAAGAACTGCGTGAGCAATTAAAGGCAAAATATTACATATCTGTAGCAACTGTTGAAAAAAAGCTTATTTCCAATTATGATAATACAGTAAAATATCTGTTTTCTTTTGCAGATAATTGTTGTGTTGAGTCGGTGGTAATGCAGTACAAACATGGTTACAGTATTTGTATTTCCACACAAGTGGGTTGTAGAATGGGCTGCACATTTTGTGCTACAGGTAAAAGCGGTTTTAGCCGCAATTTAACTGCTTCAGAAATGTTGGCTCAAATACAAAGCGCACAAAAAGATTTGGGGATTCAGATTTCAAATATTGTTTTAATGGGAATGGGAGAACCATTGGACAACTACCAACAGGTATTACGCTTTTTAGAATTGGTGTCATCAGATGAAGGTATGAATATTGGAATGCGACATATTTCGGTTTCCACTTGTGGTATTGTAGATAAGATTTACGATATGGCAAATCGAAAATTGCAGTGTACACTTTCTGTTTCACTCCATGCTCCAAATGACAACCTTCGTTCACAAACGATGCCCATTAATAAAAAGTGGGGAGTTGCGCAGCTGCTGAAGGCCTGTAAGTATTACAGCGATACAACAAGGCGTCGTATTTCGTTTGAATACGCTATGATTAGCGGTCTTAATGACAGTGATGCTCAGGCCCAGGAGCTTGCAGGAAAGCTAAAAGGAATATTAAGTCATGTAAACTTGATTCCCGTCAATGATGTCACGGGAAATCATTACAAAAAAAGTTCGGCGCAGAGGCTGCATGCTTTTTGCAGTATACTTGAAAAACATGGTATTACAGCTACTGTCAGAAGAACGTTAGGCTCAGATATTCAGGCTTCCTGCGGTCAGCTGCAGCGCAGGTATAAAGAGGAGGTGAACAACATTGAAAGTGCACAGTCAAACTGATGTTGGCTTAGTAAGGACTCTCAATGAAGATGCATGCCGTACCGGTTTGTTAGGGGAAAACGGTGCATGGGCAGTCGTTTGCGACGGCATGGGTGGTGCAAACGGCGGAGAAATTGCAAGTGAAACAGCGGTAAAAAGCATAGAAGAACAAATTCTTGCTTCTTATGAAGAAGATTTTAAAAGTGAAGAAATGAAACTGATGTTAAGTACGCTTATTTTTCATGCGAATTCTGCTGTTTATGATATGGCGCAGGAAAATGAATCGTTAAAAGGAATGGGCACCACGATTGTAGTGGCAATTGTACTTGATAATGTTGCTCATATCGCCCATGCGGGAGACAGCAGGGCATATTGGCTTCACAACGGTAATATTATGCAGATTACAACGGATCATTCCATGGTTCAGGAGTTGATTAAAAATGGAGATCTAACTGTGGAGCAGGCCAAAGTACATCCGCAGAAGAACATCATTACCAGAGCTTTGGGCGTGAATCCGGTCGTAGAAATTGATTACGAAAAAGTACCTTTGGCAAAAGATGATCGCATATTAATTTGTACAGACGGACTGACCAATTATATTGAACCTGAAAAAATCAGAAATCTTGCGGATGATATGGATTCTGTTTCTTTGGCCGATAGATTGGTTGCGCTGGCAAAAGAAAATGGCGGCGGAGATAATATTACAGTTGCGATACTCGATAACTGATTGGAGTTGATAACATATGGATAAGTACACAGGAAAAAGACTGGACGGCCGCTACGAAATTCAAGAATTAATTGGCGTAGGCGGTATGGCTGTTGTATATAAAGCATATGACACAATAGATGACCGAACGGTAGCGATTAAAATTTTAAAAGATGAATTTTTGGGAAACCAAGAATTTATCCGCCGTTTTAAAAATGAATCCAAAGCAATTGCCGTATTGGACCATCCTAACATTGTGAAAGTGTATGACGTTAGTTTTGGAGACCGTTTACAATATATCGTAATGGAATATATCGACGGTATCTCATTAAAAGAGTATTTGAATCAACAAAAAGAAATCAGATGGAAAGAAGCCTTGCATTTTACCATGCAAATTCTCCGAGCATTGCAGCATGCCCATGAGAAAGGCATCATTCATCGCGATATTAAACCCCAAAATATCATGCTGCTGCAAGACGGTACCATTAAAGTAACGGACTTTGGTATTGCCAGATTCTCACATAGTGAAACACGTACCATGACAGATAAAGCCATTGGTTCTGTACACTATATTGCCCCCGAACAGGCAAGAGGAGATTTAACAGACGATAAAGCGGATATTTACTCTGTAGGTGTTATGCTTTATGAAATGATTACGGGACAATTGCCGTTTGAGGCTGACAATGCGGTTTCTGTGGCAATTATGCAGCTGCAGGCAGACCCAAAACCTCCGAGAGATATTAATCCAACCATTCCGATTGGTCTTGAAGAAATTACATTAAAGGCAATGCAAAAGACGCCTGCTCAACGTTATCAATCTGCGGCGGAAATGATGCAGGATATTGAAGCATTCCGTCAGAATCCATTGATTACATTCAATTATAAATATGACCAGGAAGAAACTGCTACAAAATATGTGGATGCCACTACTGCAAATTCCACTACAGGTCCAATTCAATATGATGACGATTTTGAATATATTGACGATGACATCAGCAGTCATTCAAAAGGCGGCAAATCAAAAGGCGGCAATAAAAATAAAGTTCCGATTATTGTGGTAAGCTGTTTGGCTGCCGCAATTGTGATTGCATTGGGTGTTGGTGCGTATTTCCTATTTTCTTCTATGGGAGGCGGCGGCAATACCAGCAGCCAATCCAGCAGCGATGAAGTAGATTTACCAAACTTTGTAGGACAAAAATTAGAAGATATTCAAAATAATGACGAATATAAAAATTTCGACTTTAAAGTGGAAACAAAAGAGGATAACACAGTGGAAGAAGGCGTTGTTATCAGCCAAAGCCCAAGCGGTTCCAAAAAAGTGAAGGCGAATGCACAAATTACATTGACTGTAAGCAGTGGCAAAAAACAAGTAGAAGTTACAGATTTAAGCAATATGACACAGGCAAATGCAGAAGCGGCCTTGAAAAAGTTAGGCTTCAACGTGAAAGTACAAGAAATCAATGACGATACGGTTGCAGAAGGTCAAGTGGTCAAAACAGACCCACAATCAGGAAGTACTTTGGCATATGGCAGCACGGTTACTTTGTATGTAAGCAAAGGTCCGGAAATTAAAACAGTTTCTGTACCTGCTGTAGTTGGTTCTGACCTTGATTCTGCAAAGTCTGCTATTACAAAAGCGGGTCTTAAAGTTGGAAACATTACGTATCGTGATGATTCCAAAACAAAGGGTACTGTTTTAGAGGTAAGCCCATCAGCCGGAACCAGTGTAACAGAAAATACAAGCATTGACCTTGTTGTAAGTTCCGGTGCTACTGAAAAAACTGCAAATATTACCTTTGACTTGCCAAAAGTATCTCATGATGTTACCATATATGTGTATTTAGACGGTACACAATATCAATCACCTGTCACTGTAAATCCTGAATTGAAAGGATATTCTTATAACTTATCTATCACCGGAAAATCAGGCGTAAAAACATTGTCTATCAAAATAGATACTACAAGCAATTACCGTGTATTCAGCTTAGATTTTGATAAAGGCACTTGGAATCAAACAGGTTCCAATTCATATGTAGATACGCAGGCAAGTACCGGGAACGATTAGGTGATATATGGTAAAACAAGGACGTATTCTAAAAGGAATTGGCGGCTTTTATTACGTAGAGGCTGAACAAACAATTTATGAATGCAAAGCAAGAGGCGTGTTCCGCAAGCGTGGAACCACGCCTCTTGCGGGTGATTGGGTACAAATTTGCATTGATAACAATACAGGTACCATTGAAGAAATTTTTCCAAGAAAAAATATGCTGGTGCGTCCGCCTTGTGCAAACATTGACCAAATGTTTTTGGTCACATCCGTGTGTGACCCGTCTCCAAATTTGTTGGTATTGGATAAAATGATTGCGGTTGCGGAGGACCAAGAAATGGAGCCGATTTTGGTAATATCCAAAACGGATTTGCAGTCTCCTCATGAATTGGAAAACATTTATCGAAAAGTTGGAATTCAAGTTATAGAGGTTTCTTCTGTCAGCGGTCAGGGGATTGAACGAATACAAACGTTGTTAAAGGATAAAATATCTGTATTCACAGGTAATTCGGGAGTTGGCAAATCATCGCTGCTCAATTGTATCAGTCCTGAATTTCAGCAAGAAACAGGAATCATCAGTTCAAAGTTGGGCAGAGGAAAGCATACGACGCGGCAGGTAGAATTATTAAAATTGCCATGCGGCGGTTATGTTGCAGATACACCCGGTTTTTCCACTATGGATATGGAGCGTTACAACATTGTAAAAAAAGAACATTTGCAATATTGTTTCAGAGAGATGAAACCTTATATTACGCAGTGTAAATTTTCTTCTTGCTCGCATACTTGTGAAAAAGGCTGTGCTGTCTTACGTGCAGTTGAGCAAGGAGAAATTACGCAATCCAGGCATAACAGTTATACAGCGATGTACGAACAAGTAAAGGATAAAAAAGAATGGGAACGAAAGTAAAAACTTGTGTTGTGGTGGGAGCTTCTCCAACGACAGACAGTGCGTTTATCAAACCGATATTAAAACAAGCGGATTATATTATTTGTGCAGATGGTGGTTGGAATCATGTATATCGTACGGGAGTAAGCCCTCACTTGATTGTAGGTGATTTTGATTCAGCCTGTGACATTATCCCCAAAGAAACAGAATCTATTTCTCTTCCAACCCATAAAGATGATACAGATTTATTGGTTGCCGTAAAAGAAGGATTGAAAAGAGAATATACTGATTTTGTAATATTGGGAGCCTTAGGCGGCAGATTGGACCACACATACGGTAATATATGCGTGCTGCAATATATCTTACAGCACGGCGGTACTGCTGTATTGCAAGATGAGGATACACAGGTATATTTGTTAAATGCCAATCATGATATAGAATTAACCAACGTGCAGGGCAATACGGTGTCAGTGTTTCCGTTTGGATGCGATAGCTGTACGCTTACGTATGACGGTTTAGAATATCCTTTGAATCAAGGTACTTTGGTTAGTTATGCACCCGTTGGCGTTAGTAATGTTGCAGAATTTGATACCATTCGTATTACCTGTCATTCGGGTACGGCTGTGATTATGGTGCTTGCTCCACAAGCAGAAGCATAACTTACGCACCAAATTTTCCCCTAATGTATATACTATAGTAAGACTGTGAACTGCCACAGTTATCACTAGGGGGAATTGCAATGAAAAAATGCTGTAACAGAAGATTTAAAGGCTCCGGAGGTTTTTGCTTTTACGCAATTGCTTTTGGTTTGGGATTGGTAGTTTCTTGCTTTTGCCCCTATGGATTGATTATGTTCATAGCAGCAGTGATTATTGTTGCACTGGGTATATCAGTTGCCCGCTGCAAAACATAAGTATGGAGGGCTGACAAATGAAAGTTGTAATTGTAGACCATCCTAAAATCCTGGGCTTTCTTTTGAGAATGTATTATCATATTCCAAAAGTAAAAGAAGAGCAAGTTTAGAAGTAAAACCTTTAGATAAAATTACAATCAAGGAAATTGTAGATGAGTGTGGATTAAACCGTCAAACCTTCTATTATCATTTTCCTGACATTTTTGGTTTGCTGGAATGGATGTTCCAACAAGACGCTGAGAAGCTGATGAAAAAATATAATAATATAGATGTATGGGAACAAGGATTTATGGAACTGCTGTTCTATATTAAGAAAAATAAAGCAGTTTGCATGTGTACACTGCATTCTTTGGCAAGAGATGAACTGGAACGGTTTGTTTATAAAGATGTACACAGGTTAATATTGGGAATTATGGATGAGGTGGGAGGAGACCTTACTGTGGAGGAAGACGGTAAGGAGTTCGTTGCCCGATTTTATACTTTATCTTTATGTTCCCTTGTGGTACATTGGATGAAAAACGGAATGAAAGAATCACCTGAAGATTTAATAGAAAAATTAAGTTTAACCATACAAGGCAATATTCGCTCTGCTATGGAACGTTTTGCAAAATAGAAGTGATTTCATCCCAACGAATTTATTCGTTGGGATTTTTTGATAGACATAAATAAATTTTAAGAACTGCTGTATCTTTCCGGTTTCATTATTTCCATATAAATGTATTTTTTCATAAGAGAGAATGGGAGATAGAAAATAAATCATTTTTCCAAAAAATTTTAAAAAACAAAAATGCAGCAGAATAGGGGCTGTCCGAGGGTAAAGTATTGGAAACCTGCACTTTTTTTCAAGTGCAGGTTTTATTTTTGGTATAAATGGGACAGGATACGAATACAAATTAGCTAGTAAAGAAAAAAGGAGAGAACCTTTTATGGAATATCATTTGAGAACTGAGGTGTTACAGGGTACAGAGGTTGTATTTGACGGATGTCAGGAACAACCTGTTGATTTGACTCTTTCTTTACCTGATTATTGCCCGGATATTCAGCGTATTCTAAAGTGTCAGATTTATCCTTGTATTACCAGTAAAAGCATTGTTGGAGACAGTCTGGAAGTAAACGGCAATACCATGCTGCGCATTTTATATGTTGACTCTGTGGGGTTGCCTATTCGCTGCTGTGAAAAAATCAGCACGTTTACCACCAATATTCCAATGAAAAAAACATTGGATAACCCAATTGCATTTGTAAAAGCAAAAGTAGAATATGTAAATTGCCGGGCAACCAGTCCCCGTAAGTTGGATATTCACGGTGCGTTTTCCGTTTGTGCAAAAGTCCTGGAGCATGTGCCACAGGATATTTTGTGTGATATTGAAGGCGATGATATCCAGCAAATGAAATCAGAAATTGAAGCAAGCAATATTGCAGGTATGACGCAGGAAGCGTTTTCAGTCAGTGAAGTATTGGAAATCAGCAGCGGAAAGCAAGCTGCGGAGACTATTATTCGTTCCGATTGCTCCATTACTATGGACGATATGAAAGTACTTGACAATAAGTTGATTTTGCAGGGAGAAGTCATTGTCAAGATTTTGTATTCTTCCGGTATGGGAGAAACGCTGCCGGAACATATGGAGTATACCATTCCGTACAGTCAAATGATTGATTGTGCGGGGGTTACAGAACAGTGTATGTGCGACGTGCGTGTGGAAGCAATGGGGGCCGATGTTCAAATCAAAACGGACTCAGCAGGAGAAAATATGCTGTTTGAAGCAGAGGTACGGGCAATGGCTCATGTAACTGCTTACATGAATGAGAGATTCACTGTTGTGACAGACGCTTATTCTACAGAACATAATCTGAATTTGGAATACAAACAGCACACTTTGCATAAGTTGGTAGAAATTATAAAAGACAGTGATGTTCAGAAAAACAATTTTGAAGTAGACGACATTGGTATTTCACAGGTGATTGATGTCTGGAACGAAATGAAATCCGTAACAGCTTCCATTGATGAAGGAAATATTGTTTACAGCGGCAAATATAATGTTTGTATTCTTGCAATGGGCAGTGAAGGAAAACCGTTCTATTTTGAACGTATGGTAGATTTTAAATGCAGTCATGATTGGTCGAACACTTCAGACAGCATGAAATGTGACGCAATGGTACATATCAAAAGTATGAATTATCGAATCACAGGAAATTCAGGAATAGAAGTAAAAGTGGAACTTTCATTGACAGCAGCTATATTACAGGAGTTTTCCTACAAAGCCATTATTGCAGCTTCGACAGATGAAGAACATCCGGTATTAAAAGACAGCAAGGCTGCTTTGATTATTTATTATGCGGAAGCCGGAGAAAGTTTATGGAATATTGCAAGACAATATTATACTTCGGTGAATGCAATTAAGGAAGAAAATGATTTGTCAGATGATAACGTGGTATCAAAAGGTATGTTGTTCATACCCGTGTAAACGAACATCGCAAAACCCATTTTCCATAAAAATGGGTTTTTATCAAATACTTTTTGATGGAAAATGGGGGGTATAAAAATGGGAAATTCAATTTATCGAGACATTGCCGAACGTACAAAAGGCAGTGTGTATATTGGTGTAATCGGTCCTGTCAGAACGGGAAAATCTACTTTTATCAAACGGTTTATGGATACCATTGTCATTCCGAATATGGATGGAGATTTTGAAAAAGAACGTGCCATTGATGAAATGCCGCAGTCAGCTGCAGGCAGAACCATTATGACAACAGAACCGAAATTTATTCCGGAACAGGCAGTTGCCGTTCATTTGGATGACAATGCTTCGTTCAATGTGAGAATGATTGACTGCGTAGGCTATATTGTACCAAGTTCTCTTGGTTATGTGGAAAATGACGCACCGCGCATGGTGATGACTCCATGGTTTGAAGAGCCGATTCCATTTAATATGGCAGCGGAGATAGGTACCAAAAAAGTAATTACAGAACATTCTACCATTGGACTTGTCATTACAACCGATGGCAGTATCAGTGATATTCCGAGAGAAGAATACGAGGAAGCGGAAGAACGGGTGATTACGGAATTAAAGGAAATTGACAAACCTTTTATCGTTTTGGTCAACTGTACCAATCCATACAGCGATGAGTCCCAGGCATTGTGCAGACGTTTGCAGGAGCGTTATCATGTGCCGGTGGTTGCAGTAAACTGTTTGGAGCTAAGCGAAGAAGAAATTAAAAATATTTTACAAAAAGTATTGTATCAGTTCCCTGTCAAAGAAATTAAGGTGGATATGCCACAATGGCTTTGCAGTTTGGAAAAAGAACATTGGCTGCGTTCTGCGGTATTCACTTCTATCAAGCAATCGGCAAGTCACATTTGCAGGGTAGGTCAGGTAGGAGATATTCAT
>ENA-UOOA01005070-UOOA01005070.1-human-gut-metagenome-genome-assembly--contig:-P61old-NODE-5070-length-14167-cov-10.336593_pt1 | contig 14167 bp, 11 predicted proteins | sample MGYA00242467_ERZ724014 | MGnify/ENA metagenome assembly ERZ724014
CGCTCCTTGACATGGCCGTAGCCACGGATGTCTTCCGGAATGCGCGCAATCTCCACCGCCAGGGCCAGCTTGTCGGCGGTCAGGCCGGTCAGCAGTTCGTCGATGCAGGCGCGGTATTCCACGATCAGGGCGCGCTCGGTGCGGCGCTCTTCGGTCTTGCCAAAGACGTCGAAGGCCGTGCCACGCAGGCCCTTCATCTTGGCCAGCAGGCCGAAGGCGTTGCGCATCCAGGGGCCGTAGGGCTTCTTCACCAGTTCGCCCTTCTCGTTCTTGGCGGCCGACAGGGGCGGCGCCAGATGGTGCACCAGCTTGAAGTCGCCCTCAAACTGCGCGGCGATCTTGTCCATGAACGCCTTGTCGGTGTGCAGGCGGGCCACTTCGTACTCGTCCTTGTAAGCCATGAGCTTGAACAGGTAGCGGGCCACGGCCTCGGTCAGGCGGGTGGTGGTGCCCAACTGGGCCTCGGCGGCCTGCACCTTCTGCACAAAGGCCTGGTAGTCGGCAGCGTAGGCGGCGTTCTGGTAGCCGGTGAGGAAATCCACGCGCTTGGCGATCATGTCGGCCAGGGCGGGTTTCTTCACGAACTGGATCACCTGTGCGGCTTGGAACAGGGCCTGCACGGCAGGCAGATCGTGGGCGCAGCGGCGGCCCCATTCAAAGGCGGCCTTGTTGTTCTCCACCTGCACGCCATTGAGTTCCATGGCGCGCATCAGCGAAGCCAGGGTCAGCGGCACGCGGCCCTTTTGCCAGGCGTAGCCCAGCAGCAGCGGGTTGGTGTAGATGCTGTCGCCCAGCAGCTGCGTGGCCACCTGTTCGGCGTCAAAGCTGCCCACGCTGCCATCGCCCAGGGCGCTGGTGATGGCCGTGTCGCAATGCGCGTCGGGGAACTGCCAGTTGGGGTTGTTCACGAACGACGCCGTGGGCGTGCGGTGCGTGTTCAGCGCCACAAAGGTGCGGCCGGGCTGCAGCACGGCCAGCGTGGCCTTGTTGGCGGCCACGATGGCGTCGCAGCCAATCACCAAGTCGGCCTTGGCGGTATCGACCTTGGTGGTGTAGATGGCATCGGGCCGGTTGGCAATCTGGATGTGGCTCCAGGTGGCGCCGCCCTTCTGGGCCAGGCCTGCGGCGTCTTGCGTGATGACGCCCTTGCCCTCCAGGTGGGCCGCCATGCCCAGCAGCGAGCCAATGGTGATCACCCCCGTGCCGCCCACGCCCGCCACCACAATGCCCCAGGCCACATCGGCCACGGGCAGCACGGGTTCGGGAATGTTGGGCAGGGCCGAGAGGTCGCCCTTCTTGTCTTTCTTGGGCTTCTTGAGCTGGCCGCCTTCCACCGTGACGAAGCTGGGGCAGAAGCCCTTCACGCACGAGTAGTCCTTGTTGCAGGTGCTCTGGTTGATGCGGCGCTTGCGGCCAAATTCCGTCTCCACCGGTTCCACCGACAGGCAGTTGGACTGCACCGAGCAGTCGCCGCAACCCTCGCACACCAGCTCGTTGATGACCACGGTCTTGTCGGGCGTGGCCAGCTTGCCGCGCTTGCGGCGGCGGCGCTTTTCGGTGGCGCAGGTCTGGTCGTAGATGATGGCCGTGCAACCCTTGATCTCGCGGAAGTCGCGCTGGATGCGGTCCAGCTCATCGCGGTGGTGCACCGTAACGCCCTGGGCCAGGGCCACGCCGTCGTACTTCTGCGGCTCGTCCGTCACGATGACCAGCTTGGCCACGCCCTCGGCCTTCAGGCTGTTCATGATCTGCAGCACCGAGTGGCCCTCGGGCCGTTCGCCCACGGTCTGCCCGCCGGTCATGGCCACAGCGTCGTTGTAGAGCACCTTGTAGGTGATGTTCACCCCCGCCGCAATGCTCTGGCGGATGGCCAGCAGCCCGCTGTGGAAGTACGTGCCGTCGCCCAGGTTGGAGAAGATGTGTTCTTCATGGGTGAAGGGCTGCTGGCCCACCCAGGTCACGCCCTCCCCACCCATCTGCGTGAAGGTGCTGGTGCGGCGGTCGGGCATCCAGTTGACCATGTAGTGGCAGCCGATGCCGGCCACGGCGCGTGAGCCCTCGGGCACGCGCGTGCTGGTGTTGTGCGGGCAGCCGCTGCAGAACCAGGGCGTGCGGTCGCCGGAAGGGTCCACCTGGGTCTCGGCCAGCGCGCGTTCACGCGCTTCGATGATGGCCAGGCGGGCGTCCATGCGCTGCACTACGTGCTCGGGCACACCCAGCTTCTTCAGGCGCTTGGCAATGGCCTTGGCGATGAGGGCGGGGGTCAGGTCGGCCTTGGGGCGCAGCAGCCAGTTCTGGCTGGGGTTGGGCATGCTCCACTCGCCGCCCGAGTTGTCGCCCGGCACTTCGTCAAACTTGCCCAGCACATTGGGGCGCACATCGGCGCGCCAGTTGTACAGCTCTTCCTTGAGCTGGTACTCGATGACCTGGCGCTTTTCCTCCACCACCAGAATCTCTTGCAGGCCCTGCGCAAAGTCGCGGGTGATGGTGGCTTCCAGCGGCCACACCACGTTGACCTTGTGCACGCGAATGCCCAGGCTGCGGCAGGTGTCGTCGTCCAGGCCCAGGTCCACCAGGGCCTGGCGCATGTCGTTGTAGGCCTTGCCGCTGGCAATGATGCCGAAGCGGTCTTGCTTGCCTTCGATGACGTTGTAGTTAAGCTTGTTGGCGCGGATATACGCCAGGGCCGCGTACCACTTGTAGTCCATCAGGCGTGCTTCCTGCTCCAGCGGCGCATCAGGCCAGCGGATGTGCAGGCCGCCGGCCGGCATGGCGAAGTCCTCGGGCAAGATGATCTTCACGCGGTCCGGGTCCACGCTGATGCTGCTGGACGACTCCACCACTTCCTGGATGGTCTTCATGCCCGACCACACGCCCGAGAAGCGGCTCATGGCAAAGGCGTGCAGGCCCATGTCCAGAATCTCCTGCACGCTGCTGGGGAAGAACACCGGCGTGCCGCAGGCCTTGAAGATGTGGTCGCTCTGGTGCGCGGCCGTGCTGCTCTTGCTGATGTGGTCGTCGCCCGCAATCGCGATCACACCGCCGTGCTTGGACGTGCCCGCCATGTTGGCGTGCTTGAACACGTCCGCGCAGCGGTCCACGCCCGGGCCCTTGCCGTACCAGATGCCGAACACGCCGTCGTATTTCTTCTTCTCGGGGTACAGGTCAAGCTGCTGCGTGCCCCACACGGCGGTGGCGCCCAGCTCTTCGTTCACACCGGGCTGAAAGACGATGTGGTTTTCGGCCAGGTGCTTTTTAGCCGCCCACAGCGCCTGGTCGTAGGTGCCCAGCGGGCTGCCACGGTAGCCACTGATGAAGCCCGCCGTGTTCAGCCCCGCCGCTGCATCGCGCTGGCGCTGCAGCATGGGCAGACGCACCAGGGCCTGCACGCCGCTCATGAAGGCGCGGCCACTGTCTAAAGAGTATTTGTCGTCTAGCGTGACGGTCTCCAGCGCTTTGCGGATGGAGTCGGGCAGAGGGGCATTCATGGCGGGTTCCTGTGGGGTGGCTGCTCGCGCAACGCGCCTTGTGGGCGGCGGCGCAGCATTTTTCAATGGTGTGCAGCGCAGTGTAGGGATTGCGCCGGGATATGTGCTTTCGTTTTTATGCCGTGTTTACCCTTGATTCAGAAAGGATCTTTCTTAAAATTACACAAACATGAACAATTTAGACAAATACGACCTCGCCATCTTGCAAGAATTGCAGGCCGATGCCCGCCTGACCAATGCCGAACTGGCCCAGCGCGTGGGCCTGTCGGCCGCGCCGTGCTGGCGCCGGGTGCGCGCGCTGGAGGATGCGGGCTTCATCAAAGGCTACCGCGCCGAAATCGACCGCCACAAAATCGGCCTGGGCGTGCTGGCCTTCGTGCGGCTCGATGCCGACCGCAGCACCGGCAACCTGACGCGGGCGATGGAAGAAGCCATCCGCCAGATTCCCGAGGTGGTGGCCTGCCACTACATCAGCGGCACCGGCACGTTCGAGCTGCAGGTCGTGGCGCGCGATCTGGACAGCTTTTCGCAGTTTGCGCGCGATGTGTTGCTGAACCTGCCCAACGTGAAAGACATGCACACCAGCTTCTCGCTGGGCGAGGTCAAGGCCAGCGGGGCGTTGCCGCTGGCGCACCTCACGCAGCCCAAGCCCCGCTGAGCCAGTTCACGCTTGCCCACTGGCTTGGGCCAGCTCGAAATCGCTCTTGTTTTGATAGCTGCTAGCGCTTGATTGATAAGCGCTATAGCCGTTTTTTATTCAAAATCTGGGTGCCCAAATCCATGGCATAAGCCGGGTCGTCATGCCCGCGCTGGGCATGATGAGGTCAGACATCGCACAATCAGCGCACATGCCACCCCAGCCCCACCACGACAGCCCCAGCGGCCACTCGCCCACCGCCGCAGGCGATGATGCCCCCACCCCAGCCCTGAGTGCCGCCGAGCGCGCAGCCCTGGCCCAGGGCACCGAAGAAGCCGCCCAGCACAGCCTGGAGCAAAGCGCCTCCACCGGGGCCGTGCATTCCGACGCATCCCTCTCGCCCTTCGCACCCCTGTCCGTGCCCGTGTTCCGCATGCTGTGGCTGACCTGGGTGGCGGCCAACACCTGCATGTGGATGAACGATGTGGCCGCCGCGTGGCTGATGACCACACTCACCACCTCGCCCGTGCTGGTGGCGCTGGTGCAGTCGGCCTCCACCCTGCCTGTGTTCCTGCTGGGCCTGCCCAGCGGCGCGCTGGCCGACATCCTGGACCGGCGCCGCTACTTCATGGCCACGCAGTTCTGGGTGGCTGCGGTGGCCGTGGTGCTGTCCATCGCCATCGTGTCGGGCGGCATGACGGCGCCGCTGCTGCTGGCCCTCACTTTCGCCAACGGCATTGGGCTGGCCATGCGCTGGCCTGTGTTTGCCGCCATCGTGCCCGAGCTGGTCAGCCGCCCACAGCTGCCCGCCGCCCTGGCCCTGAACGGCGTGGCCATGAATGCCTCGCGCATCGTGGGCCCGCTGCTGGCGGGCGCCATCATCGCCAGCGCGGGCAGCGCCTGGGTGTTTGTGCTCAACGCCGTGCTGTCGGTGCTCTCCGGCCTGGTCATCATGCGCTGGAAGCGCGAACACATCCCCAGCCCGCTGGGGCGTGAGCGCCTGCCCAGCGCCATGCGGGTGGGCGTGCAGTTTGTGCGCCAGTCGCCGCGCATGCGCGCCGTGCTATGGCGCATCTCCGTCTTCTTCCTGCACGCCACCGCCCTCATGGCCCTGCTGCCGCTGGTGGCCAAGGGGCTGGAGGGCGGCGGCGCGGGCACCTTCACGCTGCTGCTGGCCAGCATGGGCGCGGGCGCCATCGTGGCCGCGCTGTTTTTGCCCCGCCTGCGCCAGGCCATGCCGCGCGATGTGCTGGTGCTGCGCGGCACGCTGGTGCAAGCCGCCGCCACCGGCGTGATGGCCTGGGCCCCCAACGTGTACGTGGCCGTGCCCGCCATGGTGCTGGCCGGTATGGCGTGGATCACCACCGCCAACACGCTCAGCGTGTCAGCCCAGCTGGCCCTGCCCAACTGGGTGCGGGCGCGCGGCATGTCCATCTACCAGATGAGCATCATGGGCGCCACCGCCGCAGGCGCGGCGCTGTGGGGCCAGGTGGCCTCGCTCACCGATGTGCAAACCAGCCTGGCCGTTGCGGCCGTGAGTGGCGGCATCGTGATGGCCGTGGTGCAGCGCCTGGTGGCCGACCGCGCCATCGAGGAAGACCTGAGCCCCTCCAGCGCCTTCAAGGCCCCCACGGCCCCGACGCCACCCGAGGCCGGGCGCGTGGTGGTCACCATCGAATACTTCATCCACCCCGCCCGCGCCAACGAGTTTCGCACCGTGATGCAGGAAAGCCGCCGCAGCCGCCTGCGCCAGGGCGCGCTGGACTGGCAACTGATGCACGACATCAGCAACCCCACGCGCTATGTGGAGCGCATCGAAGACGAATCGTGGACGGAACACCTGCGCCGCTTCGACCGCGTGACCGCCTCCGACGTCGCCCTGCGCGAGCGCAAGCTGGCCTTCCACACCGGCGATGCGCCGCCCAAGGTGACGCGGTGGACAGTGGAGCGGTGAGGGGTTTAGAGCATTTTGAGGCTCTAGCGCTTATGAAGAAAGCGCCAGCAGCTATCAATAAAATAGCAAAGTTGCGCACCAATCCGACAAAGCGGCATCGTTGCCCCGCCCGTTGAAAATCCCTGCCCATGACCCGCATCGCTCACACGCCCTGGCTGCTCGGCCTGCTCTGCACCGCCTCGTGGGCCCAGGCCACCGCCCCGGACCCCGCACTGCTTGGCTGCTGGCGCGCCATCACCATCGTGCTGCACACGACAGACGGTGCCAGGCTGGAAGACCGCTCGGGCCGCTGCACGCTGCGGTTCAAGGAAGATCAGCTCGAATCCACCTGCCGGACCACCCAGGGCCTGGCAACCACCACCTACCAATACCAGATCGTGCGGCCCCAGGTGTACGCCACCACCCTGGCGGGCAGCACGGTCAGGACAGAGATGGCCCGCACGACGCGCGAATACGCCTACCGCATCGAAGGGGAGCGGCTGCACACCGCCAGCGTTGCCTCTGCGACGGCGCCCGATGCGTCAGCGACTGGCCCGCGCACGGAAACGGATGCGACCCAAGTGCCGTGCCCCTGAGCCTTCGCGGTTGCTTTGGGAAAAAGACTCAGAGGCGCACTGCGCAAACGACGGAATCCGGGTGCTTCACCTCCAAGAGAAGCCCCCTTGGCGGACGCCCTCTCCGCCAGATACAGCTCTAAGTTATTGATTTTCAAAGACTTTTAGCAAAGTCATCAAACCGTTATACGGCTGGTTATACGGTTGCTTTCAGCCAGTTTTGGCTCAGAAAGTGGCACCCCCACCAGCCTGAAGAAGTTCTAGCGCCCCTGGCCCTAGAACTTTTTTTCATTGGTGGCTTCCCTTTTCACATCCACCCCCACCAGCCCGGTATCGAGCGCCAGCGCAGCCCCCTGCGGCTTTCCCGCCAGCGCCACCAGGCCGCACATCAGCAGCCAATGCTCAGTCGCCTTGAGCGCCGTCTCCAGCGCCCAGCGCTTCACGTCAGCCACTGTCATATCTTTGGGCACCCATACTGCTTCATCCCAGTGCCATGTCGCCAACCATGTAGCTTGGTGACCGCCATTTGCACTGGCATACCGCAACTGCGGCGCCCGGTGCCCCGCCGCCTCAAACCGCTCGGCAATGGCCGCTTGATGCACCGCAGACAGCCGCCCCTCGCCCTGAATCTCCAGCCACAGGCCCAAGCCTTGCGCCCAGCTCCTTTGGCGCAGTCGCAGCGCTGTGACCACGGGCGCGTTGGCTTGCAGTTCCCTCGCCTGCGGCTCCAGCACCACGCCAGCGTCGCCGTAACGCAATGCCGACGTTGGTGACAACTCAACCCGCCATTCATCGCTGCTGGCGGCGGCGCTTGTTTCTTGGGCTACATGCGCCTGCAGCGTTTCGGCCACACACTGCCACCACAGCACCCGCAGGCCCGGCGCATCTTCAACCCCCATCGCTGCCCGCTCCCAATGGGCTACTTGCCTGGCCAGCACCCTTTGCGGCACACCCATCGCCTCTGCCGCATCCCGAAACGCCAACATGGCAGGCCCCTCACTGACCGAATGCCCCAGCGCCCTGCGGGCAAACCGCAACACCCAGGCATGGTCGGTGCGTCCCGACTTGGCCTGCCACAACAGCACCACCGCCACAGCGCCCAGCGTATCGAGCGATTCCCGCAAGGCTTCTTCAAACCCGGCTGTGCCCATCCACGCATGCCACTGCACCAGCTCGGTAACGTCATACGCCGCCATGAACCACACCAGCAAGCGCAGCGCCCGTGCATGTTCAGGGGCCTCCACTCCCCATAGCAAGCGCGCCACTTCAGCATCGCCTTCGACACTTTGCGGATACTGCTCCAGCAAGCCCTGAAGATCCCGCCAGGACGCCAAGCCCAGACGGTGGCGGGCGTGTTTGCAGAAATACCGCACTGCAGCCATGCGCTGGGGCTGCGCAGGCGGGGTGTGTAGCGCCGTGTCAACCACCTCCAGCACCAGCTGCGCCGCACCATCAACGGCTTCGTGTGGGGATACCAAACCAGGCAGGGGCAACAGGGGCGGCAACTCCAACAGCGCAGCGAGCAACCGCTCCAGCGGCGGGGGCGTCAAGGAATCGTCGTTCATCACAAAGCACCTCCAACAAAACAGCTCAAAACGAACTCCCGCCCGCCATGCGCCCATGCGGCAGCCGCACTGAGCTGTGAGCCCAGCGCTACGGGAAGCGGAAGTTCAGGAAGAAGAAAAGAAAGAGAAACCGAGGAAAACAAGCCAAACGGCTTACTCGCCCTCTTGCGCCTGCACCACAGGCGACAGCACCAACACCGCGTCGATGTTCACGCGCTCACTGAGCGTTGCCACCACACGCCTTGGCTGCTTGCTCGCCCAGCCGGTCAGCATGGCATTCCACGGCACCAGCGGTATTGGGGCCATGGCCGGGTCTAGCACCAGCAAGTCAGCGGGCTCTTCCGCCTCAAAGCGCAAGCCCACAGCCAGCACCCAATGCATGTAGCGCTCCGTAGAAAAGCACACCAAGCACAGCTTTCCATCGGCCAGCGCATCCAAGGTGCGTTCCGCTACGCGTGAGCGCAACTCCTTGCAGTGCACTTGCTCGGCATAGGGGGCCAGTTGCTGCTGCAGCTCTTGGACCTCGCAGCCATCAAAGTAGTACCGCTGCGCCACTTTGCGCAGCGCTTGCAGGCGCACATCGCGGGTGTCCCAAATCAGCGCGTTGCGCCGCACTTGGCCCAACACCATCAATGCCATCAAAACGCAGTGGTAGCCGCAAGTGGCATCCACCTCTCCCTGGCGCACATGCAGCCGCTGGTTGCCCAGCATAGGGCCATGCATGCCAGCACTGATGCGGGGGTGGCAATGGTAGGAATGCAGCATTGCTCAGTATTCCTCCGGCAGCAGCAAGGTGGTCGAGCGCCGGTCGGCCTCCGTGATGATCCACAGCCTGTGGTTCGGGGGGATGTCATAGGCCGACAGCAAACGGCTGCCGTAAGTGAGCGCCGCAGCGTTCGCCTCCTTATCCTCTTGGCACAAGTCACCCCAATCCCCCGCGACGTGGCGCAGCACAAACGGCAGCGGTGCCAACTGCAGTGCTTCGAGCATGTCGAGTGCACCGGGGGTGATCAGCACGGTGCCCAAGGAAAACAAGGGGGTGCGTTGTTGTTCGTAACGCGTGCATGCGGCGGCCTGACCAGGCGAAGAGGTCATAGGAAAGCTCCTAAAAGAAAGGGAGAAGGGAAAGAGGAAAAGAACGAAGCGCAGCTATGCGCTCGGCACCACCGCCAGCACACCCCGGCGCGATCTGCCACCACACAACCCATCACCGCCGCGATGACACGGCCACGGCGGTGCCGCGCGGCTGTCACCATGACAGCCGCGCGCACGCTACCGCGAGGTTACGGCGCGAGGGAAATCAAGCAGGGGGATGGGAGAAACGACCTGGGAATACAGGCGGGGAGCAAGCCGATATTGATATTTGAATCGACGGCAAATCAAATATCGAGCAATATCATTGTATCACAAAGCAAAATCGGCAAAATAACAGCCGAATATCATTCAATATTCAGGCATCGAAAGAAAGCCATTCAAATCCCAGAAATATCAAAGGCAGAATTTGATGGTCATCACTATTTGAATATTGCAAAAGGCGCTAAAAGACCAAGTGTTTAGCGCTATCCTCATAGGCTTTACTGGAAAAACAAAACCTCATGAAAACATACCAAGAACTACTGACTCAAAAAGCTGCACTGGATCAACAAATTGCCATGGCGCGCAAGGCGCAAGCGAAGCAAGCGCTGGAGACGGTCCATGAGTTGATAGCCGAGTTTGGCTTTACTGCGCAGCAGGTCTTTCCTTGGAAGCCAGTGGTCAAAAGTGTTACCGCCAAATACCGCGACCCGCTGACGGGAGCGAGTTGGAGCGGCAGAGGAAGAGCGCCAAAATGGATCGAAGGGAAGAATCGGGCAGAGTTTTTGATTTGACTCGCTTGTTGCTGCCAATGCTTGGCAGTGGTCACCAATCTCATCGACGGTCGCTGGTAACTTGGCCGCTTCAGGCTGATGTGAGTCATTCATGGCAGGGCGCCTGAACGGCTGCTCCACTTTCGGAACCGGGCGCTCGGCTGCGCTGCTCAATTCGTACCGCCTTAAATCACAGCTGCTGCGCGCCGGAACAGGCTCACATCGGCCTAGTGCAAACAACCTTAGCAGAGCTAACTGACAGCTAGCCGGCTCGTAAAGCGCCGTTTTTTACTGCCCAGCGAACGGAGTGAGCAGCAGTTGAGCTCATTGTTATGTCTTCACTCAAGATAGTGACTCAGGCTGTCGGCGATTTTCTTAAGCGATTTTGAATCTTTGTAGAAAGTTACTCTCACGCCATTTTTGGTTGGCGTTACTGTCTTTATTCTCTTTGACACGATTTCAGGGAGGGATTTCGTGTCAGTTAAGTAATATGACTTGCCTCTCTTTACTAGGAGGCCGTCATTAATTAGCTTTTCAAAATCAATTGGTACTGCAAAGGCATGCGCTGACTTAGCTATTTCTCTTGCCATTTCTTCATCGTTCATACAGGCCTCACTAAAATTCTGAATTGACCAGATTTTCCTAAATATCTGCAAGCCTCACGGAATTTCAGCTCTCGAAATCTGTCGAAAAAATACCGATATAGCCAAAAAATCGCTACATGCTTCTTATCTTTTGCATAGGTCTATTTGCGGACGCGTTCATGCTTGAGCAATTGGAGGTAAATATCCTCTACAGCACTGGTGTTACATTTTTTGTCTGTTCATACCGTCTGATTCATATCTGGAGAGGGAAATGGCCCTCCAGAAGCTTCAATAACTGATGGGAATTTTCTTGAAGAGTATCTGCAGCTTTTGCATGAGGGACATTCCAAGCGGTGCTGAGGTGCTCAGCTGTCAAGTCATCGCACCAAGGCATCAAGGGCTCTCCATTTAATTGTGCAAATGGGCCATCACTCTCGGGAACCACCCGATTCTTTGGTAGCGCATTAGCCAATCTCCGGCCGCTTGCCGAGTTGAACATGGCTGGTCCAACACTGAACCAGCAGCCCATAGCGGCAGCCGCTTTGAGCTCTGATATAGTTCCCGAGAACCAATGCATGACCGCAACCCCAAAGCCGGGGTGGCGCACAAGCTCTTCCAAAATCTCCGTAGCGGCAGCTCGAGAGTGGATGCTGAGAAGGCGCCCGCCAAGCTCGGCGCTCCGAGCAAGAATGGCCGAAAAAATCGTGCGTTGCACCTCAAAGGTGGCCTTGTGCCGGGCAGACCCGTCAAGGCCGACCTCACCGACACCTTTGCTGTAAGCCATCTGTTCGAGCAATTGACTTAGTTCGTTCGACCGTTGCCCTGCAATCTCAGGGTGAAGTCCAGGGGTGATGAACACCTTCTCTGATTGACCAAGCGCCACCGAAGTCGCCACATACGCCCTTGGGCTGGTGGTAACTAACCATGTGAACTCATTGCGCAGCACAGATTGCTTATAGACTTCTCTCGGCTGCTTATACAGGTCAAGGTGACAATGGAAGTCCATCACAGAAGACCATCCCCCGTGAGTAGTGTTTCAAGTTCGCCCAATCCAGTCTCAAGCACGCGTCGGTAGCCCGGGCGTTCTGTTGCCCCTGAAAACGCAAGGGATGCTCCGAGAAAGCGGTCAAGGCCTTTCTCCCGTGCCGTCAAAACCGCAAGAGCCGCCGCCATCGGGTCGTCTGGACCGCTAGACTTGGCAGAGTCTTTGACGTTTTTGTGTACGTAGTCTGTGGTGTCTTTGGCCGGGCCTCCCCACTCCAAGAAAGCTGCCCGCCGAATCATGCAGGGTACGCATCGACCGCAGTGCGTCCTGTTGTAGGTGCGGTACCGTCCACAGCTGGTAGTGTTCGCAGCAAATTGGTCAAGCTGAGTCTGGTTAAGGCATTCAGACAGCATCTCCCCCTTGGTTTTAAACTTGTAAGGAAGCTTGAACTCAACCGGCACGCCAAGTCCGTCTAACAACACCTGCATCTGCTGAATGAAGAGCGGGTGCGTGGTCTTGGTGCTGAGGCTGCCCATACGACCGGGGACGAGTGGAGGATTGATGCAGATGAAGCCATTCTCTGGAACGAAAACTTCCACTCGCTGGCCAGGGATGCGGGATGCGGCAAGAACAGCGAATGCATAGAACGCTAGCGATCGCCCTCTGGTAGATGTTTCACGTTGACCAGGGAAGCTAATTTTGTGGCTCCACTGACAGTGCGCTGCATCTCTGCCAAGCGCGGATGCATACCGAATCTGCTTTTCCGAATCCTCGTGGGCCAGTTGCGAGACAAACATTGGGCGTCGGCCTTGCGCAACAAGGTCAATGCCACCGATTAAGCTATCCAGCCCACCGGACAGAAGCGATACGCAGTCGCTGTCATGGGCCTTTGGCTTACCGTTTGGAGGTGGTTGGCCTCCATCTACAAAGTGGAGTGTCCAGTAGTCCCCGGTGAGGACCTTCAGCATGTGCTCAACGTGAGCCTTCCAAGGCTCCCAGCGCAGGGGCTCAGACATCGCGACTGTGAGATCAATTGTCCGTGTCCATCCATCCGCGCTGCTTGCTCGAAGACATGCAAGGTCAGCAGCGCAAACGGACAGGCAGAGCTGGACAAAATCCCAGCAAGCGGGGGATGGTGCAAAGCCTTTTCGTTTGATTGAGCCCCGCCAGCCTTTCGCAATGGTGCCGACCCCTTCTCGTTTCGCGCTTTTATTGAAGGTGAAGACCCGTGTGTCTGGCGGGAGCTGTGGTGGAAGTTGTTCAACCGTGGTGCAGAGGACTTTCATTCGGAACCAAACACTTTCCAGGCCATTAGGTGGACCTTCTTCGCTAGAACTTCTGGAGGTTGGCCCTTCATACCAGGCTGCTCCATCAAGGCGCGGACTTGTCCTTGGACATACTCCTGCATGTCATTCCTACAAACCTGGACCTGCGAAGGGTCGTACTTTAGTTTTTCGTAGGCTTGGCCAAGCTGCAAGTCCATGCGGTTGCAGACCTCATTTGCGACCGTGATTGCGATAACTTCATCAATCTGGTCATCCGTGAGATTGAAAACATCTACGTCAGGGCTATCTTCATACAGCTCGCCAAGAGCATCTGCTGCTGCCTTGCGAAGAGACTCGTCATCAAGGCTCCCAGTCTCTGGCATGACCTCCTTGATGATTTCAAGGATGAGGTCATTGGCCGCAAGGTTTTGCGAACGGATTTTTGTGACCCAATCCGTGACCTGTGGGTTTGAGCCATCGCGGGCGGCAGCCAAGAAGGAGCCCAAGCGAGCGGCGCCTGCCGCGGCGGCTCGGGTGCTACTGGCCGCTCGCCGTGAACCGCCCATACCTGAGTTGACCATCTTCCGGGCTGCCTTCTGCAGGGCACCCCGGCCTCCACCGCCCAAGTATGACGCCATGCTCGATTTCGCCGAGCCGTAACGTGGATGCATCGATATGGAGCCTGAGGTGTCCTCTCCGTTGAGGTCATCACCCGTCTCACCCGAGTCACTGATTCCGTCAGCACCGCTGTCGGCATCGCTTCCGTTTGAACTGCCCACCTCTTGGCTATCGGGACTGCCATCGCTGCCGTCGGCAGTATCGCCATCACCTCCTGGGTCTGGCGCTAGCCACTCAGGGTCAAAAGGAGAGCCAGTCTTGCCGCCCTTGGAAGAAGTTGAAGTACCCATTACTGCGATTGCTCCTTCGCTGCATTTATTGCTTTTCTGGTCTGCTGCGACACATTGGTGTCAACCAACCAATGCTCAAGAATTGGCCGAGCCCATTCCTCCGAATACAAAGGGGGAATGACGCCTGGTCCCAGCTCTTTGACAGGAGCCTGGGTCAGTAGTGCCGAAGCCTTCGCTCCCAAGTCCCTAAAAACGCGGCATGGTTCGATGAGCACCAGCATGTCCTGTCGAGCCTTCCAAGTGCGTCTTCCCGTCGTGAGTTGCCAGGCTCGTTCCATTGCAAACTGCGCCTGGTTTGCTCCGGCCTTTCTAATGGTTTCACTAATCTTACTGTGTCATAAATGTGGCATCATGAATCCTCCCAATTCTTTTTGTGAGGG
>ENA-UOOA01005075-UOOA01005075.1-human-gut-metagenome-genome-assembly--contig:-P61old-NODE-5075-length-14151-cov-8.882378_pt1 | contig 14151 bp, 9 predicted proteins | sample MGYA00242467_ERZ724014 | MGnify/ENA metagenome assembly ERZ724014
GTATTTATATCAGTTGTTTTGCCTACGCTGCTGCGTCAACTTCTTATTGGCGCTGTTCGCGGATGGCAGCCTGCGCAGCAGCGAGGCGGGCGATGGGGACACGGAACGGGCTGCAGGAGACGTAGTTCAGGCCGACATTATGGCAGAACTCGACGGAAGCGGGATCGCCGCCGTGCTCGCCGCAGATGCCGAGCTTGATGTGCGGACGGGTGGCGCGGCCCATTTCGGCGGCCATCTTCACGAGCTTGCCGACGCCCTTCTGGTCGAGGTGGGCGAACGGATCGGACTCGTAGATCTTGTGGTCGTAGTAGGAGTCGAGGAACTTGCCGGCGTCGTCGCGGCTGAAGCCGAACGTCATCTGGGTCAGGTCGTTCGTGCCGAAGGAGAAGAACTCGGCCTCGGTGGCGATCTCGTCCGCGGTCAGAGCGGCGCGCGGGATCTCGATCATGGTGCCGACGGTGTACTTCATCTCGACACCGGCCTCTTCGATCAGGCGGTCAGCCGTAGCGGTGACGACGTCCTTGACGAACTTCAGCTCCTTGACCTCGCCGACCAGCGGGATCATGATCTCCGGCTCGATGCGGTACCAGGAGAACTCCTTATTGATCTTGATAGCGGCATTGATGACGGCAGTGGTCTGCATCTCGGCGATCTCCGGATAGGTGACAGCCAGACGGCAGCCGCGGTGGCCCATCATCGGGTTGAACTCATGCAGAGAGGCGATGACGTCCTTGAGCTCGGCGACGCTGACGTGCAGCTCTTCGGCGATCTCGGCGATGTCCTCTTCCTTCGTCGGCAGGAACTCGTGCAGGGGAGGATCCAGGAAGCGGATGGTCATCGGACGGCCCTTGAGCTCGCGATACATCGCTTCGAAATCGCCCTGCTGATACGGCAGGATCTTGGCCAGAGCTTCCTTGCGGGCCTCGACCGTCTTGGCGACGATCATCTCGCGCATGGCCTTGATACGGGTGGCCTCAAAGAACATGTGCTCCGTGCGGCACAGGCCGATGCCTTCTGCGCCGAACTTCACGGCCTGCGCAGTGTCGCGGGGGTTATCGGCGTTCGTGCGGACGCGCAGAACGCGGAAGCTGTCGGCCCACTTCATGAAGCGGTCAAAGTTGCCGCTGATGGTGGCCTCGACGGTCTTGACGGCGCAGCCGTAGATGTTGCCGGTGGAGCCGTCGATGGAGATCCAGTCGCCCTCGTGGTAATCCTTGCCGGCGAGGGTGAAGTACTTCTCTTCCTCGTGCATGGTGATCTCACCGCAGCCGGAGACGCAGCAGGTGCCCATGCCGCGCGCGACGACGGCAGCGTGGGACGTCATGCCGCCGCGGACGGTCAGGATGCCCTGTGCGGCAGCCATGCCCTCGATGTCCTCGGGGCTGGTCTCGAGGCGGACGAGAACGACCTTTTCGCCGTTGGCGGCCCAGGACTTTGCGTCCTCGGCGGAGAAGACAACACGGCCGCAGGCAGCGCCCGGAGAGGCGGCCAGGCCCTTGCCGACGACCTCGGCGGCCTTCAGCGCAGCGGCGTCGAACTGCGGGTGCAGCAGGGAATCGAGCTGCTTCGGCTCCACGCGCATGACGGCCTCTTCGCGGGAGATCATGCCCTCGTCGACGAGGTCGCAGGCGATCTTCAGCGCGGCGGCAGCGGTGCGCTTGCCGTTACGGGTCTGCAGCATGTAGAGCTTGCCGTTCTCGATGGTGAACTCCATATCCTGCATGTCACGGTAGTGGTTCTCGAGGCGGGTGGCGATATCGACGAACTGGTCGTAGACAGCGGGCATCTCCTCATGCAGCTTGGAGATCTTGCTCGGCGTGCGGATACCGGCGACGACATCTTCGCCCTGGGCGTTGATGAGGTATTCGCCGAACAGCGCCTTCTCACCGGTGGCCGGATCGCGCGTGAAGGCGACGCCGGTGCCGGACTTGTCGTTCAGATTGCCGAAGACCATCGGCTGCACGTTGACGGCGGTGCCCCACGAGTAGGGGATGTCGTTCATGCGGCGATAGACGTTGGCGCGGGGGTTATCCCAAGAGCGGAAGACGGCCTTGATGGCCTCCATGAGCTGGACCGCCGGATCGGTCGGGAAGTCCTCGCCCTTTTCTTCCTTATAGTGAGCCTTGAACAGGTCAACGAGCTTCTTCATGTCGTCGGCGTCGAGGTCGATGTCGTTCTTGACGCCCTTGGCGGCCTTGACTTCGTCGATGATGACCTCGAACGTCTTCTTGGACAGCTCCATGACGACGTCGGAGAACATCTGGATAAAGCGGCGATAGGAATCGTAAACAAAGCGGGTAAACGCAGGCGTGGGGTTACCGGCGATGAGACCGGCGGCGACCTCGTCGTTCAGGCCGAGGTTCAGGATGGTGTCCATCATGCCGGGCATGGAGGCGCGGGCACCGGAACGGACGGAGACGAGCAGCGGATTCTTGGCGTCGCCGAACTTCTTGCCGTTGATCTTCTCGATGCGGGCGAGAGCCTCGTAGACCTGCGCCTTGATCTCGTCGTTGATGTTGCGGTCGTCCTCATAATACTTCGTGCAGGCTTCCGTGGAGATGGTGAAGCCCTGCGGGACAGGCATGCCGAGATTCGTCATCTCTGCCAGGTTAGCGCCCTTGCCGCCGAGCAGCTCACGCATGGAGCCGTTACCCTCGGAGAACAGGTAAACATATTTGTGCATACTGTTGATAAACCCCTTTCGTGTCTTGGAAACGGTCACTCGCAGCCGTTTCGAATCGTTTTTCTAGTTCTATTCATTCGGATACTTGAACAATATAACACAATTCGCAGGGTTTTTCAATGAATTTCAAAAGAAAAAACCGAAAAAGGCCAATGAAAATATTTTCAGACAGAAAAACGGCGCAAAACCGTCATTTTGCCCGAAAAAACCCGCTGCGCTCCTCCCAAAACGCAGCGGGTTTGAAATTGGTTTTTCAGGAACGGGACATGGGGCAAGCTGAAAATGGAGAGTGGAAAGCTACGCGAGGCCGCCGACCATGTGTTGTAGTTGCGGGGGAGCGGACAGCCGTGCCCGGCACTGCACCGGCGAAACGAACGGACTATCGTTGAAATGGCAGATGCCCCCGAATTGTCATTGCGAGGAGCGAAGCGACGTGGCAATCTCGGGAAGGCACTCGCAGATCGTACAGGCTGCCGTGAAAACGTACAGACCGATTGCGTCTGTAGCGGCGCTCACTGAGCGCCTTGTACAGGGATATTCAACTGCACAAGGGCTCTGGTGCACCGCGCGCCACCCTGACGTGTCATTGCGAGGAGCGAAGCGACGTGGCAATCTCGCAGTACCCGGCTGAATCGCAGGAAAGCTATCGGCGAAATCGCAACTGCCTCCCCGAGATTGCACCCCAAGGGCACTTCCTCGCGCTTCGCGCTCAGGGCGCCACGTCGGCCTGCGGCCTCCTCGCAATGACAAACTTTTGGTCTTCACGTTTTACCGGCAGTCACTACGGGACGACAGTGCGGCATGGGGCGTCGAGGACGCCGCTCCCCTGCAATGCGCCGGTTCTCATCCCGCGCGCTTGGGCAGGCGAATGGTCAGGACGATCTCGCGATCCGTCTCCTCCTGCTTCGTTTCTGCCTGGATACCCGCGCTGCGGACGAGCTCGAGGCTGTGGTTCACGCTGTTCAGGAACAGCCGCACGTCCCGCACGATGAGCTTGCGGATGCCGCGCTTCGGCGGCTCCTGCGCGTTCTTTTTCGCAAGATAGGCGTCGATATACGCCTCCGTCTTTGCCACGTTGAGCTGCTGGCGGATGACGGTCTGCAGCACGGCCAGCCGGTCCTCCTCCTCCGGCAGCCGCAGCAGCGCCCGCGCGTGCCGCTCCGAGAGCTGGTTCTCCCGCAGCAGGGCCAGTACCTGCGGGCTGTGGCGCAGCAGCCGCAGCTTGTTCGCCACGGCGCTCTGACTTTTGCCCACGCGCTGGGCCGCCTGCTCCTGACTCAGACCATACAGGCGCATGAGCCGCGCCAGCCCCTCGGCCTCCTCGATGTAGTCGAGGTCGCGCCGCTGGAGGTTCTCCACCAGCGCGACCATGCCGCTCTGCGCCTCGTCCACCGACAGCAGGATGCAGGGCACCTCCCGAAGCCCCGCCATCCGCGCGGCGCGCAGGCGGCGCTCGCCTGCGACCAGCTCATAGAATCCGTCCCGCCGCCGGACGGTCAGCGGCTGCACGATGCCGTATTCCGCAATGCTCGCCGCCAGCTCCTGCAGCCCCGCCGGGTCGAAGATCTTCCGCGGCTGGCCCGGATTCGGCCGGATCTGTGCGGCCGGAAGATATAGAATTTTCCCTGTTTCCAGCAGTCCACCTGTTCTGCGCATCCTGCTCTCCTCCTTTGCCGTGCGCGTTGTTCTGCTATCTATTTTACGCGTTCGCGCTGCGAAATTGCGCGAATGAAAGGGACTGAAACGCAATAAATTGTGTTTTTCGAAATGATAGACCACAATATCTTGGGAAATACGCGGGAAATAGGAAAAGCGGCGGAACCATGCCGCATCCGGGCCGTTCACAGCCTGCTTTCCGGAAGTTCATAATTCCTTCATCCTTCTTTCAGGAACATTTCAGCTTGGCGCGCTACAATGTGGCCAGAAAGAAAAACAAAGGCACCGCGGCAAAGCCGGAAGCGGCCGCGCGGCGGGGTTCCTGAGAAATATGATCGAAGGAGTGCTTATCATGTACGAAAACGACGGATTCCATCCCTATGAAGATAACAACGATGCGCAGAACCGGTATGAAGCGCAGAGCAGTGAGACCAGCGGCAATCAGTGGCAGCAGCCGCTCTACCAGATGCCGCAGCAGCCGGAGCATACGCAGCCGAAGAAGAAGCATACCGCAGGGCGCGTCGTCGCGCTGGCGCTGTGCTGCTCGCTGCTCGGCGGCGCGGTCGGCGCAGGCGCCATGGCGATCGGCACGAGCATGACCGGCTCGTCCGGCGGCTCGCGCAGCAGCACCTCCACCATCCTGCAGGGTGACCGTCCCACCTCGGCCATCAACGTCTCAAAGATCGACACGAGCAAGGAAATGACGGCTGCTGAGGTCTACGCCGCCAACGTCAATTCCACGGTCGGCATCACGACCTCCATCACCACGAACTACTGGGGCTATCAGACGACGGCCGCCGCCTCCGGCTCCGGCTTCATCCTGACGGCTGACGGCTATATCCTGACGAACTACCACGTCATTGAAAATTCCAATTCCGTGAAGGTCACGATGTATGACGGCGCGAGCTACGACGCCACCATCGTCGGCTACGACGAGAGCAACGACATCGCTGTCCTGAAGATCGACGCGACCGGCCTGACGCCCGTCGTGCTCGGCGATTCCGACGAGCTGAACGTCGGCGATTCCGTGGTTGCCATCGGCAACCCGCTCGGCGAGCTGACGTTCTCCCTGACGTCCGGCGCCGTGAGCGCGCTGAACCGCGAGGTCACGCTCTCGAGCAACGTCACGATGGACCTCATCCAGACGGACTGCGCCATCAACTCCGGCAACTCCGGCGGTGCGCTGTTCAACCTCTATGGCGAGGTCATCGGCATCACGAATGCGAAGTATTCCAGCAGCGGCTCTTCCGGTGAGGCGTCCATCGATAACATCGGCTTTGCCATCCCGATCAACTCGGTGCGCAGCATCGTTGAGAGCATCATTAAAAACGGCTATATCGTCAAGCCGTACATCGGCGTTTCCGTTGAAGATGTCAGCTCTGAAATGACGAGCTACGGCCTTCCTGCTGGCGCGGTCGTCCGCTCCGTGACGGACGGCGCTCCTGCTGCACAGGCAGGCCTGCAGGCCAATGATATCATCACCGCCGTGGACGGCGCCGAGATCACCGGCAGCAACGATCTGGTCCAGATCGTCACCGCCAAGAAGGCGGGCGACACGCTGAAGCTCTCCGTCTACCGTCAGGGCCAGACGCTGGAGCTGACCGTTACCGTTGCCGAGCAGAAGCAGTCCGCGCAGGCCAGCTCAAGCGATACGCAGCAGAGCCAGCAGCAGGATCAGAGCCAGCAGCAACAGCAGGGCGGCGGCTACAGCTTCCCGTGGGGCTTCGGCTTCGGCGGCTGATCGCTGCAAAATCAATTTACCAATACTCTCTCTTTTCTTTCTTCCTTTCTTAAAAAGGCAGCCGCTTCCGGGTCTGGGCCGGAGGCGGCTGCCGATTTTTTTGCAGGTTTGGATGGGAAGGCTTGTAACTGTAGGGTCGGGGACAGCCAGGCCCGGCGCAATGCCGCCGATACGAACAGGCTGCCGTTAAAACAGTACTGGCCTCCGATTTGTCATTGCGAGGCCCCGAAGGGGCCGTGGCAATCTCGGGAAGGCACTGTCGCCCCGTACCAGCCGTCGTTAAAACGGAAAATGCCGAAGTATGGGGTGTAGCGGCGGTCACTGCGCAGCCGTTGGCGGCTTTGCCGCCTTACGGATGCGGCGTGCCCCTTACGGGTAGTGACCGCCCTGTATGGGGGAATTCAACCGCATAAGGGCACTGGTGCGCCGCGCGCCACCCTGACGTGTCATTGCGAGGAGGCCGCAGGCCGACGTGGCAATCTCGCAGGCCCCGGGTGGATAACAGGGCAACTTCGGCGAATTCGGAAGTTGGTGCGTGAGATTGCCACGGGCGCGAAGCGCCCTCGCAATGACAATTCGGGAGTGCATACCATTTTAACGATGGCCTGTACGGATCGGCAGCATTGCGCCGGGCCCGGCTGTCCGCTCCCCTACAACGCGCGGGTGGCGGCCCTAAAAAAACAGGCGCAGGGGAGCACGTCCCTGCGCCGCAGCTTGTCAAAAAAGTCCCTTCGGGCTTTTTCGCCAAGCTGCTTCCAGAATTGCAAAATAAGTTTTTGTGTTTTTATTTTGCAATTCTGCCGCTGCGGCGGGTTATTAAACGCGAAAGGAAACCCTGACGGTTTCCTTTCACACTATCTTTCCCTCCGAAACTTTCGGCTAAGCAGTTTTTTTGACAGTCTGAGGCGCAGGGGAGCACGTCCCTGCGCCATTACTTCTCTGTTTTACTGCTTCTGCAGCTCCTGCATGGCCTTCCGCAGGACGGGCAGGGCTTCTGCCGGATCGGTCACGGCCGCGGCGGCCTGCTCCATCGGGCAGGGGGCGGTCCCGGCGCGGTTCAGAATTTCCGGTACGAGCGTGCCGTACTTCACGCAGAGCCCGGCGTCGGACAGAAGACGATGCGCGTCCTCACTCATGACCTCGCCGTACACGGCCTTCACGCCCGCGGCAAGCAGCAGCAGCGCGGCGGCGCGGCCGATCAGGTGGTCTGCGGCGGCCATATCCTGCAGCGATTCGTTCGTGTCCAGCAGGCGGATGAGCGGCGCGAGCCCGTGCTCGCGGCTGGTCAGCACACGGTCGCGGTCGCACAGCACGCAGGTGTAGCCATCCCGATGCAGCAGGGAAACGGCGCGTTCAAAGTCATTTTTTCTGGGATTCATCGTGGGTATCTCCTTTGTCCGAAATGAGCCTGCGCCGCAGCAGAAGCTGCGCGCACAGCCCGGTAAACAGCCCGGTTCCCAGCCCGCATAACAGCAGGACCGGCAGCCAGACCAGCAGACCCGGCGTCCGCGTCACGGCAAGCGCCACGGCCATCTGGCCCAGATTGTGCAGAAGTCCTCCGGCCGCGCCTGCGGCCCAAACCTGCTTCGCCGTCAGAATGCGGCACAGCAGCGCCATTCCGGCAAAGCTCAGAAGGCCGCCGCCCAGCGAATACAGCAGCGCCATGACCTGCCCGGAGGCCAGATTGCCAAGCAGGATACGGATGACGACGATGGCAAGCGCGTCCTTCCAGCCGAAGGAAAACAGCGCGAAGAGCGTGATGATGTTGCTCAGGCCGAGCTTCATGCCCGGCACGGGGAAGGGAATGGGGATCTGCGCTTCGAGCACGAAGATCGCCAGCGCAATGGCGGTCAGCAGCGCGCAGCGCGTCAGCCGTTTCACCCGCATGGTCGTCCCTCCCTTGCCAGACTTTTGCCGAACCTCTCTAGTCTACAGGAAAACGGCGAAAAAGTAAAGGATTATTTTTGAGGGCCGGGAAACGCACCGGCGATTCGTACGGGGAACCGTTATAGCGGTATGCACCAATTGCGTCTGTAGCGGCGCTCAGTGAGCGCCATGGAGGCTGGCGGTATTCGCGGCATAAATTCAGTGGCGTAAGGCAAACAGGTTTGTCATTCCGAGGAGCGAAGCGACGTGGGAATCTCGCAGTACCTGATTGGATAACAGGAAAGCCATCGGCGAAATCGTGACTGCCTTCCCGAGATTGCCACGGCCCCTCCGGGGCCTCGCAATGACAATTCGGAGGCGTTCACCATTTTAACGGTGGCTTGTACGGACTGCAAGTGCGTCGCCGGGAGCGGCATGCCGCTCCCCTACAACGCATGACTGGCGGCCTCGTGTCATTTTCCGCTTTCCATTTCCCGCATCCCCTGCCATGCTCCATCAATGCCCCGTTTATGCACAGCAAAAGCGGGCGGCATGAGCCGCCCGCTTGAGGCTATCTGGATCAGACCTTTGCCTTGCTGTTTTCCACGGGGAAGAGGTTCTCTTCCGTCTTCGGATCGAACAGGTGCATAAGCTCCGGATCGAACGTGAAGTGCGCCGTGCCGCCTGCGCGGACATCGTCGAGGCTGAGGCCGGCCGTCGGGATGACGGCAATGACATCGTGGCCGGAGACGGTCATATGCAGGTGCATCTCGCTGCCCATCATCTCGGAGACGTCGATCGTTGCGGGGAAGCCCTCCTGATGCAGGGAGAGGTGCACGGGGCGGACGCCGACGGTGACGGTGCCTTCCGGCTGCTTGCGGGCGCGCAGGGCGGCCTGCTTGTCTTCCGGCAGGACGATGGACTTGCCGAGCAGCTCGACGACGTACTTGCCGTCCTTCACAGTCAGCTTGGCGTCCGGGAAGAAGTTCATCTGCGGCGTGCCGATGAAGCCCGCGACGAACAGGTTCTTCGGATGATTGAAGACCTCCTGCGGGGTGCCGATCTGCTGGATGAAGCCGTCGCGCATGATGACGATGCGGTCGCCGAGCGTCATGGCCTCCGTCTGGTCGTGGGTGACGTAGACGAATGTGGTGTTGATGCGGGAGCGGAGCTTGATGATCTCAGCGCGCATCTGGTTGCGGAGCTTGGCGTCGAGGTTGGACAGCGGCTCGTCCATCAGCAGGACCTGCGGATTGCGGACGATGGCGCGGCCGATGGCGACGCGCTGGCGCTGGCCGCCGGACAGGGCCTTCGGCTTGCGGTCGAGGTATTCCGTGATGCCGAGAATTTCGGCGGCCTCGCGGACCTTCTTGTCGATCTCCTGCTTCGGGACCTTCTTCAGCTTCAGGGAGAATGCCATGTTTTCATACACGGTCATGTGGGGGTACAGAGCATAGTTCTGGAAGACCATGGCGATGTCGCGGTCCTTCGGGGCCACGTCGTTCACCAGACGGTCGCCGATGTACAATTCGCCGTCCGTAATCTCTTCCAGACCGGCGATCATGCGGAGCGTCGTGGACTTGCCGCAGCCGGACGGGCCGACGAGAACGATGAACTCACGGTCCGCGATGTCCAGACTGAATTCCTGAACGGCGACGACGCCTTCGTCCGTGATCTGAAGATTGGCCTTCGGCTCGTCAGAGGTGTGCTCCTTCTTCTTCTTTTTCTTCTTCGTGTCGGCGTTGGGGTAGATCTTTTTGATGTTTTTCAGCGTAACATTTGCCATGCTACCGGCTCTGATCCGGGAGCCTCCGCTTGCCCGGACCTCACATCGGCGCGCGAAGCGCGGATGCATTACGGCAGGTCTCCACACTGCCGCACCGCAAGCCTGCGGTGGGTGATTCCTCCTTATCCGGCGGTCCGCCGCTAACGGGGTGGAGTAGCGGCGCCTACCTTAATACCATAAATTGTAGCATATCCTGCCGCGCTCCGCAATGCATTGAACCGCCAAAAAGTGGCCCCATAATTTGTGCACCATGACGAAAACGTTTAACATCCTGCAAAAAGTGCGGAAAAGATAGGAAATGGAGAGAATCAAGCAAGGAAAGAGGTCGGCACGGTGACGCACCGGCGGCTCGTACCGGGTTAACGAAAGCAGTGTGCGCCGCTACAGGCCCTGTCGGACCGGCACACACAAAACCGGGGCACGTCTTGCGGCGTGTCCCGGTCCTATGCGCTTACTGCAGCGCGTACTTCTTTGTATAGGCGTGGTAGAGGTCGGTATAGTCCTTGCTGCCGCCCTCCTTGACCTCGGAGAGATACTCGTGCGTGTCGAAGCTGCCCGCGCTCGTCTCGATGAGAGAGACGGCGATGTTCGAGCAGTGGTCGGACACACGCTCGTAGTTCGTCAGCAGGTCATTGAGCACGAAGCCGTTCTGGATCGTGCACTTGCCGCTCTGCAGACGCTCGACGTGCGTCGACTTGGCGGCGGAGATCAGGCAGTCGATGACCTGCTCCAGCGGCTCGACGTGGCGCGCCATTTCGAGGTTGTGCTCGCTGAAGGCGTCGATGGTCAGCTCCAGAATTTCGGTCAGGGCGTTCGTCAGGTTCTGCAGCTCCTTCACGGCATCCTCGGAGAAAACGATGTGCTTGTCGTGGATCTCCTCAGCCGTCTTGCGCAGGTTGACGGCATGGTCGCCCAGACGCTCGAAATCGCCGATGGTGTGCAGCATGTTCGAGACCTTCCGCGAGTCCGCGATAGACAGCGAGCGGCTCGAGAGCTTGACGAGGAAGGTGCCGAGCTTGTCCTCGTAGAGGTCCAGCTCGTCCTCGTGCTTCAGAATTTCGTCTGCCACCTTGACGTCGTAGCTCTGGCAGATATTGATGGCCGAGAGAATCGTCATGCGGGCGAGAGTCGCCATTTTGACCGTCATGTCGCTGGCCTCGCCGACGGCGATAGACGGCGTGCCGAGCAGGCGCTCGTCGAGGAAGGCGTAGGTCTCCTTCTTCTTGGAGGGGCGGATGACAAAATTGGCGAAGCGCTCGAGCTGCTTCGTGAACGGGCACAGCAGCGCCGTGGTGAAGAGGTTGAAGATCGTGTGCACGGCCGAGATGCCGACGGCGTTGATTGGCGTGGCCACAAAGGCGAAATGGAAGATGGCGTGCAGCCCATAGAACAGGCACAGGCACACCACCGTGCCGATGAGGTTGAACGTGATGTGCACGACGGCGACCTTGCGGGCGTTCTTGTTGACACCGATGGACGAGATGAGCGCCGTGACGCAGGTGCCGATGTTCTGGCCCATGATGATCGGGATTGCAACGCCATAGGAGATCTGGCCCGTGGCGGCCAGCGTCTGCAGGATGCCGACGGAGGCGGCGGAGGACTGGATCACACCCGTGACGACCGCGCCGACGAGCACGCCGAGCAGCGGGTTCTCAAACGCCGTCAGGATGCTCGTAAAGGCCGCGGAATCCTCCAGGCCGGAAACGGAGCTTCCCATGAGCGTCATGCCGTACATCAGAACGGCGAAGCCGACAAGAATTTTGCCGATGTCGCGCTTGCGGGGCTTTTTGCACATCATGATGAGCACAACGCCGATGAACGCGATGATCGGAGAGAAATTCTCCGGCTTGAGCAGCTGGATCCAGCCCGTGCCATTCACGCCGGACAGCGACAGGATCCACGGCGTGAGCGTCGTGCCGATGTTCGAGCCCATGATGACGCCGATTGTCTGCCCGAGCTGCATGATACCCGAGTTGACCAGGCCGACGAGCATGACCGTCATAGCGGACGAGGATTGGATGGCGATGGTGATGACCGCACCGAGCGCCATGCCCGCGAAGCGGTTCTTCGTCATCGTTTTGAGGGAGCGCTCCAGCGAGCCGCCTGCCAGCTTTCCCAGTCCGCCGGACATCACGTTCATGCCATAGAGGAAGAACGCAAGCCCGCCGAGCAGAGTGAAGACCTTCAGAAGCACTGTCATAGGGAAACTCTCTACTTTCTATCTGTATTCGGAAAGGTACGGCCCTACCGCACCAACTACACTATATCGCAGAAAACGGAGCGCGTCAAGGCCCATTTTCCGGAATTCCGGTCTTGCTGATCTCATCAGAGCTTCCTCAGAGCACGAAGCCGCCGTTCACGGGCAGGTTCTGGCCCGTGACGAACCCGGCGCCGGCGAGGTAGACCATAGCCTGCGCCACGTCCTCCGGCGTGCCGTTTTTGCCGAGCGCGGCCTCCTGTGCCAGCTCCGCGAGCACCTCCGGCGCGACGTTTGCGACCATGTCCGTCAGGATGACGCCGGGCGAGACGCAGTTGACGCGGATGCCGGACGGTCCCAGCTCCTGCGCCAGCGCCTTCGTCAGGGCGAGCACCGCGCCCTTCGTGGCGGAGTAGCACGCCTCGCACGACGCGCCGACCTGCCCCCACATGGAAGAGACGTTGATGATGCAGCCGCTCTGCCTGCGCAGCATGGCGGGCAGGACGGCGTTCACGCAGTGGTAGATGCCGCCGACGTTCACGGCGAACAGCCGGTCCCACTGTGCCTGCGTGATCTGCGAGAGAAGGCCGTAGTGGCAGATGCCCGCGTTGTTCACGAGCACGTCCGTCTCCGGCAGGCGCGAAACGGCATCCTGCACAGCCTGTGCATCTGCCACGTCGCAGCGGACGGCCTCTGCGCCTGTCTCGGCCGAGACAGCGGCTGCCGCCGCGTCGTTTTTCTCATAGAAGAAGCTCACGGCGTAGCCCGCAGCCGTAAAGGCGCGCACGGCAGCCGCGCCGATGCCCCGGCTGCCGCCGGTGATCAGGGCGTGACGCATGCACTCGCCTCCTCTCCGTCCGGGATGCGGAACAGCCGCCGCGCGTTGGCAGCGGTCAGCACGCCCGCCTCCTCCGGGGTCATGCCGCGCAGGGCCGCGATCTTCGCCGCAACGAGCGGCACATAGCGGCTGTCGTTACGGCGGCCGCGGTACGGCTCCGGGGCCATATACGGGCAGTCCGTCTCGATCAGGATGCGGTCAAGCGGCAGGGCCTGCACGGCCTCGACGGCGCGGCGGGCGTTTTTAAACGTCACAACGCCGGTAAAGCCGATGTACCACCCGCGCTCGACGAGCCACAGCGCCATTTCCGGCGAGCCGGAGAAGCAGTGGAAGACGCCCGTCGCCCGCGGATGGGCGCGCAGGATGTCCATGGCGTCGCCGTGGGCCTCACGCTCGTGCACGATGACGGGGAGGCCGAGCTCCTCGGCCAGCGAAAGCTGCTTTTCAAAGGCCACGCGCTGCTGCGCGCGGGGCACGTCCTCATAATGATAGTCCAGCCCGATCTCGCCGATGGCTCGCACGCGCGGCGAGGCGCACAGAGCGCGGTAGCGGGCAAGCAGGGCGCCGTCCACATGATCGGCGTCGTCCGGGTGGCTGCCGACGGCGGCATAGAGGAACGGATACTGCTCCGCCAGCCGCACAGACCGCTCCGAGGACGGCAGGTCGCAGCCGACGTTCATCACCATGGTCACGCCGTGGTTTTTGAGATCGTCCAAAATGGCCGCGCGGTCGCCGTCAAAATGCGCGTCGTCCAGATGGGCGTGCGAATCAAAATACATGGGTCATTCCTCCTCCTGCGTCAGCGGGCGGCAGGTGAACAGCAGGATCTGCCGCGGCTCCTCCCGCAGCACGCGCAGGGCGGCGCGGGTGCGCGCGGGGTCAAAGTTCACGAGCGCGTCGTCGAGCACCATCGGCGCATCCGGCGGCAGCAGACGGCGGCACATGGCCAGCCGCAGCGCAAGATACATCTGATCCGCCGTGCCGCAGCTCATGGCGGCGGCAGGCCGCATGACCTGCCCGTCCGCCTCGCGCACGGACAGATGCATGTCCGGCTCCAGCAGCACGCGGGGATACTTATTTTCTGTCAGCTCGGCGAGAATATGCCCCGCCTCGGCCGTGATCTGCGGTGAAAAACGTGCGCGGAGCGTCTCATCGGCGCGGCGCAGGGCCTCGGACGCCAGCTCCACGGCGGCGTTTGCCTCCTCGGCGTCGGCGATCCGGCGGTCGAGCTGCTCCAGCTCCGCCTCGATGCGCACGGCGTCGCCCTGCGCGGAGATCTGCCCGCGCTTGTGGGCCAGACGGGCGCGGAGCGAGGCCAGCGTCTCGTCGGCCTGCTCAAGGCGGCGGCTGATCTCGGCGGGATCATAGCGCAGCGCCTCCTCGT
>ENA-UOOA01005082-UOOA01005082.1-human-gut-metagenome-genome-assembly--contig:-P61old-NODE-5082-length-14140-cov-4.874405_pt1 | contig 14140 bp, 8 predicted proteins | sample MGYA00242467_ERZ724014 | MGnify/ENA metagenome assembly ERZ724014
CACTTTCTTTCAAGAAAGTGGCTCGTTCCCTTTTCTCGAAAAAGTGGCTCGTATCCCTCTCCGCGTCCCTCTCATTCAATTCCGAGGCGCTTCAGGGATTCCTCGTATTCCTTCCTGTCCCGCGTCCCGAGAATGTTGTAAATGATGTTCACCTTTCCGTCCTGCTCCTCGTAGGTGTGCTCAACAAATGAGTGCCAGCCGTAGCGTAAGTCCGTGGGCTCGTAGCGTCGGAACAAACCCGCCTCCACCGGGAAATACCCCTCGCCTATACCCGTGTACGAAACAAGATCAAATACATTGTCCCTCTCGGAGTCAGTCGCGCGCGAGTAGCGTGCAAGCCCTACACCCGGTGCAAACCAGAAGTCCATATTGCCGCCCTGATATGCAAAGCCCCAGGGCAGCCCGTCAAGCTGTACGTGAATGTGACGGCATCCCGTGAATTTCCCCGCAGCGGTAGTTATGTCTTCGTCTGCATAAACAGTAAGCTCACGGTGTATAGTATTACCGTATATACTGTCCTCGTCCTTCTTCTCACAATATCCGGGAACAAATTTGTCGTCCCACAGGCAGTTGCCCGCAGCTTGCGGCCATATTTCAAGAAGAAATGCGTGAAGGAGCTTCGTCCCGTCGAAATCCATTGTGTCGGTATCCTTCAGCTCAATATGTGTGCCGAAATCACATATTTTCTTTCCGTGCTCCGCTTCAATTACACAGTAGGTGCCGAAGAAGTTCCACAGTCCCTTTTCGGTGTAATCGGGGTTCGCCTCGCGGTCCGTCTCAAATATGCGACGTGTGACATCCGCACATACCGCCGCGTACTTCTTCTCATAATCAGTCTTTGCCGCTTTCTGCATCAGATCAAGCGAAGCGTAGATCTCGTCACGATTGCAAAGCGCTCCATCGTTTTCATCAACCATTTTGAAATAATTCTGACGGATGAAGGCAGCATTGCCCATTACCGTAGATTTATCGTAGCCGGTGATCTTCACGCAAGCGTGATGCGAAAAGACAGCCCTTACGCTGTCAGCAAAAGTAACCTCAAAAACACTTTTGACATCCTTGAAAAGCCCGTCATTTGCTGTGAGAGCATACTCCCAGCGGTTTCCCGCGTCAAGAGGAAGGAGCTCATGCGACCCGCCTTTGACACACGAATATTCCGAAAGCTCCCATTCGCCTTTTCCGAAGTATTCCACCTGCTGCTTTACAATTCCCACACCCGGCGCAAACAGAGCTTCAAGCGTTATCGGTTCTGTGTGGTGAAATCCGCAAACTTCGATCAAAGTGCATCCTTCAAATGTTCCGGCGGGTACCGTAACGGTTTCGCTGTCGCTCTTTACTGTATATGTAAGCTTTCCGTCGGAAGAAACAAACGATTCCCCCGGCTTTAGCGAAGTATCAAGTATAATACCGTCACATAAGCTCAGATCCATGAAGAGATTATCACTATAGTTTGACCAGCCGCATCCGGAATGATCATATAAACACAGTTTGTCTGCATCCCTCTCAATGACCCCGCCGATCTCGACTACTTGAACCGTTTCATCACACATATTGACTGCGCCGCGCAGTTCTTCCCCTTTAAGCGACGCGGCGGCAATAGCATAATATACGTCCGACGGCTCAAGCACCTCCATAACTTTGTGAAGCTCGCCGATGGCTTCGTCGCGACGCCCTGTTTTGAGAAGCTCCCGCGCATACCAAAAAATTTCATAGCCGAGAGCAAGACGGTATCCGCCTTCGCGAAGAGCTTCTATCTTCTCCCGCATAAAATTGAGTTTGTCCTCTCCGCCGTACTTATCGTTTTCGCACCCTACGACTCCCTGCATTATCTCGTCGTTGTGGCTTGCCTCGGCAGCCTCTTTTATGCGGGACAGTGTCTCATCGTTTCTCTCCCCCGGGACGAACCAATAGCCCAGCAGCAGGACTTCGGCAAGGGCGAAGTTCTTTTTATCAGCGTCCGAAAGTGAATCTACCGCTGCAAGCACCTCGCGGTATTCCTTTTCAAAGCCGGATTTGTCGTTTCTGCGACGCCATTTCTTCAGCTCGTTGACCTGGCGGAGCACGCGCGTCTCAAGTGTCTCGTTTTCGTCATATATCGTTTTTTCCATAACACCATATCCTTTCCGCAGTTGTTTTCTTCCTTCGGAGAGGCGCCATTTTACCGTTCCCGCCGGCAGGGAAAGCATCTCGGCGATCTCCTTAACAGAATAGCCGTCGAAGTAGTGAAGCTTTACCGTCTCACGGATCTTTTCCGTGAGCGACTCGACGGCTTCCCGAAGCTCTTCTCCCTCTGAATCTGCGATGATCGCGACTTCCGTATCGTCGCTGTCGTCGGAGTCAAAATAGGAAACGACGTCAAGAGAAAGGTCAGGCACCGTGTTCTGATAATGAAACATTATATTTCTCGCCGTATTACGGGCGATTTTTGAAACCCATGCGGAAAATTTACTGCGCTCGCGGAGCGTGTCGAGCTTCATCCACGCGAAAACAAACGCATCCTGCGCGGCGTCCTCGGAGGAAAATCTGTTGCCCGTAACGCGGTACGCCACGGATGTCACGAGCTTTCCGTAACGTGTCACAAGCTCCTCGTATGCCTTGTCGTTTCCGAGAAGGGTAAGTTCAACAAGTGTTTCATCATTTTTGTCTTTGAAGCGGTTCATGCGGAGTCCTTTCTTATGCTATCGACCTTCGGGTATTTCAGCTTCCGATAATAAGACAATATTTTCTGCGAAAAGGTTGGGTCGGCGGAAAAATTTTTTCCCGCTGATCGGTATTTGTCACGTCAAAAACCGACCGCTAAAACCGGAGATATAAAACAAAATCGACAAACCTCATATGAGATTTGTCGATCTATGGTGGGGGAAGATGGATTCGAACCATCGAAGTCACTGACAACAGATTTACAGTCTGCCCCCTTTGGCCACTCGGGAATTCTCCCATATTAACTTTTAAAGACAAAGACTGGAGCTGGTGGACGGATTCGAACCCCCGACCTGCTGATTACAAATCAGCTGCTCTACCAGCTGAGCTACACCAGCCCGTGGTGCTAACTTTGCCTGCGTGAGATAAATTATAGCACATCAAGCGCGGTTTGTCAACAGATTTTTTGGAATTTTTTCTAAAACTTCAAATATTATTTTGCCGGCGTTGACAAGCCCTCTCTTGTGTGCTATACTTTTCACGAAGAGTAAGGACACTCGCGTGAAGTGCCGTCTGACGGGGAGTTTGCAGGCGGACTAAGAAAGCTTCGCTTTTGCGGTGGGTGCCCTGAATCCCGCTTCGTAGGGCAGCCTTCTTTTCCTGCCGTATGTATAACGGGAAAAGGAGGTATTTTTATATGAAAAAAGTAAGAGAAGAAACACTTGCACCCGCGCGCGTGCGCGACAGGATCCGTTTGACTGCGCTGCTTGCCATGCTTGCGGCAATGGGCATCGTCCTCGGAAAATTTTTGCAGATCCCGATCGGCAACAGCATCCGCATAAGCTTTGAAAATCTCCCCACGCTTTTTGCCGGGGTGGCGTTCAGTCCCTTCTGCGGCGCTGTCGTCGGACTTGTTGAGGATCTTGTCGGAAGCATACTTGCGGGGTACGCCATAAACCCGTTTATAACGCTCGGAGCGGCGTCGATCGGCGCGGTATCGGGCGCGGCGGCGCTTTTGGTAAAGAAGATCACCGGTACGGCGGAGATATGCAAGTATCTGCACATAGTATGCGCCGTATTTCCCGCGCACCTCATCGGCTCGGTGATAATCAAATCGGCTGCGCTGCGCGTTGCGTTCGGTACGCCGTACTCCATGCTTGCGCTGCGCATACCGATATACCTCATTGCGAACGTTGCGGCGGAGTCCGCGATAATCGCGGTGCTGCTTCAGAACGGGGCTGTTCGCGGAGCGGTGCGGAATCTGAGATCGAAATAACAACTGAAAAGAGACACAAATGAACTACAAAGAAGCGATGGCGTACATAAAATCGCTCAGGCGATTCGGGTCACGCCCGGGGCTTGAGCGGATCGGCGAGCTGTGCCGAAGGCTCGGTGACCCGCAGAATGACTTCCGGTACATTCACGTAACGGGTACGAATGGCAAAGGCTCGGTCTGCTCGATGATATACTCGGCTCTGTGCTTTGCGGGGGTCGGGACGGGGCTGTTCACGTCGCCGTATATGCTTGATTTTTCGGAAAGATTTGCGGCGGACGGGACGTACATCACCCGCGAGGAAATCGCGTCGATCGTGACGGAGATCGCCCCGCACGCGGACGCGATGGAGGACACGCCGACGGAGTTTGAGCTTCTGACGGCGATGGCATTTCTGTTTTTCCGCGCGAGGGGCTGCAAATTTGTAGTATTTGAAGCGGGGATGGGCGGTCGGCTTGACTCGACGAACATCATACCCGCGCCCGAGGTTGCGGTGATAACGGGCGTTGCGCTCGATCACACGGCGATACTCGGTCCCACCGTTGAGGCGATAGCCCGCGAGAAGGCGGGGATTATAAAGTGCGGGTGCTCGGTCGTGATCGGCGATATGCCGGCAGAGGCGGAATCGGTGATTCGTGATACTGCGGCGGCTGTCGGGGCAGAGGTCACTCATGCGGGCGCGGGCACGGCATACGAGCCACGTGACGCGGAGTACAGCTCGGACGGTGTGGTTTTCACGCTTGACGGGCGCGGCGACTTTTTCCTGCCGCTTTGCGGGATATATCAGCCGAAGAACGCGGCGGTTGCGGTAGCGACGCTTGATCGGACGCAGCTATGCGGTCGGGCGATTCCCGACATAGTAATAAAGGAAGGATTATCGCGGGCGCGGTGGCGCGGCAGGTTCGAGCTGTTCTCGCCCGATCCGGTACTGATATTCGACGGGGCGCACAACCCGCAGGGGATGCGCGCGGCGGCGGACAGTCTTGCGGCGTACTATCCGTCGAAGAAGTTCTGCGTTGTAACGGGGGTTCTTGCGGACAAGGATTACACTGAGATCGCGTCGATCATGCGCGAATTTGCGCTTGAGGCGCACACGATAACGCCGCAGAACACGCGCGCGCTTTCGGCTTCCGATTACGCGGAGGTTCTCAGCGGAGCGGGGATTCCGGCTACGCCGCACGGCTCCATGGCTGAGGCTTTAGCGGCGTGCGCGGGGCGAGACACGATCGTTGTCGGCAGCCTTTACATTTACAAGGATTTTATTGAGGCAACTGAATAGGGGAACGTGCCACTTTCTTGAAATGAAAGAAGCACCTTTCTTAAAAGAAAGGTGCGCAAAGAACTTTATACTGGGTATATTCAATTGGTTTGTGCAAGACGGATTCTGAAGATGAAATCAAGAGACATCCCACGCTATGGTTCATCCGAACTATCAGGAACCTTCGAGTGCGCGGTTTCCGCCACGGACGTGGAGTTTGCACGAACTCAAGCCTCCCTTGTGTAAAGGGAGGTGGCAGTCAGAGACTGCCGGAGGGATTGAGGAACTTATGGTAAGCAGAAACTTTATTAAGTGATGTTTGCATAATTCTTATGTAAAAACAATCCCTCAGTCAGCTGTACGGCTGACAGCTCCCTTTACACAAGGGAGCCTAAACTGAAATTTCGCACTCACTATATCTATTTTAATAGGTTGAAAGTTTTTGGGGAAGGGTGCGGGAAACACCTTTTGTCAAAAAGGGGTGTCCCGCTGAAAAAACCATTTATCCGTACTTTATGGAGGAGAGCAGGGGAATCTTTTTAGAAAAGGTTCCCCTGCCGTGATCGTTTGTATATGAATTTTGATGTAATAGTGATCGGCGGCGGACACGCCGGAATCGAGGCAGCATTGGCGTCCGCCCGAATGGGGCTTAAAACCGCAGTCATGACGCTGTCGCTCGACGGCATCGGCAGTATGCCCTGCAATCCGTCAGTCGGCGGTACCGCAAAAGGCCACCTCGTCTTCGAGATCGACGCGCTCGGCGGAGAGATGGGCTACGCCGCAGACCGTGTGACCATCCAAAGCCGAACGCTCAATACCGGCAAGGGAGCCGCAGTCCGCTCAAAGCGCGTCCAAGCCGATAGGCGCGAGTATTCCGCCCTGATGAAACGCACGATCGAGGAAACGCCGAACCTCCATATAATTCAAGCCGAAGCTGAGGAGATCCTCTGGGAGGAGGCGGGAGAGCACCGCAGGGTCTGCGGCGTACTCGCATCGCCCGGCGGCGAGATCGGGGCGAGGGCAGTCATCATCGCCTCCGGCACATACCTCGGCGGACTCACCCACGTCGGCGCGATACAGCGCGAGAGCGGGCCCGACGGACTCCTGCCCGCGCGCCGCCTGACCGATTCTCTCAAACGCGCCGGCCTTGACCTTATGCGATTCAAAACCGGTACACCGCCGCGTATCCACCGCGATACGATCGATTTTTCACGCCTCGAAATACAGTACGGCGAGGAGAATATCACCCCGTTCAGCCGACGCACGGACAGAGCCGCGCTCAACCGTATCGAGCAGGTGCCGTGCCACGTCGTCTATACGAACGCCGATACGCACCGCGTCATCCTCGAAAACCTCGACCGCTCGCCCATGTATTCCGGAGTGATCCACGGCGTCGGCCCGCGATATTGCCCGAGTATCGAGGACAAGATCGTCCGCTTCCGCGATAAGGAGCGGCATCAGCTTTTCGTCGAGCCGATGGGGCGCAGCACCGCCGAAATATATTTGCAGGGCTTCTCCTCCTCCATGCCCGACGACGTCCAGTACCGTATGCTGCACACGCTCGCCGGCTTTGAGGAAGCGGAGATCATGCGCTTTGCCTACGCCATCGAGTACGACTGCGCCGACCCGCAGGGGCTTTACCCCACGCTTGAGTTCAAGGCGATCGAGGGTCTGTACGGCGCAGGCCAGTTCAACGGCTCCTCCGGATACGAGGAAGCCGCCGCACAGGGGCTTGTCGCCGGGATCAACGCGGCGGCAAAGGTGATCGGTATGGAGCAGCTCATCCTGCCGCGCAGCTCATCGTACATCGGAACTCTTATCGACGACCTCGTAACAAAAGGCACCCACGAGCCGTACAGAATGATGACCTCGCGCTCGGAGTTCCGCCTGATGCTCCGGCAGGACAACGCCGAGGAGCGCCTCATCCGCTACGGGCACAGGTACGGCCTTGTCTCGGATGAGCGGCTTCGCGATTTTGAGGCGCGTATGGCGATGCGCGACGGCGAGATCGAGCGGGCGAAGCATCATACGCTTGCGCCGTCGGCAAAGCTGAACGGCATTCTTGAAGCGGCAGGCAGCACGCCCGTCTCAACGGGAATAAAGCTCGACGATCTGCTCCGCCGCCCGGAGATCTCGTACAGTATGCTCGCCGAGGTTGACACGGACCGCGGCGACATTCCGGATGAGATCGCGGAATCGGTTCAGACGGAGCTGAAATACGAGGGGTACGTGAAAAAGCAGGCCGACGAGGCGCGCCGCAGACAGCGGCTCGAGGATATGCGTCTGCCGCCCGATATATCTTACAAGAGCATCACTGGACTTCGCCTCGAGGCGGCTGAAAAGCTTGAGCGTCTCCGCCCGGCGTCGATCGGGCAGGCGTCGCGCATATCCGGCGTAAATCCCGCCGATATCACGGTCCTTCTGATCTACCTGAAGGGGAAAAGCGGAAATGCGCCCGAAAAGTAATTCCGGAGGGGACATGACGGCGGAGCTTGACCACGGACGGATACTGCCGCTTATATTCCGGCTGACCGTGCCCGCGATGATCGCGCAGCTGATCACGTTCCTCTATAACACGGTAGACCGAATGTACGTCGCGAATATCCCGGATTCCGGCATGGACGCGCTCGCGGCGCTCGGCATCGTTCTGCCGATCACGCTTATAATGCAGGCGTTCGCCAACCTGATCGGGCTCGGCGGAGCTCCACGTGCGGGGATAAAGCTCGGCGAGGGAGACCGAGACGAAGCGGGACGCATATTCGGCACGGCGTTTGTGCTGCTCGCGGCGCTCGGCGTCGTACTCGGCTGCGTCGGATACGCGTTTGCACGCCCGATAGTCATGCTGTTCGGCTGTCCCGACAGCGCCGTGGATTACGCTGCGCAGTATCTGAAAATTTACTCATGCGGCACCGTATTCGTGATGGCGGCGCAGGGGCTGAACCCGTTCATACTGACGCAGGGGTACTCGTTTATCGCGATGGCGTCCGTCATGATCGGCGCCTTGGCGAACATCGCGCTCGATCCGCTGTTTATCTTCGTGCTGAAGATGGGCGTGGAGGGCTCGGCAACGGCGACGGTGCTCTCACAGCTCCTGTCGTTTGTCTGCATTATCGGATTCTTCTGCTCGAAGCGGAGCCTGTTCCGCATCCGCGCCGGCAATATGAAGCCGACGGCGGCGAGGATCGGCAGCATACTGTCGCTCGGAATCACGCCGTTCGTCATGACCATTACCGAGTGCGCGATACAGATCGTGTTCAACATCTGTCTCAATCGATCGACAGGCGGCGACAAGGATTACACCGCCGCGCTCACCGTAATGCTCAGCGCGCTTCAGCTGATCTCGCTGCCGCTGAACGGGCTCGGCAACGGGATGCAGCCCTTTGTCAGCTACAACTACGGGCGCGGCAACGCCGCACGGCTGAAGAGCGGCGTGAAATACGTGACCGTCATCGCGTTTATCTTCGCGCTGTCGTTCTGGTCGGTGTCGATCGCCTTTCCCGTGATGTACGCACGCCTGTTCTCCGCAAGCGAATCGGTGACGGCGATCGTCCGGGAATACTGCCCGCTGTTTCTCATGGGGTCGATCATGTTTTTCGTGCAGATGACGCTGCAAAACGTCAACGTCGCGCTCGGTCAGGCAAGATCGGCACTGATACTTGCGGTCGTGCGCAAGGTCGTGATCCTCATACCGCTGTGCTTTACCCTCACGCATTTTCTCGGATTCAAGGGAGTCTATATGTCGGAGGGGATCGGCGATCTTTCGGCGGGGATCATAACGACGGTCGTAATATTCACGACGTTCCCGAGGGTTTTCGTCAGACGCGAAGCCGAAGTGAAAATGAAGTGCGGCGCGTGCCCGCCGAACACTCCGCAATAACGCAAAAAAGCTGCACGGACCATGGTCCGTGCAGCTTTTTTTTGTTTCGGATCAGACTCCTGCCTGGCTCGGAATCTTGTAAAGCTCAGTATAGTCGGTCGTTACCTTGTACTGCTCTGCAAGCTTCTTGTAATCCTCGTCGTAAGCCGCGCTCGTCATATCGTTGTCAACGTCTCTCTGCCACTTGATGAGGCCGTCGCCGACGTAGTATACGATGTACGTTATCTCGGAGGTGCCGGTCTTGCCGTTCGAGAACTGGCTGTAATCGCCCGCCTTGCGCTCGTCGGCATAGATCCAAGTGTCAAGCTCGTCAATACCGGAATCGCCGCGTCCCTGATTCTCGTAGAGACCGCCGTTCTCATGCGCGGTGGAATCGTCGCTATACTTCTCGGCGAGAGCCGCGAAGCTCGTCTCGGACTTGTCTCCGCTCTCGAACTCCTCGATCACAGCGGAAACTCTGTCGGACAGAGACTCGCCGTTTGCCGCGCTCAGCGCGATCATGCGGACGTTCTTGGTTGCGTACTCCTCGATGTACGGCTCCTTGGTGATGTAGTATACGGTGTACTCGCCGGTGGAGTCGTTGTCAACAACGTAAACGCTGTCGCTTCTCTCATCGCTGAATGCGTACTTGATGAACTCGTTTGTTTCGTCGGACGAAACGGCTGTGTGCTCAATACCGTCAACGACGCTCTGAACCTTCTCGCTCTTCTCTGTCTCGTCGGTCACGTCATCGTAGATATAGGTCTCGGCGTATCTCTTCACGAACTCGGTGAAGAAGACCTTGCCGGCGCTGTCCTCGGGCTGGTTGTAGTTTGCGCGGATCTCCTCGGCGAACATTGCAGCGGTGTTGTACGCGAGCTGCTTTGCCTCGCTTCTCTCCTCTGCGGGAGCCTCGGTCGTGACCTCGGTATCGGTGGAGTCGGAGGACGATCCGGAAACGGATGTTTCGGGAGCCGCAGTCTCGGTCTCGGGAGCGGCAGTCGCAGCGGTGGTCTCGCTCTCGGTCGTCTCCTCCTCAGCCTTGAAGGTGTAGGAGAGGTAGTCGATCTTCAGGTAATCTTTTCTGTTCTCCTCAAGGTACGCGCTCCAGTCAGACTCGGAGTAGTCGTACTGCTCGATGAGGTGTGCGGAATACGCAGATGCGAGCTGCGATATCTCGAGTGCTGCGCGAACATCGGCGAGAGTTACGCCGTAGCCGTAGATGTTGCGGAGGTAGTATCCCTCTGCGCCGCCGTACTGCTTGGAGTACGACTTGAGCGACTCCTCGAGGCTCTGCATTGACTCCTCGACGTGGCTCTGCTCGTGCTCGTCAAGCTCAAAGCCTGCCGCCTTAGCCGCCTCGCACAGAACGAGCATATTCTCGACTCTCGGAACGGTCACGTTCTTCATGAAGTAGTCGAACCATGTCATGCCGGTGGAGTAGGGATAGTTCTGCTCCTTGAGGCTTGTCTTTGTGTCAACGCCCATCTGGGAGAGGGACGAGGACATCTGCTGATAGTTCACGTTGAGGAAATACGACATCATCGCGTTGTTTACTTCGTAGTTGTCGGATTTCACGGAGATCGTGGTGCGGTAGAAGTAGCCGCTGTCGGCGATCTTGGTGTACACCGTAACGCCGATGCACAGTGCGATCACGAGGATCACGCAGACTGCGGAAATAACGGTCTTTCTGTTTGCCGCGTTGTCAGCTTTCTTCTCCCTTGCTGTTTTGTTTTGTGCCGGAGCAGAAAACCCGTCGTTTGCGGGTTTTCTTGTTTCTTTCTTTCCCATTATTTGAGTGTCCTGCCTTTCCTTAACTGAGGATGAGAGCCGCCCCTCATCCGAAATTGAAAGATTCTTTGCCTATTATACCATATCGGACGCCGTTTTTCCACCCTTTCACGTTAATTTTAACAATTTTATTAAGTCGGATCACCACACGCCCGCACCGCCGCACGGAACAGCCGGGGCAGGCGTGAGGTATGTTTGCACAAAAATTCGGGTATAATTTCTGATAAATATCGCATTCCTTCAAAATATAGAACACCGTGTTGACACAAGACACAACATATAGTATCATATATATGTAAAAAATCAAATGGATCCGCAAGGGATCCTGTCACAAAGGAAAGGTACGGTCATGGCAGCAGAGCACGCAACTTGGAGTGGATTTGTCGGGGGAGATTGGAAGGACGAGATCAACGTCCGCGATTTCATACAAAAGAATTATCACGAGTATACGGGGGACGATTCGTTTCTCGAGGGCGCGACGGAGCGCACACGCGATCTTTACGAAAAGGTCAGCGCTCTTTTCGCAGAGGAGAGGGCACACGGCGGTGTGCTCGACATTGACACGGAGACCGTGTCCTCGCTTACGACCTATGCTCCCGGCTACATCGACCGTGAGCGCGAGCTTATTTTCGGAATGCAGACGGACGCGCCCCTGCGCCGCGGAGTGAATCCGTTCGGCGGAATCCGCATGGCAAGGCAGGCGTGCGAGGCATACGGCAGACGTCTCAGCGACAAGATTGAGGACGAGTTCCGCTACAAGACGACGCACAACGACGGCGTTTTCCGCGCGTACACCGCAGAGATGCGCGCCGCAAGACACGCCCATCTCATCACCGGTCTGCCCGACGCCTACGGCCGCGGCCGCATTATCGGCGATTACAGACGCGTTGCGCTCTACGGCATTGACAGAATCACAGCCGAGAAGAAGCGCGACCGCGCAGCGCTTGCCTCCCGCGTATTTGACGAGGCGACGATCCGCCTGTCGGAGGAGCTTTCCCGTCAGATCGAATTTCTCGGCAAGATGAAGGAGATGGCGAACCTCTACGGCTTCGACATCAGCGAGCCGGCGCACGACGCACGCGAGGCGATCCAGTGGACGTACTTCGGCTATCTCGCGGCGATCAAGGAGCAGAACGGCGCCGCAATGTCGCTCGGCCGCGTCAGCACTTTCTTCGATATTTATATAGAGCGCGATATAGAGCGCGGTATCCTCACCGAGGAGGGCGCACAGGAGCTTATCGACGATTTCGTAATAAAGCTGCGCATCGCGCGGCACCTGCGCACGCCCGAATACAACGAGCTGTTCGGCGGCGACCCGATGTGGATCACCGAGAGCGTCGGTGGAATGGGCGAGGACGGGCGCACGCTCGTCACGAAGAACAGCTTCCGCATACTGAACACGCTGTACACGCTCGGCTCGTCGCCGGAACCGAATCTGACCGTGCTCTGGTCAACGGCTCTTCCCGCACCGTTCAAGCGCTTCTGCGCAAAGGTATCGTGCGACACCGACTCGATCCAGTACGAAAACGACGACGTCATGCGCCCGATCTACGGCGACGATTACTCGATCGCGTGCTGCGTCTCCGCGATGAAGACCGGCAAGCAGATGCAGTTCTTCGGTGCGCGGTGCAATCTTGCAAAGCTGCTGCTGCTCGCGCTGAACGGCGGTCACGACGCGTCGAGCGGCACCGATCTCGGTCCGCGTGAGGACGTGGTCGGCGACGGCGTGCTTGATTTCGATGAGGTGTACGCACGGTTTGAGCGGTACGCCGCTTGGCTGTCCCGCCTCTATGTGAACACAATGAACGTGATCCACTATATGCACGACAAATACGCCTATGAAAAATCGCAGATGGCGCTGCACGACACGGATGTTCACCGCTTTATGGCGTTCGGCGTCGCGGGGCTGTCCGTCCTGTGCGACTCGCTCTCGGCTATAAAGTACGCGCGCGTGCGCCCGATAAAAAACGAGGACGGCTACGTTGTGGACTTCGAGCGCGAGGGTGATTTCCCGAAATACGGCAACGACGATGACCGCGTTGATCTTATCGCGCGCGATGTGACGCACATGATGATAACCGAGCTGAGAAAGACCCCGACGTACAGGAATGCGGAGCACACGCTCTCCGTTCTGACGATCACGTCGAACGTGATGTACGGAAAGCACACGGGTGCGACGCCCGACGGGCGCGAGGCAGGCGCTCCCTTTGCGCCGGGCGCGAATCCGATGCACAACCGCGAGGAGAACGGCGCGCTCGCGTCGCTGAACTCGGTGGCGAAGCTGTCATACGACGACTGCCGTGACGGAATATCGAACACATTCTCGATCACGCCCGAGACGCTCGGTCGGACAGAGGAGGAGCGGGTCGAAAACCTTGTCTCCGTGCTCGACGGATATTTCACGCGGCGTGCGCATCACATAAACGTAAACGTACTCCGCCGTGAGACGCTGATCGAGGCGTACAACGATCCGGAGGCGTACCCGAACCTTACGATCCGTGTATCCGGCTACGCGGTAAACTTCCACAAGCTGTCGCGCGAACAGCAGCGCGAGGTGATAAGCCGGACGTTCCACGAGGAGCTGTGATGGCGAACGTTTACGGGCGGATAAGCTCGGTTCAGACGATGGGGACGCTGGACGGACCGGGCGTGCGGTTTGTAGCGTTTTTGCAGGGCTGCCCGCTGCGGTGCGCGTGCTGCCACAATCCGGAAACATGGGATGCGCTCGGCGGCAGCGAGATCTCGGCTGCGGAATTAGTCGGACGCGCGGCGCGGTACCGCGAATACTTCGGCGAGCGCGGCGGGATCACGCTCTCGGGCGGCGAGCCGCTGATGCAGCCGGGATTTTGCGCGGAGGTACTGCGGCTTTGCCGCGCGGAGGGGATCGGCACGTGTCTTGACACGAGCGGGTGTCTTTCGGGCGCAGGTGTTCTTGAGCACGTAGACTACTGTTTACTTGACATAAAGTACACGGACGCGGAAAAATACCGCGAGCGCACGGGATGCGAATACGGGACGGTACTTGAGTTCTTGGATGAGCTTAATCGGCGCGGGGTCACGACTCGTTTGCGGCAGGTGATAATTCCGGGGCTGAACGATGATGAGGAGAACGCGCGGCGGCTGGGTGAGCTGCGGCGGACGCACAGATGTGTAGATGAGGTTGAGCTGCTGCCGTTTCGGCGGCTATGCATTGAGAAATACGAGCGCATGGGCATAAAATTTCCGTTGGCGGAGACGCCGGAGCCGTCGCGCGCAGATCTCGCACGTCTTCAGGCGATAGTCGACGCGGCGGGACGTTAGGGAAGACGGTCGCTTTCTTAAA
>ENA-UOOA01005084-UOOA01005084.1-human-gut-metagenome-genome-assembly--contig:-P61old-NODE-5084-length-14135-cov-5.568963_pt1 | contig 14135 bp, 15 predicted proteins | sample MGYA00242467_ERZ724014 | MGnify/ENA metagenome assembly ERZ724014
CAAAGCCCCATATCCACAAATGCTTAGATATTTATTTCTTGAAATGTTTGGTTTAGCTTGATAGCACGGGTCGTTTTTCGTTTTTGGATTGTTTTTTTAAAGCTCCGTTAAAACCGCCGCCTCGCGCTTGCAGCTCGAATCAGCGCAGGGCTTCCACGGCTTTTTCAAGTCCCGCGGCATTTTCGACGGCATAGCAATTCACAGCCGCGCCGAGCGTTTTCCGGACGAATCCGGTCAATGCCGTGCCGGGACCGATTTCGACAAACACATCTGTGCCGAGCCGCGCTAGTTCGCGGATCGTATCCTCCATCCGCACGGGAGAGAAGACCTGACGCTCCAAAAGCGACGGAATGGTTTCGTCGCTCTTTTCTCTGCCGAGGCAGTTGAAAAGGACGGGAATCTGCATACCGCCGAAAACCTCGCTCTGGAAACGCTCGTGCAGTGCTTCCGCGGCGGGACGCATCAGCGGCGTATGGAAAGGTCCGCTGACACGCAGGGGAAGCAGACGGCGCGCACCCGCTTCTTTGGCAAGCTCGCCTGCACGTGCGACGGCGGCAGCTTCGCCGCCGATGACGATCTGACCGGGGCAGTTGTAGTTGCAAATCTGTACGACGCCCAGCTCGCCCGCTTCCTCACAGCAGCGCATCAGCGCTTCACGGTCGAGCCCCAGCACGGCAGTCATGGCGCTCTGTATGCCCTCGCTGGCTTTCGCCATCGCCGCGCCGCGGTACGCCGCCAGTTCAATCGCGGATTGGGCGGTCAGCACGCCGGAAGCCTCCAGCGCACTGTATTCGCCCAGACTCAGCCCCGCGACATAATCCGGACGGAGACCTGCGTCAAAAAGCGCAGCCGTCACGCCGCAGGCAAAGGCCACCATGCAGGGCTGGGTATACTGCGTCTGGTTGAGCGTTTCCTGTGCGCCCTCGAAGCAGAGCGCATGCAAATCAAAATCGAGATGTCCCGCGTCGAAAGCGGCGCGGAAGGCGGGAGAAGCGTCATACAGGTCGCGCCCCATGCCGACCCGCTGACTGCCCTGTCCGGCGTAGAGAAAAGCAATCTTCATATGTCTGTGTGATCCTCAAGTCGTTGTTTTCATCCATCGTCATCCGTCGTGCGGAACTGAGAGCAGGCTCATCCCGCTTAAACCTCCATCATCACGCCTGCCCACGTTAAGCCGCCGCCAAAGCCGACCAGAATGATGCGCTGACCGGACTGGAGCAGTCCTTTTTCGCGCATCTCATCCAGCGCAAGGGGGATGCTCGCGGCACTTGTGTTCGCGTATCGGTCGAGATTGCGGTAGAACTTTTCGGCGGGCATGCCCAAGCGGCGGATGCTTGCATCCAAGATGCGGACATTTGCCTGATGGCAGATAACCCAATCCACATCGTCCGGCGTGACGCCCGCCTTTTGGCATAGCTCATTCACACACTGAGGAATCGTCGTGACGGCAAAGCGGAAAACCGCCTGTCCGTCCATCGTCATCCGCTGCTTGCGGCAGGGACCGCCGACACGGATGAGCGTATCGCCGCGCACGCCAACGACATGCTCATAGGGCGCGTCCTTGCAAAGCTCGAAAACCGCCGCGCCTGCGCCGTCGCCGAAAAGCACGCAGGTGTTTCTGTCCTGCATATCCAGAACGGCACTCATCTGCTCCGCGCCGATGACCAGCGCATAGCGTTTGTCGTTCGCCAAAAGCAGACCGCGTGCGGTTTCCATCGCAAAGAGGAAACCTGCGCACGCCGCGCCGACATCCATGGCGGGAATATTCTGCGGCAGCTCCAACGCCGCGTGAACCAGACATGCCGTGCTGGGCATGGCGTATTCGCCGGAGGAGGTTGCGACCAGCACGCAGCCGATGTCCTCTTTGCTGACGCCGCTCTGCTCAAGCGCGATGCGCGCGGCTTGAATGGAGAGCGACGTCGTGTTTTCGCCCTCGCCGCAGAAATAACGCTGGCGGATGCCGGTTCGGGTGGAAATCCATTCGTCGCTGGTATCGACAAACTGGCGCATATCGTCGTTGGTCATGGCTCTTTCGGGCAGCGCACGACCGGTTGCAATCAGCTTTAATCCGTTCATCATTCAGACCTCTTTCAAAAAAGACCCGCACGGCGGGTCTCAAAAATGTTGACAAAGTAGGGAATCGGTGTCAAGAAAGGGAGTGTCAAGCTTAAATCGAACATTTCAAGAAACAAATATCTAAGTATTTTTTGGATATGGGGCTTTGCCCCATCGCCCCACCAAAGGGCTTTCCGGTCGCCCTTTGGAAACCTTCGGGCGCAAATACTTCGTTTTATTCTTGAAATATCGGTGTTGTTAGCTTGAAAGCCCTTCTTTTGTTTTGGATTGAAAAACCCGCACGACAGGTTTCAGAATGTTGACGAAACAGGGCTTACTTGTTTTCCTTCAGATAGGTCAGCAGGTCGTTCACGGTCAGGAACGTTGCCATCAGTCCGTCGGGCATGCTCACGCCGAGCTTGTCCTCAATCGCCATGCTCAGTTCGACCGTGTCCAAGCTGTCCGCACATACATCGGGCACAAGCTGGGCTTCCGGGGTGACGGCGTCGGGGTTGCAGTTGGGCAGAGCCGCGACGATAACTTCTTTCAGCTGTTCAAAATTCATGAGAATCATACTCCTTTTTCTGCTTACTCTATCATTCTATCAGAGCGGGGCGATTTGTCAAGACCCGACGGACTGAACGAATTCGCTGTTTTCCCAATTCTCCGCGCGGTATGCTTCGTATTGAGCCAGCTTTTCGTTCCATGCGCTGTATGCGTCATCGCCTCGGCGGTCGTCCAGCGCATAATGCTCGGTCAGCCACTGACCGACGAAATGCGTCAGCTTGCTTGCGCCGTCCGGATTCATATGCCCCAGATAGTCATAGCAATCGGTATAGAAGTCGAGGCCCGTGTCCTCGTCAAACAGGTTGAGAAACGGCACATCAAGCTCATCCGCGAGCCGCTGCACGCTGTTCATGTCCGCCTGCTGCTGTTCGGAAACCGGCGCGGGCAACGCCATAAAGACAGGCTCGATGCCGTTTTCGCGGCAGTAGGCAGCGATGTTTCTCAAAGCCTGCATGCCCGGAAGTTCGCCCTCGGTCATCTCGTGCGTACGGGCATAGGGAAGCGGTTCGCCGCGCCCGATGCGCATTTCACTGCCCATCATGAACGGCTCACAGTCAATCATGCGCGCGCTCGTGCCGGTCATCAGCTCTTCCCAACGGCTGTGGTAAAGGGAGAAGGGCATCATGAACTCCATCCACTGCTCCTTGGGGAGCGTTGCGCGAACGGCTTCAAACTTCCTGAAGGAGAGCGGATAGCTGTCAAAGAAAAGATGGCGATAGCTGTACGTCCACGCCGAGTCGAGCGGCTTGTCGATATAGTAGACGTCGATGACCGCGATTTTGGGCTTATGCACCTCGGCGGTCAGCTTGAGAATCCATTCCGTCATGCCCAGACATTCGGATGAAGTGCCCATGTTGTAGCTGGTTACGCCGAAATCGCGCCAAAGCTCCATCGGCGTGATATCGTCAAGAACATGGCTCGTCCCCATGAAAAAGACGTCGATATCCTGCTTTTCATCGTAAAAGGAGCGGAACTTGCGCTCGCTGTCGTCCCTTCGGGTGACATGGTCGCAGAGCAGAAGCCCGCCGATGACTGCGGCAATAAAGAGGAGAACGCAGAAGAATCGTTTCATATTTTCAAGACCTCGTGGTCATCCCTTGGCACGGAGCGGAAAGGATGGGTTAGAACTGGAAGTAGATGAACGCCTGTGCGCTGTAGCCCGCGCCCCAGACGCCGAACACCGCGATGGCGAGAATCGCCAGCAGATACAGCGTGCCGCGTGCGGCGACGGGCAGGCGGTCGGTCAGCTCGGTCAGCGTCCTGCGCTTTTCATGCAGCAGCTCGATGGCGAAAAGCACGGCGATACAGATGCCCAGACAGAGCGACTGCATCGCGGAGAAGCCCGTTGCCAGCGCAGGCTCTGTCCACGCGGTCGGGATGCGCAGGAGCATGCCCAGCGCGGCGCTCAGCGAGTTGGCGCGGAAGATGAGCATCGTGATGAGAATCAGGAAGTCCGTCCACAGGATGCTGCAAAGGTGATGCAGCTTGATGAAGCGTTTGGGGCGCGACTGCGGCAGAATCCCTTCAACCACCTGTAACGCGCCGTTGAGCATGCCCCAGGCGACATATTTGAGTGCCGCGCCATGCCACAGACCGCTGACGGTGTAGACAATCATCACGTTGAGCGCCTTGCGCGCAGGACCCTTGCGCCCCGCGCCGAGCGGAAAATAGATGTAATCGCGGAACCATGAGCTGAGGCTGATGTGCCAGCGCGCCCAGAAGTTCGTGACCGAGTGGGCGAAGTATGGCTGGCGGAAGTTGGTCATCAGCTCGACGCCCAGCACCTTTGCCGTGCCGATAGCGATATAGCTGTAGCCTGCGAAGTCGCAAAGATCCTGAATGGCAAAGACAGCGGTTGCAAGCGCAATCTGTGCGCCGGAGGCATTCAACCAGTCGCCGAAGACGGCGTTGACGTAGATGGCGGCGCGGTCGGCGATGACCACCTTTTCAAAGAAGCCCAGCAGCATGATGAGCAGTCCGTCGCGGGCACGCCTGTAATCGAAATCATGCGGCGTGGAAAGCTGCTTGAGCAGGCGGCTGCTTCGCTCAATCGGACCGGCGACCAGCTGAGGGAAGAACGAGATGAACAGCGCATAGCGGAAAAGGTTGGTTTCGGCTTTTGTCCGCTTCTTATAGACGTCAATCATGTACCCCAGGGCTTGGAAGGTGTAGAAGCTGATGCCGACCGGCAGCAGGATATCCACCTGCGGCAGCTGCATCTCAAAGCCGAGGAAGGCGCATGCCCGGTTCAAAACGTCGATGAACATGCCGGTGTACTTGAAATAGCCCAGCAGACCGACGTTGAACACGATGCCCGCAATCAGCACGAGCTTGCGCGTCTTCTGCTTTTCAAAGCGCGAAACGAGCAGCGCACAGGCGTAGGTGACGACGGTGCTTGCCGCCATCAGCAGCGCGTATTCCGCGTGCCAATTCATATAGAAGTAATAGCTGCTGACGAGCAGCCAGACCCAGCGGATCTTTTTGGGCAGCAGGAAATACAGCAGCGTCACAACAGGGAAAAAGACGAGATAGGAAAATGAATTGAAAATCATGTGTTCACCTTTTTGAAAGACTGAACAAAACGGGTAACGCTTGGGGTTCCACCCCAAACCCCGGCAGGGAACATTGTTCCCTGCACCCTTCCCTCCATGTATCGCTTTGCGATACATGGAAGATCAATCGGCATAAACTGCCGCGAAGCGAAGAAGGAAGCCTGGGGATTGGAATCACGCATCCGCTGTGCGGAATTCAGCGCGGCGAAAATAGGAAATCATAAGAAACGCTTTGTGTTTCCTGATATGAATTTCCCAGACTGACAGCCCAATGTAACTTTTGTGCAGCTTTCAGTATTTGCTCTATTATTGAATCGCAGAAAAACCAAATGCTCCTTATTATAACGTGTTACGCGCCGAATAGCTAGCCCCGAAATGCGTTCGCTGCACGAATCACCGATACGGCGCGGCGGAATGTCCCGCATCCGGCATAAGGAACAGCGTTTTAATCCCGTCGGCGGCGGGACGCGTTCCATGCGCCTGATGAGGCAAAAACCTGAATTCCTGCAATGCTCGGCAAAAACAGCGTGAAATTTGGTGAAATTGAGCAATGAATTGCAGGATTGTGCAGAATAAGCGTTGCAAAGTGAAAAAGATTCATTCATAAAGTGAAGAAAAATGAAAGTTCGCTCTTGTTTCCGCAAATTCTTTGCAGTATAATACCACCTATCAACGGCGGGGACGAAGGAGCTGATCCTCCGCTTCGCCGAATCATCCGCGGCCATGCGCCGCGTCCTTTAGGGGGAATTCAATATGAAGAAGTTGTTCGCTGCTGCGCTTGCCGCTGTGATGACGCTGACCGCGCCCCTCGCGCTCGCCGAAGGCGCCGTGAAGATCGGTCTGATTGGACCGCTGACCGGTGCTGCCGCGATTTACGGAAACGCCGTTGCTAACGGCGCGCAGATTGCCGTGGACGAGCTGAACGCGAAGGGCGGCTTGCAGTTTGAGCTGAACGCGCAGGATGATGAGCATGATCCGGAGAAGTCCATCAACGCTTACAATAACCTGCTGGACTGGGGCGCACAGATGGTTCTGGGCTGCGTCACCACCAACCCCTGCATCGCTGTCGGCGCGCAGGCGTATGAGGATCGCGTCTTTATGCTGACCCCGTCCGCTTCCTCCGTCGATGTGACCGCCGACAAGGACAACGTCTATCAGGTCTGCTTCACCGACCCGGCACAGGGCACGGCTTCCGCCGAGTACATCGCCGCGCATAAGCTGGCGAACAAAGTCGCCGTGATCTACAACAACGCCGATGCGTATTCCACCGGCATCTACCAGACCTTCGACGCCAAGGCGAAGGAGCTGGGACTGGAGATCGTTGCCGTTTCCACCTTCACCGATGAAACGACCGACTTCTCCGTTCAGGTGACCGCCGCCAAGGAAGCGGGCGCCGAGCTGGTCTTCCTGCCGATCTATTACACCCCGGCTTCCATGATCCTCAAGCAGGCGGATACCATGGGCTTCAAGCCGACCTTCTTCGGCGTGGACGGCATGGACGGCATCCTTGCCATCGAGGGCTTTGATACCAGCCTCGCCGAGGGTCTGATGATGCTGACCCCGTTCGCCGCGGACGCTAAGGATGAGAAGACCGCTTCCTTCGTTGCCAAGTACGAGGAAAAGTGCGGCGTGGTGCCGAACCAGTTCGCTGCTGATGCGTATGACGGCATCTACGCGCTGGCTGCTGCCTGCGAGAAGGCGGGCGTCACCGCGGAGACCCCTGTTGAGGAAGCCTGCGACATGCTGATTGCCGCCTTCCAGGAGATTCAGGTTGAAGGTCTGACCGGCACCATGACGTGGAGCGACACCGGTGCGGTCACCAAGACGCCGATCGCTGTCGTCATCAAGGATGGCGCATACGTCAGCGCGGAGTAAATCGAGCAATCTCAGCGTACATGGCTTCGGCGCTGTTCGAAGCCATGTACTTTTGTTGTATCTGTTCAATTCGCAAGCCTGCCCTCAATCGGCGGATACGCCTTGAGCGTTCTACGGCGTTTTGAATCGCGCCCCATGGATTGCGTGGCAATCCATGAAGAGGGAAATCCAAGAACCTCAGGTTCTTGGCAGGGTTTGGGACAGCGTCCCAATGGTTTTTCCCCCTTAACTCAAACAAATGAGGTGAACGACATGACATTGTTTCTTTCCTATCTGATTAACGGCATCAGCTTGGGAAGCGTCTACGCCATCATCGCTTTGGGCTATACGATGGTCTACGGCATTGCCAAAATGCTGAACTTCGCCCATGGCGACGTCATCATGATTGGCGCGTATGTTTCCTTCTGCGCGATGCAGTATATGGGGCTGCCCGCCATTCTCTCCGTCGTTCTGGCGATGGCGGTCTGCACGGTGCTGGGCATCGTCATCGAAGGACTCGCCTATAAGCCGCTGCGCCAGGCGCCGTCGCTTGCCGTTTTGATTACGGCAATCGGCGTGAGCTATTTCCTCCAGAATCTCGCGCTGCTGATTTGGGGCTCCACGCCGAAGAGCTTTTCTTCCGTGGTATCCATCGGCTCGATTACGCTGCTGGAGGGTCAGCTGGTTATTTCGGGAGAAACAATCGTCACCGTTCTGGCAAATATCCTCATCATGATTGCGCTTACGCAGTTCACCAGCCGCACCAAGTTCGGCAAGGCGATGCGCGCCGTGTCGGAGGATAAGGGCGCGGCTGAGCTGATGGGCATCAATGTCAACGCGACGATTTCCATGACGTTCGCCATCGGCTCTGCGCTGGCGGCGATTGCGGGCGTGCTGCTCTGCTCCGCCTATCCGACCCTTCAGCCGACGACCGGCTCCATGCCGGGCATCAAGGCGTTTACCGCGGCTGTTTTCGGCGGCATCGGCTCTATTCCGGGCGCGATGATTGGCGGCGTGCTGCTGGGCGTCATCGAGATTTTGGGCAAGGCGTATGTCTCCACCGAGTTGGGCGACGCGCTCGTCTTTGCCGTGCTGATTCTCGTGCTGCTGGTCAAGCCGACCGGCCTGCTCGGAAAGCCCATGCGCGAGAAAGTGTGAGGTGAACACCATGAAAAGCAAAAAATTCCGCGCCAATCTGATTACTTACGCCATCGTCATCGCGGCGTTCATTGCCTGTCAGGTGTTGATTTCCACCGGCGTCATGACCCGCTCACTCAAAGGTCAGCTCGTGCCGATCTGTGCGTACATCGTCATGGCGATTTCCCTCAACCTGACGGTCGGCATTTCCGGCGAGCTGAGTCTGGGACACGCGGGCTTCATGAGCGTCGGCGCGTTTTCCGGAATCGTCATGTCCATGTGGCTGAGCAAGGGCATGGGGCTGGATAACAAAACCGTCGTCCTGCTGGCGGCGATTATCACCGGCGGCGTTGCGGCGGGCATCGCGGGCGTATTGATCGGCATACCGGTTCTGCGGCTGCGCGGCGACTATCTGGCAATCGTCACGCTGGCGTTCGGCGAAATCATCCGCAACGTCATCAACTGCCTGTATATCTCGCTGGACGGCAGCAAACTGCATGTGGCGTTCAACAACCCGAACGTCGCGGGCAAGCTGCTGATTAACGGACCGGCGGGCGCGACCGGCGTATCCAAAATCGCGACGTTCGGCATGGGCTTTGCGCTGGTGCTGTTTACGCTTTTTGTCGTGCTGAACCTGATTGACAGCCGATCCGGACGCGCCATCATGGCGATTCGCGACAACCGCATCGCCGCCGAGGCGATGGGTCTGAACGTGACCAAGTATAAGATGATGGCGTTTGTCACCTCCGCCGTGCTGGCGGGCATGGCGGGCGCACTTTACGGACTGAATTTCTCGACCGTCGCGGCGTCGAAGTTCAAGTTTGATACGTCCATCCTCGTTCTGGTGTTTGTCGTTCTGGGCGGCATCGGCAACATCCGCGGCTCGATCATCTCCGCGACGCTGCTGACGATTCTGCCTGAGCTGCTGCGTGCGTTCGCCAATTACCGCATGCTCATCTACGCCATCGTACTGATTCTGGTCATGCTGGCGACGAACAACCCGACCCTGCGCAGCATGGTGCAGCGAATCGTTCCGCAAAAGCGCGGGAACAAGAAGGAGGCTGACGAGGCATGACGGAAGCAAAGAAAAAACGCGCCGCAACCAAGATGGTTCCCGCGCCGAGTCACGGCATCATTCCTGAGCGCGACCTGTATGAGCGCCCCGTGCTGGAGGCGCGAAATCTGGGCATCGACTTCGGCGGCCTGCATGCCGTCGAGGATTTCAATCTGGTCATCGGCAAGACGGAAATCGCCGGCTTGATTGGACCGAACGGCGCGGGCAAAACGACCGTCTTTAACCTGCTGACCAAGGTGTATCAGCCGACGATGGGCACGATTCTGCTCAACGGACGCGATACCGCGGGCATGAACACCGCGCAGGCGAATAAGCTGGGCATCGCCCGAACCTTCCAGAATATCCGCCTGTTCGGCAATATGTCCGTGGAGGACAATGTGCGCATCGGTCTGCATAATCAGGTGCGCTACGGCATGATTCCGGGCATCTTCCGCATGCCGGGCTACTGGCGCGGCGAACGCGAAATGCACGAGCGCGCGCTCGACCTGCTGAGCATCTTTGATATGCAGGATTTGGCAAACCATCAGGCGGGGAGCCTGCCCTACGGCGCACAGCGTCGTCTGGAAATCGTCCGCGCACTGGCGACCAATCCGTCGCTGCTGCTGCTGGATGAGCCGGCGGCGGGCATGAACCCGCATGAAACGGAAGAACTGATGGAGAACATCACCAAGATCCGCGATCAGTTCCACATCGCTATCCTGCTGATTGAGCATGACATGAGCTTGGTCATGGGCATCTGCGAGGGCATCTGCGTGCTGAACTACGGCAAGATTATTGCCAAGGGAACGGCGGAGGAGATTCAGAACAATCCGGTGGTTATTGAAGCCTATCTGGGCAAGCGGAAGGAGAATTAAGCGATGAGCATGCTGAAGGTTGAAAACCTGAACGTTTATTACGGCAGCATCAACGCCATCAAGGGCATCTCCTTCGAGGTCAACCAGGGGGAGATTGTCACGATGATCGGCGCGAACGGCGCGGGCAAATCCACGACGATGAACACCGTTGCGGGTCTGCTCAAGCCCAGAAGCGGCTCGATTGTCTTTGAAGACAAGGATATCACGCATATGCCCGCCAGCAAGGTCGTTTCGCTTGGACTGGCACTCTGTCCGGAAGGACGCCGCGTGTTCCAGCAGATGAGCGTCCGCGAGAATCTGGAGATGGGCGGTTATACGCGGCAGGCAAGCGAAATCGCGCCGGCACTGGAGCATGTCTTTGAGCTGTTCCCGCGCCTGAAAGAGCGTCAGCGTCAGGTTGCCGGAACGCTCTCCGGCGGCGAACAGCAGATGCTCGCCATGGGACGCGCGATGATGAGCAAGCCGAAGCTGCTGATGCTGGACGAGCCGTCGATGGGTCTTGCGCCGCTGCTGGTCGAGCAGATTTTTGATATCATTCTTTCCTTGAACAAAGCGGGAACGACCATCCTGCTCGTTGAGCAGAATGCGCAGATGGCACTTTCCATCGCCGACCGCGCCTACGTTCTGGAAACGGGAAACATCTTCAAGGAAGGCAGCGCGGATATGCTCATGCACGACGACGCTGTCCGCAAGGCATATTTGGGATAAATCCGAACAGAAAACAGCCATGCCGCCGCATAAGCAGATGTCTTATGCGCGGGCATGGCTGTTTTGTCTATACAGACACGAATGGATTGAATGGCTGGCATGATAAACATGAAAAAAATTCTTGGTCAGGGAAAGTCGAAAAAGTTTTTTTAAACTCATCCTGCATAAATGAAGGCAAAAACGCCTAAAAATGAAAAAAACGAAAGTAAGAAATGCAAATGACGGGAAAAATGACGCGGGTCAGTGGGTGTAAGAGGGGGAGTTTGCAGGGTTGAAAAACCGTTGGGTTATTTGAGCTTTTTAAAGAAAAAACGTGCGAAAAAATGGGTCCGGTGCTATAATATAGGCGTAGAGAGGAGCGGGAAAAAGATAAGCCGCTCCAGAGAAAAACAAGTGATTTTCCGATTAAAAGGAGTGCTGGATATGACCGCTGTTTTCGTCTTTGCTGCGTTGATTATCGTGAACATTGCGTACTGCGTGTATGATGGGCGTCGAGCGGATGCCGCACGCCAGATCGATGATTTTTATCGTGTCGAGTTCAAAAAGACCTATGGCGCGAAAGAAAAGACCATTACCGAGAGCTGGTATTGATTTTCCCCGCATCCCATAAAGAGAGGACGGCGTAAGCCGTCCTCTCTTTATTTGAATTTCGGCGAAGGCAGGAGCGGATTCTGCCTCCGCTCAGGCGATGCCCGCTATTTTCCGAACGTCATCCCGAATTTCGTCAAAATGCAGGACGGGCGGCTGGTCGGCAAGATGCTCGCCAATCAGCTTTTCCATCCAGACCATGTTGTACCAGCGTCCGAACTTGAAGCCGCATTGACGGAATTCTCCGACCATGCGGTAGCCCATCCGCTCGTGAAAGCGAACGCTGTCCAGCGTCAGATGCTCGTCCGGCTCGTTCGGCATGGCGATGCAGGCTTCCGCGTTGGTTATGCGCTGCATACGCAAAATCTCCTCCATCGCTGCGTAGAGCATTTTGCCGATGCCCATGCGCCGCGCGTCCCGCTTGACGTAGACGCTCATCTCTGCGCACCACTGATACGCCGCGCGGGGATGAAATGCGCCCGCGTAAGCGTAGCCGACGATTTCGCCGTCGGCTTCCGCGACAAGGTAAGGAAACTTTTCCAGAACATGCCGGATGCGCGCGGCGAATTCGCGCTCATCGGGCACATCGTATTCAAACGTAATGGCGGTTTCGCGCACATACGGCGCATAGATGGCGAGCAATGCCGCCGCGTCTGAAACGCGGGCGGTGCGCAGGCGAACCCTTTCCATAGAAAAGCCCCCTTCTCAGCCTTCAAGCCAGCGGTGCATGATGGCGCATTCCTCTTTTGCCATGCCGGGGGAAACGCCTTCGCGCAGGGCGCAGAGCGTGTCGTCGTGCATGCGCAGACGCGGCAGAAGGTGCGCCCAGTCCATGATACCCTGACCGAGCGGACGGTTCTCCCATTTGCCTTCGCTGTTAAATACACCGTCCTTGACATGCAGCACGCAGATTTTTTCGCCGAAGCAGGCGAGCGCGCGTTCCAGAATCTCCATTTGGGCTTCAGGGGCGGTCGTCTGCGGCGTGACCAGGTTCGCCGTATCCAGAATGATGCGCAGGCTTGGGCTGTTTACGTCGGAAAGGAGCCGCGCGGCAAGCTCGGGCGTGTTCAGTGTGTGAACGGCAACCGGCTCAATGCCGACCCGTGCGCCGACCTGTTCGGCGTGAGTGCAGACCTCCCGCGTAAAATCGAGCAGGCGGGCATAGGCAGCTTCGCGCTCCGCCTCCGGAAAGGTGAAATGCGTTGTTTCCGAGCCGACGCAGCCCGCGCCGAGAAGCACGCTTGCGGAAAGAGCCTGCTTAAACTTCGTCTTTGCTTCCGCGAGCTTGCTTGGGTCGCGGTCGCTTGCGCTGACATAGCAGCCCATGACGGGCAGGGCAATACCTGAAAAGACACTGCGGATATGCCTGAGCGATTCCGGCGTCATATACTGCTCCGCCGGTTCGGGAAAAGCCTTGGAGAAGGCGAGCTGGGTCGCGGCGAAGCCTGTTTCACGAATGGCGTCCGCCAGCGCTTCGGGCTGCATGCGCCCGAAATCGTGACCGCGCATACCGATAATCATGTCAAACCCTCCCTGATGTGGTGATGAGGACAGTATACGACAAAGCGCGGAAAAAGAAAAGAGAGAGCTTGCCCCGTGCCTGCGGATGGCGTACAATGAAGCTATTGAAACGAGGAGGAGAACGCATATGGATATCAAGCACATTCTTTCGATGGTCGATCATACGCTGCTCAAGCCGGAAACGACGTGGAAGCAGATTAAGGGCATCTGCGACGATGCCATGAAGTATCATACGGCGACGGTCTGCATTCCGGCGAGCTATGTCGCGCACTGCAAGGCGTATATGCAGGACAGAGCGGACAAAGTGGGCGTATGCACGGTCATCGGCTTCCCGACGGGCTATTCCACGACGGAGGTCAAGGTATTTGAAGCGGCGGACGCGATTAAAAACGGCGCGGACGAGGTCGATATGGTCATCAACATCGGCATGCTCAAGGACGGGCGCGACGACGAGGTGCTTGCCGAAATCAACGCCATCAAAAAGGCGTGCGCGGGGCATACGCTCAAGGTCATCATCGAGACCTGCCTGCTGACGGAGGAGGAGAAGATTCGCATGTGCGATATCGTGTCCAAATCCGATGCGGATTTCATCAAGACCTCGACCGGCTTCTCAACTGCCGGCGCGACCTTTGCGGATGTTGCGCTGATGAAGGCGCACATGACAAACGGCAAGGGCATCAAGGCGGCAGGCGGCATCGCTTCCATCGCCGATGCGGAAAAGTTCATCGAGCTGGGCGCGACGCGGCTGGGCACGAGCCGCATCGTCAAGATCATTAAAAACGAAGAAGCGAGCGGATATTGAGCCGGTTTCGGACGGCAGGAAATTTTTATGCCGAAAATTCCGAAAAAAGCGAAGAATAACGTTGACAGCATCAGAAAAAACTGATATCATAGGAAGGCAAGCCGCTCGGGACAGGTCTGCAAATGCCGCATCGGCTACCTAAACCCGGCGAGTATTTATGAGGAGGTGTCACCATATGTACGCGATTATTGCGACTGGTGGCAAACAGTACCGCGTTAGTGAGGGCGACGTGATTTACATCGAGAAGATCGATGCTCAGGTTGACTCCACGGTTTCTTTTGACGTCCTGCTCGTGGGCAACGACGGCGATGTAAAGATCGGCACCCCGGTTGTTGAGGGCGTGAAGGTCGAGGGTAAGGTCGTCGGTCAGATCCGCGGCGAGAAGATTGTCGTCTACAAGTACAAGTCCAAGAAGAACTATC
>ENA-UOOA01005091-UOOA01005091.1-human-gut-metagenome-genome-assembly--contig:-P61old-NODE-5091-length-14116-cov-4.182135_pt1 | contig 14116 bp, 17 predicted proteins | sample MGYA00242467_ERZ724014 | MGnify/ENA metagenome assembly ERZ724014
AAATGGGGAAAGAAATGCCAGGCTTTTGTGATTGCGAAAGAAGACAGGGATAGATACATTGATCGCTCCGTCATGGTAAACATGGCACTGTTGAAAAAGACCTGGGCTGAAAAGGCTATGACTGGTGCGAAGCTTCGTGTTATAAGAGCTTTGCTTGGTATAAAAGGTACATACACAAAGGCGGAACTGCAGAAAAATTTCGCTATCCCAACAGTTATCTTTTCACCTGATTTCTCGGATCCGCAGATCAGACAGGCAATGCTGACGCAGGGTATGAACTCTGTGAACAATATGTTTGGTACACCACAGATAGCAGTTAAGAGCGTGGATTTCGAATCTGAAAGCACAGTATTTACTCAGGACGATCTGGATAATCCGGCATATGCTTCGGATACAGAAAGCGAAGATGATTATCCACCAATGCAGGAGCCGGATATTGCTCCCGAACCGGAGCCAGAACCAGAGCCGGATAGATCGGCAGATTTCCAGTGTTCCAGATGCGGTGAGGTCATAAATGAAAGAGTTTACGAATATTCAATCAATAAATTCGGAGAGCCACTTTGCATTAAATGTCAGAGAGGAGGCGGACGCAGATGAAAATATTACATACAGCTGATTGGCATATTGGCCAGTTCAAAGGTCCTGTGGTGGACGGAGTGAATCTCCGTTCACAGGATACAGTAAAATGTTTGGAATATATGGTACAGGTGGCTATAGAAGAGAAACCGGATATCGTTTGTGTATCAGGAGATATCTTTCATCAGGAACAGGTTGGCCCCGTGAGGTATTCAGACGAAATGATTACGGCAACGAACATCATTACATCATTAGCACATTTTTCGAAGTATGTGATCGTGATGCGAGGCACTCCAAATCACGATGGAGCTGCTCAGTTTAGAGTTCTTGAACGGATGCTGCTTAATATTAGAAATGTAGATGTTGTTACAGAACCAGGAGTAATAAAGACTCCATGGGCGGACATTGCCTGCTTGCCGGGATTTGACAAACAGGAGTTCAGAGCAAAATTTCCTGGTTTATCTGCAGACGAAGAAAATCTTGCATGGACGAAATATATTTCAGATATGGTTTTTGCATTGAGAGCAGAGTGTGAAAAGACACCGATTCTCATGGCACATTATACGGTTCCTGGTTGCAACATGGAATCAGGGCAGACTTCCTTCTTCACAAACTTTGAGCCGGTCATTCCAAGAGAAGCTTTAATGGCCGCAAGATATGAGGCGGTACTTCTTGGTCATATCCATCGCCCGCAAATCATTGAAGGAATTGACAATGTATTCTATTCCGGAGCAATCAATGCAATGAATTTTAATGATGAAGGACAGGAGCGTGGATTCTGGATTCATGAATTTAATGAGAAAGGCACTCTGGTAAAAGGACATAGATACACTACTCCATACAGACAGTTCCACACTATCACCTGGGATCCTGATGAAGTTGGCGATTATATCCGTGAAGGGGCTATGTATCTCCACAGAACAGGCATTTCAGAAGAGGTGACGGATAAGATAGTCCGGGTGCGGTATTCCTGCACATCTGAGCAGAAAAAGGCGCTCAACATTCCACTACTGCAAAAGAACCTGTATGAGCTTGGTGCATTCTATGTGGCAGATATTGAAGCAGAAAGTACTATTGACATCACGAACCGCGGGCTTCTCTCGGAGGAAAGCGACCCAAGGTTGAATCTGAAAAAATGGTTGGAGGAAAAGACATTTAAGAATCCAGACAAAATCGTGGAGCTTGCCGAGCCGATCATAGCAGAAACCATGAAACAGAGTACCACCGCAGAGATTCACGGCGTGTTTAAGCCGGTATCTATTTCTGTCAGAAATTACAGAAACTACAAGGAAGAAAACTTTGATTTTTCAGACATTTCATTCTGCACGATCAATGGAGTAAACGGTGCAGGAAAGAGCAGTCTTTTCATGGATGCTATTGTGGATTGTCTGTTTGAAGAAACCCGTGAGGGAGACTGTAAGGCGTGGATCCGAGGTACAGAGGATGCAAGAAGCGGTTTCATAGAATTTATTTTCGACATCGGAGAGAAACGATTCCGGGTAGTCCGCACCAGAACAAAATCCGGAAAGCCGACTTTAAACCTTTCTCAGTACGAAGAAAATGAATGGCGAAACCTGTCAAAAGAGAGAATTGTTGATACACAGGCAGAGATAGAGAAGCTTCTTGGTATGGACAGCATGACATTCCGCAGCTGCGCATTGATCATGCAGGATCAGTTTTGATTATTCTTGCAGTCGTAGAAAGATGAACGTATCGCAATTCTTGGATATTTACTCGGGCTTGGGTTATATGGAGTGATGGAACTGGATGCCAGAAAGAAGCTTGCTGATTCCAGAAAAGAACTGGCTTCTAAAAAAGAAGCCGTCCGGATCAAGACTGACTTCATTAAGGCGCAGGGAAATCCAGAGGAAGAACTGGAGACAGTAGAAAAAGATATTCATAAAAAGCAGGAAGAACTTGAAAATCTGGATGCATCCAGAAGAAATCTGATCGAGTGTCAGAAAAAAATATCTGAGGCCGAGAAGGAAAGTGAAAAAACCAGAAATGATTTGAAAGAATGCTCAGAAGAATACAGTGCAATGGCAAACAATCTGGACCATTCAAAGCAGACACTGACAGCGTGCAATAATCTATTGGAACTGGCCGATACGATACGGGAAAAAGCAAAACAGCATTCTGAATTATCTTTACAGCTTTCCGAAGCAGAGAAAGACGTTATTAAATATAAAAATGCAAAAAGAACACTGGATAGCTATAACGAAGATATTGACCGCTACCAGAGGATTATTACAAAGAGCAAGCTCAGAAATGAGCAGATAGATTCTCAGATTTCTCTGCTGAGTTCCAGCGTTCCGACTGATCTGGAATACAGACTTGAAGAATTGAATCGCAAAAAAGAGGAACTTGATAGCCAGCAGGAAAAGAGATACCGTGCATCTGTTGCAGATCACGAACTGCAGCAAATCAGATCATCATATTCGAAGCAGATATCAGATGCAGAAAATAAACGTGATTATCACCAGACAAGGCTCAGGGAAATAAAACAGCAGGAAGAATTTATGAAAAATTCCGGATGTCCGGATATTGAAAATGCAAGTTGCCGATTTCTTGCAAAAGCAGTTGATGATGTCAAAAACCTTCCTGTTGAACGGGGCTGCTTACAGAAGTTTGAAAAAGAAATCGAAACGCTGACATCTGAAATGAACAAGAAGGTAGCGGAGAAACAAAAAGAAATTTGGGAGATCGGATACAATCCAGATCAGCTGAAGTTGTTGCTCATACAGGTAAATGGACTTGCAAAATATGAACGCATAAAGAAAGATGCGGAGCAAAACAAACTCGAAATTGCCCGTTTAGAAGCCGAAAAGGAATCGAACGATAAAAATATAGGGCAGTGTGAGGAAAATCTGCTACAGGTCAAATTAAAGGCCTCTGAGATAACGGAAACAGTTAATAAACTATCGGAATCAGTTGACAGACAAGAACAGATCAAACAGCAGATGGCTCATCTGCAGACTTATGTAGAACAGGAAAAAGAACTTCCTGTTTACGAAGAAAGAAAACAGCATGTTCTTGAAAGGATTGAGAGCATGGAAAAAGAGATGGAAAAACTTACTGACAGAAAATTCATTCTCTCTTCTCAGCTTACTGGTATGGATACCATGATAGAAAAAATGAAGGAAACATTTTCGGCAGATATGGTAGAAGAAACAGACAGGCAGATTCGCAGTAACAAGGAAACTCTCGGAGAACTGCAGATCCAGAAGGGGGTACTTCTTGAACGTCTGGAAAATATCGATACCATGCGAGGAGAAATCTCCACGCTGAATAATGGAATTGCAGTAGCTGCTGGCAGAGCGGACTGTTACGAAGCATTAAAGCAGGCATTTTCGCAGGACGGAGTTCCACATCAGATTATCAGGAACATCATTCCTCATATCACAGATACCACGAACAATATTCTTGGCCAGATGACCGGTGGAACGATGGGAGTGGAATTTGTGATGGAACGTACCGTCAAAGGCAAGGACGGAGATAAGGCAACGTTGGATGTTCTGATCAACGAATATGGCAAGACAACTCTTCCATATGCTTCCAAGAGCGGAGGCGAGAAGGTAAAAGCTTCTCTTGCCGTTATCCTTGCACTGTCCGAGATCAAGGCAACAGCGGCAGGAATACAGCTTGGAATGCTCTTTATTGATGAACCACCATTCCTTGATGATGAGGGCGCACAGGCTTATGTAGATGCCCTTGAGACGATCCGTGATCGGTATTCCGATGTGAAGATTATGGCAATCACTCATGACGATGCCATGAAAGCGAGATTTGGCCAGGCTGTGACGGTAATTAAAACAGATGATGGCTCAAAAGTAATCTACTAACAGGAGGGGAAGATGGCAGATAAGAAAACTTATTATTACCTGAAACTTAAAGAAGGTTTCTTCGACTCAGAAGATATGCTTCTCCTGCAAGGAATGAAGGATGGATATATCTATAGTGATATCTTACTTAAACTCTATTTAATGAGCTTAAGACAGGACGGCCGGCTTATGTATAGGGGAATTATCCCTTATACGCCGGATATGGTGGCAACAATTACACACCATCAAGTTGGAACTGTTGAAAAAGCAATGAAAGTGCTGACATCCATGGGATTCATTGAAATTTTGGATAATGGTGCAATTTATATGCTTGATATCCAGAATTTTATAGGACGGAGTTCTAACGAAGCCGACAGGAAAAGAGAGTACAGAGCAACTATAAATGCCGAAAAATCAAGGATTATTGAGGATAAAGAAGGACAAATGTCCAGACAAATGTCGGACGTTCGGGCACCAGAGAATAGAGATAAAGAGAATAGAGATAAAGATAATAAAGAGAAAGATAATAAAAACATTAGCTTGGAGCTTAAAGACTCCAAGCAGGACACGTTCATCTCTCTTCCGTTGGTTACAGGATCCGGAAACTATGATGTGACATTTGATTATCTCAATTCACTGAGAGAACTGTTTCCGGCACTGGATGTTGAACAGGAGTTTAGATCAATGGCGGCATGGCTTGACAGCCACCCTCGTAATCGCAAAACACCGAGAGGGATCAAGAGATTTATCACTGGTTGGTTAGAACGTTCACAGAATTCAATGCCGGCATCCAGAACACCGCAAGCACCTGCAGCTACAAAGAACATGTCAACGAATCAGTATATGGAGGCAACGGCCGGCTGGTGCGAAGGGATGGGTGATTAAAGTGACACCTCAAGAATTTGATTTTATCAGAGCTTCAATCAAAAGTGCCTATCCAACATTTAATGTCATGCCAGACCAATACAGCATCCGCATGTGGTACCGCATGTTGGGAGATCTGGATTACAAGCTTTGCGAAACAGCATTGATGGAATTGTTTGCCACTCATACATACCCGCCGCAGATATCTGAGATACGGGAGAAATGTGCAGAATACACAGTTCCACACCTCAAAGACCAGGGAGAAGCCTGGGGAGAAGTCCAGAAGGCCATCAGCCAGTATGGATATTACAGGCAGGAAGAGGCACTGGAAAGCCTGACACCAATAGTCAGAGAGGCGGTAAAGCGGCTTGGCTTCCGGGAGATATGTCTTGATGAGAACCAGGATGCTGTCCGAGCACACTTCTTCAAGATATATTCAAACCTGATCGAGCGCAAGACGAACGATGCAAAGCTTCCTCCGAGTATTCTCGAAGCGAAAAATAAATATATTGCACAGCTTACCACGCACGAAAATGCGGCAATAGAACAACAGCACCGGGAACAGATAGCAGAAGAACCAGAACGTGCGACACCAGAGTATATAGATATGTTGATGCGGGAACACGGATTCAAGAGGTGACAGCATGGAGCAGATAGAGAAAATACAGGGAACGGAGAAAGAGTTCATAAAAGTTTTTCAAGAGCTGTGTTACAGCCGGAGTTCATGGCAGGTGTGGGCCGATCTGATGACGGCAATGGCTTGCACACTGGCGAATTCGGTTGATAAGACGGAACCGAGATACACTGCAAGAGAGAAAGAATATGCAGAGTGCATCAAACGCCTTGGCGGGGTAGAGAAGCCGGCCAAATGCTTTGCGATTGTAGTTGAAGCGTTGGAACGGAATCCAAATCAGGACTTTCTTGGAAAACTGTACATGAGCCTTGAACTGGGAAATCACTGGAAAGGGCAGTTTTTTACACCATACAATGTCTGCGAATGTATGGCCGGCATAACAATCAATGACAATGTACAGACATTGGAAAAACAGGAATGGATATCTGTCAATGATCCGGCATGTGGAGCAGGAGCAACTCTTGTAGCAGCGGCAAACATATTCCACAGAAAAAAGATAAATTATCAGACACAGGTTTTATTCACAGCCAATGATATAGACAGGGTAGTTGCCCAGATGTGTTACATACAGCTTTCACTTCTTGGGTGCGCAGGCTGGGTGGCTGTTGCAAATACGATATCCAATCCGGTGTGCGGAGATCCACTGATGCCGGTTGAAAAGCCAGGACAGGAATTCTGGTACACACCGTTTTATTTTAGGGGAGAATGGAACTGTAGACGGCAGATTCAGATATTTAAAGAAATGTGCGGTTCATGGATAACTCCGATTGAAGAACGCAACCCTGGGAAGATTACTTTTTATTTTGATTTCGAGAAAGGAGATTACAAATGTCAGAACAGTTAAAACAGGAACTTGAAGCTGATACTGACCGTTTAGAGGCGGAAACGGTTGCAGACAGTGAAACATAGGGGAACAGGAAGAGAAACCGACAGAGGGCAAATTAGAGACCCAGGAAGACGATGAATTAAAGGAGGGTACAGTTCCAATGGGAAAAGCCTCTCTTGCTGATATTGTTTCCGGGATTCCAGCTCCGACAAAAGAAGAAGTTGAAGTGGCAGAAGCTGAAAATGCAAAGCCAGTAAAGCAGAAGGCCAGAGAAAAACTGGAGGCGGAAAAGAAAAAAGCAACTCAGAAGAACTTTGCGGATCCGATAATTACTTACCTGATGAAAAGATGCGAAGAGGATCAGGGACTTGCCGAGGATGTAATGCAAGAAGGAAAGACCTGGAGCAAGTGTTTTAACTATATTGTCGAACAGGCCAGAAAGCAGTCAAATGGCAGAAGTACAGCAGTTGAAGACCGGGTTGTGTATGAATGGGCTGAGGATTATTACCACAAATATGAAAAACCGGAAACTGCCAAAAAGGAAAAAGGCAAAAAGCCTGCGACAACAAAGAAGACCGAAGAGCCAACTGAAAAGACAACCGAAAAAGTCAATCCATCAACTGAAAAGAGACCGGAAAATGAGACAAAATTACAAGAACCAAAAGGTAATACTCAGGTTTCTGAAAAGCCAGTGAAAAAAGATGCTGCTTCCAAGCAGCGGAAAACTGAAAAACCCAGTACAAAAAGCAGAGGCTTGAGCGGCCAGATGTCATTGTTTGATCTTCTGTAGGAGGCTGTCGCATGGAAAAGAGAAAATTAGCAAAGATTCCGAGTGAGGAAGCCTCTGACGAAATGGTTAGATTTTCAGACAGAGCAACAGGCACTCACATCATTACGACTAGAGAGATAGAAAAAGATCTTCTGATGCTGAACTTCTACCCGATAAAGGGCCTGAAAAAAGGAAAAAAGGAAGCTCAGATACGAACATTTTTCTCAAAGAACGATTACATAACTCAAGACCTGACCACTGAAAAGGTGAAATGGTTGACTGCAGCTTTTGACCGGATGGATTGTATTAGCCTGTATGAATATCATTGGGATAGAGAGACAGGAAACAGATATACCCCAAACATGTTCTTCTGGACGGATTCAGATATCGACAGAATGCGTAAATTCTTCAAGGAATGGAGTACAGAAAAAGATGATAAAGACTGGACAGCGGTGACACGTTTTCAGGATATGGTTAAACAGCGGCGGCTAGATGAAAAACATGCAAAGGAGACGAACCCTATTGATGCAGTTATGGAAACAGTCAAAGAAATTCCGGAAGATTTCAAGAAATGGGTGTCAGAAAAGGCGATGTCATTTAGCCGATACCTTATCTATTCTGCGAGATCGAAGAATGAAGCTCTTGCGCACTGCACATATTGCAATGGAACCACACTGATAGACAGAACGAAAATTCGATTGAGAAATAATGAAAAAGGGATATGTCCTCTTTGCGGGAGCCCGGTCACTATCAAGGCCAGAGGCAGGATGCCGATGCATATATGGGACGAAAGGATAGTTTCATTCATTGAGCCAAGAGAAGAGGGATTCCTGTGGCGGTATTTTACGGCACATAGAGAAGTAAAGCCGGATGGAAAGACAAATGATGGATTATTCGAGATTGTAAGGACATTTTACAAATTTGCACCGAACGGAACGCCATGCACCAGCAGTTATGAATACAGAGAGTATAAACAGACTGGTATTGTACGGTGGTGCACAGATGAAGGATACAGAGCACGTTCATACTGCACCTTATATCCCGGAAACCTGCCGGAAGCATGGAAAGATACTCCGATGAAATACTCGGCGCTGGAAATTTTGGCGGAGAATAGACCGAGTGAACAGATACATTATGCAAAGGCAATCAACAGATACAGGGAGTTTCCGCAGCTTGAATGGTTTATAAAAATGGGATTGTATAAACTGTCCGCGCATCTAATCAATGAGTATCACGATGGTGCCTTTGGATATGAAAGCCGGAATGGAATTAGGGGACTGAGAAAAAGTGGAAAAACAATATTTGAAATTCTTGGTCTTACGAAGGAAAACACGCGAATACTGCAGTCTATTGATGGAAACATTGATGAACTGAGATTATTGCAGGAAGCTCAAAGCTCTGGTTACAACCTGAAAGTGGAAGAACTGGAACGGTTCTATAAACTTTTCGGATGCAACACAACGCTGATCCGGAAGGAGAACAGGAAATCGACCATCCATAAGATCTGCAGATATATTGAACGCGAAGGTGCTGATTATCGCGTGGGAGAGAGCGGACAATGTTGGCGATATTCCTATATGCAGCGTAAAGAAAGACCGGATATCAGAGAAGAACGTCTGCAGAATTGCGCTAAGGACTGGCTTGATTATTTGAACTGGTGCAAAGAACTGAAATATGATCTCAACAATATGTTCTTCTATTTTCCGAAGAATTTCAAGAAAGTACATGATCGGACAGCTGCGGAATATCAAGCATTGCAGGATAAAAAGGCAGCGGAAAAGAAACGCCGGGAAGATGAACGGATAAAGCGGGAAGCCGAGGTCATGAAAAAACTTCTGGAGGAAATGCTCAAAGAGAATGCCGGCATAGACAACGCTTTCTTGATAAAAGGAAAAGGATTGATATTGAGAGTGCCAAGAGATACACAGGAAATCAAGAATGAAGGAGCTGCCCTTCACCATTGTGTTGGAACTTACGTTGACCGAGTGGCCAAAGGGCAGACACACATCTTCTTTGTGCGCAGAGTGGAAGAACCTGATACACCATATTTCACAATGGAATATAACAATGGTCGCGTGATCCAGTGCAGGGGAAATCACAACTGTGGGATGCCGGCATCGGTAAAAGCTTTTGTAGCTGCATTTGAGAAGCTGATGAAAGAACGAGAAGAAAAGATGGAAAGGAAGTGCGGATAATGGCGAAGCAGAGCATCAGAAGTATTCGAAAAGGAAGCGTTCAGTGGAACGAAGAAGACCGATTGCAGATGGTTTCCATGCTGGCAAAAGCAGGATATGCAGTCCAGATTGTCAGAAAAGAAGTTCCCGGAGGCGAAAACAGAAAATCAGCTCAGTACGAATACGTGATCGAGTATGGAGAGAAGGTGGAGTGATGAAATTCATAGCACGAAAACCAGTTGTAAGAACGGAAGTTTACCGGAAATACGGATTCACATATGTGGAGCATAAGCCTTGTTATTGTCCTAGATGTAATCATGTGTTGAATGCGGGGCCGAACTTTCAACCGAAATATTGTAGCGAGTGTGGACAGAAGACTGACTTCTCCGAAGTGAAGTGGGAAGAAGAAAAAATCCTTGAACATGCAGGAAGGAGGCTGGCCAATGAATAAGAGTGGTATCGAATGGTGCGATCATACATGGAATCCAATTACCGGTTGTCGGCATGGCTGTTCTTACTGCTACGCTGACAAGATGTCACTCCGTTTTTGTGGAAACATGAAAAGAAATATGGTCCAGACAGACCAATATCGAATGGAGGGAGATCTGTTCGTCCTGGATGAACCGTTCATGAATGAGGATGGAAAGCCTGTCATATATCCATTTGGGTTTGAACCGACATTGCACATATACAGATATGGCACACTGGACAAGCTGAAACAGGGGCAAAATATATTTGTTGGAGCAATGGCAGACATATTTGGAGAGTGGATTCCTGACAGCTGGATAGAGGATGTCCTTTACGCTTGTACAAAACATCCTCAGCACAATTACCTGTTTCTCACAAAGAATCCGAAAAGGTACACCCAGTACGGTGTGCCTTCTGGGAAAGGGAATATGTGGTACGGAACAACTGTGACGAATAGTGAAGACATGGAACGGATATACCAGCTTCCAAGCCTGTTAAACACTTTCGCCAGTATAGAGCCATTGCTCGAAGATATAGATGAAAACATTTCCGCACTGAAATATTTGAACTGGATAATCATCGGTGCCGAGACAGGACACAGGAAAGAGAAAGTGATTCCTGAATTCGAATGGATCAAGAGAATCGTTGTAGAAGCTGATTACAACGGGATACCGGTATTTATGAAAGACAGTCTGATTCCGATTGTTGGTGAGAAGAATATGCGCAGGGATTATCCGAAGGAGCTGCAGATTCGTAAAAGGAGCGAGAAAGTCAATAAAAAACTCAGCGGTAACTGCATGTTGTGTGGAAAGACAGAAGATAAAAACAAGATGGTTACCTTGACTGCAAGGGCAGTCAGGGGAGGCAGGGCGGCATCGTTTGGTCATATGTGTCATTCCTGTTTTGCGAAATGGCTGACTAGTCACAATATACCGGTGCCGGACCTGGAAAATAAAAAGGAGATTGAAGATGGCAAAGAGAAGCTGTAGAAGAACAACTGATGAAAACCTTATTCATAAAAAAGCTGTGGAAATGAGAAAGAAGACAGACGAACAGCTTGTGCATTATGTGGAAGATCGTGTGGAAAAAGCACGAAGTGAGGGCTTTAATTGTGGAAAAGCCAGTGTTCCAAAAACCGGAGAGGGAGCAAAGGAGTTTATCGCATTCCTTCAGCTGAATAAGATTCCGGGAATTGGAGCAGTAACAATAAACAAACTCATAAAGGTAGCGGAAGAAAATGGATACTTATAAGCGTTCGATAAGAGGTCTGCAGAGCAGATCTAACGGGGAACATTTTGAGGGAATGATAATTGCGGCATCCAGATTCTACGAAGAAAGAGGAATTGCAGCAGTTGATAAAACTCCGGAAGCATTTAAGGTACTGAAGGCAATGGACAGGAACAGAGGGCAGTTCATCTGCTGTTTCACTAAACAGGCTCAGCCTGATTTCAAAGGAATTCTCATGGATTCAACCATGATCTTGTTCGATGCAAAGCATACGGACAAAGATAAGATTAGCAGGGACGTAGTAACTGCTGAACAGCAGGCGTGCTTTGAAAGGTATATGAAGCTTGGGGCAATGTGCTTTTTGGTTGTGTCTCTGGAATTTAAAGAATTCTACCGGGTTCCGTGGGTGGTATTTCGGGATATGAAGAAAATTTACGGACACAAGTACATGAACCGGGAAGAACTGGAACCTTACAGGATCAAATATTCAAACGGAGTGGTGAAGTACCTCGATGGTATTGTTCTCCGGGAAAGGAATGAAGATGAAAGTACAGAAGTATGAGATCGCCAGAGTTATTGATAAATTAAAAAGTATTGTGCAGAAGAACGACCAGTTTCCAGCTCTGGGAGGGATTCTGGTAAAGGACGGGTATTTAATCGCCTCCAACTCCGAGATTACAATGAAGGTCAAATTAGAGGCCTCAGAAGGCAGTTATTTTATTATTCCAATGAAAGCCTTTGACTTGATCAAAAATCTACCGGATGGAGAAATCGACATCAGCGCAACCGACAAGAATGTAGTTATGATCAAGATAGGAGCAATTAAAAACAAATACCAGAGTTATCCTCCGGAAGAATTCAATTTTGATATTACAGAGGATCCGGAAGCCGATGGAGTGGAATTGAATGGTAAAAAGATCATGGAGGCTATAAGTCATGTTATTTATGCAGCAGCTGACGGCGGTGCGAATACACAGATGACCGGAATTTATTTTGAGGGTACAGACAGCGGAGTTTCCCTTGCCGCACTGGACGGGCACGTGGTCGCAGTAGATTCTGTTAAAGCAGAAGGCGCAAAGGATATGAAGCTGATCGTGCCGAAGGCAACTGCCAAGAAGTTAATCTCCATGGGCGTGATTGATGATGTGACTCTTACATATACCAAAAACAGTGCGGTATTCAAGTCTGATGAATATACCATTTACACAAGACTGATTGAAGGAAAATACTTTGCTTATCAGAAAATGTTTACCGAAGGCGAGATTAATACATGTACATCAAGAACTGCATTGATCGGCGCAATGACCAGGGCAAAGATGTGTACGGAAGAAAAGCAGCCGGCAGTGTTCCAGATAGAAGACGATGTGCTGAATATCAGTATCCGGGATAAGCTGGCAGACTATCAGGAACAGGTACCGCTCCAGGAAACTGTATGCAAATCCATACGGTTGGGATTCGATTCAAGACTGGTCCTGGAAACATTGAAAGCCTTCACCTGTGACAATATTGCACTGGGCTTCACCAGCCCACGAACACCGATGATTGTGGAAGCAGAGGACAGCGATATGAAAGCCATGGTGCTTCCGGTAGCGATAAGGGAGGCTTAAATATGATTGAGATTATATCAGTAAAAGATATCAAAGACGCAACACCAGAGGAACTTGCAAATCTTCGCCGGAAGGGACTTCTTCCGGCAGAAGAAACCAGAAGAATATCTGGAAGACCTCTCAGCTCGTATGAGCGAACCAGAGCGCAGGTGGCTGCTACTGGAAACAGATGGGCGATGGAAAACTTTATTGCCACGCACAGCTGAAAGGGGATGAAATAAATGAATTTGTATAGATATTATCAGCATGATGGATTCCGATGCGAAACTACAGTCGGAATTGTTAAAGCAAAAGACATGCAAGAGGCTGAAAAAATCGTAAAAAACCATTACGAAAAAGCATATCGAGGAGAATTCCAGCGCGATGGTTGGGAGCTGGAAGAAGTTGAGTTTTCCGATGATGGATGCAGCGAAATTTATTACGGGTGATTAATATGGCGAAGGCGTTATATAACTTATGCAAAAGGAATGGGACAGTGATGGAGCACTCCATCACTGGATCCGAAGTAGCTGAATTGATTAGCTGCAAAAAGCAGGATGTTTATAATTCTGCGAGCTACGGTCAGATGATCCGGAAAGAATTTTACGTTGAAGTTGTAGACCGGCCACTGAGCCGAACGAAAGATCTTACATTACTTTTGGAATATGACCGGGTTTGTAGAGAAATTCTTGAGAGGTGTGGATGATGAAAGTATATAAAGCAGTGCATGAGAGAGAAAACAAGTGCAAGGAATTGCACAAAGAGATGAATATGAATGTAGGCCCGACCAGACTGGTCCAGCCAGACTTTTACCTGTTGGTCGATGTGGATGACCTGCAGAAACAGGTGAATACCTTGGAAAATGAAGTTCATCGCATGAAAAGAGCAGAAGCAAGGAGGAAATGGCGTTATGGAAGAAAAAATCATTAAGATTATGCAATTGGTCCAGATAAAGAAAGATAATACAGTTGAATTTTCGGAAGAGGCTAAGAAGTTGATTCATGAGGTGGCAGAAAAATGCAGAAAATTGCCAGTTTACAAGGATAACATAGATAAGGCAGATATCTATAAAGCCGACATTACAGCAGGAGAGATATATCTGGATATGTGCTTGAAGATTGTTAATGCTCCAACACAGATTCATATGATGGCAGTACCTAAAATGATGCTT
>ENA-UOOA01005092-UOOA01005092.1-human-gut-metagenome-genome-assembly--contig:-P61old-NODE-5092-length-14114-cov-5.648624_pt1 | contig 14114 bp, 9 predicted proteins | sample MGYA00242467_ERZ724014 | MGnify/ENA metagenome assembly ERZ724014
GGCGGTACTCCGTCCTTAGAGGAAGCATTAAAGAAAACTGCTTCCTATGAACAGACAAGTATTCCCTCCCCAGCTTCCGATTCCCTCGGCGGAGAGTGGACGGTGATCGCACTGGCGCGCTCCGGGGAAGAGGCAATAGATGGTTATTACGAAAAATACAGGGCAAACTTAGAAAAGCGTGTCAAGGAACAGGAAGGGGTATTAAGTGAAAACCGCTATACCGAGTATGCAAGGGCTGTCCTGGCTTGTAAGGCCATCGGGATCGATCCTTCCGATATTGGAGGGTATGACCTTATAAAGTCCCTGGAAGATTTTGAGGCTGTAACCGCGCAGGGGTTAAATGGAGCCGTGTATGCCCTTCTTGCCTTAAATGCGGACCGCTCGGACGTAGACGGTGAACTGGAACATAAGTATCTGACCTACATTGTGGGACAGTAAAAGCCATCCGGTGGATTTTCCTTAGATGACAGTTCCGATACCGCAGATGTGGATCTGACTGCCATGACCTTACAGTGCTTAGAGCCCTATGCCACAGAGGAAGAAATCAGTGCCATCATTGACCGTGGCGTGGAATTTTTAGCGGATGCGCAGGCAGAGGATGGCGGTTATGAGGCGTATGGGGATAAAAGCTCTGAGTCCGTTTCCCAGGTCATCCTTGCGCTTAGCACGTATGGGATCGACTGCAACAAGGATGCACGTTTCCAGAAAAAGGAAAAAGGGCTTTACGACAACTTGATGGAGTATTATAAAAAAGATGGAAGCTTTTCCCATTTATTAGACGGGGACAGCGATCCCATGGCTACCGACCAGGCGTTTTGTGCAATGGCGGCATACAGCCGGTTTTTAAATGGCAAAACCAGTTTTTATGATATGAGCGATACCAATTGACACATAAGAAAAAGAATCTGGATCAGCCAGTAAAAAGGGCAGGAGGAAAGAAATGGCAGATAAGATCACACAGCTTCAGAAGGAGCTTGGAACCATTATAAAAGGAAAAAAAGAAGTTACGGATAAGATTATCATGGCAGTGCTGGCAAGAGGACATGTGCTTTTGGAAGACGTTCCTGGTGTTGGAAAGACAACCACAGCTTTGGCACTTTGCCGTCTTATGGGAATGGATTTTAACCGGATCCAGTTTACGCCGGATGTAGTTCCTTCCGATGTAACCGGATTTACCATGTACGAAAAACAGACGGGCAGATTCATCTACCGCCCAGGCGCGGTGATGTGCAACATGCTTCTGGCGGACGAGATCAACCGTACCTCCAGCAAAACCCAGGCAGCCCTTCTGGAAGTCATGGAAGAGGGAAAGGTAACGGTAGATAACGAGACACATCCGGTTCCACAGCCCTTTGTAGTCATTGCTACAGAGAACCCTACCGGCTCTTCCGGAACCCAGATGCTGCCGGAATCCCAGTTAGACCGATTTATGATAAGCCTTTCCATGGGCTACCCGGATCACGAAAACCTGGTAGAGCTGCTTCGGGACCGGCAGACAAAAAATCCGTTGGAGAACGCGAAAGCAGTTATTACCAAAGAAGAAGTTGTTATGCTTCAGGATCAGGTACAAAAAGTATATATGGCAGATTCCATCCTGAACTATATTGCAACCCTTGCAGAGGCAACCAGAAACCATCCGATGATCACACTTGGTCTTAGCCCCCGTGGAACCCTGGCTTTATGCCGTATGACAAAAGCGGCAGCATTCATGGAAGAACGGGATTACGTGATCCCGGAAGATGTAAAAAGAGTATTCACAGATGTAACCGCACACCGCATGATTCTGGATTCCAGGGCGAGATACCAGGAGCAGAGTGCGAAGGACATTTTAGAAGAGATTTTAAAGGATACAGAGGCACCGAAGGTAGAGGGAGAATGAAAAACAGGATTTTACTACTTATATGGTTCATATTGCTTGCCCTGGCTGCGGTTTTTACCGGAGCCTGGGTATATGCCGTCCTGTTGCTTTTATCTGCCCTTGCGGTAGTGGCGTTTTTGCTGCTTGGTTTTTTTTGCGGAAAAAAGATCACTATGAAGCTAAAGCTCCCCAAAGCAGCGGAACAGGATGGAATCTGGAAAGGAAAGCTTCAGATCGCAAATGAGTCTGTCCTTCCGGTATTTCTAGGAAAAGGCAGCCTGCATCTGGAAAATCATTTTACTGGGGAGAAGATGGAGCTTCCGTTTTCGTTTTCCCTTAAAGGAAAAGGGAAAAAAACCATTGATTTCCAAGGGAAAAGCCAGTGGTGCGGCAGTATTTACGCCACCTTACACACCTGGCGCTCCTATGATTTTTTCGGCATCATAGGGCAAAAAAGGAAGGCTGGGCTGTCCGCTTGTACGGTGGTGATGCCCTGTGAGCAAAAGGAAGATTTTCGGTTCCTCACAAAAGAGGGTTTTGACATGGAGAGCTTCCGCTATTCCGGAGCCCGTCCCGGGGATGATCCGGGGGAGACCTTTGATATCCGGGAATACCAGGAGGGGGACAGCATTCGTCAGATCCACTGGAAGTTGACCGGCAAGTTAGATAAAATGATGATCCGCCAGAGAAGTTTCCCGGTGGATGATACGGTCCTGATCCTGGCAGAGCCCTATTTAAAGGAAAAAGCTCCAGCCGTAGCACAGACGCTTGGTGAAGTGTTTGCCGCAGTTTTAAACAGCTTTATGGAACAGGGCATTTCCTGTCAGGCAGGCGTGTACGACCACAGCACCGGACATTTTTACATTGAAAAAATACGTACCCGCGAGGATTATGAAAATATTCTCTATCTATTCCTCCGTCACGGAGGAGAGGGGGAAAAGCCCTGTACCATCACAGAATATCTTCACACTCCGGGACAGCAAAGATTTGCAAATTATATTTATATTACGGGCGCACCAGAGGAAGAAGACCTTAGAAGGCTTCGAACCCGGGGCGAGGTAACCGTTGTAAGCTGTGGAACCACAGCAGATAAAGGAGAAACCATCACATGGAAGTATGGATCACAAGACAAGAAGAAAAACATAGAAGATACCTGCCCGGTATCCTGCTGGAAAGTTTCCTGATTTTTCTGGTAAACGGCGTTGGTACCTTTGCACTTTTGCATACCCTGGTTCCGTCTGTGAATGGGATTCCTTTTTTGGTGAGCGTCACTGTGACCGCCCTTCTCTGTGCCGTTCTTTTCAGGCTTCGGGAACATTTGGTTGCTGCGGTTTTCTCGTTAAGTGCAGCTGCCGGGATCTGCCTGTTTGCGTTCTCTGGCATGCTTTTAAACGGATTTCTTTCACTCTGGAACCAGCTTGCAGAAGTTCTTGGGAAAAAAGCAGGGATTTACCTTACCATCTACCAGCTGAAGGATTCTGGAAAAGCAAATGGGGAGCTGGCTGCTTTTATTTTCCTTGGCATTGCCTGTGGGCTGCTTGGCTTCTTAATCCTGAAGCTTCGGTGGTATGTGCTGCTTCTTCTTTTTGCGGCAGTCCTTCCGGTGGTTCTGGTAAAAACCAGCCTGCTTCCAGATACCAGGCTTTGTCTTTGCTTTTACGCTGGAACCCTGTTAGAATTAAACTACATGACGAAAAATAAAAGGGGAAACTTAGGTAACGCTGCCGATGTGTCCGCTTTTATTGCCGGGGCATTTGGTCTTCTTCTGGTTTCCGTTTTCGGGGGTGTGTTCCTTCAAAGCCTGGTGCCAAAGAATGAGTACCAGGACTCCCAGCTTGTGGCAAATGCCAAAGAAGAGGCATTAAGTGGACTTTCCAGGCTCCGCTACAAAGGGCAGGGGGCAAATTCCCTTCCAGATGGAAAGTTAAAGCAGACCGGAGCCTGGAGTGCGTCATCGGATACGGCACTTGAAATTACCATGGAGCATCCGGCTTCTTTGTATCTGCGTGGCTTTGTGGGAAGCGTTTATGACGGCTCTTCCTGGACGGAGATTTCCACGGAAGAGGCCTATGAAGAAAAAGACTTGTATTACTGGCTTCACCAGGAGGGCTTTTATGGAGAAACCCAGCTTCTAAATGCAAGAAATCTGATCCAGGACGATTCCCTCTCCAGTGAAAAAGGAATCATTTCGATAAATAATAAAACGGCAAGCAGTAAATACCTTTATACCCCGTATGAGCTCTCAGGTCTGCCAGACGGCTACACAGGCGAAAACGCCCAGGCGGACAGCACCCTGTACGCCAGAGGACTGTTTGGAGAAAGAACCTACCGCATTTCCTCCCTTGGAAATCTGGTAAGTGATTTTACCACCCTTGGGGCAAAGGTCTATCAGACATTGACCGCTGGAAATAATGCAGGGGATGGCGGCGCGGATGCCGTCAGTTCCTATCGAAGCCAGGAGAGTTATTACAATACCTTTGTTTATCAGGAAGATACCGCTCTTCCAGCGTCCTTAAAAACCCTGTTTCAAAAGGAACTTGGAGACGGCGGAAACCGTGACGAGGGACATACCGATTACTATACGGCCATCACCAGGATCCGTTCCTATCTGGAAAAGAACATGACCTACAGCTCTCAGACCGATGTATTTTCAGAAGACGGGGATTTTATAGAGAATTTTTTAACCACCTCCAAGATCGGACACAGTGTTCATTTTGCGACAGCAGCGGCTCTGATGTTCCGCTACTATGGCATTCCGGCACGTTATGTAGAAGGGTACTTAATTACCCCACAGGATATAGAAGGAAAACAGGCTGGGGACACCATTGAAATCCCAGGCACCAACGGACATGCCTGGACGGAGATCTATGTGGACGGGCTTGGCTGGATCCCTCTTGAAATGACACCTTCCTATTACGGGGTCATGGAGGAAGCCAACTTAAAAACCGGTCTGGAAGCCAAGGGAAAACTGGCAGCTTCGATCCCGGAGACGGAATCACAGCCTCCAGTGGAAGAGAACATCCGTACCAATTTCAGCCTGAAGCTGGCATTGTTTGGAATCGAGAAATTCCTCCTTCTGTTTTTAATCGTATTTGATACGTTTATGTTCCTGTTCATCCTGGCTGTGATATTCCTAAGAGCATTTACAAACCGAAAGAGAAGGAAGTGCTTTGCCTCCCAGGATACCAAACTGGCAGTCCGGGCGATGGCTGGTTATGCCAGAGCGTTATACGAGCATGGCACACAGTATTCAGATGAGACCACATTACTCTATGAAAGAGTAAGAAAGATTGGACAAAAGGCAGCGTTTAGCCCCCATCCGGTATCGGCCTCCGAACGCCATGATACGGCAAGCTGTATCCGGCATTTAAAAAAGGAATTAAAAGCATCTGCAAGCTGGTATGACAGATGGATCATGAAATACATTGAAAGACTTTATTGACAGGAAAGGAGGCTGTTTATGAAAGAAAAAAAGAAAAAAAGAAAAGAAAAATACTGGCAGCGCTCATTCCTGTGGCAGTGCTTTTTCTGGCTGCTGTCGTTTTTGCACAGGGCGTATTAAAAAGTGAGCCCGAGGCAGTACCAAACCCGGTGCAGGGAATCAGTGCAGACAGCTCCTTAAAAGGGTATCTGGGAACCGGTTTTGCCTATGCAGGATCTAAGACAGATGGAAACGGCGAGGAAGCGGAAGAGCAACAGGAACAGGCACAGCTTCTTCCGGAAGAGACACCGACTCCTACGGTTACACCGGAGCCGACAAAGGAACCAGTAATGCAGACGGTGACACCAACGCCTGAACCGGAGGAGAGCGTAACGCCCACACCCCAGGCGACGGTGACGGAAACGCCGCCAGAAAATAATAACAATACAAACCAAAATCAGGAGAATCAAAGTAATACGATTGAATATGATAACCAGGATGAACCAGACCATTCCGAACAGCCATCGGAAACACCAGATGCGGATGATAACCGGAACCAGGACGGGGCGCAGACTCCGGATGAGGATCTGCCACCTGTTACCCCGGCACCGGAAGAGCCGCAGATCACTGCGACACCTGCCCCTACGGAAAGTCCAGAGGAACCGGTAGAAGATAATTACCCGAAGATTGCCACAGACCTTACCGATGGGGAGACGGTCAATGCTTCTTACCGTACCTTTTACATCCAGGCAACCGACCATTATGGAAACAGTCTGGGCGCAGCTGCTCTTACGGTAACTGGAAATGGGGAACGGCTTTCCTGCCAGGGAGAACCGGCTGCCGGAATCCTGGCATATCGCCTGGAGTTGGCAGAAGGTGCCAACACCATAGAAATCAAGGCGACAGACGAAGAGGGCTATGCCACTACCTTACCTCCCTTTACCCTGTATAAGGGAGAAGACGCAGGTCCACAGGTGGCAGGCTCTATCACCATCAGCATTGAAGCGGGTACGGTAGGGCTTGGAACCATCCTTCCGGCAACGTCTATTGACTATTACCAGGGAGAACAGTTATCCTCTGTTCTGCTGCGACTTTTGCAGAACACTGGTTTTGACTGGAGAAACAATGGGGATGCCACCAGCGGCTTTTATTTAAAAGCCATTGGAAGGGGCGGCATTTCCGCAAATGCGGCTATCCCGGATGATCTGATGGCGCATTTACAGGAAGTAAACTGTCAGTTATCCGATCACAATTCCAACTGGCTTGGAGAGTTTGATTTTACCATGGATTCTGGCTGGCTGTATTCCGTGAACGGTGAGTACATGAATGTTGGAATGTCTTCCTATTTCCCGGCGGACGGGGATGAGGTAAGGCTTCGATTTTCCCTTTATTCCGGTGCCGACGTAGGCGGCGGGGTAAACGGCGAGACATGGGGGGACTGGTAAATGAAAAAAAGATTAGTAATGGGAACCTTAACGGCAGCTCTGATTGCCGGAAGTGTTCCTTATGAGATATATGCACAGCAAGAAGAAGTGATGATACAAAGCGAAGAAGGAGGACCTGAAGAGCCTTCGGAACCGGAACAGCCGGAGCCTGCTCCAAGTGAGGAACCACAGCCGACCATGGAGCCAGAGCCAACTGTGGCACCACAGCCGACCGTGGAGCCAGAGCCCACACAGGCGCCTGCTCCTACAGAAGCCCCAGTTCCGGATGAGCCAACCGCTACGCCGGTCCCGGAGCCAACTACGGCGCCAACGGAAACTCCGGCTCCAACCGAGACTCCACAGCCGACCGTTACGCCAACCCCGGCTTTGGTGAGCGTGGGACTTCAAATTGAGCCGGGAGATGCCAGTGTGGTGATCCTGGATGCAGAGGGGAGCCCGGTTTCCGCAGAAGAGAACGGACGGTATTCTCTTTTACAGGGACAGGCGTATGAACTCTATGTCCGAAAAGAAGGATACCAGGAATTCTACCAGAAAATCACGGCAGATCCTGCGGTGACGGAATATATCATCACCCTTCTTAGTAGCAACACAGCCTTAAAGGGCTTGTATGTTTCCAGCTCCGACAAGTACGGAAAAGGAATCTTAAAATTAAGCCCGGATCTGGCTCCAGATAAGGAAAAATTTGAGGCTTCCTACGATGGCGAACGGCAGAGCCTGAACATCTGGCCAGAAGTAGAGGATGAAAAAGCTTCTGTTAAGGTTTATGCCATCAGCGGTATCAAGGCAGGAACTGTAGAAAAAGATGAGACCATCACAGGAACGAAAGACAACAAAGACCGCCTCTACTGGAAGATCTTTTTTGCCGACCAGGAAAAAGAGGCGAAGGTCCGCCTGGAGGTAAAAGCAGAGGACGGGACAACCAGAGACTATTATATTACCCTGAAACTTACCGATACTACAGCTCCGGTACTAAAAAAAATCAGTGCCAGCCGTATCTCCACGGACACTGCTTCTGCTGTCTATAAAACTTCCGAAAAGGGAACCTGTTATTACCAGGTGATTGAGGCAGGGGCAAAGGTACCCGCCCTAGATACAAGTGGGAAAGGAACAGAAGTATTAGCCGGAACCAATACCATTACCCTGACTGGATTATCCTCCGGGGAAAAAGACCTGGTGATCGTGGTAAAGGATGCAGCGGGAAATGTAAGTGATTCTTTAGTCATGGGGATCCCGGATATAAAAACAGCCGGTACCCTTGGAAACCTGGTACATGGCTCCGACCATGGCGGAAATAAGTCCCAGGCCACTATCCCAGGACAAAACGGCGAGGGTTCCTTATCCAATTTAAAACAGGTGGAGGGAAGCAAAGCTGGAGGCAAAGAGGGGGAGAAAACCACTGGGGAGATTAAGGCTTCCTTAAAGCTCCAGGGGGAGAAACAGACTTCTTTGTTTGGAAATATGAAGACAGCTGACACCAAAAAAAATGAGTCCCCGAAGTGGACAGACCGGACAGGGAAGAAATATGCAAAGGATTTAAAGCCTGGCTATACCATAGCAGGGGAGAAGGTGATGGAAAAAGCCACTCCCTCCCCGGTGGTAGAAGAAAAAAGTGAGGCGTCAGATGGTTTTACAGAAGAAACGAAAACCACAGTTACAAATACAACTGGAAAGAACCAGGCTCAGGAGGAATCTTTTGCAGGAAGTGTGACAAGAGGAATCCAAAAAGCAAGTCTGACAACAAAATTTCTTCTGGTGATTGCGGTATTGGAAACTGGTTTTGCTCTCTTTTTTGTAACGGCAAAGAAAAGGTTTAAAAAAGAAAGCAAGAAAAAGCCCAAAATAACGGCGTAAGCAAAGAAAAGAAGGGAGAACTGAATGAAACCAACAATGAAAAAATGGCTGACCGGACTTTTGTCTGCGGCCCTGTTAGCTGGAAATCTTCCGGTGTATGCGTTAAACACCGCTTATGCCGCAGAAGAGGATGGATTTTTTACAGATGAGACGTATTCTTTTGAGGGTGGTTCCCAGGAATCCGAAGACACACAAAGTGAGGATTCTTTTGCAAGCGTTTCTGAATTTACCGGGTTTACCTCCGGGGAAGCAGAAGAAGATTTTTCAGGAGAAGAGGACTTTGAAGCCTCTGATTCCCAGGAGGGATTTGAAGGGGAGACAGATCCTATCATCATGCCAGAAACCGATGCGCAGGATGAGGGTGGCTACCTTCAGAACTTGACCTTATATACCAGCCAGAGCGGTGCTTCTACCGTAGGATTAAAGCGTATGTCTGATCTTGACGCAGAGTTTGGCGGCAAGGTTTATGTGGTAGAATATGGTTCCAACATGGATTCCGCATCCTTCTGGATCACAGCGGATCTGGCAGGGAATGCACCGGAGGGATCCGTCCTTCAGCTGGAAACCACGGGACTGGACGGAGAAAAACAGAATGCGGAAATGTCAAAAAGCGGATACACAGATGGTACCCGTTACAATATAGCTGCCTCCGTTTTTGCAGCCGGAGAAAATGGCTCCAAAAGAGCACTTTATACTATCACCGCAGGAACAGAAGGGGACAAGCAGGTTTACCAGATCCTGGTAGAACGCCGTCTTGACCTTTCTGATCTCAAGGCCTACCTGCCGGATGACAAGGACCTGGCAAAAAATATCCTTCCGAAATTTGACACCACAGGAACTACAAGGGACTACGAGGCAACGGTAGCAGTTTCTACCGCTTCTTTACAGGTGGTTCCAAAGGCATTTTCTAATAACTGGTATTCGCTTGCCATTTCCAGTGAAAATGTAACCACAGGAGAAGTAAAAGAGGTTCCTTTTTCTTCTACAGATACGGCTGTGAGCGTTCCGCTGGCAGATACTGGCGATACTAAAGTGACATTCACTTTGTCAGAGGCAAACACCTATGCGGATCCTGCCCTGGCAGAAAAGACTTATACCTCCACAGGAACCTACACCATCCTGGTGCATAAAAGCACAAGTGACAAAGTAAGTTTCCAGGTAACCCCGGAGGATGCGGTCATCAGCGTATATGACAAGGATGGGGAGCGCCTTACCCCTTCCGCCGATTCCCTGATGGTTTATGAGAATATCCTCCAGGGAGAAGCTTATACCTGGAACATCTCCAAGTATGGCTATATTTCTAAACAGGGCAGCTTTACCGGCGGCGAGGTTAGCGATATTACCGCAGAACTGGTAAAACAGGATGCTACACAGCCGGAGATCACGGATAACGACTGGATCAATTTCCGAAATAGTGATACGAACAACGGAATTACCGGAAGCAGTACCCCGACCAGTGCGGATTCCACCCTGTTAAAATGGAACACAAGGATCGGAGTGGGCTGGGAGGCTGCCATCACACCACCACTGATCCTGGGCGGAGCAGTTTATGTAGCGTCTGGACAGTTTATCTATAAGCTGGATAAAAACACAGGGGAAATCCTTCAGACCAGCGAACAGCTCTCTGGAAACATGCAGTATGCCATGATTCCCCTTACCTATGCAGAGGGAATGCTGTTTGCACAGATCGGAGGCGGTCAGATCCAGGCAGTCAGTGCCACTTCCTTAAAGTCCTTATGGATCAGTGAGTCCCTGGGTGGTCAGACACTTTCCCCGATCACGTATAAGGATGGATATATTTACACGGGAACCTGGAACTCCGAGACTACAGCAGGCTCTTATTTCTGTCTGTCTGTTACAGACGAGGATCCATTCACAGGAACAGAAATTAAACACTGCACCTGGAAATACAACCATAAGGGCGGCTTTTACTGGGCTGGTTCCTATGCCTCATCCGATTACCTGGTATTTGGTTCCGACGACGGTTCTTCAGAAGGAACAGATACCAATTCCGCCATTTTATATTCTGTGAACACTCACACCGGACTGCTCCTGGACAAGATGACAAGCCATGGGGATATCCGTTCCACTATTGTTTATAACAATGGTTATGTATATTTCACCACCAAAGGCGGGTATCTGTACCGTGTGCAGATGAATGCAGACGGCACCTTTGGAAGCACCAGCAGCTATAACCTTGGCGGCATGGCAACCGCTTCCCCGGTTGTTTATAAGGGAAGGATCTATGTAGGTGTCTGCGGAAACGGTGGCCAGTTCAATTCCGATGGTGGTCACCATTTTGCAGTCTTAAATGAAACCGCTTCCGGGATTTCCCTGGCATACAACGTATCCATTCCAGGCTATCCCCAGGCAGCGCCTCTTCTGTCCACGGCCTACGAAAACCAGGATTATAATGGAGATGGACAGGCAGATGGAAGAGTCTATCTGTACTTTACCTACAATGCAAAACCAGGCGGTATTTATATGTTATCCGATGAACCGGGACAGACTTCCGGAACAGCCGTAGAGCTTTTCCGTCCGGCAAGTAACCAGCAGGAATACTGTATCAGTACCATCTGCGCAGACCGGGAAGGCACCCTTTATTACAAAAATGATTCCAATTACCTGATGGCTCTGGAAACCAACGGGGCATATTTAAACAGCGTGACAGCCACGGCAGATACTGGAAAAGTAACCTGGCCTTCTGCCTTCCGAAAGGATACCTTAAAATATAACTTAACGGTAGCGGAGAATGCCAGCAAGGTAACCTTTGCTTTGAAAGCACCGGAAGGCTGTACCATAACCGTAAATGGACAGGCGTATGCAGGAAGCTTTGTGGCGGATGTAAGCAGCGGCTCCACAGATATAAAGGTAACCGTAAGCGGCCAGGGAAAGAGCCGGGAATATACCTTCCACATTTCCCAGGATATTTCTACGCCGGTTTTGGCGAACATGACGCTTAGCACCAGCAATACCTACTCCAATACGGCAAACCGGATTTCATTGTCCCCGGAATTTAGCAGCGCGACAACCAGCTACCGGGCAATCTATAAAGAGAGCAGGGAGTTTTTAAATATCTTTGCAGAACCGGCAGACAGCAGCGCATCCGTCACCGCTGTGGGAATCCGCGGTACCAGCAAGGTAACGGTACTTGGAAAAGTAACTGGAAGTGGCGCAGCACACAGAATTGCCATGTATTTTGATAAGACCAATCCAGAGGCGGAAGCAGAGGTAAAAGTTACCGTAACCACAAAGTCTGGAAAGACAACGGATTATACGATTGTGGTACAGCGTACTGATACTCCATCCCCGACACCAACTGTAACTCCGGTTCCAGCTACCCCGACACCCGTTCCGCCGACTCCGGCACCAACGGAAGTCCCGGAGGTATTTGGCCCCTGGACAACCGTATCGGGGGCAACCGTATTTGCCCCGGAAACCCAGAAGCGCACCAGCAACAAGGGAAAAACGGAAACCCGTACAGTGGGAAGTAAACTTACCCCCACCATCAAGGTAACGGCCTCTAGCATTAAGCTGAAGGTAAAACAGTCTACCACAAAAGTGAAGGTAACCGGTCTGGCAAATGGGGATTCCATCAAGAGCTGGACTACCAGCAATAAAAAGATCGTAAAAGTGACCAGCAAAGGTACCATAAAAGGCTTAAAGGCTGGAAAAGCAAAAGTCACCATCACCCTGGCGAGCGGTAAAAAACAGGTGATTAATGTGACTGTTCAAAAGACGGCGGTGAAGACAACCAAGATCACAGGCATTGCGTCTAAGGCAACCTTGAAAAAAGGCAAGAAGCTGACCTTAAAGCCAGTCATCAGCCCGATCACCTCCCTGCAGAAGGTAACCTATACCACTTCCAATAAGAAGGTGGCAACCGTTACCGCAAAAGGTGTGATCACTGCAAAGAAAAAAGGAACTGCCACCATTACGGTAAAATCAGGTTCCAAATCGAAAAAAATTAAGATCAAAGTAAAATAAAAAGTGGAACAGGCAGCAAGGCCTTGCGGGGCTTCTGCCTGTTCTGCCATTTAAAAGAGGCAGGAGCAGCTTCGTAAAAAAGTGAGGAAAAAAATGATATATATTAGCCATTTAGTTTTAGATGATGACATGAAAGCATTGGTAAAAGAGTACGGAACCGGGATCGAAAGCATTGATTTTTCCATTTCGGATAACCTGGATCAGCTTTCGGATTCAATCAAAACGTACTGGGAGAAGATGAAAGAGATAGGGACCAGGGATCTGATTCTTCATGGCCCATTTCTGGATGTGAACCCCTGTGCATACGACAGCCTGGTGCGGGAAGCCACCATGACAAGATTCAACCAGTGCTATGAGGCGGGGCTTCAACTTGGAGCTAAGAAGATTGTCTTTCACTCTGGCATGAACCCGTATGTTTATTACAAAGAATACTGGGCGGAGCATGTCGCCAAATTCTGGAAGGAATTTATGAAAAACAAAACAGAACTTGAAGTCGTGCTGGAAAATGTATTTGATGATGACTGGCGGCTTCTTTTGGATGTTTATAAGAAGGTGAACCAGCCGAACTTCAAGCTGTGTCTGGATATCGGGCACGCGCACTGTTATTCTTCTTTGGATGTCAGGGAGTGGGCGAAAAACCTGGCTCCCTATGTAAGTCATGTCCACATCCATGACAACTGCGGCGACCGGGATTCCCACATTGGGCTTGGAAGCGGAAACCTTCCCTGGGAGAAAGTGCTTAGTTATCTGCCGGAGACAAAAGAACGCACCTGGACCATTGAATGCATGCAAAAAGAGGATATAAAAAGATGCCTTGACAGACTGACAGCAAAATAAGGATTTACAAAATATAAAAAAATGTTACAATAGTTCAACTGGCAAATTAATTTACCAAAATCTGTTTCTCTATTTTGACAATGTTTTCCAGATGTTTTTTTTACGAAATTTACAGTATAATAATAGTAGGAAAAGAATGATAAGTAAGGAGGCTGATACTATGGCAATGCCACAGAAAATAAGTCGTGGAACATTAATTTCCCAGGGAAAAGAAAGAGCATTCTTTAGTAAGCTTAATGAAAATCGACTTACGAGGGATTCTTTTAATGATTGTCAGTATTATCGAAACAATATTAATCAGAAAACATTAGCCGAATTAAATGCCCTAATGGATAGAAAAGATTGATGGATAGTGAAAAAACAACTTTAGAACATGTAGAATTAAATGAGGCGGATCTTTCAGATGAAATAATCCAGGAATTCGATTGCGGAAATGATGATATGAATGAATATCTGTATGATTATGCCAGGGATGATTCTGTTTATGGGCGTGGTGTGACCTATGTGCTGGTTGCAGATGACAGAAAACGTATTTATGCTTATGCAACATTAAAAACGCACTCCCTTTATTATTATGAAGAGGAAAAGTGATAGAGGACTGCTATGTTATGGAGAACCTGATGCTTGGATTTGGAAAATGTTAGATAACGCATAACAAACGCATAAACACAATATACGGAAATGCAACATTGACACGCACTATATATTGTGTTAT
>ENA-UOOA01005101-UOOA01005101.1-human-gut-metagenome-genome-assembly--contig:-P61old-NODE-5101-length-14088-cov-8.814437_pt1 | contig 14088 bp, 10 predicted proteins | sample MGYA00242467_ERZ724014 | MGnify/ENA metagenome assembly ERZ724014
TGGACCTGCCGGGCCGGGACAACGCCGAGGCGGCGTTCCGGCTGGAGCGGGAGTTCGGCATCCTGACGCGCTGCGGCCTGCACTGCGCCCCTGCGGCACACCGTTCCCTCGGGACGTTCCCGCAGGGGACCATCCGCTTCTCGCTCGGCTTTGCGAATACCGAGCAGGACGTTGACGCCGCCGTTGCGGCCCTGCGGGCGATCAGCGCAGGCTGATCCTCGGGCCGCCGTTGTAGGCCTCGACCACGCCGATGCGCTGCGCGCTCGGCACGGCCCCGCGCAGCTCGCGCAGCAGGGCATCGGCGTCCTCCGGCGCAGCGGCGATGAGCAGGCCGCCGGATGTCTGCGGATCATAGAGCATGTCCTGCACGGCAAGCTCCGTGCTGCCGGGATCGACGGCCGCCTCGGTATAGTGCCGGTTGCGGTACATTCCGGCGGGCAGAATGCCGTCGCGCGCAAGCTCCAGCGCTTCGGGGATCAGGTCGATCTCGCCGGGGAAGAGCGTCAGGTGCGTGTCGCTGCCCTGCGCCATCTCAAAGGCGTGGCCCAGCAGACCGAAGCCCGTCACATCCGTGCAGGCGTGCACGGCATAGCGCACCATGCAGTCGCGCGCGGTCTTGTTCAGCGTCGTCATCAGGCGGTGCGCCAGCGCCATGGCCTCCGGCGAGGCCAGCTCGGCCTTTGCGGCCGTTGTGAGCACGCCGATGCCGATGGGCTTCGTCAGCAGCAGCACGTCGCCGGGGCGGGCAGCGGAGTTGGTCAGCAGCTTTTTCGGATGCACGAAGCCCGTGACGGCAAGGCCGTATTTCGGTTCCGGATCGAGGATGCTGTGGCCGCCCGTGATGATGACGCCCGCCTCATAGGCCTTGTCGTAGCCGCCGCGCAGCAGCTGGTGCACGGCTTCCTTCGGCATGGATTCCGGGATGCACAGCAGGTTCAGCGCCAGCTTCGGCTCGCCGCCCATGGCGTAGACGTCCGAAAGTGCGTTCGTCGCGGCGATCTGCCCGAAGAGATACGGGTCGTCCGCGATCGGCGGGAAGAAGTCCACGGTCTGCACGAGCGCCAGCTCGTCCGTGACCTGATAGACGGAGGCGTCGTCGCTCTTGTCAAAGCCGACAAGCAGCCGGGGATCGCTGTGGACCTTCAGGCCGCCCAGAAGCTGCGCCAGAACGCCCGCACCGACCTTTGCGCCGCAGCCCGCGCACGAGGCGAGCTTCGTGAGCTGAATACTCTGTTCTGCCATGGTCAAAACCCTCACATTCGAAATATTTTTTTCAGAATAACGATAGCCGCAGTGCACCGTTTGGCAGCGCCGCGCTCTGGAAAGGAGTTCTTATGAAAGAAAACAAAAAACTCATCAGCGAGATCCTTGCGGATGTCCGCCACGATATGACGGACGAGGAGATCCTGAACCTGCTGGCCTCGAGCCGCATTTCTGTGAACCCGGAGAAGGAGTCCGGCAAGCTGACCTCGCTCGGTCAGCGCGCGGCGGACAGCATCGCAAAATTTGCCGGAAGCTGGGCATTCATTTTTTCGTTCACGGGCGTACTGCTGGCGTGGATGATCCTCAATGTCCTGCTGGCTGCAAAGGCATTCGACCCCTATCCGTTCATTCTGCTGAATCTGGTGCTGTCCTGCGTGGCTGCCATTCAGGCTCCGCTTATTATGATGAGCCAGAACCGGCAGGAGGAAAAGGACCGCGAGCGTGCGGAGAATGACTATAAAGTCAATCTGAAGACGGAGATTATGATCGAAGCACTGCACGATAAGCTCAACCGCATCCTTGCCCGCGAGGAGCTCCTGCTGCAGGTGCAGAAGGAGGAGCATGCACCGCATTACGAGAAGCCGGAGCCTAAAGAGAATTAACGGGTCAGCTCCCGCAGGACGTCCAGCACCAGCGCGGCCGAAACGGCTGAGGCGCGGGCGCAGTTTTCCTCAAACGTCCCGATGCCGCTGTGATCCGCCGTGTCCGTCACGGAGCGGATGGCCGCAAAGGGAACACGGTTTACATAACACACATGCGCCATGGCGGCTGTCTCCATGTCGACCGTCAGCGGGGCAAAGCGCGCATTGATCTCTGCGCGGCCCTCGTCCGTGATGAAGGCCTCGCCCGTCACCGTCCTGCCGAAGTGGACGCGGCCGGGGGCTCTTTCCGCGGCACGCCTGCAGGCTGCGAGCAGGTCGGGATCGGAGGCGAACCACACGGACGGCAGATGGGAGTGTGACTCCGTCAGGATCGCCTCTGCCACGTCATGATAGGCGCATTCCGTCGTCACGGCCGTTTCGAACAGGCCGAGCGCGGGGGACATGCCGCCCGCCGTCCCGGCGTTGAGGACGAAATCCGGCGAGACGGTGTCGAGCACGGTCTGCACGGCCAGCGCCGCGTTGACCTTGCACATGCCGGTCGCGGCGAGCACCATCCGCAGGCCGCCGATCCGGCCGATGTGCAGCGTGAGCATGGCGCGTGAAAGGCGCTGCTCCTCCGCCAGATGGGGCAGGAAGGGCGCAAGCTCCTCTTCCGCCGCGCAGAGGATCGCACCGCAGCGCGGGTCGTGTTGCATGTTCTGCATCTCCCTTTTGTCGTTTTCTCCATTCTATCGTATTTTTCGATGAAAAACAAGTCATAAAATCGGGAGCCGTCCGAGATGGAACGGCTCCCGATTTGGTTATCTGCTGTAGGGGAGCGGACAGCCAGGCCCGGCACTGCCGATATGAACAGGTTTCCGCTGAATGGTATGCGCCGATTGCGTCTGCAGCGGCGCTCATCGAGCGCCCTGTACAGGGGCATTCAAACGAAGAGAGCACTGGTGCACCACAGCACCACCCTGATGTGTCATTGCGAGGAGCGAAGCGACGTGGCGCCCTGAGCGCGAAGCGCGAGGAAGTGCCCTTGGGGTGCAATCTCGTGCAGGCAGTTACGATTTCGTCGATAGTTTCCCACGATTCAACCGGATGCTGCGAGATCACCGCGTCCCTTTTGGGGCCTTGCAATGACAAATCTGATGGCCTAAGCCACCGAATTTGTACTGCAAAAAACCTGCGCCTGCCGCTGCAAAGGGCCTATTGTCCATTCCCGGAACGCAGCTTCTCTCTTCGTGCCTGCTTTCGCTGTTCCTTTTTGAGCCTGCTTTTTCGCTTCCGTATGGCGGCGCGAAGCGGCGGGACGATAAGGAATAGCGAGGCAACGCCTAAAATGATGGAATCGACAATGATGAACGTCCTTGTTCGCTGCCAAAACGGCGCAATACCGACGGAAATCGGATAAAGCTCTTCTTCCCCGCAGACCGCAGAAATTAGAGCGAACACGTTATCTCTGAATGCTGGTTTTCGGACGTAGGTGAATGTGATCGACTGGCCAGTCACGAAGCATTGCTCCAGTTCCTCTGCGGACGAGAAAAATTTCGTTGTTTCTTCTTGATATATGGCGACTGATGTGCCGTTTCTCAATTTCAGCTCATACAGCGGCCTATAGGACCGATTTCCATAGATGTCTGCTACTGCACTTTCCTGAATTTTGATGCATTCTTCTGTTATTATTGTTGTGTTCCCGCATTTTACGCCAATATAGATCGCAACATCACGCCACGCGATCAAGGAAAGCAGGCACAGCATCGAAAATGCGATCGCAGCACGGGCGGAAAGGGAAATCGATCTTCTTTTCTTTTTCTTCATGGCCTATTGCCCCGTTTGACTTCTACCGGGTCTCCGACGCACCCGAGAAAGACGGGCCTTCCTGCGCGGGCAGCATGATAATAATTGGTACGGAGTTTTTCCCAAAAGGCGGGAGAAAAGTAGGCTCCCGCTTTTGGCTCATAGTGATAGGCCGCCTTGAGATATCTGCGGAGCGCCTCGTATAGTGCCGCACTCTCCGGAACATATGCGCCGCTGCAGGCGGGAACAAGGTACAGGCGGCCGACCTCGTATGTCCGCGACATGGCATTCCCCCTGCGGCAATTGCAGAATTCAATTATTGCTGCCTCCGGCATGGAAGCGCTGCATGCGGCTGCAAGCCCGGCCGGGACGATACGGAACTTGCACAAGTGCGTGGACATTTTGTCCTGCACAGCTTCTATCATGGAAAGCGGCGGAACGGCGGCATTTCCGATCCAGAATGTGCCGCCCCGTCGGTCGATTTCCTGAAGGAATCGGACGGCATCCGGCTCTGCGTGGAAGAACGATATCTGACGGGACATGATGGACTCCTTCTATCATAGAGATGTACTGCCGGGCTGCGGCGTGGCTCAGTGCCCGGTGCGTACAACGCGCCGGGTGGTTTCTATGATCGACGCAAAGAAAGCGGCAAGTTCGGCATCCGACAATCTGGCCTGCGCCTTCAGTACTTCCAGCTCCGCGTGCATCCGGCGCGCAACTGCCTCGGAAGAGCAACGGTCTGCCGGAATCAACTGCCCGGTTTCTGCCGCCATGCGGGAAAAAAGACTGCGATCGTGAAGATACAGTGCGGTGTATGCTTTCAGCATGGCGATCCTCACTGGCGGACAGAAGAAATAGCGCTGTACGTCCCGAGCGGTCAGCAGATACTCCATGAGAAGCTGCGGCGTAGCGATCCGTTCAAAGAAAGGAAGCACCTCTTTCTGCAGAGCGCTGATCAAACGGTCGACGTCTATCTGTTTGGAGTTTCGGCCGTTGGTGATCTCGGAGATACGCCGACCATAGGTAAGATATCGCGTGCTGCAGGGTATGTAGAGTGGCATAATGAAATAAGTCGGGTATATGAGACTTGACGGCCGTTCAAACAGAATGCACTGCATGATATCGTGATGCTCGCGGGTATATAGCCGCCCTTTTTTAGAAAAGCCTGCTTTGATGATAAATCCGGATAACGCGGCGGGGATGATATCGCTGCTCATGCGGAGTGGCCTCCCTTTGACATGAAATGGAAAACGCCGAAAGCAGGCCCGCTGCGGCTTTCCCTGAGCGCCATGCAGGTCGGCAATATTTGCGGTATTGATTTTATGGCGCACGGCCCTCAGGTTTGTCATTGCGAGGAGGCCGTAGGCCGACGCGGCAATCTCGGGAAGGCACTGCCGATAGGTACAGACCATCATCAAAACGCCACGCGCCAATTGCGTCTGCCAATGGCGCTCATCGAGCGCCCTGTACAGGGGCATTCAACGGAAGGAGAGCACTGGTGCACCACAGCAGGGGAGCACGGCGGTGAGAACGGTATGCTTCTGCTTCCATTATGACGGATCGCGCAAAAATGTCAACAAAATTTTCAAAAATTCCTCTGCAGAGCAGGTGGAAAAAATTCGTCAGAAAACCCGCCGCCAACTTCATTGGACGAAACAAATCGCCGGAATTTTACGTCACATTCCGTATCGTAACGAGATGCGTCGGCGTGAATAAAATCACGCAGCCAGAAATGAGATAATCAGGAATGTAGTCTATCATGAGTCAGAATAAGGCTAGTTAACTTGAAATTATGCTAAAAGAACTGCCTGTTGACAAATGAGAATGTCTCGTGTATGATCAAATCAGGATTCGGCATCGCCGAACAGAGACATGATACAGGAGGAGAAACCATTGAAAGCGGGAAAGAAACTGTTAGCGCTGCTGCTGACGGTCTGCATGCTGCTGTGCATGCTGCCGACGGTGGCGTTTGCTTCCGGCAGCGATTATCTGAAGATCGCCATGCTGGACAGCGGCCGAAAGTATTTTTCGGCAGATTGGGTCAAGGCCTTCCTCTATGAGGCAAAGGCGGACGGCTATACGCACGTCATGCTCGCGGTGGGCAATGACGGTATGCGCTTCCTGCTGGACGACATGTCGCTCACCGTGGGCGGCAAAACGTATTCCAGCGACGCGGTCGCCTCGGCTATCCGCGCGGGCAACAACGCCTACACGACGGCATCTTCGGGCGAGTGGACGGAAAGCGAGATGGACGAGTTCTTTGCCACGGCCAAGAAAGCCGGCATCGAGATCATTCCGCTGCTGAACAGCCCGGGCCACATGGACGCGGTGCTGTATGCCGCGTCCTCCCTGACGGGGACGAACTGCAGCTACAACGGCTCGAGCCGCACCATCGACGTGACGAACGACACGGCCGTCCGGTTCTCGCAGGCCTTCCTGCAGAAGTATGTCGATTACTTTGCGGGCAAGGGCTGCCGCTATTTCAACTTCGGCGCGGATGAATACGCCAACGACCGCTACACGAGCGGCTCCATGGGCTTCGGCAGCCTGCAGAACAGCGGCAAGTATGGCTACTTCATCAAATATGTCAACGAGCTTGCCGCCATGGTCAAGCAGGCGGGCATGACGCCCATCGCCTTCAATGACGGCATCGAGTTTGCCAACAAGATGAGCGCCTCGGTCGGCTCGACGACCTACACGTTCGACCGCGACATCGTCGTGTGCTACTGGTCCGGCGGCTGGAGCGGCTACACGCCCCGCACGGCGGCCAACCTTGCCTCGGATGGCTTCCGTATTATCAACACGACAGGCGACTTCTACTATGTCCTCGGCAAGAACGACAGCTTCGACAATGGTTATACCTATGCCGCCAACTGGAGCAATTATAAGGTGTGCGGCACGAGCCTGAGTGCCTCCTCCGTGATCGGCGGCATGTTCTGCATGTGGAGCGACTATCCCGGCGCAGAGACGCAGACGCAGGAAGCCAAGAAGATCCGCCTGCCGCTGCGCGCCATGGGCCTCGCCATGGACGGCGCCTACACAAGCGGCATGGACACGTCCGTCGTGCCCGGCGGCTTCAACGCCGACGGCTCCATCAACACCGATCCTCCCGCGCAGAGCCACGACTACCGTCAAACTGCCTCGACGGCTGCGACCTGCACGGAGGCGGGCAGCGTGACCTATACCTGCGCCGACTGCGGCGACAGCTACACCGAGACCGTTCCCGCCCTCGGCCACGATTACGCGGCGGCAGACGATGCGGGCGACACGATCTACACCTGCACGCGCTGCGGCGAGCAGCATTCCGAGCTGCTGCCGCGCGAATATGTCTCCGTCAAGACCGGCAAGACGACCGAGGCCTACACGCTCGAGGGCGAGCAGACTTTCACCCACACGGGCGACGCCGCCATCGCGCGCGGCGAGCTGACCGTGGTGCAGGGCACGGGCACGAAGGTGCCCTATTCCGCCAGCGCCTCGGCCTCCGTCTCCGGCTATACGGACGGCGGCTACAACTGCGTCGCCTCCAAACTTATCGACGGCGATACCTCCACCTACTACTGGTCCACCAGCAGCCAGACGTCCGGCATGTATGCCCGTGTCGACCTCGGCGCGGAGGTCCGCTTTGACGCCGTGCAGATCAGTGCTCCGGCGCACGGCGACTACTGCACGAACGCCAATGTCCAGCTTTCGTCTGACGGCCGCACCTGGACGACGATCGGCACGTTCACGAGCAGCCGCAGCACGGCTGTGACGAAGACCTACGCCGTCCCCTCCTCCGTCGAGAGCTTCCGCTACATTCAGGTCGCCCTCACGACGGCGCGCAACTACTGGTGGCAGCTGTCCGAGATCGCCTGGGGCAGCTATGACGGCGCGACGTTTACCCGCGCCGCCGCTTCCGGCACGGTCCAGACCGGCACGGCTCCCATGACGGAGGTCCGCTTCACCGGCGTGGCTGCCGGTACGACGTACTACGTCATCGGCGGCACCCGCTATGTCATCGAGGTCGAGGCCGACCATGTCCACAGCTATCAGGAGGTCAGCCGGACCGCCCCGACCTGCACCGAGGACGGCGTGACGACCTACCGCTGCGAGACCTGCGGCGACACCTATACCGAAACGACTCCGGCCACCGGCCACAGCTACACGGCCGCCGTAACGGCTCCGACGTGCACGGAGAAGGGCTATACGACCTACACCTGCACCGCCTGCGGCGACCATTACACGGCGAACGAAGTGGCTGCGCTCGGCCATGATTATGCGGAGACCACCGTTCCTGCGACCTGCACGGAAAACGGCTCCGTGACGCACACCTGCACGCGCTGCGGCAACAGCTACACCGAGACCCTCCCGGCCACGGGCCATACCTACACCGTCTCCGGCAGCGAGGCAACCTGCACCGAGGGCGGCAAGACCGTCCATACCTGCACCGTCTGCGGCGACACCTATACCGAAACGACGCCTGCGCTCGGCCATGATTACAAGGCCGTTGTGACGGCTCCGACCTGCACGGAAAAGGGCTACACGACATACACCTGCACCGCCTGCGGCGACCATTACACGGCAGACGAGGTGGCCGCGCTCGGACATGACTACGAAGCCGTCGTGACGGCTCCGACCTGCACGGAGAAGGGCTACACGACCTACACCTGCGCGACCTGCGGCGATACCTACACGGCGGACGAGGTTGCTGCGCTCGGCCATGATTACAAGGCCGTTGTGACGGCTCCGACCTGCACGGAAAAGGGCTACACGACATACACCTGCACCGCCTGCGGCGACCATTACACGGCAGACGAGGTGGCCGCGCTCGGACATGACTACGAAGCCGTCGTGACGGCTCCGACCTGTACCGAAGACGGCTACACGACCTATACCTGCAGGAACTGCGGCGACCGCCGCACGGGCCATGTCGTCAGCGCGCTGGGCCACTCCTATGAGTGCACCGAGAACGGCAATGACCGCATCTACACCTGCACGCGCTGCGGCGATACCTACACCGAGGCCATCCTGCCGACGGTCGAGGTCAAGCTCCAGCCGGGCGAGACCTACACCTTCCACACCGAGGACGCCGCTGTGACGGAGTCCGCCGATCCCGCCGTCGCTGCGACGACGATCGAGGCGCTCTCCGGCGGCTATCAGCAGGTGACGGAGCTTGCCGAGGGGACGTTCCTCCTCGTGAGCGGTGACCGGATGCTGACGGCGACGGCCTCAACGTATTACAGCTCCTGGGATGGCGCGGGCACTGTGAGCGGCCTGACCTGCGCGGCCTACAGCACGACGGGCGACCTGTCGAACGCCCTGTGGACCGTCACGGCGGTCTCCGGCGGCTACACCGTGCAGAGCGCGGACGGCCGTTACCTGAACCTTACGGAGAGTACCCGCTCTGCAAGCGTGACGCTGACCACTGCGCCGCAGGTCCTCACGATCACGGATCTCGGCAGCGCCTTCTCCATCCGCTTCAGCGATACCTATCTCGACCGCTACAGCACAACGTTTGCGGGCGCTTATCCCGGCAATGCGAACGCGAACGAGCGGTGGCAGCTCTATCGCGCAGTCCCTGCGGGCTATGACGTGACGATTACCGGCGTGGCCGAGGGCGCGACCCGCACCGTCATCGGCGGCGTGCGCTATGCCGTCACGGTCCACGCCCATGCCTACACGGCCACCGTCACCACGGCGGCGACGTGCACGACGCCCGGCGTCCGCACTTATGCCTGCGCCTGCGGCGAAAGCTACGCCGAGGCGATCCCGGCAACGGGCCACAGCTATGTCCGCACGGAGGAAAACGGCAATTACGTCTACACCTGCTCCGCCTGCGGCGACAGCTACTCCGAGCCGGTGAAGACCGCGACCTATGACTCCGTGAGCAGGCTCACGTCCGGCGGCCGCTACGTTCTCACGGTCTACGCCAGCGGCGGCTACTATGCCATGACGCACGACGGCACGACGATCGGTGCGCAGGCCGTCACCATCGAAAACGGCCGGATCACCTCCGACGTGACCGAGAGCATGCTCTGGGATTACTCCAACGGCTGTTTCAGCTTCCAGAGCGGCACGACGACGTATTACCTCTATAAGTCCGGCAATTCCTCTCTGCGCATCAGCACGTCCGGCACGAGCGTCTCGTACTGGTATAACCGTCTCGGCTTCGGCAATGCCTACCTGCGCTACTCTAACGGCTCGTTCTATCTGACCCGCTGGAACTATTCCTACTGCTACCTGTTCCAGGAAATGAACGGAATCGGACGGTAAAAATGCGACCGGGGCCGGCTCGAACGAGCCGGCCCCGGTTTCGTCTGTCAGAAAACCCGCCAAGCCAAAGGTTTCGGAGGGAAGAAACCGTCAGGGTTTCCTTTCGCGTTCAATCACCCGCCGCAGCGGCAGAATTGCAAAATCATGCTGCAAAATTTGATTTTGCAATTCTGGAAGCAGCTTGGCGAAAAAGCCCCGGAGGGACTTTTTTTGACAAGCCGGTCCCAGCTTTGCGATTTTGATGGTGCAGAAAATAGAGAGGATAGCGGGAAAATGATGGCCGTGGTATAACATTCTTGGATAATATGCCTGATAAACTGTAATTTGTTATTTACTTTTTGTGCTGCGCGTTATATACTAAAAACGGCAGATGGCGGAGTGAGGACACGGCGCTGTCTGACTGAATTTCGGAGGGAACGATCATGAAAAAGAGACTACTTGCGCTCCTGCTGTGTGCCGTAATGGCCTGTGCGCTTCTTGTTCCGGCATTCCCCACTGCCGCCGCTGCGGAGGTGACAGAAACTGACAAGGAGATCCGTCTTTCGTGTACGGATACATGTGTAGCCGTGATCAACAAGGAAACCGGCGCTTTGACCTTTGAAGGCGATGGAGATATGGTCCAAGGTTACAAGATGAAGGTCCGCTTTTCCGATTACAGCGATTATATTCGAAAGGTGACCCTGAAAGCTGGTATGTTTGAAATCCCAAGCGGGGCATTTGAAAACTGTACCCGGCTCGAAAGTGTAAATCTGTTTTCGGCCTCAGCTATTTATGAGAATGCATTCAAAAACTGCTCAAGCCTGAAAGATATCAAAATCACGGGTAATGTAAATTATATTTCCGGAAGTGCTTTTGCAGGCTGTATAAGTATTACAAAATTTGATCTGAGTAAATATAACACTTTTTATAAGATCGATGAGGCAGGGGCCCTATATCGGGATACCAAGCTTATTCGGTACCCTGCGGGTAGAACCGGAAGCTATGAAGTCCGTGCTATGACGAGAGAAATCGGTGAGGGAGCGTTTGAAGGCTCCTTAGTCCACGATGTTGCACTGCCTGACTCTCTTTACAGAATCGATAAGAGAGCATTTGCCGACTGCCCCAATCTGACCGGGCTTACCATTCCAAAATCTACGGTGAACATTGAAAGGTGCATCAGTTTAGGCAGTCCTAATTTCCGCGGGTTTCAGGTGGAGTCGAATAATCGTTTTTATTCTACGGATTCCTATGGCGGGTTATACACGACAAAGAATTTATCCGGAAACCTGGAGTTTAAAGAGTGCCCGGGGGGCTTCCGCGGGAAGTATGTCCTGCAGGCTGGAACGCGGATTGTAAACGGATTTCATGAACATGACGGTGTGACGGAAATCTGGATGCCGGACAGCGTAACAGAAGTTTACTATTCTGACGGCTGCAAGAATCTTAGCAAAGTCAGACTATCTAAGAACTTATTAACAATAGATTCTACCGCTTTTAGAGACTGTGCCGCACTGCGTGAGATCGTGTTTCCGGAGAGCGTTAAAACAATCGGTGAGCGCGCCTTTTCTGGCTGTATTTCACTCAAGCACGTCTATTTTATGGGAGATCTGCCTGAAATCGGCTGGCTCAGCTTCGCTGACAGCAATGCAATAAGTGACTTTGCTGCGATCCCCGGCATGGTGTTTTATTACCGGGAAGGAACCTCAGGATGGGGACCGACAGTTTTTGATCAAACTTTAAGCTACCCCACAGCGGTTTGGACAACAGCCCCCTATACGGATGCCAGCCCGGACAGCTGGTATGCCTCGGCCGTGCGGTATACTTACGACAATGGTCTTATGAACGGCACAGGCGAATACAGCTTTGAGCCGGAGAGCAGCATGACCCGCGCGATGCTTGTGACGGTCCTCTGGCGCTATGCCGGACAGCCGCAGGCTGCTGCCAACCCCTTTACGGATGTTCCGGGCGGCGAGTGGTACACGCAGGCTGTCGCATGGGCAGCGGAGAACGGCGTGGTCAACGGCATCGGCGGCGGTAAGTTTGATCCGAATGGCCGCGTAACCCGAGAGCAGGCAGCGGCGATCCTGTTCCGCTATGCGCAGAAGGTTGGCGCTGCGTCCGCGGAGCGTGCTGATCTGTCCGGCTTCCCGGATGCGAACGCCGTGTCGGATTATGCCAGCGATGCCATGCGCTGGGTTGTGGCGGAGGGCATCATCGGCGGCAGCCGCGAATACGACGGCCGCGATTGGCTCAAGCCGCAGGGAAGCGCCACCCGCGCACAGGTTGCGGCGATCCTCATGCGCTACATTGAAAACGTTACAAAATAGGGAAAAGGAACGGCTGCGCCCCGGTTTCGGAGCGCAGCCGCTTTGCATGGTTTGCGTGGTATGGTCGGAGGGCCACAGCATAAAGCCGCAGCCCTCCGTCTTTATGTTATATGAGGGAGCCTTCACACAAAGTGATCTCGTGCAATCATGGCCAGCCGCTCCTGCAGGTCGGGGCTGAAGCCTGCGAGGTCCTCGAGCGGGATGGTCTTGTCACCCAGCAGATAGAGCAGGTTATAGTACATTTCGGAGCGGCTGACATCGGCCACGACACCGACGCGCTTCTTGTCCTTGCGAAGCCTCTTCTCCAGCTCCCAGAACTTGTCGGATGCCTTGCCGGGCCCGGCCAGCAGGGCCGCGTAGGATTCAGCCAGCTGCTCCATGCAGCGCTCCTGCCACTCCGGCAGCCTTTTGCGGAACAGCTTCCAGTCGGATTCGTTTACGGGCAGCATGGGGGACCTCTTGTGTAGAATAATTTGACGTTTGCAGGGATGACAGAATGTCTGATGCGGCTTTACTCCTTCTTCGGCAGAACGCAGATCGGGGTTCAGCTTGCCCAGAATGGAGTGGAGCTTCTTGTCCGAGAGGGCGGAATCCACCTCGTAGGTGGCGTACACCCGGAACGCAAAGGGGACCGCCGAGCTGCGGTTCAGCTCCGCGAGCCGCTGCTTTACATCCGTGGCATAGCCGAGCTTCCCATATTGCGGGAAGGAGGGATTCGTGAGAATGTAAATGTATCCGGTCGTGGTCGTCTGGGTCCTTTCGTGAGGGTGGAAAGATTGTGCTATTTTGGGCCTCATAATAGGCCTCCCTGGCATCGGAGATCAGCATCTCAATACTGATGTATTTAACGGCTTGCTTCTTCGTCTCAGCGCGATTTGTGCGGATCGCAATCGTTATAGGTCAAAATATTATGGATCCCGGCGTTCTTTGTCTCAGCGCACCGCGTGCGGATCGCAACCGAGACCCAATCGGCGACGTGGCGTGGTGTTACACTTTGTCTCAGCGCACCGCGTGCAGATCGCAACGGCAAATGTGCACAAAGCACCGCGTGCGGATTTGTGGAATGCGCTGTGAGTCGGTAGATAGCTTTTCGCAGCACGAAGATCTGCTGCGCGCTGACTATTTTCCCGAGCTCTTCTGCTACCAAAGCAGCCTCTGCTGCCATTAACGGTAGCCCCGGACGGACAATCGACCGGTTTTCTCCGGTGCGAACGGCACCGGCATTTTATATCTGCCTGCCCTTCGCGTCAGGCAATGCTTCTGCGGATGCCCATACTGGCGGGCGTTTTGGGGAGAGCGTGCAGACGCTCGATTTCCCGATGATGGTACTGCACAAAGGCGGGGTAGTCCCGCGCAAGGGAATCGAGATCAAGAGCTTTTGACATAGAGTCATAATGCTGCAGCAGGAAGGCGGAATAGAGATCACGTTGGAGATGCTCACCGTCCTGCATTTCGTTCCAACGCCGGGAAAGAGACTTTTTAACATATTCACCGGTCAAATGATTATATTGGCTTGCTTTGATGTCTGCCGGGTTGATCTCTACAACATTCGGCAGCCCGAGAGACTTGCATTTTTGCCGCAATATTTCGATCAGCATGGCGGGTGCCTTGTTGGCAATGGACTTTCCAAACCGCTTTTTGCTTCGGGGCTTTCCGGTCTTTTCAGATATCACGGTCTTCTTTGCCCGGTGCGTCAGGGAAGACCATTCCATTTTTTCCACATAGAAATGATCACCCAAGGACAGCAAATGGTTCGCCAGTTGAATGTGTTGGAGCTTTCGTATTTCAGCCTGACGGTGCTGCAGATATTTCAGTTCCTGTTGGCTCCTCCGATATCGCTTGGACTTATTATGTGTTAACTTGACACCGCGCCGGATCGT
>ENA-UOOA01005107-UOOA01005107.1-human-gut-metagenome-genome-assembly--contig:-P61old-NODE-5107-length-14069-cov-16.733766_pt1 | contig 14069 bp, 8 predicted proteins | sample MGYA00242467_ERZ724014 | MGnify/ENA metagenome assembly ERZ724014
GCATGGCTCCCCGCCGGGTGGTCTACGTCAGCTGCAACCCCGCCACCGCCGCCCGCGATGCCGCCTGGCTGGAGAATAATGGATATCATGCAGAAAAGGTGCAGCCGGTAGATCTGTTTCCGAGGACGAAGCATTGCGAGGCCGTTCTCCTTTTGTCCAAACTCAACGTCGACCACCACATTGAAGTGGAAGTGAGCATGGATGAGCTGGATGTGACTGCTGCGGAAAGCAAGGCAACTTACAATGAGATTCGGGAGCATGTATGGGAACACCATCAGTTGAAGGTTTCCAACCTCTATATCGCACAGGTGAAGCAGAAACACGGCATTATTGAGCGAGAGAATTATAATAAGCCCAAATCTGAAAATGCCAAACAGCCCAAGTGTCCGAAAGAAAAAGAGGCTGCGATCGTGGAAGCGTTGCGGCATTTTCAGATGATTTAATAAGTTGAAGCAACCTGCTGATGCTAAACAGGAGGCATCGAATGTCAAAATTAAACATTGATCAAAAAAGCGTGCGGGCACTTTTCAGTGAGAAGAAGGCTGATTTCCTCATTCCGGATTATCAAAGGCCTTACGCCTGGGGAGAAAAGGAATGCCAGACTCTTTGGGATGACCTGTTCTTATTTGCATTTCCTGATAATGACTGCGACAAATTCAACAGTGACAGCGATGAGTATTTTCTCGGCCCCATCGTCACATTTAAAAATGATGACGGTAAAATGGAGATTATTGACGGACAACAGCGCCTTACGACATTGATGCTGTTGCTTCGAGCTTTCTATGAAAAATATGGAAGCATGAAGAACGATAAAGCTGTAAAGACCAGCAAGTTCATTGAGCAGTGCATCTGGAAAACCGATGAGTTTGGTGACCCGGACAAGTCAGCATTGAAAATCGACTCAGAAGTCGCCACCGACAAGGAAAAGGACGAATTTCTGAATATCCTGAAAACAGGAACCTTGTCTGATTGCGAAAAGAGCAGCTACGCCAATAACTATCGCTTTTTTCAGCAAAAGATCGTAGACTTTCTGAATACTTACCCAGACTGGTTTTCCTTCTTTCCGATTCGGATCATGAACAACTGTATTTTGCTCCCGATTGAAGCAGAATCTCAGGACACCGCTTTGCGAATCTTCTCGACATTGAATGACCGCGGAAAGCCACTGTCTGATGCAGATATCTTCAAGGCGCAATTTTACAAGTATTACTCTGCCAAAGGCGAGCGGGAAGTCTTTATCCAAAAGTGGAAGGACCTCGAGGTACTGTGTGATTCTATTTTCCATCCTATTACCGGCACTCCGATGGATGAGCTTTTCACACGGTATATGTACTATGAACGTGCAAAGCAAGGCATCAAATCCTCGACAACGGAGGCGCTGCGCAAATTCTATGAGCGGAATGCTTACAGCTTGCTAAAAAATGACCAGACTTTTGAAAATCTGATCAATCTTGCAGATTTCTGGAATGATGTGCAGAATCAAAATGTTGAGCGCTTCTCTGACCGAATTCTTCGCAGGCTCTTTGTTCTGAACTATGCTCCCAACGGTATGTGGACCTATTTTGTTTCGGTCTATTACATGGCCAATCGGGATTCTGATGGTCTACTGAACGACGATCGTTTCTATAGCTTTCTTAACAAAATCACCGCATTCATCTGGGCATATGCCGTTACAAATCCGGGCGTAAATGCACTGCGCACTCCCATTTTTGCAGAAATGACCAACATTGTAACCGGGCAACCTGTTCGGTTTTCTGACTATTTGTTTGATACGCAGAAATTGCAGAACGCTTTTGACAACTATACCTTCAGCAACAACCGCGCGATCACAAAGGCCATGCTGACATGGTGGGCATTCCAGAACTCCTCCCAGGAGCTCTTGTCCCTTGAAAGTGTACTTGAGATCGAGCACATCTACGCACGCAACCGCCAGGAAAAGGAGCACTCGCTTTCCAATCCGAGAAATGTTGAAAGCCTTGGCAACAAGGTGTTGTTGGAAAAGCGCATCAATATCCGCGCTTCTGATTATCGCTTCAGCGATAAGGTCAAGTACTATACCGGTTTTGAAAACAACCGGAAGCAGAAAAAAGAGGGTACAAAAATCAAGGAGCTTACTGACCTCGCTGCGAAAGCCACAGATTTTACCGAATCTGACATTGTAGAGAGAAACGCCAAAATCATCCTCAGCTTTGTCACCTTCATACGCAACAACGATCTTCTATGTGAAGATTAAGCCCTTCTATGATCGATGCCCGTCTGATTTTCAGACGGGCATTTTCTTTTGCCGGAATATGGTGTTTCCACTTTTGTCGTGGTACAATAGATGCAAGCATCATTTTTTGGGAAAAACGTCCTGCCATCCGATTTATCGGACACCCATTGTTGTAAAATCAGGATGTCCACCTATCACAAAAAATAAGGAGCAACGTATGCCAAACGATAAAATCACCGCCGTAGGTTCCAATATTGCCGAAAAAGCCGCCATGATCTGGAACGTAGCCGATATGCTGCGGGGGCCGTTCAAGCCCCACGAGTACGGTCTGGTCATTCTGCCCATGACCGTGGTGAAGCGGTTCCACGACTGCCTGCTGCCCACCCATCAGGCAGTGCTGGACACCTACGAAACGATGAAAAAGCTGCAGGTCATCGACGGCTTTTTGCAGAAGGCTTCCGGCTACCAGTTCTACAACACCAGCCGTTTCACCTTCGAGACTTTGCTGGCAGACCCGGACAACATTGAGTCCAACTTCCGGGATTACCTGTCCGGCTTTTCTGCCAACGCACAGGACGTGCTGGCAAAGTTCGACTTTGACAACATCATCAAACGGATGGTGGAGAGCAACACCCTCTACCTCGTTATCAAGGAGTTCGGCTCCGAGAAGGGCTATCTTGGCCCGGACAAGATCAGCGCCGTGGACTGCGGCTACATCTTCGAGGATCTGGTGCGGCGGTTCTCTGAGAGCTTTGGCGAGGAGGCCGGAGCCCACTTCACCAGCCGGGATATCATCTATCTGATGACCGACCTGCTGCTGTCTGAAGCCGACCTGGACACCAGCAGCATGACCGTTTACGATATGGCCATGGGCACCAGCCAGATGCTGAGTTGCATGGAGGAACGCATCCACGAGCTGAACAGCGACATTGAGGTAACCTGCTTCGGGCAGGAGTTCAATCCCTCCACCTTTGCCATCGCCAAGGCGGACATGATGATCCGGGGCGGCGACCCTAACAATATGCGGTTCGGTGACACTCTGTCGGAGGATCAGTTTCCCGGGTTCACCTTCCAGTACATCATCTCCAACCCTCCCTTCGGCATCGACTGGAAGCGGGAGCAGAAGGCAGTGGAAGCCGAGGCCGCCCGGGGCGAGATGGGGCGTTTTGCGCCCGGTCTGCCCAAGATCAGCGATGGCCAGCAGCTTTTTGTGCTGAACGGCCTTGCCAAGCTGGCAAACAAGGGCAAGATGGCCATTATCCAGAACGGCTCCCCCCTGTTCAGCGGCGATGCCGGCAGCGGCCCCAGCAACATACGGCAGTATATTCTGGAAAACGACTGGCTGGACTGCATCATCCAGCTTTCCACCGATATGTTCATGAACACCGGCATCTCCACCTACATCTGGGTGCTCAGCAAGGATAAGCCCGCCCACCGTGCGGGCAAGGTGCAGCTTATTGACGCCAGCCACTGCTTCGAGCCCCGCCGCAAGAGCATCGGCACCAAGCGCAACGATATCACCGATGCCTGCCGGGAGCTGATCGTCACCGCCTACGGCGAATTTGCCAACGGCAAGGTGTACGGCGACAAAAACGGCATCTACTGCGAGAGCAAGGTGTTCGAGAGCGTGGAGTTTGGCTACAACAAGATTGTTGTGGAGCGCCCCCAGCGGGACGAGGCGGGCAACGTTATCCTGAAGCGTGGCAAGCCTGTGCCGGACACCAGCCTGCGGGACACCGAAAACGTGCCGCTGGTGCAGGATATTGACGCCTACTTTGCCCGGGAAGTTCTGCCCTACGCCCCCGACGCATGGATCGACCACAGCAAGACCAAGGTGGGTTACGAGATCCCCATGACCCGCTATTTCTACGAGTATCAGGCACCGGAAGCCGTGGAGGATATCGTGGCACGCATCACCGCACTGGAACAGGATATCTCCGCCGGGCTGGCAGCGCTGTTCCATAAGGAGGGCTGACCATGGCACGGAAAATGAAAGACAGCGGCATTGAATGGATTGGAGAGATTCCAGAGGGGTGGGAAATCAAACGACTTGGTGCAATTCTTCAGGAAAGAAATGAAGTCAACAATCCAATTCAAACGACAAGCATCTTATCTCTGACTAATAATCGAGGGGTCATTCCGTATTCCGAAAAAGGCAATCAAGGAAACAAAGCCAAGGACGATTTAACCGGATATAAAATTGCACATATCGGCGATATTGTATTGAATAGTATGAATGTCATTATTGGTTCAGTTGGATTATCTAATTACTATGGTGCAGTAAGTCCTGTTTATTATATGCTTTTCCCCAGAAATAACATCGAAACAAATATTCAATATTATAATTATTTATTTCAAACCACTGCTTTTCAGCAGAGCTTGAGGGGGTATGGAAACGGGATTCTTGAAATTCGAATGCGAATTCAAATGCAAAAGCTAAAAACCGTTCTTTTACCTGTTCCGACTTTTTTAGAACAATCGAATATTACAGTTTATCTTGATGCATCTCTTTCGAAGTTAAATATCCTACTTTCCAAAATTCGTTCCAGCATTGAGGAATACAAAAAGCTCAAGCAGGCAGTTATTACGCAGGCTGTTACCAAAGGCGTGCGTGGTGAGCGGGAGATGAAGGATAGCGGCGTTGGGTGGATTGGGGCAATTCCAAAAGATTGGGAAATAAAACGATTAAAATCCTTCTGCACTATCGTAGACTGCAAAAACCGAACACCTGATGTTTTTCCTGATGGAAAGTATACCGTTGTACGAACAACTTGCATTAAGGATTGTTCATTTTCCTATGAAGGTTCTTATCAAACTGATACGACCAACTTCAAGGCATGGACATTAAAGGGGCAGCCACACAAGGGGGATATTTTCTTCACGCGCGAGGCACCTGTTGGTGAGGCTTGTTTAGTTCCGAACGCAGACAATTTATGTATGGGACAAAGAGTCATGTTTTTTCGACCTGAGGACAACTCTGATGCACGATACATTATGTACTCTATCTATGGTCCTCTGGTTCGGGAATATATCGCATCTAAAAACTCCGGTAGTACAGTCGGGCACTTGAAGTTGGGTCAAGTTGCTTGTATTCCCATATTTTATTGTCCACCTTTAGAGCAAAAAGAAATCGCCGACTACCTTGACGCCAAGTGCGCCGAGATTGCCGGATTGATCGCAAAGAAAGAGCAGCTTGTAAAAGAGCTGGAAAACTACAAGAAAAGTTTGATTTATGAGGTTGTAACGGGAAAGAGGGAGGTGTAAACTTTGAACAAGGAAAGTTGCTCAATATTTGAGCAAATCATCAAAGAAATTAACGATTGCTTAGAGCACGAGTGTTTTCTCACTGCACTTGGAATGGCACTCACCCTCCCTGACATCTGTGGAAAAGCCGCATATCCAACAGACACTGTCGCCGGTAGATACATCAAATGGACAAACGAGTATATTAGTGCTTATGAAAAGGATGACAGTCCTTATGGAATTGATATGCCTTATTTAAGTGGTGAGATTCTTTATAACCTGCGTAACACTTTTCTTCATCAGGGAAATCCCAATATTGATTCTTCCAAGGTCAAAAATTCTCGTTGTAAAGTTGACGAATTCAACTTAGTTATCGGAAGTATCTTTTCAGGAGACACAAGTTCCGTCCAATATGGGAACAACCAACAGGTTATTTATCGCCGGCTCGATATCAACATCGTCAATCTTTGTACAAAGCTCACCAGAACAGCAGAAGGCTACTACCAGACAAACAAAGAGAAATTCAACTTTTTCAATTATACTATCGATGATAGAAGAAAAGATTGAATTATGCGGTTATAATCGGAAAGAAGGAGGTGTAGAATTGAAAAGGAATCTCTCAGCGATTTCAAAAACCATTCTGCACAGTGTTGTGTTCTTTTTGTTTTACATATTGCTTGACTATTACAACATTCCAACCAAACTTCACATTGATATTTCTCAAATCAACACAGATTTTCTCAGCATCACTGCAAATGTCTCAATTGCAATCATTATATTCGCACTTGGTTATTATCTTATTGAACAATGGAATCTAAGGAAATTCCAAAATCAAAAGGCTACCGCCGAGATTTTTCTCTGTTCCATTTATGAGGAATGCTTGGATTCCATCAAACTTCTTGATATGCCTACGGTTGCACAGACCTTATTTTTGCAGACAGATCCAAACGAAAACTACAATGCTCTAGATCATCTAAGTCCGGTAATGAAATATTCACAAATAACCTTTATGAACGAATCCCAGCTTATGTCCTATTTTGAAAGTGGAGTATTAAGTCCTCAGCAATTTCAATTATACTTATCCATTAAATCATCTTACTGCCACTACGTTACCCGTCGCATCCTCGCATTTGACAGCCCCGAACTTTGCACTAAAAAAAGAGAGCAACTCGTCTCATTATTAAATCTACAGATTTCTATGTATAGTCATAAGAAAGAAGGAGGTAAAAACCATGCCCCTCAACACCACCGAAAAGCAGTTTGAATCGGACATTGCGGCGGCGCTGCTCTCCCCTGCCGGGGGCTACACCCGAAACGGAGATTGCTACGACACCAAGCTGGGGCTATTTGTGGATACCCTGATCCGCTTTGTGCAAAAGACCCAGCCCAACGAGTGGGCATTTTTTGAAAAGCAGAACCCGGTAAACCCGGTGCGGAAGTTCTGCACGGCCTTTAACAATGCCTGCGATGCGGACGGGCTGCTTTCGGTGCTGCGGTATGGGTTCAAGCACCGGGGACGGCGGTTCCGGGTGTGCTATTTTCAGCCGGAATCCGCGCTGAACCAGAAGGACGCCCAGCGCTACGCTCAAAACGAAATCACCTGCAACCGGCAGTGGTTCTACTCCGACACCACCCACAACTCGGTGGACATGGTGCTGGCGGTAAACGGCATCCCGGTGTTCGCCTTTGAGCTGAAGAACCAGTTCACCGGGCAGACCGTGGAGAACGCCAAGCAGCAGTGGATGCACGACCGGGACCCCCGGGAGGTGTGTTTCCAGTTCAATAAGCGCATTCTGGGCTACTTTTGCGTAGATCTGACCGAGGTGTGGATGGCCACCCGGCTGGCGGGCAAGGACACCCGCTTTCTGCCCTTCAATCAGGGCTCCAACGGTGCCGGACGGGACGGCGGTGCAGGCAACCCGCCCAACCCCAACGGCTACCTTACCGCCTACCTCTGGGAAGAAGTGTTCCAGAAGGACAGCATGATGGACATCCTGCAAAAGTTTATGAGCCTGCAGGACGGCAAGACCCTGATCTTTCCCCGGTATCACCAGCTGGACGTGGTGCGCAAGCTGGTGGCAGATGTGCGGCAGAAGGGTGCCGGGCAGCACTATCTCATCCAGCACAGCGCCGGGTCGGGCAAGTCCAACTCCATTGCTTGGACAGCGTACCGGCTGGCTTCCCTGTTCAACACCGAGAACAAGCCGGTGTTTGCCAGCGTCATCGTGGTGACTGACCGCACCGTGCTGGACGCACAGCTGCAGGAGACCATCTCCGGTTTTGACCATACGCTGGGTGCGGTGGAGGCCATCGGCGAGGACAAAAACTCCGGCGACCTGCGGGATGCCATCAACAACGGCGCACGCATCATCATCACCACGCTGCAAAAGTTCCCGGTCATCTATACTGAGGTGAACAAGACCGCCGGGAAGAACTATGCCGTTATCATCGACGAAGCGCACTCCTCCCAGACCGGCACCTCTGCTTTGAAGCTGAAAGCCGCCCTTGCCGACACCGAGGATGCGCTGCGGGAATATGCCGAGCTGGAAGGTAAAGCGGAGGACGAGATCGACCCGGAGGATGCACTGGTGAAGGAACTGACCTCCCACGGGCGGCACAAGAACCTGTCCTTCTTTGCCTTTACCGCCACCCCAAAAGCCGCCACGCTGGAACTGTTCGGCACCGAGTATCCGGACGGCAGCCACCACCCCTTCCACATTTACAGTATGCGGCAGGCTATCGAGGAAGGGTTTATTCTGGATGTGCTGCAAAATTACATGACCTATTCCACCTGCTTCAAGATCGCCAAAACCATCCCGGACAATCCCGACCTGCCCGCCAGCCGGGCGGCAAAGCTCATCCGCAAGTATGAGGAGCTGCACCCCTACAACATCAGCCAGAAGGCAAAGATCATTGTAGAGACCTTCCGGGAGACCACCAGCCACAAGATCGGTGGGCGGGGCAAGATGATGGTAGTCACCTCTTCCCGGCTGGCGGCGGTGCGGTACTTCCACGAGGTCAAGCACTACATTGCGGAGCAGGGCTACGACGATGTGCAGATCTTAGCGGCATTCTCCGGTGCCGTACCGGACGGCGGCGTGGAGTACACGGAGCAGTCTCTGAACGTCCGCGCCGACGGCAGCCACATTGCGGAAAGCCAAACTAAGACGGAGTTCCATAACAACTTCAATGTGCTGATCGTGGCTGAAAAATACCAGACCGGCTTTGACGAACCGCTGCTCCACACCATGATCGTGGACAAAAAGCTGAAGGGCGTCAAGGCAGTACAGACCCTCTCCCGCCTGAACCGTACCTGTCCCGGCAAAACCGACACCTTTGTGCTGGATTTTGTGAACAAAGCAGAGGACATCCGGGAGGCATTCCAGCCCTTTTATCAGGAGACGTTTCTGGAGCAGGAGGTCAACACCGACCTCATTTACAAGACCCAGAAGGAGCTGCGGAGCTTTGCCGTCTATTCCGATGCAGACGTGGAAGCCTTTGCCAAGGAGTATTTCCGCAGCACCAAGCAGGATAAAAACGCCGTGGGCCGCATGAGCAGCGTCTTGAAGCCTGTGGCAGACCGCTACAACCAGAAAACGCAGGCCGAGCGGTACCAGTTCCGCCGTCTGCTGCGCAGCCTTGTCAAGTGGTACGGCTACGTTTCACAGGTGGCACGGATGTTCGATGAAGAGCTGCACAAGGAGAACGTATTCTGCGCTTATCTGCTCAAATTGCTGCCGCCGGACGAGGTCTCTCCGCTGGACTTGGAGGGCAAATTGCAGTTGGAGTATTACAAGCTGCAAAAGACCTTTGCCGGTGCCATCGAGCTGGAACACGCCAAGGGCGTCTACGAGCCGGTCACCCAGAAAGGTGCTCTGGGGCACGACCCCAAGGAGCCGCTGGACGAGATCATTCTGAAGATCAACGAGAAGTTCAAGGGCGAGTTCACCAATGCCGACCGGGTGCTGCTTACTGCCCTGCACGACCGTCTGCTGGCTGACCCGAAACTGGCAAAGCTGGCGCGAAGCTCCGACCCGCAGATCTTTACCGAGAGCATCTTCCCCAAGGCTTTTGATACTGCCGCACAGGACAGCTATCTTGAAGCGCAGGACACCTTCTCTTCCTTGTTTGAGGATACCAGCAAGTACAAGGCTATTATGTCAGCATTGGCAGAGTGGCTGTATGGAGAATTCCGGAAGAAGTAAAACAGTTTTCCTTTTTATTTGCTTAAAACAGCCTGCATCCACCGGATGCAGTTCAAGGGTTTGGGATTTCCCAACAAGCGTTTTGCAACGCAAATGGTGTTTGTATAGACAGACACATTGCTTGCAGATGCAGACGACGGTCTGACCAAAATTGATACTACCTTTGATGGTGATACCGTCTGGCTGTCCATCGACCAGATGGCTGAGCTGTTCCAGCGTGACCGCAGCGTTATTGGAAAACACGTCCGGAACATCTTCAAGGAAGGTGAGCTTCAGAAGGAATCAGTGTGGGCAAAATTTGCCTACACTGCCGCAGATGGAAAGGTCTACGATGTGGACTATTACAACCTCGATGTCATCATCTCCGTCGGCTACCGGGTCAAATCCAAACGCGGCACACAATTCCGCATCTGGGCAACCGGCATCCTGGCAGTGCTGAGCAGCCTGCTCATGGCATTTGCGCCCGGCCTTTTCCTGATTTGTGCGGCGGTTTCTGCGGTTTTCCGGCTTTTATCTGGTGAGTGCGCTGTTCAGCAGCATTTCCACACTGGCCATGCTCCTGCTGAAGGAACCTGTGGTCACCGAGGCACAAGCCGCGCGGAGTTCCCATTCCCTGCGAGAGCTGCCGGGCCAGTTCGCGCAGCTGGTGCGGGACAGTGCCGCCGCCCTGCGCGGCTGCCCGCTGGCGGCAAAACTCATCGCTGCCGATGCGGTCATCTCTGTCCCCTGCTATCTGACCAAGATGTTCCTGCAGCAGCGGCTCGTGGAGCTGGGCTGGCCCACCGAGTGGCTTTTTCTGCCCTTGCTGCTGGGCGGTGCGGCCTGCGTGGCCGGTACCGAGATTGGCCGACGGGTACATCCCCACACCCTGCGGCGGTTCTACACGGTGTGTGCCCTGCTGGTCGGCGGCGGGACCTTTCTGGTCGGCGCAGCGCCCGCATGGGGCGGCATTCTGGGCATGATGCTGGTGCAGGGCGTGCTGGAAGTCTGGCTGCTCCATGCCGACCAGCGTCTCAATGCCCTGATCTCCAGTGATCAGCGGGCTACCCTCATCAGTGTGGACAGCATGGCCTACAGTATCCTGATGATCCCCGCAAGTCCCTTTGTGGGTGCCGTGGGCGATCTCTTCGGGCAGGCGGGTGCCGGGCTTGCCCTGCTGGGCGTCCTGACCGCTGCCAGCGGGGCGGCGGTACTGGCCAAGCGCCGGAGCTGAGTTTTACCACAAAACGCAAAAGACCGCTGCGGCCTCCGGAGAGATCGCAGCGGTCCTTTCTTTTATGCTCAGTAGCACTTTTTGCAAGCCGTGAATCCGCGGGATTTTGCAGTGGACAGGCTCACTTTCTCAGGGCCTTTCATTCCGCTGCAGTTGGGGTTGCTGTGGTACTTCTTGCCGCCATGGGTGGGGATCCACACCATCTGGCTGGTCGTCTGGCCGGAAGATGCACTGCCCGTGCTCTTTTTGCTGCCGGAAGTAGTCGTGATCTTTTTGCTGCTGGCGGCAGCGGCGGCCTTCTGGGCATCCAGCTTTTTCTGCCCGGCCGTGTACAAAGCTGTCGTGTCGCTGGTGGTGCCGTTCAGCAGCACCGAGCCATTCTGGATGTCCAGAATGGGCATACCGTTCACGTCCAGTGTGCCGGCATACACGCCGTACAGGGTCATCTGCTGTGCCGGGGCCGCCGCCTTGAAGGCATCAAATTTCGACTTCTGCACGGCCACATACCACACGCCGTCGGCGGTGTCAAAGCCAAAAATAAATGCAGTATCGTTGCTGGTAGCCGCACTGTAATTGGGCGTACCGGTAATAGTGATAGGCTGTCCCAGCGGCTGAGACGTTGCCTGCGCATAGGGTACCGTCTGGCAGGAACTGCTGTCCACCGCCGCAAAGGCCGCCGGGCAGCACAACAGGCTCAGGCACAGGGCCAGTGCCGCTGCAAGAATCCGGAATTGTTTTTTCATCGCACACATCCTCCTCTGTTTGCCGGTCACCCGGCTACTTTACGGTTTGATCGTACCTCCTGTTTCTCTGTGCAGCAATTCCCAGAATGTGTTGTTTTTCGGCACATTCCGACGCATTCAGGAAGCAAGATCAGTTCTCACCATATATTATACCACTTTATGTTCATTTACGAACCGTAATATAGCATTCATTTCAAGCAAAATTCACCTCATAATAGTATTGGGGTGATAATAATGGATGAACTCAGAATTAAAAAGCTCTCCGAACCTGTTACATTTACGATTCGCGTAGACAAGTCAATCGTCGATTTCTACGATGATCTTGCCGGAAAAACAAATCGCTCCCGCAATGAGCTGATCGGGCTTGCTTTGGACTACGCCAAGGATAAGATCATCGTGGAAGAATAAGCGTTCTTTCCGTAAACAAAAAATGCGAACGAAAGCATTTCTGCTCTCGTTCGCATTTTTTTATTGCTTCACACAGCGTGTCGTGTTGCGGGCGCTCCGGATCAGATGCCGGCGGCAGCGTTCTGACCGGCAAAGCGGCCGAAAGTGGCGCTGCGGCCTGCGGCGGCACCGGCCATCAGGCAGGGATAGCTGCCGGAGAAGTAGTTGCCGCTCATGTCACCGATAACATACAGGCCCGGGATGGCCTTGAAGTCGTGGTCCAGTGCGTGCATGTTGTCGTCGATCTGGATGCCGTCCGTGGTGCAGATGAGGTAGCCGCCGGACTGGCGCACACCGTAGAAGGGAGCTTCGCTCAGGGTGGACAGACGGTAGTCCTCCTTACCGTAATCCTCGTCCTCGCCCTTGGCAGCCAGCTCGTTGTAACGATCCACCGTTGCGGTGAAGGTGTCCTTGGGCAGGCCCAGCTTGTCGGCCAGCTCCTCCACGGTGTCGGCCTGCACGATGTAACCCTGGTCCTGCAGATCGGCGTTCATGCCCTCGATGTACTCAATGGGGAACACCGGAGCGGTGCCGTTCACATGCGGGTACAGACGGCTGCAGCCGTGGGTGGCAAAGTGCTCCACATCCTCGGGGTACTTGCTGTCCCACACAGTGCAGTAGGTGTGGTAGGGCTGGCTGGCTGCAGCGTGCAGCACCAGATCGTAAGGCATGTACTCGTTCATGAAGCGCTCACCGTTCAGGTTCACCTTCAGGAACGGCTGGCTGCCCATCCAGAACAGGGCACCGTCGTTGGCCTTGCCGTACTCTCCCACCTGGTCGGGCTTGATGGCACCGCGGTCAAAGATCATGGAGGTGTGGGTCTGGTCCATGATGGCACCGGCCCACAGGCAGGCCTTGATACCGTCGCCCTTGGCACCGGGCTTGGAATAGTTGATGCAGGTCTGCTCCACGCTCTGGGGCTGCAGGGCGTTCATCATGACGTCGTTTCCGCTGTAGCCTCCGCAGGCGAGGATCACGCCCTTGGATGCGTTGTAGCGCACATACTCGTCGTTGGCATTCTTGGCGATCAGGCCGGTGACGCGGTTGCCGTCCTTTTCCAGCTTGACCATGGTGATCTCGTACTGCACTTCCAGACCGTCGGCCTCGGCGTGCTTGAGCACGGCGTCCATGGTCAGCTGCTCGCTGTACTCGTCGCCGTACTGGGTGCTGTGGCCCACGTCCAGCACCTCGTAGTTGTCGTTGTCGTGCTTTTCGTCGATCTCGTGGCGGAAGTCGATGCCGCTCTCGGCCAGTACGTCGGTGAACCAGTCGATGGTTTCACCGCTGCGGTCTGCCCACACCTGTGCCAGGCTGCGGCGGGTATAGCCCTGGCTCCAATTGCACAGGTAGCGCACAGCGTCCTTCTTGTTCACGTCATCGCCGTCCTCCTGCTGCTGCTTGGAGCCGCAGGCAGCCAGCGTGTCACGGATGCCGCTGGCCATGTCGTGGCCGAACTTTTCGATCAGGATGGTCTTGGCACCGGCCTCGGCCGCGGCGGCAGCGGCAAAGCTGCCGGAGGAACCGGCACCCACCACCAGCACCTCACACTCCACGGTCTGCTTAATGTCGCTCTCGGCCACTTCGGGCTCCTCGCCCAGCCAGTCGGCGGTGGAGGCAGTCTCCTCGGTGGTCTGCTCAGCGGGGTTGATGGCACCGCCGCTGGCCTGACGGATGCAGTCGGCCACAGCGTTCTGCACAGCCTTGCTGGTCACAGTGGCACCGGTCACACCGTCGATCTGGCTGGTCTGAGCGTTCATCACCTGCTCGATCAGCTTGTCCTTGGCGGCCTGGCCGATGCTGTCGGTCTCGCCAGACAGGTCCAGCTCCACCTTGGTGATGCTGGCAGCGTCAAAGGTCACCGTGGCGGTGATCTCGCTCATGCCCTTGGCGGTGGCAGTGTAGGTGCCGGGGGTGTAGATGCCGGCTGCACCGGAAGATGCAGCAGCGGTGGAGCTGCTGGCTGCATTGCAGGCAGCCAGACCGGCTGCGGTGACGCTGCTCATGGC
>ENA-UOOA01005110-UOOA01005110.1-human-gut-metagenome-genome-assembly--contig:-P61old-NODE-5110-length-14060-cov-13.507247_pt1 | contig 14060 bp, 13 predicted proteins | sample MGYA00242467_ERZ724014 | MGnify/ENA metagenome assembly ERZ724014
CGTTAGCAACCGCTCTAATTTATTTAATACCAGCAAATTACTCTCCTCCACAAATCCCGATTTATCATTCTACTGTGGCTTTACTATACCATGAATACTCCCGAAGCACAATCACCCATTGACACCACCGATATTCCGATAGATAATATAGGCAATAGGAAAACTTTACGCAAGAAGGGAAGTGCTTCAACGAATGAAACGCAGCTACGAGATGGACCTGTGCAGCGGTCCGCTGCTGAGCAAAATCCTGCTGTTTTCGCTGCCGCTGATTCTTTCGGGTGTGCTGCAGCTGCTGTTCAACGCGACCGACATTGTCGTAGTCGGCAAATTTGCGGGCAGCAATGCAATGGCGGCGGTCGGCTCGACCACCTCGCTGTTCAACCTGCTGGTCAACTCATTCATTGGTATTTCGGTCGGCGCGAACGTGCTTGTCGCACGGCATTACGGCGAGCGGGATTACGACGGCGTACAGCAGACCATCCAGACGGCGCTGCTCACCGGCTTAATCGGCGGCACGATACTGATCGTGCTCGGCGTTGTGCTCGCACGTCCTATGCTAACGCTGATGGCCACACCGGACGAGGTTATCGACCAGGCCGTGCTGTACATGCAAGTGTACTTCATCGGTATGCCGGCAACCATGATCTACAACTTCGGTGCAGCCGTGCTGCGTGCCGTGGGCGATACCCGGCGTCCGCTGTACTTCCTGATGGCGGCAGGCGTGATGAACGTCCTCGGCGACCTGCTGTTTGTGTGCCTGCTCGGCATGGGCGTTGCCGGAACTGCGATCGCCACCGTACTCAGCCAGTGTGTCTCTGCGGCGCTGACCGTGCTGTGCCTTGTAAAATCGGACGGCATGTGCCATCTCGACTTACGCCGTCTGCACTTCCACATGGATAAGTTCCTGAGAATCATGCAGGTCGGTCTGCCTGCCGGTATGCAGAGCGTTATCTTCAATATCTCGAACGTACTCATTCAGTCCTCGGTCAACAGCTTCGGCGCAGTAACGGTTGCGGGCAACACGGCAGCCGCCAACATTGAGGGGTTTGTGTACATTTCGATGAACGCGCTCTATCAGACCTCCATCAGCTTCACCAGTCAGAATCTCGGTGCAAAGAATTATCACCGCATCGACCAGACACTCGTGCGCTGCATGTGCATCGTCACACTGATCGGTCTGGTGCTCGGCAACGGCGCACATCTGCTCGGCAATCATCTGCTGCACATCTACTCGGATGATCTGGAGGTCATCTCGTTCGGTATGCAGCGCCTGTCGGTCATCAGCGTCACCTACTGCCTGTGCGGCATGATGGATGTGCTCGCGGGCACAATACGCGGTCTGGGCTATTCCATGCTGCCAATGATCGTCTCGCTGATTGGCGCATGTGTGTTCCGTATCATCTGGATTTTTACGGTCTTTCGCGTGCAGCATACGCTGTTCATCCTGTATGCGTCCTACCCGATCTCGTGGATACTGACCATCCTGGCGCACTTTGTGTGCTACCTGATCGTGCGGAAAAAGGTTTTCCGGCCGCAGGAGACATAAGCGCGCGTTTTTCTCCGGAAAACGGTTGTAATTGACGGTTAAATATAGTATAATACTCGTGCAATGCGGGAATTTTCCGCGCAATAAGTAAATAAGCGAACAGTCGGTGCCGCTGTATGTTTTCGAACAGGACAGCGGGTAAAAGGGAAGCAGGTGCAAATCCTGCACGATCTCGTCACTGTAAGCGGGGAATGGACTGCCATTTACGTCACTGATATTGCGGTATCGGGAAGGCGGCAGTTCTAAGGCAACATCGCATGATGAAAGCTGCGGCGCTTTGCGGAAACTTTGTGTCCTGACTTCGTTGTGATTTCACGGTAATACATCAAGTATTACCGCAAAACCACGCCTCGTCAGTACGCAGAATTTACTCGCAAATCGCTCTTGTGCAATTATGCGGTATTGCCTTAAGAGCCGCAAGTCAGGAAACCTGCCGGTCTGTTGGTACGGGAAGCTGCTTCCGGGTCACGAGTTATTGATTGTACTGATACCGCATGATTTTTGATTCAAGCAGTCCCTTTCATCATATATTGATGGGGGGACTGTGTGTTTTCCGTACCCTTTTTCTTTCAAAGTGTGCGCTTTCGCTTTGCAAGCAAAACGAAGGAGGAAAACCATGAGCAAAGTAAGCAAACTGAAGAAGCTCGGCATTATGCTGATCGTTTCCGGCATGCTGATGTCCATGCTGACCGCTTGCGGCGGCAGCAAGACCGCAGCTGCGGACGACACGAAGGACAATAACACCACTGCACAGACCGATGCGCAGGATCAGACCGATCCGGACGAAAACTATGAAACGGGTGACGCTTCCTTGGACGATCCGCTGAATCAGGATGAAATTGGTGATACCGAGCTGCTCGTAGTCAGCTTCGGCACCAGCTATAACGACAGCCGCCGTGAGACCATCGGCGCCATCGAGAAGGCTATGCAGAAGGCGTTCCCGGATTACGCGGTACGCCGCGGCTTCACTAGCCAGATCATCATCGACCATGTAAATAAGCGTGACGGCGAGAAGATCGACAACGTAACCGAGGCACTGGACCGCGCCGTAGCTAACAAGGTAAAGACCCTGGTTGTTCAGCCGACCCATCTGATGAACGGTCTGGAGTACAACGACCTCAAGGATGAGCTGGCAGGCTATTCGGATTCCTTCGAGAAGATCGTGCTCGGTGATCCGCTGCTGACCTCTGACGATGACTTCCAGAAGGTTATGAATGCCATCGTAGACGCAACCAAGGAGTATGACGACGGCGAGACCGCAATCTGCTTCATGGGTCACGGCACCGAGGCGGATTCCAACAGCGTTTACACCAAGATGCAGGAGACCCTCAAGGCCGCAGGCTACGATAACTACTTTGTCGGCACTGTTGAGGCAACTCCGTCCCTCGATGACGTAATCGCAGCCGTTAAGGCAGGTGGCTATAAGAAGGTTGTTCTGCGTCCGCTGATGATCGTTGCAGGCGACCACGCCAATAACGATATGGCAGGCGACGAGGACGGCTCCTGGAAGACCGAGTTTGAGAAGGCAGGCTTCGAGGTAACCACCGTAGTTGAGGGCCTTGGCTCTGTGCAGGCAATCCAGGATCTGTTTGTTGCACACGCACAGGCAGCGATTGATTCCCTGAAGTAAATCAAGTAAACAGCAGGGTCCGGACCGTGGAATGCGGACGGACCCTGTTTTTGTGGAAATTTTGATTGTCTATTTCGGTGTGCAGAATTGAGAATTGAAAATGGAGAATTATACCCAGAGTGAAGCGTTGAGAGTGAAGAGAACGTGATAGGCGTAATTCGCAGGTGCCGTCTGTAATATCCAGATTAACGATTTGTGCGGCACGGTTATGCCGCACGCTGCGTAGAGTAACCCACATGTGTAGCAGTACGGTATCTGACATTGCGAATATGCGGATACATGAACGCACATCGTGCGTCCTGTGGAAGAAAAAATCCTCTGCCGTTCCTTTATAGTCTCAGTTCTGAACAACCACTGTGCTCTCTTAGGAAAGGGGTGATTCACAAGAGGGTGGAAACCTTGGTGTCTACCCTCTTGTGCCCCTGCCGGGTAGGCAAGATTCCGTTCGCTTCTCAAGCGCAAATGCCCCGAATGGCAGCCATTCATCAAAATCCCGTTTATATCGCAAAACAAAGGAGAAACCACAATGAAGAACAAAAAAGCACTGTTAAGCGCCGTATTTGCGGCATTCATGCTGCTTTCCGCCTGCGGCGGCAGCACCCAGCAGGATACCTCCGCGCAGGACAGCAGCACCACCTCTCAGGTCGCTTCTGCGTCCGATATGGCCGGTGTCGAGGACGTTGTTGAGGACGGCATGACGCCGATCACCGGCGACAAAGTGAAGGACGGCACCTACGATGTAACCGTCGATTCCAGCTCCAACATGTTCAACGTTACCGCATGCGAGCTGACCGTCAAGAACGGCGAAATGACCGCTAAGATGCACATGGGCGGTACCGGTTATCTGTACGTCTACATGGGCACCGGCGAGGAGGCTGCCGCTGCCGAGGAGGCCGACTACATTCCGTTCACCGAGGAAGCCGACGGCACACACAGCTTTACCGTTCCGGTTAAGGCGCTCGATGAGGGAATTGACTGCGCAGCCTTCAGCAAGAAGAAGGAGAAGTGGTACGACCGCACCCTGGTGTTCCGCGCGGACTCTTTGCCGGCAGACGCACTGGCAGACGGCGTAATGACCACCGCTGAGAGCCTGTCTCTCGCAGACGGCACCTACACCGCTGACGTAACGCTTTCCGGCGGCTCCGGCCGTGCAAGCGTGGAATCTCCTGCAGCGCTGACCGTTTCGGGCGGCAAGGTGACGGCTAAGATTATCTGGAGCAGCAAAAACTACGATTACATGAAGGTGAACGACGAAAAGTACGATGCTGTGATCGAAAATGAGCACTCCACGTTTGAAATTCCGGTTGCGGGCTTTGACTGGGCGATGCCGGTCGTAGCCGACACTACCGCAATGAGTGAGCCGCACGAGATCGAGTACACGCTGCGTTTTGACTCTGCGTCCATCGCTTCGGCAGCAAAATGAGAAGAATTACAGCATGGTGCCTGAGTGCGGCACTGCTGCTCGGCGGTCTGTCCGGCTGCGGAACTGCCCGGCAATCGACCGCACAGACGCAGGCGGCGGTCTCGTGGAGCGACATGCAGCCGACCGACAGCGTGGATTTGGAGTATGCCGAGTGCTTCTCGGTCGATCACTATGACGGCGGCTATTCGCTCATTACCGTGAAGGACGACGCACGTTATCTGGTCGTTCCGGAAAACGCGTCCGTGCCGGACGGTCTGGACGCAGATATCGTGGTGCTGCAGCAGCCGCTGGACAGCATTTATCTGGTCTCCTCGAGTGTCATGGACCAGTTCGTTGCACTGGATGCGCTGGACAGTATTGCACTGTCCGGCACCAGGCAGGACGGCTGGTACATCGACGAAGCCAAGCAGGCGATGGCGGACGGCAAGATCACCTATGCGGGCAAGTACAGCGCGCCGGATTACGAGACCATCTACTCCGCTGACTGCAATCTTGCCATTGAGAATACCATGATCTACCATACGCCCGAGGTCAAGGAGCAGCTCGAAAAGCTGGGTATTCCGGTGTTTGTCGAGCGTTCCAGCTACGAGCCGCACGCACTCGGCCGCATGGAGTGGATCAAGGTGTACGGTACGCTGCTCGGCTGCGAGGACAAGGCGGAAAAGCTGTTTGCGGATAAGGTGGACGGCATTGTAGACATCCTGCAGAAGCCGGCAGCCGGCAAGACGGTTTCGTTCTTTTACATTACGTCAAACGGTGCGGTCAATGTTCGCAAATCCACGGATTATATCGCGGAGATGCTCAGTCTGGCAGGAGGAAAATACATTTTTGATGATCTGACGGACGATACGGCAAAGTCCACCGTCAATATGCAGATGGAAAGCTTTTACGCCGGAGCCAGGGACGCGGATGTGATGATCTACAACGCCACAATCGACAGTGAGCTGCAGACGCTTGACCAGCTGTTGGAAAAAAGTACGCTGCTTGCGGACTTCAAGGCCGTGAAAACCGGCAATGTGTGGTGTACAGAGAAGAATCTGTACCAGTCCACAATGGAACTGGACGAGCTGATCCGCGACTTCCATACCGTCATTGCAGACGGCGACCCGTCCACACTGAAATACTTACACAAGCTGTCCTGAAAGGAGAGGATTTCCCATGAAACCGCAGCCTAAAATGCGTTATGCGGGCGCGTTTGCCGTGCTTCTGGCACTGCTGGCCGTGCTGTTCGTGTGGAATGTCAACTCGGGCAGCCTGCACCTGTCAGTACGAGAGGTCGCGCAGATTCTGCTGACGCACAGCGGCGACAATGCGGTCATCGTGTGGGAGATTCGTCTGCCGCGTATCTTCGCGGCCATTCTACTCGGCGGTGCGCTGTCGGTCTCCGGCTTTCTGCTGCAGACCTTTTTCGCCAACCCGATCGCGGGACCGTTCGTGCTGGGTATTTCCTCGGGCGCCAAGCTGACGGTTGCGCTGACGATGATCGGCGCGCTGTCCTGCGGGCGCGTGCTCGGCTCTGCTGTCATGATAACAGCTGCCTTTGCGGGAGCCATGCTTTCGATGGGCTTTGTGCTGCTCATCGCGCAGCGCGTGCGGCAGATGCCGCTGCTAGTCGTGAGCGGCGTGATGATCGGTTATATCTGCTCAGCGGTGACGGATTTCGTCATTACCTTTGCCGAGGATTCCAATATTGTCAACCTGCATAACTGGTCGATGGGCAGCTTTTCGGGCATTTCCTGGGACAATATCCGCGTGATGACGCCGGTGGTGCTGGTGTCGCTCGTGTGCGTGTTCCTGCTGTCCAAGCCGATCGGTGCGTACCAGCTCGGAGAGGGGTATGCCCGCAGTATGGGCGTCAATATCACCGCGTTCCGCGTGGTGCTGATCCTGCTGTCGAGCGTGCTCTCGGCGTGTGTAGCGGCGTTTGCCGGACCGATTTCGTTCGTCGGCATCGCGGTTCCGCATCTTGCGAAAAGCCTGTTCGGCACGGCAAAACCGATCCTGATGATACCGGCGTGCTTTCTCGGCGGTGCGGGATTCTGCCTGCTGTGCGATCTCATCGCGCGGACGGTGTTTGCACCGACGGAGCTGAGTATCAGCACAGTGACAGCCCTGTTTGGTGCGCCGGTCGTCATTTATATTATGGTGCATCGGAAGTCCTCCAGAGGGTGAGTTGCGCTCTGCGGAGCGCGGGAGAGTGCGGCGCCCGCCGCGGGGGCAAAAAGGAAGGGACACCTGCGGTTTCCCTTCCTCTTTGAACTCCTACCTTTCCCTTGTGAGATAGTCTGACGCAAACCAGAGACCGGCGACCGCTCCGAAAAGGGGGAACGGCAGACGGGTTACTCTTTCGTGTCTTTCTCCGCTTTTTCGCGGTTCACAGATAACGTACTGCTACACAGGTCGGAAGGTCTCCGCAGGCGCGGCATGGCAGTGCCGCGCAACCCTTGGGCACGCTGTAACGCCCGGCACCTACGAATTTTTCTGCTTAGTAGAATTTATCTACGCAGATGCTGTCTATTATAACCGGCTCACAAATCGTGCGGCACTGTTATGCCGCACCCTGCACAGAGTAGCCGGTATGTGTAGCAGTACGCTATCTGACACTGCGAATATGTGGACACATGGGCGCGTTAAACGTGTCCTGCGGAAGAAAAAATCCTCTGCCGTTCCTTTGCGAGTCTCAGCTCTGCAAATTTCGCCGTGCTATCCCAAAAGGAAACGGGATTCATAAGGGTGGAAACCTTGGTGTCCACCCTTATGCCCTTCGCTGTAGGCACGGCGCCCCTGTCGGGTAGGCAAGATTCTCTTGCTTCGTAAGCAATCATGTTAAAGAAGAAGGTACAAAATGTCCCATCCTTTCGTCGAAACAAAAGAAATGACCGTCGGCTACCGCGGTGTGCCGCTCATCCGCGACATCGCCCTGCGTGTTCACCGCGGTGAGATTTTAACGCTCATCGGTCCGAACGGCTCGGGTAAATCGACCATCCTCAAAAGCCTTATCCGTCAGCTGGCGCTCATCGGCGGTACGGTATATCTGGATGGCAAATCGCTGCAGACCCTGCCCGAGCGTGACCTTGCGCGCACGATGTCCGTGCTGCTCACCGAGCATGTGCGGCCGGAGTTGATGACCTGCTGGGATGTGGCGGCTGCAGGCCGCTATCCGTACACCGGACGGCTTGGTCTGCTCAGCGACGAGGACCGCGCTAAGGTGGACGAGGCGCTGGCGCTTGTCGGCGCGGATGAACTTGCCGACCGCGATTTTTCCTGCATCAGCGATGGACAGCGGCAGCGTGTGCTGCTGGCCCGCGCCATCTGCCAGGAGCCGGAGGTCATTGTGCTCGATGAACCCACCTCCTTCCTCGACATTCGCTACAAGCTGGAACTGCTGACCGTGCTCAAGCAGCTGGTGCGCGAAAAGCAGGTGGCGGTCATTCTCTCGCTGCACGAGATTGATCTGGCGCAGAAGCTGTCCGACCGGCTCATCTGCGTTCACAACGGCAGAATTGAGCGCTGCGGCACGCCGGAGCAGGTATTCACCGGCGACTACATCCGCACCCTGTATGACCTCGAGCGCGGCACCTATAACGAGCAGTTCGGCAGTCTGGAGCTCGAGCGGGTGACAGGCGAGCCGCGTGTGTTCGTTATCGGCGGCGGCGGAAGCGGAACGGCACTGTACCGCAGACTGCAGCGGCGCGGCATTCCGTTCGCGGCAGGCGTTCTGCCGGAGAACGATGTAGAGCTGCCGACGGCTCGTGCTCTGGCGGTCGAGACCGTCACCGAGCGGGCGTATCAGCCGATCGGTGAGGACGCTTACGCGCGTGCGCAGGCGCTTGTACGGCAGTGCGGAAATGCGGTCTGCTGTCTGGATTTGTTCGGTCCGGTCAACGAAAAAAACCGCGTGCTGCGCGACTGGGCACAGCAGGAGGGGCTGCTGCGGAGCAAATCGGAATTGGAAAATATTACATGATGATCGCCTGAAATGTTGCTCAAAACGCAATGTTGTGGTAAAATAGCCAATAATGCCAATGGTGACAGGGGAGGTTCCGCCCGGTCACCGGTGAGAGCAACCACTTTGTCACAGGAAAGTGATAACATGGCAAGAAAGCAACAAAAACGACATAACAGAGGCAGCTATCGGCGGAAAACCGCCCATGCACATCGCAGTACGCGGCATATGCAGCCGGTAAGAACGCAGAAAACGGTCAGACGCCGTCTGCCCGAGGCGGAAGTGCGCCGCAGACAGCGGGCACGCCGTCGGCAGTTTGCGCTGCTCGGGCTGGCAGTCCTGCTCATTGTGCTTATTTTCGCCTTTCGGCATTTGATCAGCACACCGCAGCAGAGCGGCGCGGACGGTGATACCGGCAATTCCGGCACGAGCGCGACCGAGGAGGTCAAGCAGGTAGCCAAGGCAGTGAATGTCTATCAGTCGGTTATGTACTATCAGCCGGTGGTGCAGAAATATGCCGAGCAGAACGGCATTCCGGAGTACACGGATGTACTGCTGGCCATCATGCAGGTGGAGAGCGGCGGCAAGCTGACCGACATCATGCAGTCCTCCGGCAGCGCCGGACTGCCGAACGATTCACTCGAGGAGGAGAGCTCGATCCGGCAGGGCTGCACCTATTTTGCACACCTGCTGAGCAAGGGCAAATCGCTGGACTGTGATCTGGACTGCATCATTCAGGCGTATAATTACGGCAGCGGTTTCCTCGATTACGCGGCCAAGTTCAACGGTGTGTACAGCACCGAGCTGGCTGAGAAATTCGCGGAGAAGCAGTCTGGCGGCAATACCATCCAGTATGATAACCCGATGGCAGTTCAGGAAAACGGCGGCTGGCGGTATGCCTACGGCAATATGTTCTATGCCCGTCTGGTGAAGCAGTATTTGATCGAGTGATCGTATTTTACGCTCTGTTTGGACAAAACTACTTGACAAACCGCCTGTAAAAAGCTATACTTATCCCACAGCTTAGAGTATTTAAACCGCAGGAAAAGGAGGAAATCACCGTGCGTGCAGTTCGAATGGAAATGTGCATGATGTGTGGTTCTGCTCGTTTTTCTGCGAAGCAGCCGTAAGGCTGAAACGCATAGGCGGGCCGCTTTTCATGCGGCTGATACAGAAAACGGGCGGAAAGCAGAAACCTGCTTTCCGCTTTTCTTTTGAAAATGTAAGGAGGAATGAATGTGGCACAGGATGTGATCGTCCGGATTCAGGGTCTGAACAAGACCTTTCGCGGCAGAGCCGGAACGGTAGTTGCGCTGAACGGTATCGACCTTGATATCTATCGCGGCGAGATTTTCGGCATTATCGGTCTTTCGGGCGCAGGCAAGTCCACACTGGTACGCTGTATCAACTTTTTGGAGAAGCCCACCGAGGGCACGGTAACGGTGGATGGACAGGAGCTTGGAAAGCTGAGCAAAAAGCAGCTTTTGGAGGCCCGCCGGTCGATGGGTATGATCTTCCAGCAGTTCAACCTGCTGCAGCAGAGAACCGCACTGCAGAATATCTGTTTTCCGCTCGAGATTGCGGGAACGAGCAAAGTCGATGCGGAAAAGCGGGCGCGTGAGCTGCTTGAGATCGTCGGCCTGTCAGACCGTGCGGATAACTATCCGAGCCAGCTGTCCGGCGGTCAGCAGCAGCGTGTGGCGATTGCACGAGCACTTGCGACCAACCCGAAAATCCTGCTGTGCGACGAGGCGACAAGCGCACTCGACCCGACGACAACGCGGTCGATCCTCGCACTGCTTAAGGAGATCAACAAGACGCTCGGCATCACCATCATCGTTATCACGCATGAGATGGCGGTCATCGAGGAAATCTGCCAGAGAGTTGCAATCATTGATTCCAGCCGTATTGCCGAGGTCGGTACGGTGGACGAGGTGTTCACCCGACCGAAATCCGCAATGGCCAAGCAGCTTATCTATCCGGACGGCAAGCGCAATTCTCTTGCGACCGGCAAGCGGTACTGCCGCATTGTATTCGACGGCAATTCGTCGTTCGAGCCGGTAATCTCCAACATGGTGCTCGAGTGCAAGGCGCCGGTAAATATTATGTTCGCGGACACCAAGAACATGGATGGCAAGGCTTACGGTCAGATGATCCTGCAGCTTCCCGAGGACGAACGCGCGGCAAAACGCGCACTGGCGTACCTCGAAACCCAGAACATACACGCAGAGGAGGTAGCCGATTATGCTTCCGTTTAATGTTTGGGCGCAGAGCCTTTGGGAAACCCTGTATATGGTCATTGTTTCGACCGTTATCTCGTATGCGATCGGTCTGCCGCTCGGTCTGACGCTGGTTGTTACCGATAAGGGCGGTATTCGTCCGATGCCGATCGTCAACACGGTTCTGGGCGTGGTTGTCAATATCCTGCGCTCTATCCCGTTCCTGATTCTTGCCGTTATGATTACGCCGATTACGCGCGCGATCGTCGGCAAGGCCATCGGCACCACTGCGATGATCGTTCCGCTGACCTTTGCGGCAGCACCGTATGTAGCCCGCATGGTCGAGTCCTCCATCAAGGAGGTGCCGTTCGGTGTGATCGAAGCCGCACAGTCCATGGGTGCAAGTCCGTGGCAGATCGTGTGGAAGGTGCTCGTGCCGGAGGCAAAGCCGTCCCTGATGGTCGGCGGCGCGATTTCGGTCGTTACCATCCTCGGCTATTCCGCAATGGCAGGCTTTATCGGCGGCGGCGGTCTGGGTACCGTAGCCGTAAACTACGGCTATAACCGCTATAATTTCCCGATCATGTTGGTAGCGGTTATCATTATCGTTATCGTTGTTCAGATTTTTCAGGAGGTCGGCATGCGTCTTGCACACCATCTGGATAAGAGAAACAGATAATCGTTTTTCATTCTCAATTTTATTTTGTTATCATTAAAAATGATATATATCAGAAAAGGAGCGAATTCCCATGAAGAAGACAATCGCAGCAATCCTGGCAGGCGCCCTGTGCCTGACCGCACTGACCGCTTGCGGCGGCAGCAAGACCGACAGCGCTGCAGCTGACAGCAGCAGCGCTGCAGCAGGCGACGACAAGACGATCACCGTTGGCGCTACCCCGACTCCGCACGCTGAAATCCTGAATGCGGCAAAGGATGCACTCAAGGCTGAGGGCTACACCCTGAATGTTGTTGAGTTCACCGACTATGTGCAGCCGAACACCGCACTGGTTGACGGTGATCTGGATGCAAACTACTTCCAGCACACCCCGTACCTGAACAACTTCAACAAGGAGAACGGCACGGATCTGGTTTCTGCATTCGATATGCACTACGAGCCGTTCGGCATTTACGCCGGCAAGACCGCTTCCATCGAGGAGCTGAAGGACGGCGCTTCCATTGCCATTCCGAACGACGGCTCCAACGAGACTCGCGCACTGCTTCTGCTGCAGGATGCCGGTCTGATCAAGCTGAAGGACGGCATTGACCCGACCTCTGACGCTACCAAGCTGGATATCACCGAGAACCCGAAGAACCTGGACATCCAGGAGATCGCTGCTGAGCAGCTGCCGCGTTCTCTGGCAGACGTTGACCTTGCTGTTATCAACGGCAACTATGCACTGCAGGCAGACCTGAACGCCGCTGAGGACTCCCTCATCACCGAGAACCCGGACTACGCTAAGGTCTATGTAAACGTAGTTGCTTGCCGTTCCGGTGAGGAGAACAGCGACAAGATTCAGGCACTGAAGAAGGCGCTGCAGAGCGACGACGTTAAGAAGTACGTTGACGAGACCTATAAGGGTGCAGTCGTAACCGTATTCTAACTTCGATCACGACCACGCTCGTGATCGAGGAGGACATGCCGAGCAATAGCTCGGACATGTCTGGGGCGGGATTCTGCGCGCCCGCTTTGCGGGCACACAGAATCCCTTACTTGTATAAAATCTCACGCACATGTCGCGGGATTTTATGAAAAGAGGCGGCATAGACCGCCTTTTTCTATTATATGCGCGCTTACGCGTTGTCCGCTGCGGCGGAGCCAATGGCTCGGATTTCTGGACGAAATCCTGCCATGCGGGTGCGGCTTGCAAGCAAGCCGGAATAAAAAGAAAACCGAGGCGGATGCCTCGGTTTTTGTTTTGCCTGTTTACTGTACATTGAGCGTAAACGCCGGATTTTCGGCGGCCGCGTCCGCCAGCACGCGGAGCACCAGCTCGCCGTAATTGCCGAGATGTACGACCAGCATCTCCGGGTGCCGCAGCGTAAGCCGCGCCGCCGGATAGGCGGTCAGCAGGTCGTACAGTGCGTCCAGATTGCGGCCGTAGTCAGCAGGGAAGCCGCACACCTTGGTCAGCACATCGTGCAGTTGCTCGCGCGTGTACAGCGTTTCCGCATCCAAAAGCAGTTCTTTCATTCTCATTTCCCCCGAAATTTGAATTGTTATTCTGTGATTTCTTCAAATGTTTCATAGTGGTCGGCGGTGTAGTAGATTCGGCCGTCGTCCGCGTAGACCAGCCGTTCCGCGCCGCGCTTGTCGGCTCCGCGGGTGTTGAGGTCGCATTCGTGATAGCTGCCGTCCGGCAGGGTGCCTTCGTAGTTGCCGAACCGGTCGCCGCCGATCGAGCAGCCGGGTGCATACGGCTCGAGCGAGCCGCTCTGCCAGCCGAGTGCCTGCGCCTGCTTTTTCGTGATGTAGTTGGAGGGTAAGTGCCCGTATTCGGTCAGATAGGCGGCAACCTCGTTCTTGCTGTCGTACTGCCCATCTTCGGTGACGGAAACAGCGGAAGCGCTGTCCGAGGTGATGATGGCGGTCGGTCCGTCCGCCCCGCCAATAATGCCGATTTGACCGGCACAGCCGGTCAGTGTGCCGAACGCCAGCAGCAGAGACAGCCATAAAGCGGTTAATTTTTTCATATTCTGTTACTCCTTCGCCGTAGGATAGAACAGCACGAACAGCTCGTGGTACAGATTGCGTCCGTCACCGCTCTTGATGGCGCGCAGCTTGCCATTGACGAACACATAGCCGTCTGTATTTACGCCGATCGAGTTGCCGTTCTGGAAAGTCACGGTCAGGCGGTTGGCAGTCAGCTTGTTCTGGCTGGGCTTGATAAAGTGCGGATAGGCGGTGTAGGTCTGCTCACTGAGAAGCTGTATGATAGCGGTTTTCTGGTTGTCGTCGGTTTGCGGTACCTCCACGTCATTCTCGGTGAGGGTGATGGTGGATTGCGGTCCGGTTTCCGCGATGTCGGAAAAGTCCTGGCTGTAAACGTGGGTATAGATCAAACGTCCGGTGGCGAACAGCAGCAGAAGCAGCAGCGTGCCGCAGATAGCCAACACGAGCGAAACGGTTTTTCGCATGGAAAATTAACTCCTTTGGGTTTTATATAAAACAGATTTTTGATTGTGAACGGTAGGTTTTTTGCCTGAAATCAGGCGGGGAGGTGCGCGCTGTGGAGCGCGGGAGTTCGCCGCGCCCCGCGGCGGGGCAAGAGGGTAGACACCTACGGTTTCTACCCTCT
>ENA-UOOA01005121-UOOA01005121.1-human-gut-metagenome-genome-assembly--contig:-P61old-NODE-5121-length-14042-cov-6.234575_pt1 | contig 14042 bp, 9 predicted proteins | sample MGYA00242467_ERZ724014 | MGnify/ENA metagenome assembly ERZ724014
TGGGTCTGGCGGTGCTTCCGGCGCGGCTGAAGGACGAGCTGGACGGCGTGGCGCGGGCGCTGGTGCGGGGCGACGATCTGCGGGCCGACGAGGCGCTGGCCAAGCACGCGGACTGGGCGGAGGAGCTGAAAAGCCGCCATGTGTTCACGGCGGAAAACGCCGGAGGGCTGCTGCGGCAGGAGGTGGGCGCGGTGTTCGCGCAGGTGCTGGAGCACGCCGGCGTCTTTAAGCGCACCCCGGAGGGGCAGGAAGCCTTTCTGCGGTTTATTCGAAGTGTATGAAAGAAGGAGGACGCGAGTATGAAAACCATTTTGGTGGCTGGCGGTGCCGGATATATCGGCAGCCACATGACGGTACTGCTGGTCAAACAGGGCTATGAGGTGGTCGTGGTGGACAATTTGCGTACCGGGCACTGGCAGTCTGTCAAGGGAGCGCAGAAGTTCTGCGTGGGAGATCTGCGGGACACCGCCTTCCTGCATCGGGTATTCTCGGAGAACAGGATCGACGGCGTGATCAATTTTGCGGCCTGCTCCCTGGTGGGCGAGAGTGTTGTTGATCCGCTGAAATACTACGGAAATAATGTGGAGGGCGCGGTGTCGCTGCTCTCAGCGATGAAGGCGCATGGCGTGGATAAGATTGTGTTCTCATCCTCGGCCGCCACCTACGGAGAGCCGGAGAAGCAGCCCATCGAGGAGTGCGACCGTACAGAGCCGACCAACCCCTACGGCGCCACAAAGCTGGCCATCGAGAATATGCTGAAATGGTGTGACAGAGCCTATGGCATCCGCTATGCGGCGCTGCGCTACTTCAATGCCGCCGGTTCCGACACGGAGGCAGGCATCGGCGAGGATCACGAGCCGGAATCCCACCTGATCCCGCTGGTGATGAAAACGGCGCTGGGGCGTCAGGAGCATATCGGCATCTTCGGCGAGGACTATCCCACGCCAGACGGCACCTGCATGCGGGACTACATCCATGTAAAGGATCTGGCGGAGGCGCACCTGCTGGCGCTGGAGTATCTGGATCGGGGCGGTAAGAGCGATGTGTTCAATCTGGGCAGCGGAACGGGCTATTCCGTGCGGGAGATCATAGACACGGCGCGCCGCATCACAGGCAGGCCGATACCGGTGAGGGCGGAGCCGCGCCGCAGCGGTGATCCCTCCGTCCTGATCGCCTCCAACAAAAAGGCTGCTGAGGTGCTGGGCTGGAAGCCCAGCCGCAGTCTGGAGCAGATCGTTGCCGACGCGTGGGCGTGGCACAGCGGCCATCCCAACGGCTATGAGGGATAAGCCTTGTATCGACTGAGACCCTTTGGGACACTGGGTGGAAAAGAGGTCCCTGTCATAGAGCTTTCCACCAGCCGTTGTGCCGTGGAGCTGCTGCCCTACGGCGCAGCCGTCCGTAGCATCTATGTGCCGGACAGAAACGGCAAGATGACGGACATCTGCCTGGGCTACGACGAGTTGGAAAGCTATCGGCACATGGATGCCTGCTTCGGCGGAACCATCGGGCGCTGTGCCAACCGCATCGGCGGGGCGGCCTTCAGCATCGACGGCACGGCGTACCGTGTTACGGCAAACGAGGGAAGGAACTGCCTCCACGGAGGAAACGAGGGCTTCCACAAGAAGCTGTGGGACTTCACCTGCGCCGAGAATGCGGTCACCTTCACCTACACCTCCCCCGACGGGGAGGAGGGCTTCCCCGGTGCTGTCCGTGTGGAGGTCACCTACCGCTTGGCAGACAATACGCTCACCATAGAGTACCGTGCGGCGGCGGAGAAGGACACCGTGGTTAACCTGACGAACCACGCCTATTTCAATCTGGGCGGCCACGACAGCGGCGAGGTGGACGGCCATGTGCTGACGGTACGGGCCGATCACTATACGCCGACAGATGGAGAGAACATCCCAACGGGACAGATGGCGGAGGTGGAGGGGACACTGCTGGACCTCCGTGCTCCCACGGAGATGAAGAGCCGTCTCCGCAATGTATCTCTGAACGGCGGGCATGGATATGATCACAACTATGTTCTCAATGCGGGGCAAGCACCGGCGGCGGAGCTGTGGTGTCCTGCCACTGGCATCGGAATGGAAATGACCACCTCAATGGAGGGAATGCAGCTATATACGGCGGGATGGCTGGCGGAACGCAGCGGGAAGCAAGGGGCACTCTATGGGCCTTTCCATGGGATTTGCCTGGAAACACAGCGGTTTCCGGACGCTGTGAATCATGCGGCATTTCCTTCTCCCATCCTGCGGGCCGGTGTGACATACCGTGAGAATACCCTTTATCGCTTCTTTGTCCGATAGGACGCGGCAAAAAGCAGAGCCGGGGATACCTCCACGGCGTGGGATGTCATAATCAAAAAATACCGACAGCCGCAGGCCATCGCATTGAATGGCCTGCGGCTGTTCCCGCAGATCACCTCATGGTCGATTCGGCAGCGATTATAGCGGAGCAACGCACCTTAAGACTGGCGAACCGAATCATACTTGGAATCGCCCAAGGCTTTGAGATAGGCATCGTATGCTGCTTCCAAGGAGGAATACTCTTCTCCATTTTTTAGAACCTGCTTATACTCGGCCCGCATAAGTGATTTTGAGATGGTGACATAATTCTTGCCATTTCGCTCGCCGGTCGTGGTTTCGGAAACATAATATTTCCCGTTGCCGGTTTGAATAATTACGGGAATATTATTTCCGACTCCGACTTTGTCTGTGTTCAGAGATGTCCAGAAAAGATACCGATTTGCTTCTTGCCCGTCTCTTCCGTCGCCAAGATAGGCCCAGGTGCAGTCCGGCTGCTGCAGGAGACTGTTATCCAACTTTTCAATGGCTTCGTAGATAGCCGGAACATAATCTGACTTCGGACATCTGGAGTCAAACTCGAAGTTGGAGTGAGTATTTACAGCGCCGTTTTTCCAAAAGTCTGTACTATATAGAAGTGGGAAAAAATCCGTCACGCTTGTGTTAAACGGATACTTGGGGGCAGAAGGGTCGGCTTTCCCGCTCCAAGTCAGAATGATTCCGTAATTTTCATTATATGAAACAACACAGGTTCCATTCGGCGTAGCAACGCCTTTCCAATTATTCGTGTCTCCTTGATCTTTGTAATGGACGATACCGCCGATATTCACCGGATCGACCGATTGCCAGTCGGCCCGCTTCTGCTTCAGGTCAACAGTCACGGTGGTCTCCGAATTCCCAAGCAGTGCCTCTGCGGATACCTGTGCATAAGCGGAGCGCACATTTGCAAGGTCAGCCGCTTCTCGGGTTTTTTCAAGCTGTGATGAAAATACCGGGATCGCAATCGCGATCAATACAGCGATGATCGCAATGACGATCAGCATTTCCATCAACGTAAATCCATTTCTGATTCGTTTCACTATAATCCCTGCTTTATCTTGGATATATATTCTTTATATGCCATCCTATCATAATTTTGAGATGTTTGCAACGAGAAAGCTGCAAAATTGAAAAATGAAAATCCCCGGCAGGCTGCGTTTTCCGCAATCTGCCGGGAATCCCTTTACTACACTGTCAATGCTGCTATGTATTTCACGGACGCTGTATGTTCGATTTGGGCGAAAATAGCCACTCTACGCCGGGAAAACAAACCAAATGAAGCCAGAAATAAAAGCCACTACCGAAACTCCAACGGGGACGTCTTCAAGCGCTTCACCGGGTCACGAAAAAGGGGATCACACGCTCCGCTATGAGAACGTCGTTGCACTTCCAGCAGATCGTCACGCGGTAAGTACCGGCAGGGACACGGGAGACATCCTTCGCCGGAAGCAGCGTCAGGGTCTGCGTTTCTGCGGCGTTGGCGGGGCTGCTGCCCTCAGTCGGCGTATCTTCCCCTTCAACCGCCGTTGTCCATTTGATCTGGACCACTTTGTCTGCGCTGACATACTTAACGGTGGTCTGCGGTTGCTGCTGGGCTGTATTCTCTTGCTTCTCCGTCAGCACAGGCTCTTCCACCCTTGCCAGCTGTTCCACGGCCGCCGTGACCCGCAGGCTTCCGCTGTTCCACGGCTGAATCTGCATGGAAGGCAGGCCATCCTCCGTATATGTGGCAGCCCCATCGCCGCTCCAGCTTTTTTCCGTCAGCGCAAGGGTATCGGTAAATACCTTCCCGCCCTGGCCATTGGCGGTGAGCCGCAGCATTCTGTTGCCATTCCCCGTAGTCGCCCTGCTCATATCCACCAGCAGCGACTGGCTCCCCGTCACTGGGATCGGTCTGCCCTCACACAGCACCGAATAGCTGATGCCATTGTCCGTACTGAACCGTGTTCCTCTCGGGAAGCCTGCATTGTCCAGTTTCATTTCAGCCGCGGTGCAGTCAGTGGGAAGCGTGTACTGCACATAAAAGGGCTGTGTAACGTCATACTCCGTCATGCTGGCCGCACGATCAAAAAGGCTCGACACCTCTGTTGAGCCGCTCCCTGCCGCGGGACACAGCGTAAAGCTCAGTTTACCGCCAAACCAGGTATCCGCCGCGCCCGCCAACTCCACGCGGATGGGCATACACACAGCCACCGGGCTTTGGGGCACAGTCTGCGCCGTCAGCTTCAAGGCCACAGTGATCTTGGCCACATCGTCGCTTACAGTATAGCTCGTCTTCGCCTCCGCCTGTAAATTCTTATCCACAGCACTCAACGTCACCGAGATGGGCTCTGCAGGCTGCGTTTCCGCCGTTTCCTCGACCGTCGACACCTGCAGCAGCTCTGCCGGGCAGGTCATGTCAAACGTTACCTGTTTCCAATACCCCGCCGTCGTCGGACTCCAGTCCGCCAGCAGGAGCTGCGCCTCGCCATCCCGCAGCGCCAGGAGGTCACTGGTCAGTTCAGACGGTGACGCGGCATAGGACGCCTGCCACTGGGCGGTACGCAGGTAACGCGCCTGGGCCGGCATCAAAAGCAGCACCAGCAGCGCCGCCAATGTCAGCGCCGCTGCCGCGTATACAGTTGTCCGCAGTCCCTTTGTCATTCGTTTCCCTTCTCGCCGCGCACGTCGGCGCACAGCCGCAGCAGCGCATCATAACGAACGTCCGCATCAGCCCTGACCGCGACCCTTATGGTCTTCTGCCACCGCTCACCGGCCTTGACCGTCCATGTCACTTCCGGCCCGACCTGCTCCTGTATCTCCCCTGCCTGCCCGTCTACCGTACTCTGCACAGACGACACCGGGCAAAACCGGTAGCACCAGCCAGGGCCAAAGGAATACCACAGCGCCGATCCCTTCGAAATTTCCTCCGCAATGCCGCGATACGTCACCATCTTCGTTTTAGGCGCAGCATCCAGCGTGTCGTCCTGCGGCACTTCCGCTGTGCCCGCCATGTCCACGCCCTCGACGCTCCCATTCTCCGGTTTGGTAACGGGTGTGTCGTTCGGCTCTTCCACCGCCAGCGTGATGTCCAGTGCTTCCGGTGTCTCAATGCCCAGGCTGGCCAGCAGCGTCACGCCTACGGTCACGTCGCTTTTCTCCTGCGTGCCGTCGTATTCCAGCAGGAATGTGCGTATACAGCTGCCATCGACCATCTGCCATGTATCACCAGTGTCCTGCGGCGCCAGCCGCAGCGGTTCCAGCGGCCTGGCCTGAAGCGCTACCTCCTTTGAAACGGAGGACGAAAAACGCGCCCGCGCCGTACCCAGGAGCAAAATGCCGCACGCCAGCAGCAGCACCGCCGCCAGACACAGCATATATTGACTTGTCCCTGCCCGTTTTTTCATGGATAGCTGCTTCTCCCCATGGTCTGTCATCCGATGCCGGATGACTGGTCATTCGCATTCGTATTCGTATTCGTATTCGTATTCGTATTTGAATAATTGCTGTTTGCTGTCACCGCATCCGCTTTTTCGCCCACGATCAGCACGTTCGGAACAACCTCTGTCTTGGTGGTAATGGTGCTGTCCGTGATCGTCAGGGCGATCTCGTCCGCCCAGTCGTAATTGGCCTCCACATAGACGCCTGCACCGGTGTCCAGCCAACCGTTTCGACTGGCCTTGACCTGATCCTCCGTGGGAAGAAAGCCCTCTTCCGCCGTGCCGTTGACGATGCAGTTCTGGATCGTGACCGTGCCGCCCTTGACGGCTATGCCGGTCATGCCCTCCACTGTGCTGTTCTGCACCAGCAGGCGGCTGCCTCGCTGGGGCTGGTAGATGCCGGCATACTTTCCCTTCACGGTGCTGTTGAGCACCTGAATATCCGTGCCGTAGCAGTCGTCCGAGCCGTTGCCCAGAATACCGGCGAAGGTGCTCTCGATGGTGCAGTCCTCCACCAACAGCACCGTGCGGCTGCTGGACGCAGCGCCGTTGCCAAATACATGAACGCCCACCTGCTCGTCGCCCACGGTCTTCAGCGTGCAGTTGCTGAGCCGCACCACGGAGACAGTGCCATTTTCGTTGCTTTCGTTCTTGTCGTCGATAAGCAGGCGTCCCTGAATGGTCACGCCGCTGAACGCCGCGCTGCTGCCCACCAGCTGCACCGCCGTATCGCGGCTGCCGCCGTTGATCGTGCCGTTGAGTACCGTGATGCTGCTGCCCGGCGCACCCTCCAGCACCGGCTGCCCCACCACAGCGGTGGTCAGCTGCTTGCCGTTCAGGTCGATGATCACATCTTTATCCGCCGGGATGGTGACGGCCTCCTTCAGCGTCATATCTCCGGCCAGCCGGACGCTTTCGCCCTGCTTTAGTGCCGCAGTCAGGCTCTCCGCCTCGGTTACGTCCGCAATGCTCGTCCGCAGGTTCTGCCCGGCGATCTGAATGGTGGCCTTAGCGCCATCCAACAATGCGGCCACATCCTTGTATCCCTGCTCCTCCGTCAACGGAATGGCGTTCCCCTGCTCGTCCTTCTGCTCCAACAGATAGCGGTATGTCCCGATGCGGGTATCCAGCACAGTGGCCGCCTTGATCTCCGGCTGCGTGCAGAGATACAGCCACAGGCCGGTCTGCTCAGTCCCGGACGTACCGGTGGTGTTCACGGCGTAATAGTCGCCGACTTTTGTTTTGCCCGCGTCTTTGTACCCGTCGGCGGCCAGCAGAGCCTGCACAAAGTTATCTACTTTGACCTCACCCACTGTCAGCAGCTTGTCATCCTGGAAAATGGCCTTATCGTAGTCGTACTCCACCGGGCGGATATAGACCGGCGCTTCCACGCCCTCCCGCTTGCTCGCAGCAATCTTTTCTGCTGTGATGAGTTGGTTATTCTCGTCCAGCGTGCCGTAGACGTAATAGCCCAGCACATCATAGACCCACTCGCAGCGCACAGGGGCATCCGCCGCACTGTCCGCCGTCAGAAGCAGGGTGCTCTTGGGCATGACCCGGTAAGAATAGCCGCCATAGGTACTGAGGTAAACGCGGTTCGCCGTCTTGTCACTTTCCTTTGCCTCGGCAGGCACATAGAAGTAGATGCGCTTTTGCAGCTCCTCCGGCATGGAGGACTTGTCCACCGTCACCGTGATCTGATTGATCTGCTCTCCGTCGTTGGTCACGGACAGCGCGGCGCAGGCGCTCTGTCCCGGTGCTAAGAGCAGTCCCGTGTCCAGCGCTTTGACCTGGCCCTCGAAGCCCCAGCTCTCCGTTTCAAAGACCAGCTCTGTGGTCTCCGCCACGTTGGTATACCAGGCCGTGGTCAGGGAATAGAGCAGCACGCCCAGCGTAGCCAGTGCCGCCAGAGCGAACAGGGCTTGCTTCCATATTTTTCCAAAGGAGGCTCTGCTGCGCTCCGCCAATTCTCTGTTACTCATGTTCGTTTTTCAGCTCCTCCAGGACCTCTGCCCGTACCTTGCGGTATATCTCTTCATATTCCTCCGGCGTCAGCTCAATGCCTTCATCCAAAGCCCCTGCCTCATCCATCTCTTTGGCCACCTCCTGCAGCTGGCGGCGGATGGAGTTGATGCTGCCCCGCAGGATCAGCGCGCCCAACAGCAGGATGGGGAACACGATACAGGCCAGAAACCCGATCGATCCTCCGAGAAATCCTATCACCCTGGTCACACCGCCTTCCTTATCGGAATACCAAACCACCCTGCCAATGAGCTGTTGCTGCGTCACAGGCTTACCGTCCGCCACCGGGTTGGCATCGCCCCGCGTTTCCAGCGTCACCGTGCCGTCCGACTGCGTGTGGATGTCGCTCACACGGTGTGTGATGATCTTCTCGCCACTGAGATCCGCCAAGCGGAATACCACCACATCGCCCATGGCCACATCGTGAATGTCCGTGCTGCGGCACACAATCACAGCGTTTACCGGGATGGTGGGTTCCATACTGCCGGTAATCACCCGGAACAGGCTGTAGCCCATCACACTGGCATAGCCTCGTGCCGCCACCTGAAGCGCAACAGTGATACACAGCAGCACCGCCGCGCACAACACCGCCACGCTGGCAACATCACCGACGCGGCGCTTCGTTGCTTTCGTTTCCATAGTCTCTTATTTTACTGTGCTGCCCGCCAGCTCGATACGCATGGCAAAGCCGCTTACGGACGCGCCGCTGACGCAGTCCGCGTCCTGTCCCTCCAGCCATATAAACATCCGGATGCGCTGAGGCACATTGCGCTCCAGCGTCACGATGCTGTTGCTCTCGTTAGCCCCTGCTTTAGCCATCTGCTCCAGCGTGGCTTGCAAAACAGTGTCGTTCTGTCCCAGGTTTTCATAGAGCTTACCGGTATTTTGAATAAATTGTCCTTTGTTCACATAGTCAGAGCGGCCAGCCAGGTTCTTATAAAGCCGGGCCTGCACGTCTGCCGCAGTCGCCGTATCCCCCGCCTGCTGCACACTGGCCTTGAACACATCGTTGACCACATTCTCCCACCGGCTGGCCATCTGCACACTGAGCCAGCTGCCCACCGGTATACCGGTAACGGAAGTGTCGTTCCGGCCCAGCGGATAGGTGGCGATATAACCCGTTTCTCCCAGCGTCGAGTGGCTGCTGCCATTCGGCTCGTAGATGTGGAATGTGTTGTAGCTGTATAGAGGCGAGGTCGGTTTTCCCTTCTCTTGATAGCCGCCCATCAGCGTGGTATAGCGCTGGTCGCCGCCGTTGGCGGCATAAGCGGCCGCACTGTCCGCAGCGGCGTTTTGGTTCACCAAAAAGCCCACGCGAAGGCTCTCGGACGCCGGGTACTCCGGCGTCTGCATGGCGAAGCCAACTTCCGTTTCCACCACCTGGGGCAGATCCACCACATAGCTGCCCGCGCCGCTGGCATCGTTGCTGGTGGACACCCGCAGCTCATAGCGGCTGCCCGGCGACACCACCCAGAAATCAGCGTACAGATAGCTCCCCTCGGCGGCACTTTCATCGTCAGCCGACAGGTTGGCGTGCGTCAACGTCTCGTCACACAGAAACTGATCGTAGGGCTTCAGGTCTCCTGCTTTGGCCGTCTCCGCCCGCACCTCCGGGTCATCCTCCGTGTAGTACACCGGCAGATACCAGTTCAGACCATCTGCCGTGGAGACCGGCGTCAGGCCGCTGTGCGCATCGGCGTCCAGCAGATCGTCCAGCCGCAGCGTAGCGCCAAACGCGCCGGGGTAGTGCACCCTCTCGTTGTTCACCAGATCAGGTGCCAGCAGAATGGTGCTGCCGCCGCCCACAGCCACCTGGATGCCCTCAGCCACCGGACTGGTGGACGCGGTGAGCCAGGCGTAGGAGCTCATGACGATCATGGCCATGGCGCACAGAAGGGCGGCCGCCGTGCAAGCGATCTTTATGTATGCTCTTTTCTTCACAGCCAGCCCCTCCCTTCCGCGTGTTCTGCGTAGTCTTATTTCTTCTTTCTTTTCTGCGCTTCGTCCAGCATCTCCTGCATGATCTGCATACGCAGAGCGTCCTCATCGATCGCATCATCGTCTGCCGCAGCTTTTGCTGCATAGTGTGCTTTGGTCTTTGCAAATCTGTTGATCGTAACCATAATAAGCGTAACTATCAACACAACCCCTCCGATGGCTACCGCCACATAAATTGCAAATCTGCTTCCAGTAATTCCCCAGCGTGAGGAACGCCCAGTGACCTGATACTGCTTACCAGAAGCATCCGTAAGCGTGTACTCCGCGCCATACTCCTGCGCTAATGTGTCCGGGATGATTGCCTCATTAAGATCAGCATCACTTGCATTAATACCCAAGTAATACTTTGTCTTAGAATCTACATTTGCCAGTGAAAACCATGCTATGCCGTCGTTATCGACAATCGTGGTCTGTATGACTTCGTTATCCTCATACAGGGTAGCATATTGTCTTCCTGCATTGGGAACACGAATACCTACCGTAGCATTAAAGTCCGTACTATCTAAGAATATCACCTGATACACCTGGTCACTCTCGATACCTGGTCTTTTTTTACTTTGTACTTCGGTAATTGTATATTCCAAATCGTAGTCTCTATCGGAAATATCCTTTTTGCTGACGCTATTTCCATCGATCTGCCATGTACTGCCACCTTCCGTTGTGATGGTAGCCTCCACTCCCTTCTTTGCTATCTTGGACAAGTCCTCGCCTGAAACTCTGGTATCTTTCAGCGCAACATCCACTTTCACGGTAGACTCACCATCTCCCCGGGCATTGTCCACCTTCTGCTCCAGTTCGTTCCAGCCTTCCGAGTTGTTCACCGTCCCTGTTATCGTGGTCGTTTTCTTCGCATTGATGGTCACATCTTTCTCCGCACCGGCCTTCAAAGCTTCCTCCAGCGTGGTCTCCTGTCCGTCTACCTTGCAGTCATAATCTGTTGTAGACTTTTCAATGAGATTGGCGTTTTCTGTGTTCGTGACCGTCGTAGACTCCACCCGGTTATCTGTCGGCAGCAGTTCAGACACGCCTCCGCTGGCTGGCTGTTCCTCTGTCGGCCGCACCTGTGCCGAACTTCCCTCCGTCACATCAGCTGCACCGTCGTAGTAGATGTTCTTCAGCTTCTCGCAGTTTTCAAATGCCAGCGTCCCCATCTTCGTCACAGTCTCAGGCAGTGACACCTCTGCCAACGTCGTACAGCCATAAAACGTCCAATCCGGCAGTGTGTCGATAGCACATTGCATCTCCGCCCGCACCAGTCCCGTGCAGTAGGCAAACACCACCACGCCCAGCGTCTGCACCGACGCCGGGATCACCACGGCCGCCAACTTCTCGCACCGGTAGAACGCAAAATCTCCTATGCTCGCCAGCCCATCCGGCAGGGACACGCTGCTCAGGGACACGCAGTTCTCAAACGCCGCCTCGCCGATGGCCGTCAGCCCCGTCGGCAGCGTCACGTTCTTCAGCGCGGCGCAGTCCTTAAAGGCCGCCGCACCGATACCCGTCACCGTGCCGCCCAGCGTCACGCTGCCCAGCGCCCTGCACCCGAAAAACGCCAGGTTGCCCACCGGTGTCACACCCTGCTCCACCACCGCAGCGGTGATGCTGCCGGCGCTTTCATGCCAGGGCGGCAGGTCCTCGTCCGTGTAGTTGGTCATCGCGCCGTGCCCCGAGATCCGCAGCACACCGCCGTCCAGTGACCATTCCACCCCCTCGCCGCAGCGGCCCGACTGGGCCGCTGCAGCGGGCGTGATCCACAGAGCCGCGGCCAGCAATACGCCCAGCAGCAGGCTCGTATACCATTGTAATGCTTTGCGCATGGCTGCGCCTCCTTAGTTAATTATTCGTTCCTTTGGCGGTAAGTGTAACCGTTCCCTCGCGGGCAGACACTTGGAATGTATAGTCAGACGCATAATACTTTGACTGGCCAAATCCCGCAAATCCGCCTTCACCAACTATAGTTTGTGAGGGACTTCCCTGTTGTGTCGCACCTGCTCCCGCTGTAATGGTCGGATAAGTGTTGTTGTAGTATGTCGTGCCTTGTCCGAATTTCCACTTAGAACTGTATTTCCCCTCATTTTCAACATGGGCAGTCACACTTTCGTCCGGCAGCACATACACCTGAGTAACAGCCTCACCGTTCAGCTTGACATTGCGGCAATTTGTGGCGCTGATCTTTACCAGCGGCTTCAGTGTTCCAGACCCCGCAAGTGTCACATCGCCCGTTCCCATAACAAGGCTATACTTGGCCTGCTTATCGCCCACGTTGTTTTCCTTAAAGCTGCTGTAATTGCCGCTGATCTTCACCCGGGGGGCGTAATAGTTTCCAGTCATATCAGCTGTAACGGTGACCAGTGTTCCCGGTCGTACCCTGCTTGAGCTCTGATCTGTGGTGATTGCCGCCTTGTCCGTTCCTGTGGTTTTGATCTCCGGATTCAGCGTTGCATCGCCTGTCAGCACCACATTCTCCGTTCCCATATCAAACGTATAGGCATACCTTACATACCGCTCCAGCTGTGTCCTCTCGGACAGCGTCACGCCGCCATCCGCCACGGACAACATCGGGTCATAATAGTCTGCCCCAGCGGTCACCTCTACCTGGACGTTCTTCGTACCCGGGTGTATCCGCACGCCGCTTGCCGCGTCGTTTACCCTGGCCGTCAGCTTGCCGTTGTCGTTCACCGTCACCATCGGGTCCTGCGTGGCGCTGCCGTTCAGCGTCACATTTGCTGTCTCCATGGTGAAGGTATACGTGGCCGTATCATAGTCGCCGGATCGGTCGGACAGCGTCGCACCGGAGGCGGACACCTTCGGATTGAACCAGCCGGTACTTACCGCCGCCGTCACCGTCACCGTCGTGCCGGGCTGAACTCTGCTGCCGGTCAGGTCGCTGCCGTCCGCGTTCCTGCCGCTGAGGGTAATGGTCGTGTGGCTGTCGTGTACCGTCACTGTCGGGGCAGCCTGGGCCGTCATCCTGATGCCCGCGTCCACCGCCGCGCTGGGCATGGTGAACCGGTAGGTCGCCGTTCTGTTGTCCTCACGCACCTCGCTCCAGTTGGTAACGCCTGCGGGCTGTGTCATCCGCGGTGCGTAATATCCGTTCTTGGCCGCTATGGTGATCTCCACCGTGTTCCCCGGCAAAATGCCCTTCTCCGTGGCATTCTCCGTGGCCACCGCCACGTTGCCGCTCAGCAGCTTGGTCACCGCCGCCTTGTCGCTGCCGAAGCGCAGCACCGGGTAGGACTTGGCCGTACCCGCCAGTGTTACCGTGCTGCTGGGCATGATAAAGCTGTACTGCTTCCGCGTGGTGGAGCTGGTGTCGCCGCAAGACTGTGCATTCTTCGGCTGGGTCAGCGCCGGGTCGTAGCCGCCGTCCGCGGTCACCGTGACGATCACACGGTGGCCCGGGATCACATAGCCGCCGGCAGGAACGCTTCGGTTCTCCTCGTCGTCCGTGGCCGTAAACGTCAGTGCGGAGGTGTTCTGCCACTGGAGCTGTGCCATCTGCTGTGCCGTCGGTGCGGCCAGCGTCCGGTCGCTGTCGCCCATGGTGAACGTATACGCAGCCCCATAGTCGCCGGATGTCTCAGCCGTACCCACGCCCGCCATCGTCGGGCGGTACAGTCCCGCCTCAGGCGAGGTCGCCAGCTGTACGGTGACCTCCGTGCTGGGGGCGACACGTGCACCGCTGGCCAGCGTCTTCTCCCCGGCCGACACCGTCATCCGGATGCCCGTGGCCGCGCCGTATCTCAGCGTGGGATACGCCTTGGCCTCGGCCGCAATAGTCATGTCCTCCGCGGCCATCCGGCACGTATACACCGTCTCAGTCTCACTGGCGGACACCTGCGTCCACTCCATCGCGCCTTCGGGGGCAGCGGCCGTCGGGGCATAATACCCCTCCTGTGCCTCCACCGTCACCGTCAGCCGCGTACCGCCTGCCACCGGTGCACCGTTGCTCAGTGCAACATCATCATCGTTTTTCACCATCAGGATCACGCCTGCACCGGCCGTCAGCGTCAGCGTTGGGCTGCCGTGGTCCGGCTGGCTGATGAACAGCGGGCTTTCCAGCGTTCGGGTATACGTCACACCGTCCACGCTGCTGGTGACCTGAGTAATGGTATTGCTGCCCACGATGGTCGCCGTATCTGCGCGGTAAACGAAGTCTCCGGCCTTCTGACCAAACCCAAGACCTCCACCGGGATCATAGACCTCAGTATGCGTCTTTGTAATATTGGTTACTTCACCCACCGGAATGTCCTCG
>ENA-UOOA01005124-UOOA01005124.1-human-gut-metagenome-genome-assembly--contig:-P61old-NODE-5124-length-14030-cov-108.414454_pt1 | contig 14030 bp, 12 predicted proteins | sample MGYA00242467_ERZ724014 | MGnify/ENA metagenome assembly ERZ724014
CTTTTCTGCACGAGGAATTCAATTTAACTCGTGGCCGTGCTGCTAGATTGGTCACTTTCGGGTGCATTATAATTGGAATCATTTCTTCCTTGTCATTGGGAGTTATGCAGAAATATACGCTGTTTGATAAGGGATTCTTTGACTTACTTGATTTTGTCACTGCAAAAATAATGCTTCCTTTGGGTGGCTTGCTGGTATGTATCTTTGTAGGATGGTATTTGAAACGTTCCGTTTCTTATGAAGAATTGACCAATGGGGGAAAACTGAAAGCAGGTCTTTTCAATTTGTATATCTTCTTGTTGAGATACGTGGCACCTGTGGCTATCATTTTGATTTTTATCAATGAATTAGGGCTAATTTAGAATTGTAATGTGGAAAGACTTCTTCTATTTTTCGAAAAGCGAACGCAGAGCTATACTTTTTTTGTTGACTTTGCTTTTCATATTTATGTGTATATGGGTTCTGTTTCCAGTAAAGGAAGAGTCTTTGGAACAGGATCAAGAGGGGATAGAAGAAATAAAAAACTTTCTGGCCGGAGTACATGAGATGGAGGAGAAGGAATCTCTGCGATATTCCTATGATAAGCCTAAAAGAAGAGAGGTGGTATTGGCTGCTTTTGATCCAAATTCAGCCGATTCCATCGAATTTTTGCAACGTGGATTGCCTCCTTTTATTGCACATACTATTTTGCAATACCGGAGAGCCGGCGGTAAATTCAGGACAGCGGATGATTTCTCTCGTGTTTATGGCTTGTCGTCCGAGAAATTTAATATGTTAAAACCTTATATCCAGATATCAGAGGCTTTTCGGCGGAAACAGGATACATTGCACTTTATCAAAAAGGCGGAGAAAGATACGTTGGCGGTTTATAAATATCCGGAAGGAACTTTAGTCGATTTGAATGAAGCGGACACTACCGAGTTGAAAAAGATTCCGGGAATAGGCAGTGGCATTGCACGCATGATTGTGGCTTACCGGAAACGTTTGGGAGGTTTTTATGATATGGCTCAATTGAAGGAAGTGAACTATGTAGATGAGGATATGTTGAGATGGTTTAAACTCGGAAATGCACCAATTCATCGGATAAATGCCAATAAGGCCGGGCTTGACAAACTTCGCTCTCATCCTTATATGAATTTTTATCAGGCAAAGGTAATTATAGAATATAGGAGGAAAAAGGGAAAATTAAAAAGTCTTTCCCAGTTATCCTTGTATGAGGAATTCACTGAGAAAGACTTGGAACGTTTGTCGCACTATCTTGCTTTTGATTAATTGTTGGGATAACCAGCAGCTTCTGCTATTTTTACCGGAATTTCGGTATTGTCAATGCGACCTTGGAATAGTTGGGCGCCGGCTCCGATAGCGAATACGGGTACATAACCTCCAGAGTGCCCACCACTGGTCCAACCTACCAGAGCGATGTCATCCAGAATTCTTTTGGCCTCAGCTGCCAAAGGTTCGTCTTGTTGATATTCACTTTTGGTTAAATCTATCTCTTTACCGCTAAATGATTCATCATATACTTTCTTCAGGGATGCTTCTTGCTTTTCATTCAATTGAATACTATCCCAAAATCCGAAATTATCCTTCAATGATTGCTTGATAACTTCCCAAGGTACTTGATTCTTGTATTTTTTTCTTAATTCGTTTACAATTTTAGTATATCCGCTTTCACTTACTTTTTGTGATTTTAAAGCTTGCAGGTTCAAAGTATACGGACCTTTTCCTAAAACGATTCCTCCGGTTTCGTGGTCGGCTGTTACTACAATCAGGGTTTCATCAGGATGTTGTTCATAGAATTCGTAAGCAACTTTTATGGCATTGTCCATATCCATCACTTCGTGGAATACGGTAGCGGCGTCGTTGCTGTGGCAAGCCCAGTCTATTTTACCTCCTTCAACCATCAGGAAGAACCCTTTTGATAGATCTTTAGACAGGAAATTGATTCCGGCACGGGTGATTTCAGTTAAAGTCATATCGCCTTTTTTTCGATCGATAGCATAGGGGATAGCACTATTGTCTGTTGCTGTTGCAGGTTGTAAGAGAATCAGTTTGTCCGATTTTTTTGCTTTTTTCTGATAGTCCTTGTAGCCACGGGCTATGGTATATCCGGCTTTGTCCACCAGTGTGTACAGACTTTCTGAATTTGAACCGGCGGCTTTTTTGTTGGTGGGATCTAAAAAGTCTGATCCTGCATAGAAATCGAAGTTGGCATCAATCAAATCCAGACCCACGTTGTAATAGCTGCTTCTTTGTCCTTGGTGTGCGTAAAAAGCAGCCGGTGTGGCATGGTCTACGCTGACACTGGTACTGATACCTACACGGCAACCTTTATTTTTTGCCCAAGAAGCAACACTGTTAACTTTGGTTTCCAGATCCTTTTTCACACCTAATGCGCCATTTTTTGTTTTGTTTCCCGTAGCAAGTGCTGTTCCTGCAGCGGCCGAATCTGTCACTCCGTTGGTTGCCGAGAAAGTAGTGGCTATGGTTGCATAAGGAAATTGGGTGAATAATAACGGAGTCACACCAATTTTGCCTTCCAACTCTCCACGATACATCTCTGTTCCTAAAACTTGGTTAACACCCATTCCATCTCCGATGAAATAAAATACATACTTTGCTTGCTGTGCCTGTACAAAAAGAATGGACAGGAATACAAATACAATAATAAACGATAGTTTTTTCATATTAATTGAGTTAATGACATTTTTTTCAGCCTAGCAAATATAGGGAAAAAAGACTTTTTATCGGTACTTCTTTCTTGAATAATTGAGATTTAATGGCCAAATACTTTTTTTGCAATAAGTTTGTAAATGAAATGTTTTTGGGGTGTAATATAAAAAATCTGTTTGGGAGTAGGGAATCCCGTGCTTTATACTATGCATCTGTTTGCTTTCGACATGGATATTGCATACAGATAATTGCTTTAATATTAGTGATTATTAATTATAAATCTTATATTTGTCTAATCTAGAGTCAGTAAATAAAGTATGGGAGAATTTATAAATGTATTAGTGTCAAAAGGGAAAAGCAATTTGATACCGGAAAAAGATAACCTGTATGGACAGTTTGTCGGTGAATGGGATTTTGAATGGGTTGATAACCAAGGTACAACAGGCGAAAGACATGTTCAGGGAGAGTGGATATTCGCTTGGGTGCTGGAAGGGACTGCAATTCAAGATGTGTTTATTTGCCCTTCGCGTAAGGCACGGATTAAAGATTATCAACCGGATGCAGCTTATGCGACTGCGGTACGTATGTATAATCCTAATACAGAGGCATGGGATATTTTATATACGGAATTAGGAGGGGCTACACAACTGGAAGGAAAAAGAGAAGGAAACAGGATTGTTCAGACGGAAATTAATGAGAAGAATATACAGTGGGTGTTTTCAGAAATTACAACGACTTCATTCCGTTGGCAACGTATGGTAAAACGTCCGGATGGTACTTGGGAAACTGAAGCTGAACTTTTTGCCGTTCGTCGATGATTAAGATGTATATTATATAAGTTTGAGAATATTGCAGCCTAAAATAGACTTGTTGTAGTAGAAGCTTAGAGGTGATTTGACGAGTTTATAAAGAAAGAATGTGTGAATGATAAACAACTTCAGAACCGCTTTCTTGCATTTAGCGGAGAAAATGTATTCAAACTAAATCCTGCTAGCTATACGCAGGAAAAGATGTGGGCAGGTATATGGAATCTTTGCGTAAGAATCTTTCTGCTTATACTCTTGATGATGCTCCCGAAGATGTTCGGGAACTCTATAAAGATGAATTCATCCAGCTTTATGCTTCAAGTATAAAGTGTTTTTTTAATATGCATCAAATTGGGATTTATATCGGGAAGGAGTAGTTTTGCTCCAAGACTTAATCAAATATGGAGGCAGGCCAGAAGCGGATAAAGTTACAATTGAGCGGAAAGCTCGTATACCTCGTCATCCAGTCTATATTGCCGTATTTTGCGTTTTGTGAGAAAATAAAAAATCCTGATTCCGGAAATCAGGATTTTACTGTCTTTTTTTCTTCAAGGTGGTGCCACCAGCAACCGAAAATCGGTTTGTATAGCACTGTTTCTCAATAAGTTATATCTTTCCTACGATGTAAGTCCCTTGAATAAGGTTTTCACAGCTTTGCACCGTTCAACATCAGTTTGTATCTTGGGTACGCATTTCTGAATGCGAAGATAGTACATTTTCTGATATTAAATTCTTTAATTTAGATTTTTGTTAGTAAGTCGATGAAATTATTTATTTAGAATATCTATACATCTATCTAACATGACTTCATTGTCAATTATTACAATATGCAGTTTTTTTCTTGTCCTAGTGATTATTTGATATAACATTTGTCTTTGCGAATAATAAGTATTATCAGCAATTAAATCTCCTTGAGAATTATATTTAAAAGAGTCATCTATGACTATCACAACGTTGTCGAACTCTTGACCAACTACAGAATGTGCGCATTCTGTATCACCGGATAAGTATGCTTCATAATGGAAGGTTGAGCGTGTTCCCGGTGTGTAATTAGGCACTTTCCAGTTTTTCTTCGATAATTCTTGCAGCAATGATTTTATGGAAAAAGAATAGGATAAAATGAAGATTTGAGCAGAATTGAGCATTTCAACTGACAATCAGGAGGTTTCGGCATAGATTGGCACAAAGTGGCACAGATGGGGAAGACTGGCTTTGGGAAGAATATGGAAACAGATGCACTTCCAAATCATTACCCGATATCAGATGCACTTTTAACACTAACTATCTATATTTCTGCGTTCTGCGTAAGTTTGCATTCTGCCCTTACAACTCCCATAAACTAATTTTGCACCAAACAAAAAGTAAGTATTATGAGGAGTACATTCAAGACCGTGTTCTACGTGAACGCAAGCAAGGAGAAGAACGGAATTGTCCCCATCATGGGACGTGTGACCATCAACGGGACTATCGCACAGTTCAGTTGTAAACAGACCATCCCGAAGGCACTTTGGGACGCAAAAGGCAACCGCGCCAAAGGCAAGAGCAAGGAGGCACAGATGGTAAACTTCGCGTTGGACAACATCAAGGCGCAGATAGCGAAGCACTACCAGCGTCTTTCCGACCGTGAAGCCTGTGTGACTGCTGAAATGGTACGTAATGCTTATCAGGGCATAGGCACAGAATATGAAACATTGTTACGTGCCTTTGACAAGGAAAACGCGGCTTTTGCCAAACGTGTGGGTAAAGACCGCTCCAAGCGCACATATCTGAAATACCTGACTGTCCGCAAGTATGTAGCCGAGTTTATCAGAAAGCAATATAAACGTGCCGACATAACGATGAACGAACTTACGGAGGATTTCATCCGCGACTATTGCCTATATCTGCGCAACGAGGCAGGGCTTGCACAATCTTCTGTGTGGATATACTCCATACCATTGAAACATATCGTCACCACGGCTCACTACAACGGAAAGATACCGAGAAACCCGTTTGCAATGTACCACGTTGACCCCGACCACAAGGAGCGCGGCTTCCTTACGGAGGAGGAACTTCAGGCATTGGGTACTATCAAACTGGAGAATCCAAACTTTGCACTGGCAAGGGACTTGTTCCTGTTCGGGTGCTGGACGGGCATATCGTTCATAGACATCAAGAACCTCACGACTGATAATATCGTGGAAATGAACGGTGCGCTGTGGATTGTGTCGAAACGGCAAAAGACAGGTGTTCCGTTCCAAGTCAAGCTGATGGACATTCCGATGCAGATAATCAAGCATTATGAACCGTTCCGAAAAGACAAGAGACTGTTCAACATAGGCTCACTTGACATGGTGAACAAACGCATAAAGAACATAGCGAGGAAGTGCGGCATCGAGAAGCCGGTTTCCTTTCACCTCAGTCGCCACAGCTTCGCTGTCATGGCATTGAACTACGGTATGCCGATAGAAAGCGTGAGCAAGATACTCGGACATACGGACATCAAGACCACGCAGATTTATGCCAAGGTAACGAACACGAAACTAAACAGCGACATTTCAGCCTTTGAGAACAAAATAAGCGGACGTTTCACGATATAATCGCTTGATTATGGAACGGGACATTATTACGATGAATGAGTACGGTAGAGTGACTATACCCACTACTACAAATGTATGGATGGCGGAAGCAGAGTTGTCCTCATTGTTTGGTACAATCGCCCCGACACTCCGTACAGCCATCCGAGCCGTATATAAGAGTGGCGTGCTGAAACAACATGAGGCAGAACGGTATATCTGTTTGCCCGATGGCTACGGCATGGACGTGTATGCCTTGTCTATGGTCGTGGCACTCGCATTCCGCATCAATACCGAATGTGCGGCAAGGGTACGCGATGCCCTATTGGAAAGGTTCTACGGGCGAAAAGAGAAACAAGTCTTGTGGGTGTCAGTAAACAGACCGATGTGCGAGTGTTAGAGCGTGGGTACGTACATACGACAACCGCCCGAAGAAGCGACAATGCCACTCTTCTTCGGGCTTTCTTTATTCTTTCCTGCTCCTTTCCCTTATGCGATTTTCTGCATTTTCTCGTCTGTCTGTTATGATTGCACCGTTCCGCTTCGTTTTGCGTATCAATGTTTTAAGCATTGTGCCGTAGTTTTGCATCCGATTGTTTAACCCGTTGCAGACACTGTTGTCGGCGACATAAAACCAAGCAAAGCCTATGGCAGAACAAAACGAATTCATCCGCGTAGGGACAACCCTCTACAAGATTGTTGACCAGCCACTGATTGACGGAGGCTGTGTAAAGAAGCGCATCGCATGGAACTCCGAGACCTTGCGGCAGGACTACGGCAAAGACCGCATGGCGACCGTGCCGAAGTATGACGGTTTCTGTACCGTCCCCGACCATGTGGGCTACAAGCCCGTTGTCGGAAAGTTCCTCAACCTCTACGAGCCGATAGGACACCGACCGCAGGAGGGCTGCTTCCCCTGTATCCGCTCGTTAGTGGAGCATATCTTCGGAGAGCAATACGAGTTGGGCATGGACTACCTGCAACTACTTTACCTGCAACCTGTTCAAAAGCTGCCTATCCTGCTGTTGGTGTCCGAAGAACGGAACACGGGCAAAAGCACGTTCTTGAACTTCCTGAAAGCCATCTTTAAAGATAACGTGACGTTCAACACCAACGAGGACTTCCGCAGCCAGTTCAATTCCGATTGGGCTGGGAAACTGCTCATCATGGTAGACGAAGTACTGCTCAACCGCAGGGAGGATAGTGAACGGTTGAAGAACCTCAGTACTACATTGTCCTATAAGGTGGAAGCCAAAGGCAAAGACCGTAACGAAATCGGTTTCTTCGCCAAGTTCGTGTTGTGTTCCAACAACGAGCATTTGCCCGTCATCATTGACGCAGGCGAGACACGCTATTGGGTACGCAAGATAGGACGGTTGCAGTGTGATGACACCGATTTCCTGCAAAAGCTGAAGAATGAAATCCCCGCTTTCCTGTACTTCCTTATCCATCGGGAGTTGTCAACGAAAAAAGAAAGCCGTATGTGGTTTGCCCCGAAGCTGATTGAGACGGAAGCCCTGCGTAAGATAATCCGTAGTAACCGCAACCGCCTCGAAATAGAAATGGCGGACTTGCTGCTCGACATCATGGCGAAGATAGAGGTGGAAACGGTGTCATTCTGCCTGAACGACATCATCCCCCTGCTGTTGTGTTCGCAGGTCAAGGCGGAGAAGCCGCAGGTGCGTAAAGTGTTGCAGGAGTGCTGGAAACTATCACCGGCACCCAACGGGCTTACCTATACCACATACGTGTATGGCGGTAACGGACGCTATCATACTCGTAAAGATGTGGGCAGGTATTACACCGTGACCAAAGGACTGCTGGAGAGCCTCTGATATTCTGTTGAATTGTTGAATAGATATAATATAATGTTGATATATAGCAAAATACAGGCTCAACAGAATACCAACAACACCCAACGGACGATGAAGAGGGAACGCAGCAGCATTCGGTTATACCATCACTTCTTCTTTTCGTTGCCGTTTGTTGGGCATCATGCGTTTGTTGAGGACAAGTTGAGCGCGTATCAAGCAATATAACAATGTGTTATGTGTCATATTCAACACTTCAACGCTTTTACACCCATCAACAAGTCCGTGAGGAAAACGGCTGGATACCCCAAGCAGGTATTGCGTATGCCGACATGCCATCATGCCGACAAGCAGACACGACAACATGACGACACGAAACAATGACGACATATCAACATGGCGGTATGAGGTACACCCCAAGTTGGCGAAAGGGGAAAAGCATCCGACAACCACCGACAGCGCAGCGGATTTTCTGAAACGAAAAAGCCATAGCTCATTAGGGCGTTTTCTTCACGCACCGCTGCGCTAATGCTAAAAACGCCCCAATGAGCCAACGGGATTACACCCCTCTGGACACCCCCGTTTTCATGCGGCACGACCGCAGCGGACGGGCATGAACAAACAAGTTTGTATAACCTATAAAAACAAAAGACGAACATGGGATACATAAGCATCCAATTCAACAAGGCGAAAGGCTCGGCGGACACGGGCGCGTCCGACCACATCGAACGCAAGACCCTCCCCAAGAACGCCGACCCTACACGCACCTGCCTCAACCTTGAGCTGGTGGACTTCCCCGATAGCGTGACGAACCGCACCGAGGCAATCAACCACCGCATCCACACGGCAGGCATCAAGAGGAAGATAACGCCCGACCAAGTGAGGGCAATCCGCATCGTGCTTTCGGGAACACATGAGGACATGATGAAAGTGCAGGACGAGGGCAGGCTGAACGAATGGTGTGCCGACAACCTACAATGGCTGCACCGCACGTTCGGACGGGAGAATACCGTTTCTGCAGTCTTGCACATGGACGAGCATACGCCACACATCCACGCTACGGTCGTACCGATTGTAACAGGCGAACGCAGGAAAGCGAAAAAGAAGCAACAAGTGGAGGGCAAGCGCACCTACCGTAAGAAAACGGATGCCATTCGTCTGTGCGCTGATGACGTGCTGACACGAGAGAAGCTGACAGCCTATCACGATAGTTATGCGGAAGCAATGGCGAAATACGGCTTGCAGCGTGGCATCCGTGGTTCGGAGGCACGACATACCACCACTGCCCAATACTACCGAGACTTGAAGCGGCAGACGGGAGAACTTGAAGTCAATGTGCAGCAGTTGCAGACGGAAAGGCAACAAGCGGAACAGAAACTTGACGAGGTGAAGAAAGAAATCAGGTCGGAGAAACTGGAAGCCGCCAAGACTGAGGCGAAAGCCGCACTCATGGCAAAGGTCGGTTCTTTTTTGGGCGGTGGAAAGTTGAAAGCAGAAAGGGAAGGATTTCAGCAGCGCATAGCGGAACTTGAAAACCAAAATGCAAGGTTGGAGCAACATATTAAGCAGATGGAACGTGAACACCAAGCCCAATGCAGCAAGTTCAGCGAGTATATGGACAAGGTAAAACAATACTTTCCTCATGTAGAGAAACTGCTGCCCTTGATTGACTTCTGCCGTAATACGCTACACTTCTCCGAACAGATTATCCAAGAACTATGCAAGTTGAAGAAAGTGAACTTGAAAGGTGATTTCTATTCACCTGAGTTCAACCGTAAATTCCATGCAGAGGGTGCGGCTTTCTCGTTTGAAGAAGACAAAAGCAGGACAGGGCGTTTCCAAATATGTGTGAACAACATTCCGCTTGTACAATGGTTCCGGCAGAAAGCGCATGAATGGAGAAACGGGTTGGGGCTTACTACCCCAAAGCAAGGTAACGGGATGAAAATCTGAATATGTATAAATTTCGCCCAAGAAGTAAAGATAATCATTCAATGAAAGGGACTTATCGAGAATTTTAGCTACTTTTGCAATTGGATTGGGGCAACCCTTTCCAAGACATAGAAAAAAGAAGAAGCGTTATGCTTATCTTGTAGAACGGAAACCTGAGAAATTTCTGAATTGTGTACAAGGGTAGCATAGTGGTTCTCACGCTATAGCGTGGGCTGCTATTACTACATCTGTACACAGGGTTTTCTCAGGACCTCCGAACTAAGACGTAGCATCGCAGTGCCACGCTTCGTGATTTTGAAATTATCTCAATAATATAAAAATAACATTATGAAGAAAATTTTTGCCATCTTAACCATGCTCTTTGCCGTTATCAACATTATGGCACAAGAACACCTTTCTTTCAAAGGTATTCCAATCGAAGGAAGTATGACAACATTCTGTCAGAAACTTAAAACCAAAGGGTTTACTTCAATTGGTCGTGATAACAATATAACGATGTTTACAGGAGATTTCACGGGACGTAAAGCTACGGTCGGTGTGACTGCAACAGATGATGGGAAAAATGTTTTTGCCGTGGTTGTTTTCTTTGACCCAAGTGGCGAGTGGAATACCCTTGTTAATACTTATGACTATTACAAAGATCTGTACACTCGTAAATATGGCGACCCTACAGTTTCAAAAGAAAACAATCCTGCACTTTCAGATTCTAATACCGCTTTAATGGCGGAAGTACATCAAGGAACTGTCGTGTATGGTAGCGCGTGGAAAGTAACAGGTGGTGACATACAGCTTTCAATTGAAAAGACATCAGGCATCTATGAGGGTATGGTGATGATACGCTACCGGGATTCGCAGAATGTTGAAGCTAAAATCAAAAATGATTTAGATGACATCTAAAAACGATGTAGGATGAAAAGATTTGTATCACCATTTATGTTGTTGTTTCTTTTGGCACTGGTCGGATGCACCGACAACGCACCGAGACCAACATCCAAAGAAGAAGTAAAAGAGCAACTTATACAAACGTATGATATAGAACGATTCAAACTCTTTTCCACGCAAAACATGTGGACATTCATTAAACTTGACACTCAGACCGGACAGATGTGGCAAATACAATATAGTGTGAAGGGGGATGAAGAACGCTTCGAATATGACTTAAACGCTAATCCGCTTATCACAACGGACAAGAAAGTCAACGGGCGTTTTGAACTTTATCCCACCCAAAACATCTATAACTTCATTCTCCTTGATAGGATAGACGGTAAAACGTGGCAGGTTCAGTGGTCGTTTGATGAAGAAAACCGTGCCGTTATACCAATTAACCGTGCTGTCCCATCCACAAATTAGATATGGCGACAGCCAAATTCATAACAAATTGTAAAGATGGTTCTATTGCTCACTTTGGGTTCATGTATCGCTGCTATAGCTATTTTTGCCATAGTAGCGATACGCCTATTGTTAAAAAAGAAATCAAAAGGGTTGTCTTTACTGGTAGAGAGCATAACACCTTTTCAAGCCACACAAAAAAACAAGGAAGAAACACTAAGACAAGAAAACGAATATTTATTCAAAAATATAGAGTCCGATTTAGAACAGACCTTTAAGGGTCAGTACATCACATTTCGGGAAGAGAGGCTGTTTACGGAGTATTATACAGAATTGTTCCATGAAGTAAGCAGCTTTCTTAAACAGCTTGAAACATTCCATGTAGAACCGTCAGAAACAATCGCAAAATTTGTGTCTGATTTTTTTAACCTACAATGGTTCATCAAAACTCATAATAACAACTATATAAAAGAGGAACTGGATACTTGTAAAGATTTTTTTGACCATTGCCTGAAATATCCATTAGACAAGCAACAAAGACGCTCGATCGTTTCAGAAGAAGAAAATTGTTTGGTAGTTAGTAGTGCGGGAAGTGGAAAGACTTCATCCATCGTAGGAAAGGTAAAGTATTTGACTGAAATAAAGAAAGTCAATCCTCAAAATATCCTCCTTATCAGCTACACAAACAAGGCTGCCGCTGAATTGACAGAAAGAATGGGTATTACAGGTTTGAGAGGGTACACTTTTCACAAACTTGCCCTTGACATTATCGGACAGACAACAGGACAAAAGCCATCAATATATGAAAATACGGACGCGCTCTTCGTGAAAATCTACCATGAATTATTGAATGATAAGAAATTCAAGGAAAGCGTAATAGAATACTTTATTGATTATCAAACGCCCGAAAAGGAGTGGGAAAAGCGGAAGAATGAACGTAGGCAACAACTTTCAGGACAGAAGGATGTACGTTTGAAAGCATCGTTTCCTGATATGGACGGAAAAACTGTTTATGTACGAAGTGAGCAAGAGCAGAAAATATGCTTTGCGCTATCTTCCCTTAGCGTAAAATTCAGATATGAAGAACCATACGAACATCCATTGGCAGACGAGATGCACTCTCAATACAAACCGGATTTTTCCATATATTTTGAACAAAGTGGAAAAACAAGGCGAGTATATTTAGAGCATTTTGGAGTGGACGAACATGGACTTGTTCCTATATGGTTTGCCAAAGACAGAGGCATTACCTATGAAGAAGCAAACCAAAAGTATAACGATGGCATAACATGGAAAAAAGCGGCACATGAGAAATTCGGTACAGAGCTATTAACAACTTCAAGTGCAGATTTTCATTATTCCGATATTCGGAAGAAATTAAAAAACTTATTGGAAAAGACTGATGTTCCCATCCAAGAGAAAACAGATGCTGAATTATACGATATGATTCTTCCCCCGAATAGCAAGCATGAGAAGGCTTTTATCCGCCTTGTCGTGACTTTCGTGACATTGATAAAGTCAAGCTGCAAATCTGTAGATGAAGTATTAAGGCAAACTAAAAACGCAGGGGACGAACGCAGTACATTCATTATCAAAAACATCTTTCAACCCGTTTATAAACGGTATATTGAAGAATTGACGAATATCAACCAAATAGATTTTACGGATGCAATCTTGCAAGCTACCGACATTTGTCGTTCCTCCCATTCTGTGAAGTATGATTATATCATTGTGGACGAGTTTCAAGACATATCCGTTGACCGTTACAACTTCTTAAAAGTATTGCGAGAGGGAAATCCGCCTGCCAAGTTGTATTGTGTGGGCGATGACTGGCAGTCCATCTATCGTTTTTCAGGGAGCGACATGGCACTTTTCAATCAATTTTCATATTATTTCGGTCAGACGGAAATCAATAAGATTGAAACTACATATCGGTTTGGAGAGCCTTTGGTTAGCCTGTCCTCGCAATTCATCCAACGCAACGAAGCCCAAATTAAAAAGAACATTCATCCTTTTAACCCACAAGTTAAAACAGAATTACAATTCTGTGATTATGAAAGGCGTGAATATTGCAATGTCATCGGACAATTAGTTGCGTCAATTCCATTGGACAAATCAGTATTGTTGTTAGGGAGATATTCCTTTGACGATTATTACCTGTCGTTCATGTATAAATCCGTGAAAGAGGGTAATCGTTTTTTCTATATCATCGGAGATAGGAAAATAGAGTTTCTGACCGTTCATAAATCCAAAGGACTTGAAGCAGACTATGTGATAGTTCTTCAATGTAACAAGGACACATACGGGTTTCCCTCACTTGTAAGCGATGACCCTGTGCTTAATTATGTCTTGACAAAAAGCGACCAATATCCATACGGAGAAGAACGCAGGCTGTTTTATGTAGCCATTACCAGAGCTAAAGTAAAGACCTATATACTGTATGACAGACGCTTTCCTTCCGTTTTCGTGGACGAATTCTTGCATCCGGAAAAAGTCACGGAAGAAAGTTATGCCAAGCATCCAAACGCCAACAAAAAGTGGACACGCAGTGCGGATAATTTTCTGCTTACCCTTTATCATGAAGGGAAAAGTATAAAATACATAGCCGAGAAAATGGGCAGAAGTCAAACCTCGATAGTAATGCGATTAGGAAAATTGGAAGGAAAACGGCAATAAAATACAGATTGCATTTCGTTTGTCGAAAATATATGTTACCTTTGCATAAGAGTTGTTTGACAGCAATGTACTACACATCGCAGAATTTATGACCGTTGCCAAGTCATTACCTCACTTGTGGCAGAAAGTGCGCAAGTTGCTTATTTCTAAATTATTCCTGTCTTATAGCTGTATTTTGCAGAAAAATAATTTTTGCAATATGTAAGTTCAATGTTGGGATAGTCTAT
>ENA-UOOA01005137-UOOA01005137.1-human-gut-metagenome-genome-assembly--contig:-P61old-NODE-5137-length-13996-cov-88.399900_pt1 | contig 13996 bp, 10 predicted proteins | sample MGYA00242467_ERZ724014 | MGnify/ENA metagenome assembly ERZ724014
AAATTTTTGCAGAGGTCAGTCGTTTTCAAAATCATATCCATATAATCAAGTCCTTCCTTTGATGTTACGGATAGCATACCGGGCAATTTTGAAGATTTCATAAAGATTCCCGAAAACATAAATACACCCCCTTAACTATAAATTATTATAGCATTGAGGGAGCGTACTTTCCACCATATAAACTTGTCAGACAAGTAATCCTTTTGTTAAGTTCAACTGCATCGGTCGGCAACTTATACTATGCCAAACTATTCTGTATGGAAAGAAAGCAAAATAGCGAAACTTCAATTTTACACTATTTATACCTCTTCTGTTTTTATCACTTTTGCGCTTGCAAGGGAGAGTGCGTTTGAATGAAGCGGAATTTCAATTTCGTTATACACATTTGACACGCCGAATTTTGTCTTTGGCGCTGTGCGGATAATCAGCGTGGAATCCTTTTCGATATATTCTTTGTAATCACGGAGATTCATAATAAATTTTCTGTCTATGTTGAAATAATCGTTGATGATCTGATTGCCGCTGAACACCTGCAAATTCAAGCCGTCAAAATCAAATTCAAGCACAACATCCTTGCGCTCTTTCAATATGTTTTTAGGCAGTTTTAATTCATAATAGCATCGCTTGCCTGTTGAAAGCAGATAGTGATTATACGGCAGTTTTCTTTTGCTTGTTTGGGTCAATGTGATTTCGTTTTTTAAATCAATATCCGACACCTGCTCGCAGAGGATTTTTCCGTTATCGCAATAGACTGTGCCGTCAAGGAAATAAGGCTTTCCGTCAATGAAGTGAAAACGCTTTGCTTCTTCATAGGAGATAACATAAATCATCACATCATCGATTATGTTTGCTTCATCAAGAGCCAAAGCCTGCACCTTGCCGTTGATTGAACATTTTGGTTCAATTCCCTCACACTGAGCAAAATAGCAAACAGTTTTGCCGTCCTTTTGCGTTTTTGCAACAGGCTGAGCAAGAATGTAATCAAACTGCACCGAGCCTAATTGAATATTAAACGGATAAAAGAACATTGCACCTGCTTTTACATCAATGCTCGGCAAGTTTATCGTTTTGCCCTGTATAGAAAATACAACCTGAACATCCTTAAAATCGTTATACTTTAAGCCTTTTTCATACGCACCTGCAAAGAAGTAGCCGCTGCCGTCATTGTCTGCTCTCACGGAACATTTCAAGAACGAAATATCATTTGGGTCTGTGCTATTCCATTTTGGAAAATATGCCTGCTTTGTGGATATTTCTGGGTCAAAATCACTGATGAAAAGGTGCATAAGACGAAGTCTGTCGCCATGCGCACGGCAAGTGCCATATCTGCTGATAGGTGCTTGAAAGTCGTAATCAATAATCGGATAGTCGTTTGGATAGCCTGTCAACTTGCTTTCCTGCAACAGACGGTCATTTGGATTTGCACCGCCACAGAACATATAGTAGCCAATCCAGTTCATACCGCTTGCAAATTTTGCAAAGCCGATACCGTAGCCGTCTTTTTCGCTGATGAAAGGTCTGCGGTGCTGTGTCACTTGATTGCCCGGTCCTGTTTCGCAAGTGCCGTAAGGAATGTAGTCGAACACACCGCTTTCGGCTTTTTGGCTTTTGAATAAATCTCCGCCGATTTCGTCCTCTGTTCTTGCAGGAGTGATGGCGAAACGATTGTTTGGCTTTAATTCTTTTTTACCGCTGTTCCAAGGACCGTCGGGATAACCCCCTGCCAACGGCAAAAGGCGATTGTCCGGCTTGCTTAGCGGCCAAGCTGTCATTGTGAAAAACGGCGCTTTGTATCCGATTTCTTCCGCCAATTTTCTTAAGGTCAAAAGGTGCTGAATCGGTCCTGTATATTCATTTTCAATTTGAATACCGATAACGATATTCCCGTCAAGATACGGTGCAACCTCTTTGTATAATCCTTGCCAGTATTCCTTAACTTCTGCAAGGTATTCGGGTGTGTCCGTTCTTTTCTTTCTCATTTTGTTTATGCGTTTTGGGAAGTCACCGTACACAACCTCGGCGTGACACCAAGGGCCGATACGCAAAATACAAGGCATATCAATTTCTTTGCACAGTTGCAAAAATCCTGCAATGTCCTTGTTCCCACTAAAATCAAACTCTCCCTTGATTTCCTCGTGATAATTCCAAAAAACATAGGTGGATACTGTGTTTACGCCGCATTCACGCATCTTCAAAAGCGTTTCTTTCCAACGCTCTTTTGGCAATCTTGCAAAGTGCAGTTCGCCTGCAATGATTGAATAAGGCTTGCCGTTTTTTGTGAAATACAGCGTGTTGCAACCGTATTCACTTTCCATATTTGAATAGTCAAAGTGTCCGTCCTTAACTTCTTTAGAACTTGCTTTTATCTCGATTTTTATTAAAAAATTTCCCCTTATGGCAATATCGCTTTTGAAAAAACAAAGCCTCATAGGTTTTGTTTTTTGTTCTATTGCGTACGGTTATTATATCATCAAGATGATTTTTTGTAAATCAAATTGTATACTATCGCTTTGCGTTTCGTATGTTGCTGTGCTATAATCAAAATTAAATAACACAAGGAACACCATAACCTAATGAACAATTTGATAGAATTATTTGGAAATCATATATACAAAACTGCACCGACAAATCCTTTGTCAGCAAGAAAAAAGCTGTGCTTTGCATTTAGCACGGCAGGTCTTATGTGCAAATATTTCCCAACAAAAAAGCTTTTGCCGTCACGCCAATTTATGCAGTGGGCGGCTGCCGATTCTGCAATCACACCGCTGAAAACGGGCAAAAATTCTGCAATCGTAAGTCTGTATCTGCCATGCGAAATTTTGCATTCCATGGGCATCAGCACGCTGTTTCCGGAGGCTCTTGCCTGCTATTTGGCTGCGGCAAGGTCGGAGCAGATATTTATCGACACAGCGGAGCAAAATTTTGTTTCGCAAACTATGTGCTCTTATCACAAGGCTTTCATCGGAATGGTGGAAACAGGCGTTTTGCCAAAGCCTGATTTTATCATCAACACAACCCTTGCCTGTGACGCAAATCACTTGTCGTTCAGGCGAGCAGCGGAACACTACAACGTGCCTCAATATATGATTGATGTGCCCTACAATTATTCAAGCGGTGCGGTGGATTATGTTGCAAAGCAAATCAAAGATATGGTGACCTTTATTGAAAAACAGGGATACACCTTTGATGAGGCAAAGCTCATTGAAACGGTTGAAAAATCAAAGCAGACGCTAAAGAATTTTAATGATATATTGACGCTTCGTGCAAATCGTTCGCTGTCGGACGAAATGACTTCTCAAATGCTGTCGGTTTTTGCAACACATGTTATGCTTGGCACGGATAACGCATTGAAATATAGCACCGATTTGAAAACCGAACTTTCTGCCGTTCCCGAGGGCAAAAAGGGCGTTAGGCTTCTTTGGGTGCACACCTTGCCTTATTGGCAGGACGCTTTGCGTAATTTAATTAACTTTACCGACCGTTGCGAGATTGTCGCTTGCGATATGGTTATGGATGCTATGTATTGTGACCTTGAAGAAACCGACCCGTACAGATTTATGGCAGACCGACTTGTCAGAAACACCGTCAACGGAAACGGCACGAACAGAATAAACGCAACGCTTGAACTTGCAAAGAAACTCAATGCTAACGGCATTGTTTGGTACTGCCATTGGGGTTGCAAGCAAACGGCAGGGCTTTCAAATATTGCAAAATCGACCTTTGAGGCAAACGGCTTTCCAACGCTTATTCTTGACGGTGACGGCTGTAATTGGAACAATGTCAACGACGGTCAAACCGTGACGAGGACAGAAGCGTTTTTAGAACTGTTGGAGAATAGAAAATGATTGGATATAACTGCAAATACACACCGGTGGAGATTTTGGCATGCTTTGACGATTATCGTTTAATCAACAACGAAGCGGAGCATTTCGACTATTCTTCCCAGGCTATGCACTCAAATGTTTGCTCACACATCAAGGCGATTTGCGAAGAAATACATCGGGGCGACTATGACAAGCTTGTTTTTATGAACTGCTGTGACAGCACAAGGCGATTGTTTGATGTGGCAGAAAGCAAGATTAAATACAAAACCATTCTTGACCTACCGATTGATAACGGTGCTTGTGCCGTAAAACGATTGAAGAATGATTTGCTTTTTCTTATAAAAGACCTTGAAAGCGTAACGGGCAAGGCGTTTGACACAAAAGAATTTTTGAGTAATTTCAGCGACAAGCCGATTGCGTTTCCGAACAGTAAATTCATTTTAGTGCTTGGTGCAAATGCAAACGGTAGCCTGATGAATGTAATCAGAGAGTCGTTTCAAATTCCTGTAATCAATATGACTTGCTCAAACAATCGCTGTGTTTCAAACGAAAATATGAGCGAAAGCGACAGCCTTGACGAGCTTATGGAAAAATACGCAAGAGCGTTGATGGCGCAAACGCCTTGTATGCGAATGAGCGACACGACATCAAGAAAGCAACTGCTAAACAATGAAAATTTGGCAGGCATTGTATATCACACAATCAAGTTTTGCGATTATTATTGCTTTGAATACACAAAACTTGCAGACAGCAAAACGCCGATTTTGAAAATCGAAACGGACTACACCACACAGCAATTAGGTCAGCTTTCAACAAGGCTGGAGGCCTTTTGCGAAACCTTGAACACGGAGAATAATTCAAAGATAAAAATGAACGAAAACGGAAAATATTACGCAGGAATTGACAGCGGTTCAACCTCAACGGAGCTTGTCATTTTTGACGAAAACAAGAATATTGTCAAGGCTGTTATGGTCAGAACAGGTGCAAATGCTCAGGCAGGGGCGCAAAAGGCACTTGATGAGGCTCAAATCGGTCTTGATGAAATAAAAGCCATAACCGCAACAGGCTATGGCAGAAAAAATATTGATTTTGCAAACGATGATGTAACGGAAATCACCTGCCACGCAAGAGGAGCGAGGTTTTTGTATCCCGAAGCACGATATATTATTGACATCGGCGGACAGGATTCAAAGTTTATCACCCTTGACGAAAACGGAAATGTTGCATCATTTGTTATGAACGACAAATGTGCAGCAGGAACAGGTCGTTTCCTTGAAAATATGGCAAAGGCTCTTGAAATCAGTATGGAGCAAATGGCGAATGACGGTTTAAAATTCGGCGAGGATATTTCAATTTCAAATATGTGCACGGTGTTTGCCGAAAGCGAAGTTATATCGCTGATTTCCGAAAATAAAAAGATAGCCGATATTATTCACGGTTTGAACAAAAGCGTTGCGATAAAGACGAAGGCTCTTGCAAGCAAGGCGGTCGGTGCAGACGGTGTAATGATGACGGGCGGAGTTGCAAACAACAAGGGCGTTGTGACCGAGCTTGAAAAGCAGTTGAACACAAAGATTTTCATATCCGACAAGCCTGAATTTTGCGGTGCAATCGGTGCGGGATTGTTTGCCGTTGACAGCGACAGATAAATCTTATTTTGGAGAAGTAAATGAACAAGAACTTTCAGAAAAAAACGGCTTACGACTATGTACAGCAAACGAAAAAAGAGAATTATCAGTTTCTGAATGTTAAGTACGCCCGGCACGGACAAACGGTGCTGTTCGGCGACTCAATCACGGAAATATTCAACAGCTACGAACTGTTTTATGCCTTTTCGCAAACCACGGGGCAGGCGGTTTACAACCGTGGAATCAGCGGTGACACAAGCGACAGATTGTTGGAAAGGCTCGAATGTAACGCCTTGAACATAAGCCCAAAAAATCTTGTGATTTTAATCGGAACGAATGACATCGGCATAGGACTTCCGCCCGAGTACACCTTGAATAATATAAAAGAAATTTTGCAAAGAACGCAGACACTTTGCCCGAATACAAACATTGTGTTGCAAGCGATTTATCCCGTTAATTCGCATTTGTCAATCAGCGCAAGGCAGATGGTCGGCAAACGCAGTAACAAAAAGATTTTGGCAATCAACGAAGAACTGCATAAAATCGCTCTTGAAAGCAAGGTACAATGGCTTGATCTTACAAAAGTGCTGTCCGATGAAAAGGGCAGGCTTGCAAAAGAATATTGCTATGACGGACTGCACCTGAACGCCCAAGGCTTTGAGATTGTATCCGAAAATATCATTCCACTCTTGAAGTAAATATAATACGAAACAAGGACTTGAAGTTTAAACTTCAAGCTCTTTTTATATTCTATTATTCGTTACCAAACTCGAAAATATGGAATATGTCTGTCTTTCCGATTTTTACTGTTGTTTTTCCGTCTTTTATCTCTGTGTCAAAATGATACGAATCGTCTGAAACAAGGCGAACGGAATAAAATTCTCCCGGTATTGTGAACTCAATGTCGCAAATCGGATATACAGGCGTTACAGTCTGCTGATTTACCAAGCTGACATAAGTTTTGCCGTCTTTTTCCCATTTCAAAAGCTCCACAAAATCAGGTGCGTTTGAAGTAAATTCAGGAGTTTTGTTACCCATCAAATATTTGATTATATCTGCCAAACATTGTCTGCAATCGTGTGCAAGGGTCAGCTCCGGAGTAGAGGCAATCCAAATGATTTTTCCGTTCCCGTATTCCGTTTGCGTTACCGCAGGGAGGGTTGTATGAATTCCCGGCGGATTTGAGTGAATCGCAGAAAAGTCCAGGCTGTTCGGCAATGTGTAAGGATAAGAAAGAGTTGCCAAAGCCTTTGTCTTTGTTTTGTTGATAATCCTTGCTTCAAATGCGCTGTTTTCAATCGGATACGGACTTGATTTGTCGAAATGCTTGAAAAGATGCTTGTATTCTTCTGCAGGGTTTAAGTAGCAATAATTGTATTTGCTTGTGCCTTTAATGTCGACACCGACTAAACTTTCCAGCTTTTTGTTGTTTGCAAGTTTTCCTGTGATGAATATCGAACCGCCGTTTTTAAGATAGCTTCTAAGCTGTTCGATTTCGTAATCGGAGATTTCCTGCACGCTGTTCATAACCAAAACTTTAGCCGTCAAATCCTTTAGATTTTTACTGCCAACAACATCAAACGCAATGTTCTTTTCTCGCAGAATTTTTGCAATGTTCAAAGGAGATTGAATATAGTTTTTGTTCGTTTTCAAAGCGGTGTTGTACCAAATCGCAACATCGCTTTTTATGTTTCCCGAAACATATTTTTCAACGCTCTTTGTAGTTTCAAAAACTTTTTTGATATTGTTTTGATACACCGAATTTGTGATTGTTCCGTCAGGATTTATCGCATCGCATATAGCAAACGCACCGCCATGTACCAAGGCGTTGAGATTGTGAATGAGCAAATCCTCACAGCTTCTTGAAACCGTGTGATAAAACAGGATGTTGTCGCATTTTGAAGTGATGTAGCAAAACGGTTTGTTGAGCGTCATATTGTTATAATATTTGCACATAAATGTTTGCTCAAGATAACCGCCGTAGTAGTCACCGCTTGCATAATCGGAGGCACTGAAGTTTGCTTCCGTATTGCCCTGCATCCAGTCAAGTCCGATTGCCGCCATATTGTGCTCAATGGTGATGTTCGGATTAACATCCTTGATGGCTTTTGTGTTTGAGCGCATAAATTCGTCTATCCAAGCCTGTCTTCTGTGAAGATATTCAATCCATATTTTGCTGTTCGGGTTATGTACTGCAGGAAGAACTTTTCCCGTTTCTTTTAAAAATCTTTCTTGGCAATGCTTGCAAAAACACTCTCTCGGCCAAAACGGCATATCGAGAAAAATGCTCTCAAAATCATAAGTCTGTGCAAGTTCGCTCAAAATATTGTGGCAGTATTCTCTGTACTCCGGATTGTTCGGACAAACCAATCCGTATCTTGTGTTTGCGCCCGGCAATTTTGTGCGAGATGCCACACCCGTAAAATGTCTGATTCTCCAATTTTTGTGATTTGCATATGCGTAGTTATCGTAAATCTGCGAAAAATACAAGATGACATTCATATCATTTTTGTGGCACTCTTCAATCATTTCTCCCACATAGTCGAGATTTCTGTTTTTGAGCGTTTCGTGCATTTTGCCGTATTTGCTCGGCCAATAGTGTAATCCCACATGAGATTTCGCCTTAACCACAACGCTTGTTACCTCGGCTTCTTTCATTGTTTTCACAAAATCTTTTACATCAAGATTAGACAAATATTCAGGATTTGTGTCGTTGATATGCATATCCATAAATACTCGTCTATAATCATTATCGTACCACATTTTTATTACCCCTTTACTTATAAATGATACTTAATATGAAAAAACGAACGATATTTTTTGCATAATGTCTCAAAAATAATTATATCTTAGAACTTACACAATAGCAACAACAAAAATCAATCACCCTCAAAGGCAAATGTCTCTCAATTTTTTTGCTCATTTCAATTTGTGTTACGATTTGGATTTGAGCGACGTCTCTCAAAAGTCTCAGTCATAAATGCCCTAAATCGCACTAAAATGACTTTGGAATTTTGAAATTTGCTGTCTCTTAGAATCTCTCAAAAACTCTCACAAGATTTTGAGGCAAAGAAAAAGTGCCCGAATACCACCGTAAAAAGCAGTATTCGGGCATAAAAAAGCCTCGGAACACGAATGTTCCGAGGTAATGGCAGATTATATCAACCTGTCAAGTCACGGTAGTATTTGCTTTGCAAATCTCCACCTTAAAGACTTGACAGAACGATGTTACTCGCTTTGCTCGTAATAACGATTCTTCGAATCCTTAATTTCTTTTTACAAAAGAAAAACGAGATACTCGCTTGAGTATCTCGTTCCTCTTTGGCAGAGGTATAAGGATTCGAACCTTAAATGACGGAGTCAGAGGCTCGCAATCTTTTTTCAAAACCGCCTATTTAAGCCATTTTTCAGACTTTGCGCCTCTCAAAAATCTCTCAGAATTTTATTTTTGCTTATAACTGCAAATTCGTATGAGGAATTACGAACCTTACATCGAGGTGTCGAAAGAAACTCTAAATCCGCATCATCTCTTACAGCAGGGTACTGTGCAATTTAATGACGAAGAATAGAAGAATATAAAAACTAATTATTCAATCAGATTTAATCCAAACTCAAGTCTCGTATATTCTATTCAATAATTAGGTAACAAAAAAGCGCCGTATTTCTACGACGCTTTTGTCTTGCTCAGAAGATGGAGCAAGGGAATGTTATTCAATTATCTGTTGTACTTTTTCTTTCTGCTGGCAACCGTTGTAGCAAGGGTTGCGCCGCCGCTGGCTAACAGTAGGGAAATCCACAGTGCAAGGTTGCTTGTATCGCCGGTCTGCGGACTCTTATCGGATGTTCCCGGTTTGGTACTGGCAGGCTTTTTCTCAAGAGCAGCAATCGCATCTTCGATAGCCTTTGCCATCTTGTCTACTTCAGATTGCTCCGTAATATTTTTACCACGGACAACAGCTTTGACAGCGGTTTCCACACCGGAGAAATCCTTGTAGTCATCCTTCTTCAAAGCGTTTGCTTTGGCAATGGCTGCATCTACCTTTGTGTAATCTGCATCCTTGTATTGCAGGGCAGCAATGGCATCTTCAATAGCCTTCGCCATTGCATCCACTTCGCTCTGTTCAGTGATGTTCTTGTCACGGACAACAGCATTCACAGCGGCTTCCACGGCGGTGAAGTCCTTGTAGTCATTCTTGTTTAGCGCATTTGCTTTGGCAATGGCTGCATCAACCTTTGTGTAATCAGCATCCTTGTATTGCAGGGCAGCAATCGCATCTTCAATAGCCTTTTCCATTGCGTCAACTTCGCTCTGCTCAGTGATATTCTTGTCACGGACAACAGCATTGACGGCAGCTTCCACGGCAGTGAAGTCCTTGTACTCGTCCTTGTTCAGGGCATTTGCCTTGTCAATGGCTGCGTCGACCTTAGTGTAGTCGGCAGGTAGATAAGTCATTGCAATGGTCTGCGTATGCGTTGCCGCATCGGCGGTGATCGTTATATTGTCGGTGTATGCTTTGCAGTTATCGGCTGTTACCTCAACAGGGTAAGTTCCTGCTTCCAAACTGACAGAGCCGGTAACCTCCTGACCATTCACTTTAACAACAACATTGGTCAGACCGTCCGGCGTTACAACGAAAGAAACCGGATGGACAGCCTTTGTGATAAAATGGACATTCTTATAAAGTGCAAAATATTGGGTTCCGCTGGAAAGCAGGTCAATTTCTGTTCCTTCCGAGTCTACGGCTTTTGCATAGTTCAGGTGATAGCCATCGGCAATCACAGGCACACTTTCATCGAAAATTGCAGGGATATTATTCTCATTCGTATTCTTTGCATCAATTTCTGCTTCTTCTACAGTGAGGGTACCGTTACAGCCCATGGGGTATTTACCGTCAGTGGTTACTTTGGCACCACCCTTGATCAAAATATTGCCTCTTGCCCATAGCGCGCCGTCCGCAGTAGAGGTACAGCTTACCTGGCCGCCATCAACCGTCAAATTACCTGCGGCAAACAGACTGGGATAATAGCTTGTTGCTTTAACTTTAGATGCAGCAAGCTCAATATCGCCGCCGTTCCCTTCTTGATCTTTCCAGATATATGCTCCGTTACGTCCGTCCTGAGTCGCCTTAAGCGTAACATCGGCGCCGTTTATAATCTTCAGCCAATGGGCATCGATTCCGGCATACAAGCCGGTGGAATCCACTGTTGCCCCGTCAATTTTGACCATTCTTCCGGTTATGCCCAATCCGCCTTCAGAGTTTATTATGACCCTTGCTTTATCGGAAATCTTGACGTCAGCCCCTGTGCTAATTCCATCGTAGTTTTCCCCGATAACGTTGATCACCAGTGTTCCATCGCCGGTAATCTCGACAGAATTGCTGTAATTGAGGTATATTCCCACTCCTCCGCCGGGATCGGTTCGGGTAATACTATTTGTCCCGGTCAACCGTATCTTCAACGTACTGGGGATAGTCGTTTTAATACCGTAGTCTGACATGGTGTCGTTGTCAAGGGTAGCATTGTTCAAAAACAAGGTGTGAGTGGTCGGGTCATAACTTACTGTTCCACTGAAAAGATTATCCTTATTCTCAGATGTGACCTGTACGCCGTCTACCCAGATGTCGTAGACTGTGGGTTCCGCTGCCAGTGCTGTGGCAGGCAGGAGTCCAGCTACCATTACAATGCTGAGTAGGATTGCAAATAGTTTTTTCTTCATAACAGTTCCTCCATTTTTTAATTGTCCGCTATTTACTTTCTCCGACAGCGGACACGCCGGAGAAGACAGAAGGTTTAACCGGAAAAGATCGATTTGCCGGTCGTGGTTAGGACTTCAATATCAAACCACCATCCTTCCGGCAAACGCAAAAAGCCGAAGCCAAGGCATAATGCGCCCTGTCTCCGGCAATTGGTTCGTTATAAATTGTATGAAATAAGACTTGGCACGCTGAAAAAACGGCGCTATGCTCCTGCCCAGCCGAGCCGAGCCGACAATGATTGTCGCATTTCCGTTTGTCATAGACAAGTCCGCCTTCCATAATTCCTAAGGCAAAAAGGATATAAATTCCCCACTATATAATTATACAAAAGTATTGTAGCATATTTTTCCAGATATTTCAAGAAATTTTCAGAATATTACACTTCTCTTTTTCTCAAATCATTGCCTTCTTCCATTACTCATGGAACTGTATGACTTCTTGAATACTTCCCGAAAAGGAAAAGCCGCCGTCTGTGACAGCGACTTTTCTATTTAGCGGGTAAACCGTCCGAGAAAACATTGTTTCTGCCTGCTTGTTAAGGTCTGTATGGTAATCGCTCAGCTTGCTGGTAGTCAGCAGTTCAACATACAAGCGGACCTTACACTGAGGTGTCGAAAGAAACTCTAAATCTGCATTATTATTTACAGTAAATAACTGCTTCCGTCATCTGCACTTGCTCCGTCTGTTTTGCCCTTTGGCAAAAAGACATGGGGTCTAATGCTTTTAAAAAGAAGGAAAAAACGGAATTTGCCTCTATTCAGGCATACAAACTGTTGACAATAAAGCTCCTATATAGTATAATTCAACAAACTACTATATAGGAGCATTTGCATGAAAACAAATGGCGGATTTCTTGTCACCAAAATAAAACAACTTGGAGACCGGATTTTTGAGAAGATTCTCAGCGAAAAGAATATTGATGCGTTCAATGGAGCCCAGGGGCGCATTCTTTATGTGCTGTGGCAGGAGGATGGTATCTCAATCAGATCACTCTCGACTAAATGCGGATTAGCGATAACATCTCTTACGACGATGCTGGAAAGAATGGAAAATCAAGGGCTGATAAGCCGTGTTCAGTCTGAAACGGACAAAAGGAAAACACTCCTGTTTCTGACTGAGAAAGCACATGCCTTAAAGGGCGAGTACGATTCTGTATCTGATGAGATGGGCAGTATTTACTACAAAGGTTTTTCAGAGGAAGAAATTACCCGGTTTGAGGAATGTCTCGACCGCATCAGAAAGAATCTTGAGGAGTGGCAGAAGTCATGAGTATTTGTATCAAAGATCAGATTCAGAACATGAATATCGTCATTGGCTGCACAGTGGGGTGTACATATTGCTATGCCCGCAACAACGTGAAACGCTGGCATATGATTGATGACTTCGCTGACCCTGAATTCTTTCCGGGTAAGCTCAAGATGATGGAAAAGAAACGTCCGCAGAACTTTCTTCTTACCGGCATGAGCGATCTCTCCGGATGGAAGCCGGAATGGAGAGACGAGGTATTTGCAAAGATCCGTGAAAATCCACAGCATCAGTTCCTGTTCCTTACCAAGCGACCTGATTTGCTGGATTTTGATACCGATCTGGAAAACGCATGGTTTGGCGTTACGGTGACGAGGAAAGCAGAACTGTGGCGTATCGACGCCCTTCGGAAAAACGTCAGAGCAAAACATTACCATGTTACCTTTGAGCCGTTATTCGACGATCCCGGCACAGTTGACCTTTCCGGAATCAATTGGATCGTTGTCGGCACCATGACCGGAGCTCAGAGCAGGAAGATTCATACGGAGCCGGAATGGGCATGGTCTCTGACGGACCAGGCACATAAGCTCGGCATTCCGGTGTTTATGAAGGAAGACCTTGTCCCTATCATAGGGGATGAAAATATGATTCAGGAAATGCCGGAAGAATTTAATAAAGTGTTAGAGGTACAGAAATCATGGAAGAAGTAATAAATGGAATCCTCATTCGTGAGGTGGAAACAAAGAACATCATGACTAAGTCCAGTCTGCCGGTAGGCGGTTACTCGGTCAATCCCTATGTGGGCTGTACACATGCCTGCAAGTATTGCTATGCTTCTTTTATGAAGCGCTTTACCGGACACACGGAGGAATGGGGCACTTTCCTTGATGTGAAGCATTGGCCGGAAATTAAAAATCCGAAGAAATATGCCGGACAGCGTGTGGTCATCGGTTCTGTGACGGATGGCTACAATCCACAGGAGGAGCAATTCGGGAATACCAGAAAACTTCTGGAGCAGCTGATCGGCAGTGACGCAGATATTCTGATCTGCACAAAGTCGGATATTCAGTTGCAGAACTTACCGATATCCAAAATGAATTGCGCTGATTCCACGGAGAGGCCGTTGAAACTGCCGGAACCTGTCTTTCACTGCGTGGACATATTTCATCATCAGCCGGATAATATCGATGTGCCTTCCAGAATCCCTGCGCATGAAGAACTTTCTGGCTGTTTTTAATGCTGAAGAAAAGTCAAGTTCATAGAGATACTTGTTGCTGCCATCCCGTTTCTTTTTCAGGTTTTCTTCTGCCGCTTCGTTTGCGATAAAAATGCCGAAATTGCATTGGAACAATTGGTGCCTGACACAATAAACTTGCAATAGGCTGCTTTTTTCTGTTGAGCAAGAAGTATCTTTTAATTCATATTTAGGTGGTTTGTCAATAGCAATAATATTTAATGCATAATCTGATTTAAGAGTGAATTTCAAATTTTAGATTTTCAATAATCATGGGATAAAAATAACAGGGAGGATTATAGTTTTCGG
>ENA-UOOA01005139-UOOA01005139.1-human-gut-metagenome-genome-assembly--contig:-P61old-NODE-5139-length-13985-cov-5.788658_pt1 | contig 13985 bp, 15 predicted proteins | sample MGYA00242467_ERZ724014 | MGnify/ENA metagenome assembly ERZ724014
ATCATTAAAAACTTATAAATAAATCACCCGATCGCCTTTCGCTCGCAGAAACTTTTTCACGGTGTACGCCGTGCCTCCCTTTTCTTTTCGCAAAAAAGCAATCAAGGTATCCGCCGCTTCCGCAAGACGATCGTTGCGATAGCTCATACACCACCTTGTATACTCTTCGAAAAACGTTTTCGAAAGCGCGGAGTCGGCGTTGTCTTTCAGATGCATATACCGAGCGATTTCTTCGTCGTTCATTTTTTCGTACTGTTTTTCGTAGGGAACGTACGCGATCAGCCGTATTTGCGGATACAATTTTTTCAAAGAAAGCACACATTCGCCCGCGAGCATGTCAAAACCGCGCGCCATACCGCAATAAAAATCCGTCGCGCCGTGTTTTATGCAATTTTCCACCGCTTCGTACAATTTTCGCGCCGAAAAATCGGGGTATTTCTCTATTTCCCGATGCCCTGTAAACGCTACGCTTTTTATCGGCTTTTCCAACTGTAAAAGCTCGATTTTCAGTTGTTTTTCCTGTTTTTCCATCGTTTTTTCGCCTTTACAGAGGTTGTTTTCTCTCTTTTCCGTTCCCGCGCGGGTATTTCGCCGGCGTCTGATTTACTTTTTTCACCACGGCAAGATTTCTCTCGCCGTATCCTTCGGGCAGCTCATAGGGGAAAATTTCCGTTTTCTCTCCTCCAAGCTCTTTCACGGCGCGTTTCGCTTCATCTATTTCCGCCGTATCCGCGCTTTTGTAGGCGATAAACATTCCGCCTTTTTTCACGAGCGCCATCGAATATTCGCACAAAACGTTCATCCGCGCCACCGCCCGCGCCACCGCAAAATCAAAGCTTTCGCGGTACTTTTTCTCCCGCGCGGCGTCCTCGGAACGCATATTACAAATATTCATTCCAAAAAACCCGAGTTTATCCACAATAAACCTTAAAAAATCGCACTTTTTTCCAACGCTTTCAAACAGGGTAAACCGCAGATCTTCCCGCAAAATTTTGAGCGGCACCGAAGGAAACCCCGCGCCCGATCCGATTTCGGCAACGCTCGCGCCCTGAAAAAACAACTCGCGCGCCGCCGCCGAATCGAGAAAATGCTTATACGTCACGTCCTTTTCTCCGGTGATCGCGGTGAGATTATATTTTTCGTTGAATTCAAGCAAATAAGCGCGGAAAGCTTCGAATTTTTCGCGATATTCCCCGCAGATCAGCCTTAAATTTTCTTCTGTATTCACGACGAATTTTTCCATACGTTCATTATATCACAAGCCTGAAAAAAACACAAGTTTTTTTAATACCGCTCTTTATTTTCCTTTTTCCACAGATTCCACATTTTATTGTTTCTTCTTTTTCCACTTATCCACATTTTCTGTGGATAACTTTTATTTTTTCATAATTATTCATTTTTTTCTTATAATTCCCCATTCGTTTTTCCGACGATTTTGTTTTTCTTCCACTTATCCACATTTTTCTTCCACCTTTCTTCCACAAATTTTATTCTCTTTTCCACATTCGAAAAAAGCTTGAAAATAAAGGGATTTTTCGCGTTTTTTTTCTCTTATCCACAATTCCACTCCGCCTAATATTATTACTAATATTCGATATATAATAACAATCAACTGCACGGAAAGAGCCGCAAATTTTTTGGGGATCAAAGAAAAATTTTTTCGTCCGAGCAGATCCTATCGGAAAGGGAAAAACGAAAATCAAAAGAAATTTTTTTATATAAAAGATTTTTGCTTGCAAAAATACACGGAATATGCTACAATGTACGGGTGAGAATAAGGCTTTTTCTCTGTTTTGTTATCATTTTCTTCTTGCCGCGGCAAAGCGGAAAGAAACCAGGTATACACAGAAAAAAGAAAAGCCGTTTCAAGGGAGGTTTAGCAAGCTATGAAATTCGTATGCGATTCCATCGATTTATCTTACGCGGCAGGCACCGTGGTGAAAGCCTGCGCCGTGAGAACTCTCACGCCCGTGCTTGAATGTATCAGAATGCAGGTGAAAAACGACGGCGTTACGCTTTCCGCTTACGACGGCGAACTTTCAATCGAAAAAAGCTTTAAAGCAGACGTTCTGGAAGAAGGCGAAGCATGCGTGAACGGCAGACTTTTCACCGATTTTATCGGCAAAATCGGCAATACGCAGATCACCGTAGGCACGGAAGAGCAAGGTCTTGAAATTCGCTACGACGATTCGCGTTCGTTTATGCAGGTGCTTCCCGCCGACGAATTTCCTCGCCTCGACTGCGGCGAAAGTATCGGCTCGTTCGAAGTGGAAGAAGGCAAATTCAAAAATCTCGTGGCGCGCAGTATTTTTTGTTGCGCGTCCGATGATTCCCGCCCCATTTTAAAGGGCTGTCTTTTAGAAACGGAAGGCGGCATGCTCCGCGCTTCCGCGCTCGACGGCTACCGTATGGCCACCACCGAATGTGAAATCGCCGGCGGCGACGACGGCAAAAAAATCGTATGCCCGGCGCGTACTCTCGGCGAAATTTCAAGAATGCTCGCGGGGGCGGATAAGCTTTTAAAAGTAGAATTTTCGGCGAACCATCTGCGCGTTGTAGTAGACGAAACCACGCTGATTTCTCGCCTGTATACGGGCGAATTCGTAAAGCGCGAGAATATTTTCCCGCCTTCATTCACCACGGAAGTCACTTTGAAGCGCACGGAACTTATCGAGAGCGTAGAGCGCGCGAGCGTTCTTATCCGCGGCGAGAAAAACAACCTGATCATTATGGAAGTGAAAGGCGGCGCGGTGTACGTAACGGCAAATTCCGAAATCGGCAACGTGGCGGAAAAGGTGAACGCCGTGCTTGAAGGCAAAGAAATCCGCATCGCCATGAACGGAAAATACGTGCTTGACGCTTTAAAAGCGCTCGACGAAGAAGAGATCGTGATGTATATGAATACGCCGATCGCGCCGTTCGTTCTGAAAAATAAAGAAAATAAATACGGGGCATATCTCATTTTACCTGTGAGAACAACCGCATAAACGCTTGACGAGGCGAGCCGTTTTGTGTATAATAAACGGGATAGTCGCTTTCGGGCGCAAAAAAACGATAAAAATTCGATAAGAGATCTTAAAGATCGTAAGGAGAAACAATCATGAAAAGAACGTACCAACCCAAGAAAAGACAGAGAAGCAAAGTACACGGATTCAGAGAAAGAATGTCTACGAAAGGAGGAAGAAATGTTTTGAAGAGAAGAAGAAACAAGGGAAGAAAGCAGCTTTCCAAGTAATCTTTGCGTGAAAAAAAGCGGCGTGCCGCGATAAAAAACGCGTTTCAAAAAGCATTTCCGCGCTGAAAAAAGCGGAAAAAAAGCCGCATTTTTGCCGTTTTTCGGCGTATGCGGCTGTTCGTTTTATTGATAAACGGCGGAATCCGGCGAAAAATCGCGGCGGAACGCACAAAAAGCGGGTAGAAAGGTGGAGTATAAAAGGCTGAAAAAACAAACGGAAATACAGCAGCTTTTCAGAAACGGAAAGCGCGCGTTTTCGGGCAGTCTTACGCTTTTGTATCTCCCGGCGGAAGAACATTTTTTCGCGGTATCCGTGGGAAAGAAGCACGGAAAAAGCGTACAGAGAAACAGGATCAAGCGGCTTTTGCGCGAAGCGTACCGGCTGAATATCAAAAATCTGCGCGGCACGTATAAAATCGTGGCTTTGCCGAAGGTAAAAGACGAGTATTCTTTTTTCTCATTCGATAAAGACGTGAAAGAAATCATACGGAGAAAAAAGCTGTGAAGCGCGCCCCGGGCGAAGAAAGAATAATCGCGCCCGATTATTATGCGGATTTTGTGCCGCAACCGTCTTTGAGCGATCTTCTCTACGTCAACGGGCGCGTGCTTTCGAAAATTTTCAAGCCCTATCTCAAAATGCTTTGCATGCGGCTGATTATTTTCTATCAGAAGCGCATTTCGCGCCACACGTGCCTTTATCGCCCCACCTGTTCGCAATATACGCTCGAAAGCATCAATAATCGCGGCGTGATCTCAGGAATTCTTCTCGGCGCGTGGCGGATTCTACGGTGCAATCCGTTTTCGAAAGGCGGCTACGATCCTCCCAAAGAAAACCGGTATCAAAAATGGGTACTTTGAAAGAAAGAACGAAAAAAACGCATGCAAAAGTAAAAAAATAAACGACGGAAATTATGTAAAATGCAGATACTTCAAATTTTAGCGGCCAACGCAGCGAAAATCGTCGTGCCGGGTACTCCCGCCGACGTGGTCAAGCTGGACTGGATCGCCCGCATCATCAGAGCCATTATCGAAGGCGTAGGCAGCGTAGGCGTGGGAATCATTTTATTCTCGCTTGCTTTGAAAGCGATCGTTTTGCCTTTTGATATTTATCAGCGCGTTTCGATGACGAAGCAAAACGCCAAAATGAAAGAAAATCAGGCGAAAATGGAAAAGCTTCAGAAACAGTATGCCAACGATAAGGCGGCGTACAATCAGAAGCTGATGGAAATGTATAAAGAAAACGGCATTTCGATGTTTTCTTCTTGCCTGCCCGCCATTTTATCCATCGTGATTTTCATCGTGGCGATCAATTCGTTCAACGCCTATTCGAGATACGCGATGGTGAATAACTATAACGATCTCGTGGAAGCATACCGCGGCGAAATTTTCACACACACCGCGGAAATCAAAGAAGAAAATATCGTTACGGGCAATTATAAAGACGGCAGTTACGAAATCGCGACGGGCGAAACAGGCGAATATTATCTCGTGATCGATAGCGATAATCATCATTTCGTCACCATGGCGGCGGCGCGCGAAAAAGAAAACGGCGCGTTCAGAGAATACGCCTCTTCGGAAGAAAAAATCTCGTATATCAAAAACAAAGAAAAAGAATTTTTCGTAGACGCGGACAAGTATAACGCAAGCAACTCCGCGACGTTTTCGGCGGACGAATGTGCAAACGCCATTAAAAAAAGCGCGCAGGATCGCGTGAAAAAAGAGTATGAAAAAAACGTATCGGGCGGCATGAAATTCCTTTGGATCAAGAATATCTGGGAAACGGACGCCACGTTCAAGCATCCGATGCAATCGTACGGCGATTTCAAAAGCTCGGCGTTCACTTCTTCGGGGTGCGGCAAGGCGGACGATTCTACGATCTTCACGCCGTACACCGAAACGGACTACGAAACCGTAACGCTCGAATTAAAGGATTATAAGAGCAAAGCAAACGGCTATTATATTTTAATCGCGCTTTCGATCGGCACGATTTTATTGCAGCAATTCGTCACGATGCGTTCGCAGAAAGAGCAGCAGAAATTCTCTTCGGCAGACGGCACGGGCGCGGCAAATCAGAAAATGATGATGGTGGTAATGACGGTGATGTTCGCCATCTTCTCGTTCATGTATTCTTCCGCGTTCTCGATCTACATGATCACGAGCAATATCGTATCGTTGATCATGACGCTTGTGATCAATAAAGTCGTAGCCGTGGTGATGACGAAGCAGGAAGAGAAAAAAATGCAGGAAAAATACAACAATCGTTTTCCGGGCAGATCGTACAAAAACGAAAAAAATCAGAAGAAAAAGTAAATTCTTAAAAAACAAGGAGTTTTCAGAATAAAAATGCAGAAATTTAAAGAATACACCGCGAAAACCTCGGAAGAGGCGATCGAAATCGGTTTGAAAGATTTGGGGTTGACAAAAGAAAACGCCGAAATCCGCGTGATCGAAGAAGGAAAGAAAAAATTATTCGGCTCGGTGAAAGCGCGCGTGGAAATCGCGCCGCTCGGCGATGATGAAACGGCAGAAAGCGCGGCAGAAACCGAGGCAGAAAGCACGGAAAAAACGGGTGCGGAAGAAACGCAGGCGGAAGAAAAAGCGGACGCGGCAAACGAAAAGAAAAAGCGTCTTGCGAAAATTCAGAAGAACGCGGAAGGCAAAACCGACGGCGAGAGAGCCGTAGAATTTTTAGACGGCTTGTTTACGATTATGCATATCGCGGCGGCAACCGAGCTTGTGGCGGAAAACGAAGAAATTCACATCAACGTAACGGCGGCGAACAATAACGCGCTGATCGGCAGAAAAGGCATGGTGCTCGACGCGGCGCAAACGCTTGCGGGCGCGGTGGCGAATATCGGCAGAGAAGATTATAAGCGCGTGGTGGTAGACTGCGAAAACTATCGCGAAAATCGCGAAGAAACGCTGGAACGTCTTGCGCATAATCTTGCGGCGAAAGCGGTGCGTCTCGGCAGAAAAGTGCGGCTCGAACCGATGAACCCGTACGAGCGGCGCATCATTCACGCCGCGCTTTCTCAAAGCAGCGACGTCACCACCGAAAGCGAGGGCAAAGAACCGGCGCGCTATATCGTGATCATTCCCGCGGGCGCAGAAGACGATCTTCCTCCCCTGTATGCCGGCAACGATAAGAGAGAAGCGGAAAGATTCAACCGCAGCGAAAAAGGCGGCTTTAATAAAGGCTATCGCGACGGCGGCAAAGGCGGCAGAGAAAATCGCGGCGGACGCGGCGGCTACGGAAACAGAAATAATCGCGGCGGTAAAGGCGGCTTTAATCGTGGCGGCAGACCTTCCGGAGATCGTTCTTCCATCTATAAAAAACCGGCGGGCGATTTTTTCGGAACGTTTCTCGGTAACAGCGGCAACAACGAAAACAACGATAATAAAGAAGATTAAAATTTCAAAAGAAAACAAAAAGCGGGGGCGGAGTTTCAAAAACTTCGCCCCTGTTTTATGCCGATTTTTCAAGTTACCGCGCGGCGTTACCGCTCGTTTTTTACCGCACGGCGTCAGCGCACGCTGATTTTAATATCCCCCGTGCTTGTTTTAATTTCGCATTTTCCGCCCGAAGAAGCCGGCACATTCACTTCGCCCGTGGAAGTATCCGTCACGAACGATTTTCCGCTTAAAAGACTTCCCGTCACGTCGCCGGTGCTTGTTTTCACGTAAATTTCGGCGGCGTCGCAGCCGATAAACGTCACGTTGCCCGTGCTTCGTTCCACGGAAATTTTATTTTTCGATACAACGTTTTTAAGCGCAAGATCGCCCGTGCTGCCGTCCGAAATCAGATTTTCGCACGTCACGTTCGTTAAATGCGCGTTGCCCGTAGAAACGTTCACCGCAAAATCGCCGCCGCACGTCGCGCCCGAAACGATTAAATTTCCGGTTGTCGAGGAAAGATCCGCCGCGCCGCAGAAAACGCCGTCAACGCCGATATTTCCCGTTGTCGTTTTGATTTTCAACGCCCCGGAAATCGCCGCGCCGAAATGCACGTCGCCCGTCGTCAAAGAAATCTCCGCGCGCTCGAAAGCGTAGTCTTTTGAAATCTCAACGCTGCCCGTGCTGCTTTCGATACGGAGCGCGGAAAATTGCGTTTTGGGCAGGTATACCGTGATTTTCGGCTCTTCGAAGTCGAAACCGATATAATAATGCCACGCTTTCCGCTCGCCGATTTTCACGGTGAGAGCTCCGTTTTCCACGGCAACCGCGTGCGTTTCTTTTTTGTCTTCGTAGCACTCAACGCGGCACTCGCCGTCTTCTGAAGCGGCAAAAGCGATATTTGCCGTCCGCGTGGAAATCGAAATCTCGTTGAAGTCTTCGCTTATTTTCGTGACGTGCGTTTCGTAGTCCGCTGCGGAAAGATTTTTAAATTTCCAATTTGCCGCCGCCAGAGCGCAGAAAAAAACAATCGCGCCGAGTAAAATCAAAGATCCCGCAATCATAAAAGCCTTTTTCATTGTATTTCTTCCTTTTTAATAAAACATTTTTTCGCGGAAAGCGCAAATTTTTTCGTAAGAACGAAAATATTCGCCGTTGCCGCCTTGCACCCGTACCCCGTAAAAATGCACAGTCCCGCTAAAATCAGTCCGCCCGAAAGCACCGCCAAACCCGAAGCCGCGTTGCCGTGCGCAAACGTCACGATACTCGCCGGCACGGCGGCAATTGCCCCGGCAATCAGCGAAACGAATACCGACCACAGCGCAACGATCAGCGAGCAAAGCACGATATACATCGAGAAAAACACGGCTGCGGCGGCAATCGCCAGCGAAAGCCAGATCGGCGATCCGAGAACGATCAGCACGATTTCCCACGTTTTCAGCCGCCGTTTCGGCTTGATTCTCTCTTTCACCAGCCGCGTCAGGGGAATATCCGCGATAATCTGCGCCGCAATCTCGTCCGCGCCGCCTATCTCGGCAACGGCTTCTTCTTCCGTCCGCCCGTCTTCCGTCCTGTCGTCGATCATTTCGCCGTAAAAAGCGAGCCATTCTTCGATTTCGTCTTTCGGCAACCCCGAAAGCCGCTTTTTCAACGCGCCTAAAAATTCCTGTTTGTTCATTGCCGTTCGTCCTCCTTGATAACAAATTGATAAATCGACGTCACTTCGCGCCACTCGCTTTTAAAATCTTCGATCCGACCGAGACCCGCCCGCGTGATATGATAGTATTTCCGCAGCCTGCCGTCGTGTTCCGAAGTGCGCACCGTCAAAAGCCCCGCGGCTTCAAGCCGTTTGAGTATCGTGTACAGCGTCGATTCAGACATTTCCAGATACGGCTTCATGTCTTTGATGATTTTATAGCCGTAAGAATCTTCGTTTTTAATCGCCGCAAGCACGCACACGTCAAGCAGACCTCGCTTTAATTGAGCGTCCATCGCATACCTCCTTTTACGCTATACATCATATCACGAAGTATTCGCCGTGTCAAGCGTTTTTTCGGATATTTTTAAAAATCAAAATAATTCAAAAAAAATCGGCAGAGAAAAAATGTTCTCTGCCTTTAAAATATAGAAAAAAACAAATCAAACGCCGATAATTTTTCCGTCCGTCGAGATGGTAATCACCTGCCGGGGTACGAATTTTCCGCTGTTTTTCAGCGCGTTTTCGGCGGCGCGTTGCAGTCCGCCGCAGCACGGCACTTCCATGCGCACGATCGTCACTTCTTTTATATCGTTGCGCGAAAAAATTTCTGTCAGCCGCGCTTCGTAATCGAAATCGTCGAGTTTTGGGCAGCCGATCAGCGTGATTCTGCCTTTCATAAAGCTTTCGTGCATGCCCGCATACGCGTAAGCCGTGCAGTCCGCCGCAATCAGAATTTTCGCGTTTTCAAAGCACGGCGCGGTAGGGGGCAGCAAGCGGATCTGGCAGGGAAATTGCATCAGCCGCGAAGGCATGTTCTGATAAAATTCCCCCACCATAGGCGGAACGAACGCGTTTTTGTCGCTTTCTTCCGCGCTTTCTTCTCGGCGCGGATAGATCAGGCGATGCCCCGGGCAACCGCCGCGCGCGGGCATGTTTCCGCTTTGTTTCTTTTCGGCGGCAAGCCGTTTTTTATTCTCTTCCACCGCTCTTTCGTCGTAAGCGGCAGCTTCGCGCTCGGTGAAAGTAATCGCGCCCGCGGGGCAGGCGGGCAGGCAATCGCCGAACCCGTCGCAGTAATCGTCGCGCAGCAGTTTCGCCTTAGCCGAATGGAAACAAGCTTGAACGTGCCTGAAAGGGCGGCGTTTTTGCCCTTTTTTCCGCGTTCGCCCTTGATGTATCCCGATACACCTGCGGGCGATTGCAAAAAAAATCATCAAAAATGCCGCCTTTTCAGGTCGTTTCGCGAATTTAGCGGCGCAAATCGCGGCTCAGACAAGGCGTTTGCGCGCAGTCGTGCAAGCGCACTACAAACGCAAACAACGCAGTATCAGGCGCGATTTGCCCGCTAAATCAGTTCAAGCTTGTTTTCATTCGGCTACCTTACCATGCCGATCGCGCCTTCGTGACAAGCCGCCGCGCACGCGCCGCAGCCGTTGCATTTTTCTTCGTTGATGTGAATGATTTTTCTCTTCATTCGTAATTTCTCCTTTGCGTTTCAATTATACCACAGAAAAGCGCGTTTGCAAAGCAAATAAAGCTGAAAACCATGGGAAACGGCGGAAAAAATTTCCAAGAAAAACCCCGCCCGAAGGCGGGATAAAAAGTCTGAATGAATAAACCGTTGCGGTTTAATTAAAAATCGAAGAGCTGTCGAAAACTTCGGCTTTCCGATCGGAACGCGGCTTTTCGCCTGTCTCATTTTCACCGCCGTTGCCGCCGTTATTGCCGTTTCTGCCGTTGCCGTTCGCGCCGCCCCGATTGCCGTCGCCCGCGCCCGCGCCGCGATTTTTATTTTTCTTTTTAAAATTTTTATTGTTTTTCGCGGTATTTTGCGCGCTTTGTCCGTTGTGCGAATCTCCTTGCTCCGCGGAAATGATTTCGCCGTCGTCGGTATCGTCGGAATCGTTCGCGGCGTTTTGCGCGGGTTTTTTAAAGCGCAGATCCGAAACGTTGTAATCGCGGTAAGACATATTGCCCGCATTGTCGGCAATACGCAGTTTCGCCGTCATTTTCAGCATATTTACGGAAACCACCGTGCCTGTGCCGTCCGCCGAAGAGGCTTCCGCGCCGATTTTCGGCACGTTTTTGAAAGCTTCGGCGTAGTAATCGTTTTCGTAGCTTAAGCAGCACATCAGTCTGCCGCAAAGACCGCTGATTTTTCCGGGATTTAAGGAAAGACCCTGATTTTTCGCCATTTTAATGGAAACTTTTTTAAATTCGGGCATATTCCCCGCGCAGCAGCACACTCTGCCGCAAGGGGCAATGCCGCCGAGATATTTCGTTTCGTCGCGCGTGCCTACCTGCCTGAGCTCGATGCGGTTTTTGAAAGTTGCCGCAAGAGCGCGCACCAGCTCGCGGAAGTCCACGCGGTTCGGCGAAGTGAAAAAGAAGGTAATTTTCGATCCGTCGAACGCATATTCGCAGTCTACAAGCTTCATTTCAAGACCAAGCTCGATAATTTTTTTGCGGCAGATATCCATTGCTTCCGGCTTTTTTTCCTGACACGCTTCGTAAAATTCCGTGTCCTTTTCCGTGGCGATCCGCACCACCCTTTTTAAAGGCGGCGTAATTTCCGAATCTTCTATTTCTTTTTCGGGATAAGCCACCCAGGCGTATTCGATTCCTTTTGCCGTTTCCACGATCACGGGCATGTTGCGTTTGTACTCGTCGCCGGGTTTTGGCGCAAAGTAGTAAAGTTTGCCGCCGCTTTTAAATTTGATCACCGTTACTTTTGTCATATTTGTTTCCTTCCGGCAATCATTTTGCCGACTAAAATCTCTAAAATCTGCGGAAACGAGCCGTTGAAAAACAGCTGTTTTTCGGCTGCGGAAATGAAATTCAGCACTTTTAAAAGCTTGCCTTTTTCATATAAAGAAGCCAGTCGTTTCACGCTTTCGTTGTCGTTTGAAGAGTTGAAAGACGAAAGTTCCCCGCGTTCTTCGGCTATTTTTCTTTTCAGCGCGTCGAAAAAAAGATTGCCGAGCGCAGACAGAAGTTCTTTCGGGTATTTGGTTGCGCCGTACTCTCTCACGAGGTAGGGCAGCGACGCCGAAGAGCAAAAGCACAAAGAACGGGCCGCTTGCGTAATCAGCCGAAAATATCCGCCCGAGACAAGCTCAACGGCTTTTCCGGGAATCCCGCCCGAAGATTTTGCGCAAAGCGCGGCGTCGTCGGCGGAAAGAGAAGAAACGGTTCTTAAAAGAAAGTTTGAAATTTCGTCATCGGAAAACGGCGGAATTTCAATCTTTTCCACGCGTGAAAGCACCGTGGAAAGCACGGAAAAACGGTTTGTCGCGCCGAGCAGAAATCTCACCCCGTCGGGCGGTTCTTCCAGCATTTTCAGCATTTTATTCTGTGCTTCTTTGGTAGAATCCGAAAAGTCTCCGATCACGAATAATTTTGTTTTGCCTTCCACGGGGCGAAGAAAACATTCTTCTTCCGCCGTTTCCGCTTTTTCCACGGTGAATTTTTTGCCCTCTTCCGGGAAGAACAAACAATCGGCGAAGGATTCTTTTTGAATTAAAGAAGATACGCGTTCGCGATCGGCAGATGAAGGAAAGTCGTTTTCGAAAAAGAGCGGCGCAAAGATTTTGAGCGCGTTACGCAGATACGCGGGATCGGGAAACAATAAAAGATACGCATGGCGAAGCTCGCCGCGCGAAGCGTACAATTCCAATGTTTTATAAGCGTTTGTATGCTTAAAAAGTTTCTCCATCCGCGTCCTCTTGAAAGGCAGAAATACAAATTTTGTAGTATATACCGTATATATTATAGCACGCGCGCAAAAAAAAAGCAAGCAAAAGAAAGACTTCCTGCATAAAGCCTTCCCCCGGGGGCAGGCATTGCCCGTTTCATAACGGACTGCTACAAACCGTTTGAATTTTTATATATCGCCTTTGATATAGCCTTTTTATATATTGCCTTTGATATAGCCTTCCCCCCGGGGGCGGGCATTGCCCGTTTCATAACGGACTGCTACAAACCGTTTGAATTTTTATATATCGCCTTTGATATAGCATTCCCCCCGGGGGGAAGGTGGACAAAGCGAAGCTTTGGACGAATGAGGGGCGTAGCCCATTTTTAATATTCTGAATATTTCGGAAGAAATTTCTGAAGATCAAGGGGCTGCTACATAAACAAACCGCTCACCGATTATACAAAGAAGCCAACCCGCCGGTGGAGGTTTCGCGGTATCGGTTATTCATATCCTTGCCCGTCTCGTACATTACTTTCACCACGTCGTCGAAAGAGATTTTGCGTTTGTTTTTCAGAGACTTCGCAAGCGTCACGGCGTTCACCGCCTCGATCGCAGCCACGGCGTTGCGCTCGATACACGGAATCTGCACCAACCCGAGTACGGGATCGCACGTCAAGCCTAAATTGTGTTCGAGCGCGATTTCTGCGGAACATTCCACGCCGTCGGAATCAAGGCAGAAAATCGAAGAGAGCGCGGCGGCGGCCATCGAGCAAGCCACGCCGACTTCCGCCTGACACCCGCATTCCGCGCCGCTGATCGAAGCGTTTTGTTTCACCACGTTTCCGATCACGCCGGCCGCGGCAAGCGCGCATAAAATTTCGCTTTCCGGCACGTTGTAGTCTTTATACATATAGTAAAGCACCGCGGGCAGAATTCCCGCCGCGCCGCAGGTGGGCGCGGTTACGATCACGCCGTTGTCCGCATTCTCTTCCGCCGCCGCAAACGCGTAAGAAGCGAGCTTGCGGTTTTCGCGCATCACGGCGGTTTCGAATTTTGCCTCTGCGGAGTATAAAGTTTTCGCCTTGCGCGCAAGATGCAACGCCCCGGGCAGCGCGCCGCTTTTTTTAAGACCGCGTTCCACGCTTTCTTTCATCGCCCGCCACACCGTTTTCAGGTGCGAAAAAATCTCCGGCTCGTAAAATTTCACGTATTCGGCAAGCGAAAAACGATGCTGATCGAGAAACGCGCGGATCTCAGCAAAATTTTTCTGCGGGTACACCTCGGGCGTTTCGGGATAAGGCTCGCCGTCGATGATCACGCTGCCGCCGCCAACGCTTTCCGCCTCGCACACGAAAACGTTTTCGCCGTGCTCCTTTTTATAAAGAGCAAGCGTATTCGGGTGCGGCAGATCTTTTTTTTCGGTATCGAAAATAATTTCCGTCCCCGCGCCGAGCACTTCTTTCAGTACCCGATCCGTGCCGTGACCTTTCCCCGTAAGCGCAAGCGAACCGTATAAAATCGCGGTATAATCGCCCGCGCCGCGCGTTTTCAAAGCGTAGTGCGCCACGCGTTCCGGACCGATGGTGTGCGAGCTTGAAGGCCCTCTTCCTATTTTATATAATTCATACAAAGATTTCATAAAACCCCCGCAAAATCGTAGAACTTTTTAGTTTTTTCGACAAAGTTTTTTCTGTAAAAAAACAGTAACCTATTTTCAAGGCTTCCCCCCGGGGGGAAGCTGTCAACGAAGTTGACTGATGAGGGGCGTAGCCCATTTTTGATATTATGAATATTACGGAAGAAATTTCTGAAGATCAAGGGGTGAAGCCCATTTTTGATTGAATTTTTCCGTCATAATTTTGTGCAAAATCGAAAAAAACGCCTGCCGAACCCGGCAGACGTCAGATCAAAGATGGAGCGGGAAACGAGACTCGAACCCGCGACATTCACCTTGGCAAGGT
>ENA-UOOA01005142-UOOA01005142.1-human-gut-metagenome-genome-assembly--contig:-P61old-NODE-5142-length-13982-cov-4.435198_pt1 | contig 13982 bp, 10 predicted proteins | sample MGYA00242467_ERZ724014 | MGnify/ENA metagenome assembly ERZ724014
CATGTCATTTTCCAGATTCTTATCCGCAAGCATTTCGAGAATCACATCCGGCCCCACTCCATCCGTAAGCGCGGCCAGCGTATCCAGATAGCCCGGTTGCGTGTGATCCAATACGATATGCGCTCCGATGCTGCGGACAAGCTCCATAGAGGCAGGGCTCCCTGCGGTACCGATTACGAACGCTCCACATGCACGCGCCAGCTGTACGGCGACGGTCCCCACACCTCCGCTCGCGCCGTGTATGAGGATGCGTTCTGCGGGCTTAAGGCCTGCACATTGAAAAAGAGCCCTATACGCGGTCATACCGGGAAATCCCACCGCCGCACCTTGCTCAAGCGTAACGGCATCGGGCAGGAGATGAACAGCCTCCGCATCACAGACAACCTTCTCAGCATAAGTCCCCGTATTGCGTCGCGCCGTAAGAGCCGTCACAAAAACCCTATCACCGGGTTTACTGCCTTGCACCCCCTCGCCCACCTTGTCCACAACTCCCGCGCCATCAAACCCGGGGGTATAGGGCAATGTGGGTTTGAAGAAGGCATACTGGCCCGTTCTGATATAGGCTTCGGCAGGATTGACCCCCGCCGCATACAGCCGAACACGGATCTGCCCATGTTCCGGTTCTGGTTCCGGAATGTCCGTAAGGCGCAAAACCTCCGGGCCGCCAAATGCCGTCATGACAATAGCGCGCATAACGATACTCCCTCAGTCTGTAAGCTACATGGGCATTTCCGTCGCCCCAATCATTGTTACCTGAAGCCCTTACCTCTGAGGCTTCTTTATTAAGATGCCTCCTGTTGCAAGTATATGATTTCCCAAGAAGCACACTATGGAGATAGGGCTATCCTTCATATTCAAAAATCCCAATCATACTTCTCGCGCCATTGCTGCCCAGCGCCACATGGCATGGGACACATTGTCCATGAGAAGCCCATCTTAGACCTTGCGATTCAGATACCTCGCTGTTATTTTAGGGTAACCTTCAACCGTAGATATGTATTTTCTATGGCGGGCCACCACAGCAGCGTGACGAAGAGCCCAACGGCGAACGTCTTACACTCATGATGGCGGCCCATTGCGATGAGGCTGATTACAACAGGAGCACAGCATGGCAAGTACGGAATCCGGTCGTCAGATGTACCCTTCGTTTAAAGAAGCCCACGAGGCCTTTGTGGCGGAATACACCGCCTTGTATCAGGGATTGCCCAACTATCACGAAGATCGGGTGATCGGTTTCGGCTGGGGGGAAGACGCCGCGGGGCAACGGTGGTTCATTATTTCGGCCAATCCGCAAGGTTTGCAACACTTGACCTATCCTGAACTCGTGAGCTGGGATTTCGAAAGCTTTACCGACATCCCGGAGCTTATCCAGCACGCGCATCTGGATAACATCAGCTTCTAAGTCGCCTATGCTGCATATTCCGACGCAATACGATGCATAGCAAAAGGCCCGCCAAAAGCGGGCCTTTTTAAGTATCAGACAACGGCGCATCAAGCGCGCTTGTAAACCGTATTACCGCCCACAATAGTTTCTTCCACCATAATGTCCTTCAACTTGACCGGATCCACCTTGGTGGGGTCCTTGTCCAAGATAACCATATCCGCCAGCTTGCCCTTTTCCAGAGAACCGATCTTATCCTCGAGCCGCTGCATATAGGCACCGTTAATGGTTACGCCGCGCAGGGCTTCCATAACGTCGATGCGCTGATCAGGGCCAAGAACCTTACCCGAGGACGTGAGACGATTGACTGCCGAAAAGACGTCCATGAGCGGACTGATGGGCGTCACGGGTGTATCGTTATGCAAGGCGAAGGTAATCTTATGATCCAGTGCCGCCTTCAACGGGCTGATATGGGCCGCACGCTCGGGACCAGCCACCATGTCGCGGTGGATGTCGCCCCAGAACCATGTGTGGGTCACGAAATAGGAAGGCACAAAGCCCTTTTCGGCAATGGCCACCACCTGATCAGGACGACAGAACTGGCAGTGATTGAGAATATGGCGATGGTCCTTACGCGGATTCTTTTCCAAAGCGGCGCTATACGCGTCAATCATGTCCTGAATGGCTTGGTCGCCATTGGTATGTGTGGTGATCTGCCAGCCCGCATCGTGGAGTTTCTGGACCAGCGCAAACAATTCTTCCTGCGAATTGAATACCGGAAAACCGCGAAAATCTGCCGGCTTACCGGGCAACTGCTTGAAGTAGGGCTTGGAGAACCATGCCGTATAGCCCTGCGGGCTACCATCGGCAAAAAGCTTGGCCGGCCCAAGGAACACCTTGCCGGCCTTATCCAGCTGCGCACCCTGCCGCTTTTCGCCATAGCTTTCTATCAACTTGGCATTACGCCCGTTGGGCCAGATGACCACACGGATGCCCAGATCGCCGTTTTCGCTGGCCTTGAGGAAAAAGTCATCCACTGTGGGGCTGCCGCCATTGTTGGCCGTCGTAATCCCCGCAGCGGCGTAGATCATATTGTCACGACGCACGGCCTCTTCATATTGTGCGGCCGTAGGCTTGGGACGGATGGCCGAAACAGGCGCTTGGGCCGCCGGACCTTCCAACACCCCATCCAGCTTTCCGTCCGGACCGCGACGGAATTTACCGCCTTCAGGATTCGGCGTCTCTTCCGTAATACCGGCCAACTCCAGAGCCTTGCTGTTCGCCACTCCTAAATGCCCGTATACATGCTTCACAAAAATGGGATGCTCAGTGGACACCGCATCCAGATCGGCACGGGTTGGATGCCGTTGTTCCTTAATCGCTAAGTCGTTATAGTTATAGCCGACGATCCATTCGCCCTTTTTCGTCTGGGCTGCACGTTCCTTCAGCAGGCTCTGCATATCCGCAATCGACTCAGCACGCCCAAGAGGAGGCACGTTGAGATTGACCATCGTCAACTCATTGAAAGCCCCTGATGGGAAGTGGCTGTGCCCGTCGATCATGCCGGGGATAAGCGCTTTGCCCTTAAGATCCACTACGGTGGCGCCCGAACCCGCAGCGGCCATAACCTCGGCCTTCTTGCCCACGGCCAGAATCGTTTCACCTTTCACCGCGATGGCTTCTGCGATGTCGTTGTTCTTGTTCATGGTGAAAATGGGGCCGCCCACATAAACACGCACCGAATCCTTGGCAAAAGCTGTCAATGCCGGTGAAACCATGAGAGAAAACGAAACAGCAGCCGCACCTTTTAGAAACGTTCTACGGATCATGGATACCTCACAGGGGGGTAAAAAAGGAGGGGGGAAGGGAATCCTGCCATGTTTTTGACCCTACTTGCTCTTTTTTTCACTGTCAATGCATTTCTGCATTACAATTTCAGTTACACATATGTTATAGTTAATGACTATCTGAATTATAATCTCTTTCGCTTTATTGCCGCCGTGTTTCACTCCTGTCTTCTATTGAGATACCTCAAGAAAAGAGAAATGAACGCAGGTAACGTTACTTTTTTCTCAATATCTACAGCATAGTTATCATCAATTATTTATCAAAAAGGGATAACATATAATGGAAGTCCCACCATGTTGGAGCTCAATGTTCTACACCGCACAGCCGCACAAAGTCGGGGATGCAAAGCTGTTACGGTTACCCATTTGGCATTCCCTTGAGACTCTGAACTTTTCTATGCCCGTTGACGGATGAGAGGGCTCAAGCCTGTTCAAGCACCTCAAAAGGAAAATTAGGCACATGCTGAGCCTCTGGAGGGCCTCAGTTGTGTCCCTACAGAATTTCTATTTTTACATTTACAAGTAAAATAAAAATGTCATGAGTAAAAAATTGCAGAAATGGTTTATGCATGTGGACATGGACGCATTTTACGCTTCCATTGAGCAGAAAGACCATCCTGAACTGCGCGGCAAACCGGTCATCGTTGGCGGAGGCGGTCCCAGGGGGGTCGTCAGTGCGGCTTCCTACGAAATCCGGAAGTTCGGCGTCCATTCCGCAATGCCCATAGCACAGGCATTGCAGCTCTGCCCTCATGCTATCCTCGTTCCCGTGCGTATGGCACGCTATGCCGAGGTTTCCCGAACCGTCATTGATGTCTTGCGCTCGTATTCCCCCCGAGTCGAAAAAGCGTCCGTCGATGAAGCCTATCTTGACGCGACGGGGCTGGAACGGCTCTTTGGCCCTGTGGAAGACATGGCCCGGCGCATCAAACGCGAAGTGAAGGAAGTAACCGGAGGATTGACCTGTTCCATCGGGCTGGCCCCCGTCAAGTTTCTTGCCAAGATAGCTTCCGATCTGAACAAACCTGATGGGCTCAGCATCCTTTACCCAGATAAACTGCCCGCCTTCCTTCAGTCGCTTCCAGTGGAACAAATACCGGGTGTGGGAAAAACAATGGTCAGAGAGCTCCAAAGTCTTGCCATCCGCACTGCAGGCGATGTCCCCCGTTATCCCAAAGTGTTTTGGGAGCGCCGTTTTGGAAAAGCCGGCATAACCCTCTACGAACGGGCACAAGGCATTGACCCTCGCGAAGTGGAACCCTATACGCCTCCCAAATCAGAAAGCGCCGAAACGACCTTTGACATCGACACCCGCGATATAGGCTTCCTCAAGAGCTGGCTTTTCCGCCATGCGGATCGGATAGGGCGCACCTTACGGAAACAAAGGCTTCAGGGCCGCGTGATTACGCTCAAAATCAAGTATGCAGATTTTCGGATCATTACCCGCAGGGTCACGCTTGATGCCCCGACCAGCGCTACGGAAACCATTTATGAAACAGCGTGTGATCTGCTCGATCACATGCGTCTTGAGGAGAAAATCCGGCTCATCGGTGTAGGCGTCTCCGGTTTCGACAGCCCGCCGCACCAATTGCGGCTCCCTACCATCGGAAAGGACAGTCAATCCAACGAAGAACGCCGCACCAAGCTGGACAAGGTCATGGACGAGCTTCAAGACAAGTTCGGCCAAACATCAGTCGTACGCGGGCGCCTCTTCCAGCAGGCGGCACAGCCCAAAAAACGGACCTGATCCTTTCCCTCCTGCGGGAAAGCCCCCTATCCCTCTTCCTTTCTCTTCGGCGCACTGCTATACTCTTCCGCCATGAACATCATTATTATGAATAATAGGGCCAGTTTTCTGGTCAGCTTTTGGAGTGTGCTCATCTCCCGCCTACAGGAAGAAGGGCATCAGGTAACGTGCCTCGTCCCTGCGGGCGATTCCGAAGCCGAAGCCACCCTCAAGGGGTTTGGGGCGAGTATCCGCAACTATCCTTTGGACAACAAGGGGCTGAATCCAGTCCATGATTTAAAAACTTGCCTTGCCCTGTACAGGATCTTCCGTGAGGAACGCGCCGATATCCTGTATGCGTCCACCATCAAGTCGGTCATTTACGGTATTCCGATGGCAGCTTTGGCGGGCATCCGATCCCGCTACGCCATGATTACGGGGCTCGGGTATATGTTTGAGGCCAACACCCCAGTAAAAAAGATGCTCACGTATCTGGCCTCCTCCCTCTATCGTATTTCGCTTTCTTTTAGCGATGCCGTGTTCTTTCAGAATACGGACGATGTCCAGACGTTTCGGGATTGGCATTGCCTGCCGCGCGGTGCCCATGTCGTCATGACCAAAGGTACGGGAGTGGACACGGACAAGTTTGCCGTGGCACCTCTTCCCGAAGCCCCCCTTACATTCCTTCTTGTGGGAAGGCTTCTTGAAGCCAAGGGATTGTATGAATATGCGGAAGCGGCCCGTCTGGTAAAGAAACGGTATCCCAATGCCCGTTTCCAGCTCCTGGGTGCTCCCGAAAGCTCCAGGGGCGGAGTCCCTCTTGAAACGGTCAAGGGATGGGAACGGGAAGGTATTATCGAATACCTCGGCGTCACGCGTGATGTGCGCCCCTATGTCGGGCAGGCGAATGTTGTCGTTCTCCCTTCCTGGCGGGAGGGCTTGCCGTGTTCGCTCATGGAAGCCATGAGCATGGGACGTCCCATCGTGGCAACCGATGTTCCCGGATGCCGGGACGTGGTCGTCGACGGGAAGAATGGTTTTCTCGTGCCTGTACGGACCCCCGAGGCCTTGGCAAAGGCGTTGGAGTCGTTTTTGGAGGATAGCGCTCTGACGGCCCGTATGGGGAAGGAAGGAAGGTTCATTGCGGAAACAGAACTGGATGCCCGCAAGGCTGCCGATCTTATCCTCAGCGTCATGAAGTTGGTTTCGTAACGAGGATTCACTGGAGGTTTCCCTTGCTTATCAGCGGTTATCGCAAAGGGCTGTTTAAAGTTCTGGATGCCGTCTGCATCCTTGCGGCGCTCAGCATTACCGGGTGGTTTATGCTGCCTGCGGATCTTTCCGTTCTGGACGACTACACAGGGGCGTCGCTGTTTACCGTCGTCTCCTATCTTTTCTACTTTTACGTGCTGGATGCCTATAACGTCGGGGCTGAAGATTTCAAGGACACCACAGGCCGGGTCCTCATAGCCTTCTTCCTTGGCGCCATCGCTTCCGCCTCCGCATTTTATGCGTTCCAGCACTGGCGTTTCGATCGCAGGACACTGCTGCTGCTCTTCAGCTTGTGCCTTTTGTTCTGCCTTGGCTGGCGTGCGCTCTATTACAAGCACATCGGCCGCTTTGTGCATAAAGCCAGAATCCTGCTCATCGGGACCGACCGTGCCGGGAAGGTACGCCAGACCATTTCCGAATCCCTGACCGACGCCGACATCGTCGGTTATGTGGGCGACTGCGATAACGACAGGGAAATCCCCTATCTTGGCACCCCCATGCAAGTTGAGGAAATCGCCAAACAGCAGAACGTCACCATGATTGTCTTGCTGCCCGACGCCCCCATCGACGAAGACATCGCTACCGAACTGCTACATGCCAAACTGCACGGGCAGATGATCGTCGATGTCCGCTCCTTCTGCGAACATATGGTGCACCGGCTCCCCGTCTCACAGATCAGCTCCGAATGGTTGCTCACGGAAGAAGGCTTTTCGCTCAATACCCGAGGTTCCCTGCGCCGCCTCAAGCGGGCTTTCGACCTGTTCGCCACGCTCGGCCTGCTGATCTGCACATCGCCCATCATGCTTCTCACCGCCATTGCCATCCGTGTGGAATCTCCCGGCCCCGTCATTTACCGGCAGCGTCGCGTGGGCCTGTTCGGGCAGGATTTCACCGTCTACAAATTCCGCTCCATGCGTACCGACGCCGAGAAAAACGGCGCTGTCTGGGCCATGAAATCCGACCCGCGCGTCACCAAGGTGGGGAAAATCATCCGCAAGACCCGCATCGACGAATTGCCCCAGTTGTGGAACGTGCTCAAAGGGGAAATGAGCCTCATCGGACCTCGCCCGGAACGCCCTGAATTCGTCAAGGAACTGGAGAAGGAAATCCCCTTCTACAGCCTGCGCCACGCGGTCAAGCCCGGCGTCACCGGCTGGGCTCAGGTGTGTTACCCTTACGGCTCCTCCGTCGAGGATTCCCGCCGCAAGCTGGAGTATGACCTGTACTACGCCAAAAACATGTCCATCCTGCTGGACGTCCGGATCATCCTCAAGACCATCGGCGTGGTGCTCTTCCCCAAGGGCGCGCGCTAACCCTTCCCCTTCTCTCGTCAGGGAAAAGGCATACCGGAAAAAACGGTATGCCTTTTTTGTTTTCTCGGCACATTCTAACGCCTCAACGCCTCCAATCCCGCATTTATCATAGGGATACAGCTATCATGCGGTTGACGGACATCCCCGAAAAGGCTTCAGTGTGAAACAGGTACGGCAGAAAAAGAAGCCGTCCGTGCGGATGTGTCTTTTGCCAAGGACCCGTCTTGAACACAACGCTGACCAAAAGAAGGATGTATCCATGTTCAACCCAGAGGAAACCCAGTACGAAGTGCTGCGCCGCAGAGGCATCTGTCGACGTGATTTCCTGAAATTCTGCTCTATGGCGGCGGTTGCCTTGGGTCTTGGCCCAATGGGCCACCTCGAAATCGCCCACGCTATGGAAACCAAACCCTATCTGCCCGTTCTCTGGATCAACGGCCTTTCGTGCTCCTGCTGCACGGAATCCTTTATCCGTTCGGCGCATCCTTTGGCTTCCGACATCATCCTTTCCATGATCGCGCTGGACTATCAGGACACCATCATGGCGGCTGCGGGCGATCAGGCTATGGAATGTTTCGAAGAAGCCATCAGCACCTACAAGGGACGCTATATCCTCGCGGTGGAAGGCAATCCGCCTCTTGGCGAAGAAGGCATGTACTGCATCGACGGAGGGCGTCCCTTCATGGACAAACTCCAGCGCGGAGCCGCCGGAGCCAAGGCCATCGTCGCATGGGGGACCTGCGCCTCATGGGGATGCGTGCAGGCTGCCCGCCCCAATCCGACTCAGGCGACCCCTATCCACAAAGTCATTCACGACAAGCCGATCATCAAGGTCCCGGGCTGCCCCGCCATCCCGGACGTTATGAGCAACATCGTCGCCTACATCCTGACCTATGATCAAATCCCCAAACTCGACTCTCAGGGACGCCCAGAGGTCTTTTACGGCAAACGCGTGCACGACCAATGCGTACGCCGCGCCCACTTCGACGCGGGCCAGTTTGTGGAATCTTGGGACGACGCCGCGGCGAGCCTCGGCTACTGCCTCTATAAAATGGGGTGCAAGGGGCCGACGACCTACAATGCGTGCCCCGTCACCCGGTGGAACAACGGGGTTTCCTATCCCATCCAGTCCGGCCACGGCTGCATCGGCTGTGCCGAACAGAACTTCTGGGATCACGGTTCCTTCTACAGCCGCATCACCAACATTCCCCAATTCGGAACCAACACGACTGCCGAAACCGTGGGCGTGGCCGCCGTCGCCGGCATCGGTGCCGGCGTGGTGACGCACGCGGCCATCAGTACCGCCGTGCACCTCAAGCACCGCTACGGCAAGGACGGCGACTGCTCCAAGGAAACCAAGACCGCACAGGCTGAAAAACCCGCTTCCAACGATTCCACCCCTTCTGAAAGGAACTGATCATGGCCTACGAATACACAACGCAGGGATACACCGTTAACGACTCGGGGCGGCGTCTTGTCGTCGACCCGGTTACGCGCATCGAGGGACATCTCAGGTGCGAGGTGAACATCAACGACGACAACGTGATCACCAATGCCGTCTCATGCGGGACCATGTTCCGGGGACTGGAAATCATCGTCAAGGATCGTGACCCCCGAGACATCTGGGCCTTTGTGGAACGCATCTGCGGCGTCTGTACGGGCACGCACGCACTCGCCTCCGTCCATGCCATCGAGGACGCGCTCAAAATCGACATCCCCGACAACGCGAACATCATCCGCAACCTGATGCAGCTGGCCTTATGGTATCATGACCACCTGGTGCACTTCTACCAGCTCGGCGGGCTGGACTGGATCGACGTGGTTTCCGCTTCCAAGGCCGATCCCAAGGAAACGTCCAGGCTTGCCCAAAGCCTTTCCCCGTGGCCGCAATCCTCTCCGGGCTATTTCGCCTCCGTAAAGGAAAAGCTGGTCCGCATCATCTCCACCGGTCAGCTCGGCATCTTCAAGAACGGCTATTGGGGGCATCCCGGCTACAAGTTCCCGCCCGAGGCCAACCTCATGCTGGTGGCCCACTATATTGAGGCTCTCGACTTCCAGAAAGACGTCGTCCAGATCCATACCGTCTTCGGCGGCAAGAACCCCCACCCCAACTGGTTGGTGGGAGGCGTGCCTCTGGCCCTCAACATCAATGGCAAGGGCGGGGCCGACGTCATCAACATGGAACGCCTAGAGCTCGTCCTGTCGATCATCAAGCGCTGCCGTGAATTCTCGGCGCAGGTGCTCGTCCCCGACAGCATCGCCCTCGCCAAGTTCTATCCGGAGTGGCTGCACCTCGGCACGGGCCTCTCCAACCAGTCGCTGCTGGCGTATGGGGCGTTTCCGTCCATCGCCAACGACTACTCGCAAAAAAGCCTGCTCATCCCCGGCGGGGCAATCATCAACGGCAACTTCAATGAAGTGTTGCCCGTCGACCTGTCCGACGAGGATCAGATCCGTGAAGAAGTCGGGCGCTCGTGGTACACGTATCCCAAGGGCGTTACCTCCCTGCATCCCTATCAGGGCGAAACCGTGCCTCACTTCGAGCTTGGACCCGCCACCAAGGGGAGCAGGACGGACATCAAGCAGCTTGATGAAAACGCGCCCTATTCGTGGATCAAGACACCCCGCTGGCGCGGCAACATGATGGAAGTGGGGCCGCTGGCAAGGACGCTTATCGCCTACCAGCTCAAGCAGCCGGACATCGTCGCCCGCGTCGACGATCTGTGTGCCCGGATCGGGGCGCCCGTCACGTCGCTGCAATCGACTATGGGCCGCATCCTCACCAGAGCGCAGGAAGCGCATTGGGCGGCCGACACCATGCAGGTCTTCTTCGACAAGCTCATAACGAACCTCAAGAACGGCGACAGCACCGCCGTCTTCACCAACAAGTGGGATCCCGACACATGGCCGCAGGAAGCCCGCGGCGTCGGCTTCACCGAGGCCCCCCGCGGCGCGCTCGGGCACTGGACGGTCATCAAAAACAAAAAGGTGGACGTCTACCAGTGTGTCGTCCCTACCACATGGAACGCCGCACCGCGCAGCGACGGCGGCCAGCTCGGCCCGTATGAGGCCGCCCTGCTCGGCACGAAGATGGATGTGCCCAAGCAGCCGCTGGAAATCTTGCGTACGCTCCACAGCTTCGATCCCTGCCTTGCCTGTGCGACGCACGTCTTGGGGCCGGACGGCAGCGAACTGCTGACGGTCCATATGGACTAAGGAGAACGCCATGAACGAACCTATTCAGGAAGGGAAACCCATCTATGTCTTCCAGCTGCCGATCCGCATCTGGCACTGGAGCATGGTGCTCTCGTTTCTCGTGCTTATCCCTACGGGGTACATCATCGGCAAGCCGTGGCATTCGCTGGACGGCGACCCGACCTATCTCTTTTACATGGGCTATACCCGCATGGCCCACTTCATCGCCGGATTCATCATCACCATCGGCCTGCTCTGGCGCATCATCTTCGCGTTCTTCGGCAACAAATACTCCAGACAGGTTTTCATCATTCCGTTCTGGAGAAAAAGCTGGTGGCTGGACCTGCTGTCGGACTTCCGCTGGTACCTGTTTCTCGACAGGACCCCGCGCGAACACATCGGACACAATCCGCTGGCCCAGCTCGGCATGATGACCTGCATCAACCTGCTCATCATCATGATCCTGACGGGCTTCGGCATGTACGTCCAATCGTCCGACTCGGTCATCCTCCAGCCATTCCATCTGGTGGTGGACTTCATTTACTGGATCGGCGACAGCGGGCGGGATCTGCACAGCTACCACCGCTTGGGTATGCTGTTCCTCATGTGCTTCATCATCATTCACTTGTATATGGTCATCCGTGAAGAAATCATGGGCAAATCCACGCTCGTCTCGACCATGTTCAGCGGATTCCGGCTGCTGCGCTCAGGAAAGGGAGGCTGATCATGGAACGGATCGTCGTATTGGGGCTTGGCAATATCCTCTATGGGGATGAAGGCTTCGGCGTCCGGGTCGCGGAACGGCTCTATTCGCGGTATGCCTTTCCCGACAACGTGGAAATAGTGGATGCCGGAACACAGGGGCACCCCTTGCTGGCCTTCGTGGAGCGGGCCACGCGCCTGCTGTTGCTGGACGCCGTGGACTTCGGGCTCCAGCCGGGGACCACCGTCGAGAAGGACAGCACAGGTATCCCGGCCTATTTGAGCGCGCACAAGATGAGCCTACACCAGAACAGCTTTTCCGAAGTGCTGGCCCTTGCGGAGCTGAAGGACTGCCTCCCGGAGGAAATCCGGCTGATCGGAGCCCAGCCTCTGGACATGACCTATGGAAACACGCTGAGCCCCCTGTTGCTGTCGCGGCTGGACACGTTGGTGGACATGGCGCTCCATCAGCTTCAGGCATGGGGCGTCCCCGGCCGTCCGGCGTGTCCCGAATCCGTATTCCAGAACCCTGAGATCTCGCTTGAGCGGTATGTTCCCTTGCCTGCCTGAGCGTCCTGCACGCTGACCCAAAGAGCGGGGAGAGGAAAACTCTTCCCGCTCTTTTCCATGCCTGCTCAAGCACCAACGGACACACGGCGGATCACCACCGCTCCGATGCCAAGAAATTTCTGTTCCCCCCACACTGACTGCTCCGCCGCAACAAAATCCTCTTTCCCCGCGCCGTCCGCCTCTGGACATTCCTTCCACCCTACGGGTATGAGACATAAAAATATCCGATAGGGAGACTAAGGAAGTGAACATAGACGGAAAAGCGTATCGGACGATCTGGCTTGATGAGGCGGATCGCCTGCATGTCATTGACCAGCATGTGTTGCCCCATCGTTTCGAGACAGCGACGATCACGTCGTTCAGTGCGCTTTGTGACGCCATCCGGAACATGCTCGTCCGAGGTGCGGGGCTCATCGGCGCAACAGCCGGATACGGCATGTGGCTTGCCGCCTGCGAAGCTCCCGCGAAGGACACTGGAGCTTTCGACACGTTCATGTCCGACGCCGCAACCGCCTTGAAGCGAACCCGCCCCACGGCCTCCAATCTGGCATGGGCCGTTGACCGCCAGCTTGCCGCCATGACGCGGGGAAGTTCCCCGGAAGAAAAGCGGCATATCGCCAAAGTTACAGCCCAAGCCATCGCCGACGAAGACGCCGAGGCGTGCAAGCGCATCGGCGAACACGGAAAAACGCTGCTCGAAGCGCTGGCGGCGAAGAAAGCGAACGGAGCCCCCGTCAACATCCTGACGCATTGCAACGCGGGCTGGCTGGCCTTCGTGGACTACGGGTCGGCCTTGTCTCCCGTGTACGCGGCGCACAACGCGGGACTTCCCGTGCATGTGTGGGTCGACGAAACCCGTCCCCGGAACCAAGGTGCAAGCCTCACGGCGTGGGAGCTCTCCCGGCACGGCGTGCCCCACGCGCTGATCGCGGACAATGCGGGCGGGCATCTCATGCAGCACGGGCAGGTGGACATCGTCATCGTCGGCGCGGACCGGGTTACCCGCAGGGGCGACGCCGCCAACAAGATCGGTACCTATCTCAAGGCACTGGCGGCGCACGACAACGGCGTTCCTTTTTATGTGGCGCTCCCCTCCTCGACGTTCGACTTTTCCCTTGATGACGGCGTGGCGGAAATCCCCATTGAAGAACGCGGAGCTGCGGAAGTCCGCATCATGAGTGGGAAAACGCCCGACGGCAGCGTGCTTGACGTCCAGATTTGTCCGGACGAAACCCCCGCCCGAAACTGGGCGTTCGACGTCACCCCGAATAGGCTCATCACAGGGCTCATTTCCGAACGCGGCGTCTGTCAGGCTACTCAAGAAGGCATCGACTCCCTGTATCCCGAATCCGCAGGAACGGCACGCCATGACAGCTGAGCCGATTGACGGCGTCGTCAAGTACCAAGCGAGCCATACAAGGGGAGACGTCGAGACGTCCCTCCGTACCTTGCCCGCTGGAATACGCGAAACGGCGCTTGATGCGCTGACGCTTTTTCCCGAACTGGATGCGGCGCGCACGACGCTTCATGACGCGGGGCTCATCGGCGTTTACCCTTCCGGCATCGGTTACGGGAACGTCTCTTTGCGGCTGGCGGGGAACCTGTTTCTCATCAGCGGGAGCGGAACGGGCTCCAGCCGCCTTCTGGGAAAACAAGGTTACAGCCTCGTCCGCGCGTTTGACCCTCTCAAAAATACCGTGGCATCCTTCGGCCCCGTCCAAGCCTCTTCGGAGTCCATGACGCACGGGGCCGTTTATGGCGCGGCCAACAAAGCGCGCTGCGTCATCCACATCCACAGCCCATTCCTCTTTACGTCCCTGCTGGCGGAAGGCTTCCCCCGGACTCCGGAATCCGTCGCCTACGGAACCCCCGCCCTTTCCCGCGAAGTGGCACGCTTGATCACGGTAGAGCTGTCTCCTTCCGAAGGAGTCTTTGTCACGGCCGGGCCTAACGAAGGTGTTGTCGCGGACAGTGAG
>ENA-UOOA01005151-UOOA01005151.1-human-gut-metagenome-genome-assembly--contig:-P61old-NODE-5151-length-13957-cov-6.852827_pt1 | contig 13957 bp, 11 predicted proteins | sample MGYA00242467_ERZ724014 | MGnify/ENA metagenome assembly ERZ724014
CTATTACTTTATTGAGGGTAATAGTCGTTTGTGCTGCAAACATACCAGAACCATCTGAGACTTCCCGATCCGGTTTTGACAAGGCTGCACAGACGACTGTGTGGCTTTTTTCTTTGCCGGAACTTACATTTAGGAGGAGAAAACACATGAACATCAAGAAAATCACTGCTCTGCTCTGCGCTGTGGTCATGGTACTGTCGCTGGCTGCCTGCGGCAGCGGCAGCGGCGACAAGGCCGAGAATAAGCACTACACCGTCGGCATCTGCCAGCTTGTGCAGCACGACGCGCTCGACGCGGCCACCAAGGGCTTCCGCGACGCGATCACCGACGCGCTCGGCGCCGACAACGTCACCTTCGACGAGCAGAACGCCGCCGGCGACACGCCCACCTGCGCCACTATCTGCAACGGCTTTGTGTCCAGCGGCGTGGATTTGATCCTTGCCAACGCGACCGGCGCGCTGCAGGCTGCGGCCGCCGCCACGAAGGACATTCCGATCCTCGGCACGGCCGTCACGGAGTACGGCGTTGCGCTCGGCATCGACAACTTCTCCGGCACGGTCGGCGGCAACATCTCCGGCACGTCCGATCTGGCCCCGCTCGATCAGCAGGCGGCCATGATCACGGAGCTGTTCCCGGATGCCAAGAACGTCGGCATCATCTACTGCTCCGGCGAGCCGAACTCCGTCTACCAGGCGGACGTCGTCAAGGCCGCGCTTGAAAAGGCCGGCTGCACCGTCACCATCTACACCTTCGCCGATACGAACGACGTCGTCTCCGTCACCGGCACGGCGAGCGATGCCAACGACGTCCTCTACGTCCCGACCGACAACACCGCCGCCTCCTGCGCCGAGGCCATCAAGGGCGCTGCCACGAAGCCCATCGTCGCCGGCGAGGAGGGCATCTGCAAGGGCTGCGGCGTTGCGACGCTGTCCATCGACTACTACGAGCTTGGCCGCACCACCGGCGAGATGGCCGTGAAGATCCTCAAGGGCGAGGCCGACATCTCCACCATGGCCATCGAGTACTACCCGAACCCGGTCAAGAAGTACAATCCCGAGATGGCCAGCCTCTACAACCTCACCATCCCGAGCGACTACGCGGCCATCGGCTGATCATTCGAACAAATTCCCGGCTCCCTGCCGCAGTTTCTGCGGCAGGGATACTCTACACGATGAGGTAATTTTATGAATTCACTGGTTCTTGCGTCCCTGAGCCTGCCGAATCTGGTTTCGCGTCTGCCCGGCGGCGTCGCCCAGGGCATCATCTGGGGCATCATGGCCCTGGGCGTGTACATCACGTTCCGCCTGCTCGACGTCGCCGATCTGACGGTCGACGGGTCGTTCACCACCGGCGGTGCCGTGACGGTCATGCTCATCATCGCCGGTTGGCCGGCGTGGGCGGCGCTGCTCGCCGCCGTGGTCGCGGGTCTGCTCGCGGGTCTCGTGACCGGCCTGCTGCACACGAAGCTCGGCATCCCGGCCATCCTTGCCGGCATCCTGACGCAGTTCGCGCTCTATTCGATCAACCTGCGCATCATGAGCATGAAGGCCAACACTCCGGTCAACCCGGATAAGTACAGCCTGTTTCTGACGCTGCGCAGCGTGCCCGGCGCGATCTGGAAGGGGCTGCTGCTCGCAGCCGTGCTCATCGCGCTCCTCTACTGGTACTTCGGCACCGAGCAGGGCAGCGCCATCCGCGCAACGGGCGCCAACCCGTCGATGAGCCGCGCGCAGGGCATCAACATCAATGCCATGAAGGTGCTCGGCCTGTCGCTCTCGAACGGCATGGTCGCGCTCTCCGGCGGCCTGATGGCGCAGTACCAGGGCTTTGCCGACATCAACATGGGCCGCGGCGCGATCGTCATCGGCCTCGCCGCCGTCATCATCGGCGAGGTGCTGTGCGACGCGTTCTTCCGCAAGGGCTGCAACTTCTCCGTGCGCCTGAGCTTTGTTATCCTCGGCGGCATCGTGTACTACCTCGTCATGGTGCTCATCCTGTGGCTCAAGCTCGACCCGAATGATCTCAAGCTCTTCACCGCGGTCATCGTGGCTGCGTTTCTGGCCGTGCCGTATCTCAAGGGGCAGGCCAAGAGTTCGTTCCACCGCCTGAAGAAGGGAGGCAAGTGATATGCTGACACTAGACCATATCTCCAAGACCTTCAACCCCGGTACCATCAATGAAAAACGGGCGCTCGACGGCCTGACGCTGCACCTGAATCCGGGCGATTTCGTGACGGTCATCGGCGGCAACGGCGCAGGAAAATCCACCATGCTCAACGCCGTAGCGGGCGTCTGGCCGGTGGATGACGGACGCATCATCCTCGACGGCGTGGACGTGACGGCGATGCCGGAGTACCGCCGCGCGCAGTACATCGGCCGCGTGTTCCAGGATCCCATGATGGGCACGGCCGCGAATATGCAGATCGAGGAGAACCTCGCCCTCGCCGCGCGCCGCGGAAAAAAGCGCACCCTGCGCTGGGGCGTCACGAAGGCGGAGCGCGAGGAATACCACGAGAAGCTCAAGAGCTTCGGCCTCGGCCTGGAGGACCGCATGACGGCGAAGGTCGGCCTGCTCTCCGGCGGCCAGCGCCAGGCGCTGACGCTGCTCATGGCCTCCCTGCAAAAGCCGAAGCTGCTCCTGCTTGACGAGCACACCGCGGCGCTTGATCCCGCGACGGCGGCCAAGGTGCTCGAGCTGTCCGACCGCATCGTGCGCGAGAACCAGCTCACCGCCATGATGATCACCCACAACATGAAAGACGCCATCGTTCACGGCAACCGCTTGATCATGATGAACGAGGGCCACATCATCCTCGACATTGGCGGCGAGGAGAAAAAGAAGCTCACGAAGCAGGACCTGCTCGAAAAGTTCGCCGAGGTGGCGGGCACGCAGGTCGAGTCCGATGAAGTGCTCCTGAGCTGACACGCAGACATCCCGGCCCATCGGATATTGAGAAAAGAGAGAATCTCCGGCGCTGAAACACACAGCGCCGGAGACTTTGCTTTTTCCGGCACTTTTTGCCGTGCATTTTTGCCCGTGCAGCACCACCCACGAAAACCACCAAATAACGGGCAGAAAGTTTGTGCAGTTTTTTTGTCGGAAAGTGCACACAAATGCCGAAATTTATGCTACCCTTTTCATGCGAAATTTTTTGTTTTTGCAGGTTTGTCGAGGGTTCAGGAGGATAGGGTCCGTGGTTTTCAGCAGCCTGTCGTTTTTGTTTTGCTTCTTTCCGGCGTTTCTGCTGGTGTATTATCTGACACCGTCGCGCCCGGCCGGCGCGCGCAATGCCGTGCTGCTGGTGGGGAGCTGTGTGTTTTATGTCATCGGGCTGGACGGTCAGTGGGCGTACTTTGCGCTGCTGGCCGCATCTGTGCTGGTCAACTACGGGCTGGGGCTTGCCATCACGCGCGACAAGCCGCGCGCAAAGCTGTGGCTCATCGTGGGCCTGTGCTACAATTTCCTGTGGCTGTTCCTATTTAAATATCTCAACTTCCTGTTCCTGCTCACCGGCGTCAACGGTGTGCTCGGCTGGGTGTCCGGCGGCAAGGCGGCCGTGCCGCTGCTGGGCTGGGCGCTGCCGGTCGGCATCAGCTTTTATACGTTTTCCGCCGGCGGCTATCTCATCGATGTCTACCGCGGCACGGTCGCGCCGGAGCGCTCACTGCTTACGTTCGGTACGTACCTGACCATGTTCCCGAAGCTCGTCTCCGGCCCGATCGCGAGCTATGCGCAGCTGCAGCCGGAGTTCGGCGCACGCGATGTGTTGCTGCGGCAGGCGGTTGACGGATTGAAGCTGTTTGTGTTCGGCATGGCGCTCAAGATCCTGCTCGCCAACCAGCTCGGCGGCCTCTGGAGCGATGTGACCACGATCGGCTTTGAGAGTCTCTCGACGCCGCTGGCGTGGATGGCCGCGTTCGCGTATTCATTCCAGCTCTATTTTGATTTCTACGGCTACTCGCTCATGGCCATCGGCATTGGCCGGATGCTTGGCTTCCACCTGCCGGAGAACTTCCGCTGCCCGTACCTCGCGCTGAGCATGACGGAGTTCTGGCGCCGGTGGCACATTACGCTGGGATCGTGGTTTCGCGATTATCTGTATTTCCCGCTCGGCGGCAGCCGCTGCAGCCGCGGGCGCATGATTTTTAACCTGCTGGTCGTCTGGCTCGCGACCGGGCTCTGGCACGGCGCGCATCTGAACTTCCTGCTCTGGGGGCTCGGCCTGTTTGTGATCCTGGTCGTGGAAAAGCTCTGGCTCAAGAAATACCTCGACCGCTGGCCGGTGCTCGGGCATCTGTATATGCTCGTGCTCATCCCGCGGTCGTGGGCGGTGTTCTCCGTGTCGGACCTCGGGCAGCTCGGCGCATATTTCGGCCGCCTGCTGCCGCTGTTTTCGCACGCGGCGGCTTACCCGCTCGATTTTCTCAAGTACGGCAAGACCTACGGGGTGGTCCTCGTGCTCGGTCTGCTGTGCTCGACGTCGCTGCCGGCGTATGTGTACCGCCGGCTCAAAGGCACTTGGGCCGGGGCGGTCATTTTGGCCGTGCTGTTCTGGCTGTGCCTGTTTTGCCTGAGTAAGGGCATGAACGACCCCTTTATGTATTTCCGATTCTAAGGAGCATAGACGCATGAAACGCATCAAACCGCAATATTTTCTCATTCTGCTGCTGGTGGCCGCCATCGCGGCGGCGCCGTTTCTCATCCGCGGCCTGATCGACCGCAGCAGTGTCGGCAAGCAGCCGGCTGCGGCCGTCACGGCGGCGCCGGAGGAGACCGCCGAGCCGACGCCCACGCCGGAGCCGACGCCGCTGCAGTTCACGACCGTGGATGCCTCGTATTTTGACGACGCGCTCTTCATCGGCGACTCGCGCACCGTCGGCATCGCCGAATACGGCAGCCTGAAAAACGCGACGTATTTTGCCGACGTCGGCCTGAATGTCTACGTTGCGCAGACGAAGGCCATCGCCGTGAAAAATGTCGGCACCGTCACGCTGCCGCAGCTGCTGAGCCAGAAGACATTCGGCAAGGTCTACATCATGCTCGGCATCAACGAGCTCGGCAACGACCTCGATGACATCACGGCCAAGTTCTCCTCGCTCATCGACGCCGTGCGCGCCGCGCAGCCGGACGCCATCATCTTCGTCGAGGCGAACCTGCACGTTGGCCCCTCGCGCTCGAGCACGGACGCAACGTTCAATAACCCCCGCATTGACAAGCTCAACGAAAAGCTCGCCGCCCTCGCCGACGGCAAGACGATCTTCTACATCGACATCAACGAGCTCTTCGACGACGAAAACGGCAATCTGCGTGCCGATGCCAGCGGCGACAGCACCCATGTCTACGCCAAGTATGACCTTGACTGGTGCGACTGGCTGTGCACGAAGGCGATCGTTCGCTGAAAAAATAGGACAAAGGCCAGCCGGAAACCGCTTCCGGCTGGCCTTTGTCGTGATAGATCTGGATACATCACTTATGTTTTCCGTTTTTTCTCCCTCGACGCGGTGGCGCGCATCAGCGCTTGAGGATGTACCACACAAACGCGCCGCAGGTAATGATCATGCCGCCGCCAACTGCTGCAAAGATCATGTGACTGCCTCCTTTCCCCTGATGCCCCGGCCGGGGTCCGGACGGGATCTGTGAAGATACTTCATTATAAGGAATCTATGCGCTAAGTTTCCGGAAAACAGCGGCCAAAACGCTGCGCAGCCGTTAAGAAGGCGGAAAAGAATGCGCCTGAGGCTGCAAAGACCGTCGCGTTTGGACAGACAATGTGCTATGCTGACAGTGGAGCCGAGACGGCTGTTCGGAAAGAGGGGTGCTTATGCAGAAAGCATGGAAGCGCATGCCGCAGTGGTTGCGCGATACGATCATGTTCATTTTCATCATGGGCTGCGCCGTCGGCGTGTGCGAGCTGCTGTCTGCCTGCTATGACGACAACAACCCGTTTGCCACCTCCGTGTTCATTCTGGCGGTGGTGCTCGTTTCGCGCTTTACAACCGGGTACTGGCCCGGCATTCTGGCATCGGCCGTCGGCGTGGTGAGCGTGAACTATCTGTTTACCTACCCGTTTCACGAATTCAACATGTCGATCGATGGCTACCCGCTGACGTTTGCGGTCATGCTGGTCGTGAGCGTTCTCGTGAGCACGCTCACGACGCAGATCAAGCGGCAGGAGCAGCTGCGCTATGAGGCGGAACGGGACCGCATGCGCGTCAATCTCCTGCGCAGCGTGTCGCACGATATCCGCACGCCGCTGACGGCCATCATGGGCCTGAGCGCGACCGTGGAGGAAAACGAAGCGCTCACGGACGAGGGGCACGGCATGGTCGAGGAGATCCACCAGAACGCGCAGTGGCTGCTGCACCTGTCGGAGAACATTCTGTCCGTTACGCGCTTTTGCGATGAAGGCGTCGTGATCGAGAAATCGGACGAGGTCGTCGAGGAGATCGTCGGCAGCGCCATCCGGCGCTTTCGCAAAAACTGCGGCACGGACATCCCCATCGACGTGACTAAGCCGGAGGAGATCGTGCTCGCACCGATGGACGCCACACTCATTGAGCAGGTGCTGCTCAATCTGCTGGAGAACGTCGCCAAGCACAGCCCGTCGGCGACGGAGATCTTCATTGAGATCCGCAAAGATGCCCGCCGCATCTGGCTGACCGTGGCCGATAACGGCGACGGCATCCCGCCGCAGCTGCTCGGTGTGCTCTTTGACGGCTATCTGCCGCTCGGCGCGGTGGAGGCGTCCGACCGCAGCCGCCATATGGGCATCGGACTGAGCGTCTGCCGCGCGATCGTGCGCGCGCACGGCGGCGAGATTTATGCAAGAAACAAGATCGACGGCGGCGCAGAGTTCCGCTTCTGGCTGCCGGCGGAGGAGGAATCGAACACATGATCCGTGATAAAATCATCATCGTCGAGGATGATCCCGGCATCAGCAAGTACCTGCAGGCGGCGCTGCGCTCGCACGGATATGATATCCTGCTGGCGCCTGACGGTAAGACCGCGCTGGAGATGATCGCCTCGCACTGCCCGGATGTGCTGCTGCTGGATCTCGGCCTGCCGGATATGGACGGCAGCGAGATCATCCGCTCCGTGCGCACCTGGAGCCGGATGCCGATCATCATCATCTCGGCCCGCAGCGCGGAGATCGACAAGGCGGCCGCGCTTGACATGGGCGCAGACGATTACCTGACCAAGCCTTTCGGCACGGTGGAGCTGCTCGCGCGCATCCGCACGGCGCTGCGCCACACGCGCACCGACGGCACGAGCGACGGTCTGGCCATGACGGGCGAGTACCGTGTCGGCGACCTGTGCATCGACTACAACAAGCACCGCGTCTTTCTCGCCGGCGAGGACACGCACCTGACGCCGAACGAGTACAAGATCGTGGCGCTGCTCGGCCGGCACGCCGGACAGGTGCTCACCTACAAGTCCATGATGAAGGAACTCTGGGGCCCCGGCGTCGGCGGGGACAACAAGCTTCTGCGTGTGCACATGGCGAACATCCGCCGCAAGATCGAGCCGAACCCGGTCGAGCCGCAGTACATTTTCACCGAGGTCGGCGTCGGCTACCGCATGGCCGACAGCCACTGAGTCCCTATCCAGAACAAAAAGCTCCCGGAGCAGTGCTCCGGGAGCTTTTTTGCAGTTTGCTGCGGCTCAGTCCGCCGTGATCGTTACGGTGCGGGAGATGGACTTTGCCATGTCGTTGCCGCCGAAGATATAGGCGGTCTGGCGGTAGGTGCCGGCCTCGGTGGGCGCCTTGCTGCTGACATACAGCTTGTGTGCGGCCGTGAAGCCGATGTAGCGGTAGTGCACGCCGCTCTGATTGTCAGCGGCGCTGTCACCGCACATGAGCGTGGCATTGAGGGTATCGGCCTTGAGCGCGCTGGCGGCATAGGTCATCTCGCTGTTGTTCCAGCTCAGGCTCGCGCCGGAGATGTGCATCTTCACGACGAGCACGCCGGTGCCGACGCCTGGGTTGTAATTCGGGTTCGAGGCGATGGCCGTCACGAGGTACATGCCCGCGCGGTTCGGCGAACCGAAGGCCACGCGCGTGCTGTCAAACACGCTGGGCAGGCTGTTGAGAGTGTCGACCAGCTTCGTGAACGCAGTGATATCCACGCCGATGAGCTTCAGAAAATCGGCCGCGCCATCCAGCAGTTTTTGATTGTCCTTCAGGAATGCACGCAGTTCGCCGACGGTTGTGCCGTCCTGCAGCGCTTCGGTGAGTGTTTTGCCAAGAATGGGCTTGACGATCGGGTCAAGCACTTTCAGCGCGGTCTCGGATACCATACTCTCCGGGAGCTGCACGTAGACGATGCCGGACAGGCCGCTCGTCACGCCGCTGTAGACCTTGAAGATGGCGAAGGTGTCCTCCGGGTTCGTGGTCACATACTGCTGCGTGGTCAGGGTCTCGCCGGCGGAGATGGCGGCCGCCTGCACCTTGACGCGCACATTGGCTTTGTCGACCGTGAGCGTGCCCTCGGCTGCGTCACAGCCGTGGTAGTCCGCCGTGGTCGGGAAGCTCGCGCGGATCTTCTGGTTTTCACCGGCGCCGATGCTCGGCGCGGTGTAGATGGTGACGCTACCGCCCTCGATCGGGAACCAGAGTTCCGGGGAGAGTTTGTTCGTGCTTGTGTTCGACAGGTAGCCTTTGGTCTTATATTCGATGACCATGCTCTTGGCTGCGGCTTCCTTGCTCACGGTGGTCTGCGACCAGTCGACGAGCTTGTCGAGGATCTGCGTGCGCATGGCGGCGGCGTCCTTCGTGTAGGTGACGGACACGCCCTCCTTGAGCACGATCTTCGCCTGCGTGCGCGCGTCTTTCAGCGTCACGGTGACGAAGGTGTCCGTGCCATTGGCGGTGAGCTTCATTTCATAGGTGCCCGCACTGACGGCAGAGACCTTCGTAGCACCGGCCCAGCCGCCCTTGAGGTCGACCCAATAGGTTTTGATGAGACCTTTGTGCTGCTGCGTCACGGTCACGGACGCGGCGTCCGCATCGGGCAGGACGGCGGCGACGATGGCGGCGCGCAGCGCATCGAAGTCGATGGCGCCGTTCGCCGTGTAGGGGATGTTGACCTGATAGGTCTCGCCAGAAGTCTCCGGTGTGTCGGCCGGTTCCTCCGGCGTGTCAGCCGGGGTGGTGTCCGGGGTCTGCGCCGGCGTATCGGCCGGGGTATCAGTGTCCGCATCCGCGGGCTGCGCCAGCTTCGTGAACGTGTAGACCTCCGTCGTGCCCTTCAGGCGCACGGCGTAGTCCTGCGCGGGAGACTGGCTGTCCAGCGCAGGATAGCTCACGCCGAGCACATCCAGCGCGGGGAAGCCCGCCTTGCCCGCCGTGAGCGCGGGGATGATGCCGGCAGTGGTGCCGGTCACGGGCACCCATTTGGTCGCGCCGCCGGACAGCGTGCTGGTCGCTTTGTACTCCCATTCCTGCGTGCCGACATCGCTGTAGTTGCTCAGCAGCGTCTGGCTGAGCAGGTCATTGACGTCCGCGTCGTCGGGGATGTAGGCCGCACCGTCGTGCACGTCCGGCACGACGTCCGCGGCAAAGGCCGGGATCTGGAACGCGGCGAGCTGGCCGAACAGCAGTACGGCCAACAGGACCGCAAGGATCCGTGTTATGTTTTTGTGGGTTGTCATTGCAAAAAACCTCCTGTCTGTGGTCTTTGAGGACAGCCTGTATTATAGGACATATTTCGACAAATTTCAACATTTCTGATAAAAATGTGACATATTATCTTACCTGTATAAAAAATCCTCGCCCGCAAGCGTGCGGACGAGGAAAATGCTTGATTTTTCAGGGTTATTTGCCCAGCTCGGCGAGCATTTTGCTGTGGATGCCCTCGGTGAGGTCGTTCGTTTTCGTGGCCTTGACGGTCTCAGCCGGGATGACCTCGCGGATGCGCAGGTACACGTGCGTGCGCCGCCAGGGGACGTTGTGCGCGATGCGCTCCGTGCCCTCGATCGTCGCCACGACGATGGGGACGCCTGCCTTCTGTGCGATTTTGAGCGAGCCGGCGTGCCAGGGCAGCAGCTCGCCGCTTTTGCTGCGCGTGCCCTCGGGATAGATGGCAAACGAGCACTCGTGCGCGCGGATGAGGTCGGCCGCGGCATTGATCGTGGTCAGGGCGTTGCGCGCGTTTTCGCGGTCGATCGGCAGAAAGCAGCACCGGCGCACGAACGGGCCGATGACGAACTTGCGCATATTCGACGGCTTGGACACGAACGCGAGCCGCCAGCGCCGCAGCACCCACCACTGTACCATGGGATCAAAGTTCGAACGGTGGTTGCTCACGAACAGATATTCCGTGTCCGTCGGTACCTTCTCGAGCCCCTCCACGTGGATCTTTACGCGGCACAGCGCGAGAATCCACCCGTCGAGCGCCATGGTCAGCGCATGATAAAACGGGCTGATGTGCGCATACATTTTATTCGGGCCGGCAAACCACGTGCAGACAAACATCAGCAGCACGTACACGAGGTTCGCTGCCACGAAGCAGCCGATTAAAACCGGCAGCAGCCACCAGTAGCTCAGCGCCGGGGACAAAAAATAAATCCACGCTGTGCTGAGCACGGCGGGAATCCACAGCAGGTAATAAAGCACGAACGGACACCTTCAAGCATATTAAATATTAAAATATTGCCAATAGTCATTGACGATAAAGTTCCAAATCTATTATAATTACATCGGAATACCGTGTCAATGAACGAGATGTAAACTTGCACGGATTCCGAAAACATTCTGATTGGAGATAGGATGGGATAAGATGATCGTATTAAAATGGGTGTTCCCGGTGTTCCTGGCGGTGCTCGCCATCGTGCACCTCATCAGCTGCTGGCGCGGCGATGACGACCTGCGCAAGCCGACCAAGGTCGCGCTGATGCCGGTCATCGCGCTGGCCTACCTCGCCTTTGCCCGCATGCCGTCGCTTTGGGTGGTCGCCGGCCTGCTGTTTGGCTGCCTGGGCGATCTGTTTCTGCTCTGGCCGCTCAAGAAAAAGTTCTTTGTCCTCGGCACGTCCTCGTTCTTCCTGGGTCACGTGTGCTACCTGATTTTTATCTATACGCACTATGTCATTCGCGTCGGCTGGGTCTGGATCGTCGTGATCAGCGCGGTCTACGCCGCCGGTGCCGCGTTTGTGTACGCCAACAGCCGCAGAAACATTCCGCGCGCGCTGCGTCCGCTGTCGCTGGCATATATGCTCATGCTCTGCGTGCTGAGCGTGAGCCTCATCCTGCCGCTGCTGACGGCGTTCTGGTGGGGCAAGCTCGTGGCGTTTTTCGGCGCGACGTTCTTCCTCGCGTCCGACGGCGCGCTGTGCGACATGCTCTTTGTCAAGAAGGCCGAGCCCACGAAGCAGAACTTCGTCGTCATGCTCACGTACATCCTCGCGCAGACGCTGCTGGCCGTCGGTTTCGCAGCCTGCCCATAATCACCTGAAAAGCTAGATACTTCAAGGGTAACGGGGCGCTCCGATACGGAGTGTCCCGTTTTTTGTACAGTGATGGGAAAATCTTAAAAATTTTGTTATTTTCTCTTTACACCGGGCGAAAAATGCAATACAATGCGTAGCATCTACAGGAGGTCTCGGGGGGAAAAGAGAATATGACGAAAGAAAAGGAAACGGAAAACCGGTCGGAACGGGAGCGGTTTCTTGACCGGATGCTCAAAGAGATCCTCAGCGGACAGCGCAACCCGGGCGACCGGCTGCCGACGGAGAGCGAACTGGCCGAGCAATACGGCCTGCGCAAGACGAACGTGCATCTCGGTCTGCAGGAGCTGGAGCGGCTGGGTGTTTTGCGGGTCGTGCCCCGGCACGCGACCTATGTTGCGCCCTACTGGGAGCAGGCGAATCTGGAGACGCTTGCCGCCATCATGACGCACGGCGGCAAGCCGAAGCCGGAGCTGGTGGACGCATTTCTGGAGCTGCGCGAAATGGTCGCGCTCGGCTGGTTCCGCTGGATGAGCCGCAACCCCAAAACGGAGCAGATGCGGCACCTGTACGGGCTGCTCGAGCGGATGGAGGCCATCGCCTACGCACCGGCCGGCGAGAAGGACAAGCCGGAATTTCTGGACCTGGTCAATCAGTTTCTGGTGTGCATGTTTGCCGAGTCGGACAACATGATCTTTCGCGTCCTGCTGCGCTCGTCGCGCGAGCTTGCACACGTGACGTATTACATCGTGGCGTATACGCTGGATATGCGCGAACTGTGCACGACGTATCGCACGGTGCTCGACGGGCTGACAAGTGGGCACGCATCGGAGGCGATCGACTACTGGTGCGGCTGGAGCGACAAGGTCACGGTGCAGTACCGCGAGGCCCTGCTGCGGCTCGAACGTGAATAAGCAATGCCATACCCCGGCGGGACGAAGAACCCCGCCGGGGTATGGCGCTATTTGTGAACTTTTCGCGCTGCGGTTGCGCTCCCCGTGCGCTTGTGTTAAAATCAGGGAAAGAAAACCGGAAGGAGCGAGCCCATGAAGCTGACATTTATCCGCGCCGACCACGAGGTGACCGGCAGCTGCACTCTGCTTGAGATCGGCGGGCACTACGGCCTGATCGACTGCGGCATGGAGCAGGGACGCGACCTGTTTGAGAACATCGCCATCCCTGTCCCGGCGGCGCAGATCGAGTTTGTGCTCGTCACGCACGCGCACATGGATCACACCGGCCACCTGCCGCTGCTGTATAAGCAGGGCTTTCGCGGCACGGTCTACGCCACGGAGGCGACATGCGACCTGTGCGGCATCCTGCTGCGCGATGCGGCGCACATCCAGATGTCCGAGGCCGAGTGGAAGGGACGCAAGGCCGCCCGCGCCGGCCAGCCGGCGCCCGAGCCGCTGTATACGCTCGAGGACGTGGAGGGCGTGCTGCGTCTGCTGCGCCCGTGCGGCTACGGCAAGCGCATTCAGGTCGGGGAGAACATCATCATCCGCTTCACGGATGTCGGCCATCTGCTCGGCAGCGCGTGCATCGAGGCATGGCTCACCGAGGGCGGCGCGGAAAAGAAGATCGTCTTTTCCGGCGACATCGGCAACACCGACCAGCCCATCATCCGCGACCCGCAGACCGTCTCGGGCGCGGACTACGTGCTCATCGAGTCGACCTACGGCGACCGCAGCCACGGCCCGCGCGTGGACTATCTGACCGCACTCGCGGACTGCATCCAGCGCACGCTCGACCGCGGCGGCAACGTGGTCATCCCGTCATTCGCCGTCGGCCGCACGCAGGAGCTGCTGTATTTCATCCGCCAGATCAAGGATGCCGGCATGGTACACGGCCACCCGCACTTTCCCGTCTATGTCGACAGCCCGCTCGCCAACGAGGCCACGCGTGTCTTCCTGCAGACGGACACGAGCTTTCTCGACGACGAGGCCTGCGCGCTCATCCGCAGCGGCGTCAACCCGCTGTATTTTGACGACCTGCACACCGCTGTCACGAAAGAGGACTCCATGGCGCTCAACACCGACAAGACGCCCAAGGTCATCCTCTCCTCGAGCGGCATGTGTGACGCCGGCCGCATCCGTCACCATCTGAAGTATAACCTCTGGCGGCCAGAGTGCACGGTGCTGTTTGTGGGCTATCAGGCGGTCGGAACGCTCGGCCGCAAGCTGCACGACGGCGCCGAGAGCGTGAAGATCTTTGGCGACGAGATCGCCGTGCACGCGGAGATCACCGTCCTGCCCGGCGTGAGCGGCCATGCGGATAAGCAGGGGCTGCTCAATTGGATCAACGCCATGGAGCAAAAGCCTGCGCACGTGTTTGTCAACCACGGTGACGACGATGCCTGCACGGCGTTCGCCGCCTGCCTGCGCAGCGAGTACGGCTATGACGCGGACGCGCCCTACAGCGGCAGCGAGTTTGACCTCGCCGCGGGGGCCTATACGTATGTAGCCCCGCCGCGGCCCATCCATCATGACGAGGCGCGCCAGGCCGCCGCTGCC
>ENA-UOOA01005168-UOOA01005168.1-human-gut-metagenome-genome-assembly--contig:-P61old-NODE-5168-length-13906-cov-7.561764_pt1 | contig 13906 bp, 10 predicted proteins | sample MGYA00242467_ERZ724014 | MGnify/ENA metagenome assembly ERZ724014
GATGCAACGCACCTGCACCATACTGTTTTTATAAAGACGGCAAACTCGGTTTGCCAGGGTGCAGGTGACTCTCACCTGCCGCGGAGCCCTCATGGTCTTTTCCCCGGCGGGGGATTTCGTGCTACGCACGACCAACTTACGCAGTTGGATCGCGGCAGATGCAACGTACCCACACCATATCTCTTTAGAAGGAGTCAATGGGATTTCCCCAAGGAAATTCCGTAAAAAAATGAATAAAAAAGCCGGAATCATTTGTAATATTCAAAAAACGGTGGTAGTTTATACGGTTTTCGTGTCATTATGACAAAACAAAAAACATAGATGAAAGGTTACAGAAATGTCGTCGTGCCCATTTGAGGATCTGAAAGTCCGGGGGTTCATTTACCAGAACACTTCCGAAGATGCAATCAAGAAACTTCTCTCGGAGGAAAAGGTCTATTATTATGTGGGATTCGACCCCACCGGCGACAGTCTTCATGTCGGACATCTTCTCCCTGTCATGGCGATGCGCCGTCTTCAGCAGGCGGGGCATGTTCCCATCGTCATGGTCGGCGGCGCAACCGGGCAGATCGGCGATCCCTCCGGCAAGAGCGAGGCGCGCGTGATTCTCTCCAAAGAAGTCGTTGCGCACAATGCGGAGTGCATCCGCAAGCAGCTCTCCCGCTTCATCTCCGAAGACAACGCCATTTTCGTGAACAACGCGGAGTGGTTCAACAATATGCTCTACCTCGATTTCCTGCGCGATATCGGCTCCAAGTTCAGCGTCAACAAAATGCTGACTGCGGAATCCGTCAAAATGCGCCTTGAAACGGGGCTTTCCTTCCTTGAGTTCAACTATATGATCCTTCAGGCGTATGATTTTTATATGCTCAACAAGAAGTTCGGCTGCAAACTCGAAATGGGCGGTCAGGACCAATGGGGCAACATTGTGGCGGGAACAGAACTCGTCCGCAGACTCTCCCAGCAGGAGGTTCACGGAATCACGATGCCGCTTCTCATCAACAGCAGCACCGGGCAGAAGTTCGGCAAATCCGTCGGCGGCGCGGTCTGGCTTGATAAGAACAAGACATCCGTATTCGACTATTATCAGTTCTGGCGCAATACGGATGATGCCGATGTGCAGAAATTGATGCTCTACTTCACCGCACTTCCCGTTGACGAGATCCGGAACATCTGTTCCGCATCCATCAACCGCGCAAAGGAAATTCTTGCATTTGAAGCCACGGCTCTCGCCCACAGCGGGGAAGAGGCGGCAAAGGCATATCTCGCCGCGGGAGCGAAGTTCGGATTTTCCGATAAGGAAAACAAAATACCAACCTCCAGTGCAATCGCAAAAATCAATACGGATGAAGCGGTGATCGACGACCTGCCGACTTATGAACTGACTCTGCCGGCGGAAGGCATCTGGTTCCCGAAACTGATGGCGGAAGCAGGCCTCTGCAAGTCCAACGGCGAAGCGCGCAGGCTGATTCAGGGCGGCGGCGCCTACCTGAATGACCAGCGGATCAGCGATCCCGATTTCACGGCAAAAGCCGCGGACTTCCCGAATGGTTCCGCCATCGTGAAAGCCGGCAAAAAGAACATCAAGCGCATTGTGCTGAAATAATTTTCAAATTTCAGAATCTTCAGAGCCTCCCGGAGTTCCGGGAGGCTTTTCCATCTCTGCTGTCCAAAGGAAACACGGGCGAATCCGTTTTCCCTCCCCTTCCCCATCCGAAACTTGCTGCTTGAAACTTGAAACTCCTGCGAAGCAGGTTATAGTATGAGCCATTGGAAAATATAATGAGGGACCATGATACGATTCAGAACACTGATGTTTCTGCTGTCCATGACAGTTCTGACAGCGCTTGCCTCCTATTCATTTTTTGAACCGTTCACTCAAGGGAAAATTCCGCAGGCTGTTCTGGATGTCAGCAGCGACACCAATCCGTATGACGACGATTTTTTTACGCCGGACAATTCCGGGCTTCGCTCCAGCCGTCTGAAAGAGATGGGCAGGGAACTTCCCTCTTTTCAGGAAACACCACAGGCAGAGCTTTGCATCATGGTATTTCCGTCGGAACGGAAAAACATTCCGGCTTTTTTTCCGACTTCAAAACATGAAATGCTGAAACTGCTCCTTTCCGGCTGCCGGCCGGTGCGCGCCGGTCCCTCCGCCGCCTGATCCCGATTTCATTTTTCCTACTTATCACAACAGACAATCAGACAGGAAAGGCTAATTTCATATCATGACACAGAAAGCACAATGCGAATATACAGGGCTGAACGATGCGGAAGTGGAGGCAAGCCGTGCGAAACACGGCGTCAACGCCCTGCCCCCGCCGCAACGGACTTCGGCATGGAAACTCTTTTTCGAAAAATTCAAGGATCCGATTATCTGCATCCTGCTGGCGGCGGCGGTCATCTCCGCTCTCACCGGCGGCTTTATCGAGGGCGCGGGCATCATTCTCGCGGTCATTCTTGCAACGGGAATCGCATTCCTGAACGAGTACCGCGCCAACAAGGAATTCGACATTCTGAACAAGGTTGACGACTCGCTTCCATTCAAGGCAATCCGCAACGGGGAATTCGTCCAGATTCCGAAACAGGATCTCGTCGTGGACGATATCGTATTTCTGGAAACGGGAGAAGAAGTGCCCGCGGACTCGCAGGTTCTTTCCGCTGTCAATCTGCATGTGGATCAGTCGAAGTTCACCGGCGAACCGGAGCCTGTTCCCAAGATGCCGAAGCAGGACGGCGAAATACCCGAATCCATGCGCAATGCGACCTATCCCTATGATCAGCTTCTGCGCGGCTCAACCGTTCTTGAAGGCTACGGATATGTGCGGATCACCGCAGTCGGCGGCAATACGGAAATGGGCAGGACGGCAAGCGCCGCGACGGATATCACCTCCATCGAGACGCCGCTCCAGAAACAGTTGAACCGTCTCGGCAAACTGATTGCGATTGTCGGCACGACATTATCTCTGACTCTGCTTGCAATCCTGATTGCACAGGGGCTTTCCAAAGGTTCGCTTCCGGGATCCTTGTCCGCATATGCGCAGTGGGAGAACATTCATACGCTTCTGGGGCTGTTCATGATCGCCGTCACGCTGATTGTCGTGGCTGTGCCGGAAGGTCTCGCCATGAGCGTCACGCTGAGTCTCGCCTACAGTATGCGCCGGATGACCGCAAGCAACTGCCTTGTCCGCAAACTGCATGCCTGTGAAACCATCGGGGCGACGACCGTCATCTGCACGGATAAGACCGGCACCCTAACCATGAACCAGATGCGCACACGCTCCGTCGATATCCCGTCGCTTCCCGGTATTGAAACGCTGAATCCGGCAGACGAGACGGCAAAATTCATTGCAGAATCAATCTGCGCAAACTCGACCGCGAATCTTCACGGAGACGATGCGACGCTTGAGATCATCGGGAATCCGACGGAAGGAGCGCTTCTTGAGTTTGTCCGCCGCAGCGGCTTCCCGTATCAGGAAATCCGTTCCTCGTTCAAGCTGGAGCGTCAGTGGACCTTCACCACGGAAACGAAGATGATGGCGACGCAGGGCAGTTCCGCGCTTCTGTCCAAACAGCTCCTATATGTCAAGGGGGCGCCGGAAATCGTTCTTTCCAAATGTTCGAAACAGAAATCCGCGGACGGTATGCGGGAGTTGACACAGGCGGACCGCGATACCGTCATGGAGAAGCTCTATCAGGCGCAGGGAACCGGATGCCGCACGCTGGCGCTGGCATACCGGGAAACGGACCGCCTTTACGATGAACTCGCCGATGCCGCACAGGATCTGGTTTATCTCGGTTTCGTCAGCATTGCCGATCCTGTCCGCCCGGAAGTTCCGGCGGCGGTTCAGGCATGCCGCGACGCAGGAATCCAGATCAAGGTCGTAACCGGCGACACTCCCGGAACGGCATCCGAGATCGGGCGCCGGATCGGGCTCTGGGATACCCCGCGCCCGCCGGAAGGCACGCTCATCGAGGGACGTGATTTTGCGAAACTTTCCGAAGCGGAAACCCAAAAGGAAGTGGAACCGCTCCGGCTGATCGCGCGGGCGCGCCCGGATGACAAGATGAAGCTTGTCAAGGCGCTTCAGGCAAATAACGAAGTCGTGGCTGTAACGGGCGACGGCACAAACGACGCTCCCGCATTGAACTATGCGAATGTCGGTATCGCGATGGGCAAAACCGGAACTGCGATTGCGCGCGAAGCCTCGGACATCATATTGCTGGACGATTCATTCGGCAGTATTGTCAAAGCGGTTCTCTGGGGACGCTCGCTCTACCTCAATATCCAGCGTTTTCTTGTGTTCCAGCTCACGATCAACGTTGCGGCGGTCGGCATTGCCCTGCTGGGGCCGTTCATCGGAATCTCCCTGCCGCTGACCGTCATCCAGATGCTCTGGATCAACCTCATCATGGATACGATGGCGGCGCTTGCGCTTGCGACCGAAGCGCCGAACCCGGAACTGATGAAGCGTCCGCCGCGCGATCCCGACGCATTCATCGTCACGAAGAAAATGGCGTTGGACATTTTCATTACTGCGGCGGTATTCATCGGAATCTTCATCTGGTATGTGTTCACGCATACGGACAAGAGCGGAGTCTCTGCGGAAAACAAATGTATCATTTTCAGCGGTTTTGTAATGCTCCAGTTCTGGAACCTGCTGAATGTGAAATGCTTCGGAACGAAGCGTTCGGTTTTTGCCGCATGGAGCGAAAATCCGACTTTCTGGATTATTGCCGCGATTATTCCTGTCGGGCAAATCCTGATTACGCAGTTCGGCGGAAAGATGTTCGGGACGGTTCCGCTGAATTTGAATCAGTGGCTTTCCCTGATCGGATTCAGCGCATTGATCCTTGTGATCGGTGAAATCGTCCGGCTGATTGCCAGAATCAAGGAAAAGGCATGAGTTCCGCTCCCGTCCGCTTTGCCGGGCGGGAGTTTTTTCATGATGCCGGTTCCTGAAAATTGAAGCTGTGACGGATTTGCAATTCAACGGGAAGAAGGCTAACTTATATTATAAAAATGCCCGGAACGAGGTCAAAAATACAACAATAAACCAATGGGGTTATAAAACAAGATGATGAATCAACTAACAAAAACAATCATGCTTATCGCCTCCGTCGCGATCATCACCACGGGTTGCCAATCGGTCCCGGACGCACCGAAAAAGGCGGAAACGACTTTTGCGAAAGACGCATTGATGCCTTTCGTCCAAAGCGGACAGCTCCCCGGCGCAATCAATGTTTTTTATAAAAACGGCATTCAGGAGACAACCTGTGTCGGATATGCCGATGTGGCGGCAAAACGTCCCATCACGATGAACGATGTTTATATGCAGTGCTCGCAGACCAAAGGATTTTGCGGAGTGACCATTGCAATGCTGATTGAAGAAGGCAAAATTTCTCTGGACGATCCCGTCTCCAAATATTTGCCGGAATTCAGGGAACTCTGGATTTTGAAATCCAATCAGGATGGAGTAAAAACACTTGTCAAAGCCAAAAACACGCTTACCATCCGTATGGTCATGAACCATACCGGAGGTTTTCCGTTTGAAATCTGCGCGAAGCAGGGGAACATCAAGGGCGGCGGCTGGAGCGGCGGCGCACCGATCCGCCAGACGGCGGCTATTGCCGCAGCCTCTCCTCTGCTGTTTGAACCCGGTACAAAAATGAAGTATTCCAACACCGGCATCGATATCGGCGCCGCCATCGTCGAGGTGGTGACGGGACAGCGTTGGGAAGATTTCCTCAAGGAACGGGTTTTGATTCCTCTCGGCATGAACTCCAGTTCATTCCGCCCGACAGACCGGCAGCTGGAAACACAGGTCGAGATGTATGACTGCGTGAAAGATGCACCGGCAAAATGCCGGAGACAGAATAATATGCAGCAGCGCCCCTACAACGGCCCGAATGTCTTTGCGTCGGCGGGCGCGGGACTCTGGACAACAGCAAACGATCAGTTGAAGTTCTATAAGATGCTGATGAATCTCGGCGTGGGAGATAACGGCGCAAGGATTCTCAAGGAGGAGACCGTCAGGGAACTGCTGGCAAAATCAACCCGCCCGAAAGGAATGGGAGGCTATTCCCTCGGACTGACCGCTCCGGAAGAAGATCAGGAAAATTCCTGGTTCGGGCACGGCGGCGCATGGGGGACGAACTGCATGGTGAACTGGCACCGTAAGGAATTGAAGTTGTGGGTCGTGCAGCTCTGCGGAAAGCCGCGTCCCTGGGATAAAGCCCGTGCAGCGGCGGAGAAAAAATTCTTCCAATATGTGATTGACAACACGGCTGCGGATGCCTATACCGGCCGTACAAAATAATCACAGGAATTGATTTCTTAACGGTATTTTGCGGCAGACGCTTCACAAAATACCGTTTTTTTTTTGCATCTCATTTCATCTTGTGGATCATTCTGAAAAATCGTTCTTCCGCTCCAGCTCAGCGAGAATCATTTCAACCGGAGTCAGGTATTTCTTTTTGTTATTGCAGTCCTTGCAGCAGGGAACGATATTGCCTTTATTGGAACGTCCGCCGCGGGCAACGGGAACAACATGATCCATGCTCAACTCCTCCGGCTTGAATTTTTTGCCGCAGTAGTGACAGATTCCCTTGTCAAGCAGGCTGCGCCACCATGCGCTTTTCCGCAGTTCTCTTGCCTTTTCCCGTTCCCGGGCAATGTGCTTCGGGTCTTTCTGTATATCAATCCAATCCGACATGTTCAGCTCCCGTAAAATTTCCATGACGCCAGGCGCGCCAAAGGAAGACAACAGGCAACCGCAATTCCCAGAGAAAGAGAAAACGACAGTATGACGGCACACTGGACAAGAATCAATGTCCGTATCAGGAAACCGATTTTCTTTTGAACGGCAACGGGTTCCAACATTCTTCCAAATGCAAACCATGCACCCGCCGATGCTCCGAAAAAAAGTATGAGAAGGGCAAATCCCGCTGAATGCGCCATATCGGAAGGATTGCTTGTAATCCAGACACCACCGAAAACAGCCATCAGAAGCGCTCCGGCAGGAATGAGAGTACGCCCCGGACGGGATTTCAATGTCTCCGTTTCACGCCGCGCAACCAGAGTGATTCCAAGAATAAAGAGAAACATTCCTGCGGCATACAGCGCACACAGTGTCATGTTCAGGGACGGAATTTCCGGATAGACGGCGGCGACACCGATCCCGAAACTGAACACGCGGCAAAGCCCCATCAGCGCTGAACTCAACAATGCGGACTTGCGGCCGCAATAGTTATAAAGCAGAATCACGACCAGAAGCAGCATCATGCCGAAACAGGCGCCATGCCCGGCAAAAGAAGTCAGCTCCAATGCGACGATGCAGAGCACGACCGCCGCAATAGACGCCTCCTTCATTGAAATTTCACCCGACGGAAGCGGACGCGCCGGACGTTCCGCCGTATCCGTTTTCAGGTCGGCAATATCATTGGTCACCAGCCCGAAAGCATAGGCGCACAACGCGGCAACCGCCAGATAGCCGATCTTTTCCGGATCAGACGCTCCTCCTGCAATCAAAAAACCGCAGACGGGGTCCCACGGGGCTGTGAAAAGGTTCGGGAGACGCAAAAGCCGTCCCCATGCGCACAGCTTTCCGGTAAACGTCATTTCGCTCATTCCAGTCAGGCTCCTTTCGGCAGATTGAAAAAGCGCAGTGCATTACCGGTAGTCTGCACGGCACATTGTTCCAGTGTGATTCCCTTGAGCCATGCCAGTTTCTGTGCAATCAGGGGAATATATTTTGAATGGTTCGGCCTGCCCCGGTAAGGAACAGGCGCAAGATACGGCGCATCGGTTTCAAGCATCAGGCGCTTCATGGGAATTATAGATATGGTTTCGCGGATATTCTCCGCCATCTTGAAGGTCAGCATCCCCCCGACCCCGAACATTGCTCCCGCCTCCATGAATTTCTCCGCATATTCGCGGTTTCCCGCAAAACAGTGCAGAAGATATCTGCCGCCTTTCCGGTGAAACTCCGTCAGCATTTCGAGAGAAATATCATAAGCGCCAAAACATCCATCCTTGTCGCGGCAGTGTATCAACGCAGGGACATCAAGCTGCAGGGCAAGCTCCAAAAAACCGGCAAAAACTTTCTGCTGGACAGCGCGTCCGGACGTATCATAGTAGAAATCAAGCCCGATCTCACCGACCGCCACGAATTTGCCATGCGCGGCAAAGACTTTGAAGTCCTCAAAATTTCCGGTCATGCGTTCCGCTTCATGGGGATGCACCCCTGCGGCGAAATAAACCGCTTCATTCTCCGATGCGAAAGAAGCGGCACGTTCCGACTCCTCGAAGTTTCCGGAACAGAGAATCAGCCTGGAAACGGATTCCGCTGCGGCTTCCCCGCAGTATTCCCCCATATCCGGAATATAATCACCCGCATGAAAGTGGGTATCTATGAAAAACATACTTCTCAAACCTGCCTGTTACATGATCCGCGAACCGGAAAAACGGCATTGCGGCAACTGCTGCATGGCGCAGGGAAACTGCCGCGGCACATTCACAACCATTACTGCCATGCAAAACTTGTTATCCGGAAAATCAACATTACTGATAATGTTCTATTGACTTTTCCAAAATAACCGGTAATATAATATAGTTGCATAACGGTTTTCTTCAAACGGAAAGGACGCAGGAATGCCTAATATTGCCCAAATTTTAAAAAATGAGATTTTACGTCTCTCCCGCAAGGAGGTCAAGACGGCAACGGAACACCTTACCGACACACTGAAAGAACTGAAACATCAGAATGCTCTTCTGAAAAAAGAAATCGCAGGGCTTAAGGAGCAGCTTGCATCTGCGACGGATTCGGGGCGCCCGGACACAAAAGCGTCTGCCGGCGCCCAGCTCCGCAAGGAACGGAAAAGGCTCGGCGCATCCGGCATCCGGAAATTGAGAATCCGCCTGGGGCTGAGCCGGCAGGAGATGGCGCTCCTGCTGGAAGTCAATCCCAATTCCGTTTTTCTATGGGAACAGGGAAAAAACAAACCGCGTTCCGCCACCAGAAACCGGATTATCGAACTGCGTTCCAGGACCAAAAGCGAAATCACTTCACTGCTCGCGGAAAAAACAGCCGTTTCAGGGCATACATCCCGTTCGCAAAAAAAGCAGGAAACGGCTCCGGTAAAATAATTTATGCAGTTGGAGAGCACTCGGGGCAAAGCGCTTGACTCGAAAAAAAACACCCATGCATTCTTCCGTCTCAAAGCCGACCTGTGGGGCGGATATTAAATCCGATAGAATAAAAAAATTGTAAAAAAAAAGAAAAAATCTCTTATCGCATATCCGGATAACAGATATCCGGTTAAAAGATATTACTGTTCCCGTCACTCGCAGACACCCCCTTTACAGGAAAATTCCATAAGAATCCTGCAGCGATTTTATATTACCGCATTTCCGGACAAAACACATGTGGAAACGGCAGGGCACACCGTCAGGCCGCACAAAGTCCGTTTGATTTTTCCAGTAGAGATGGTATTCTAATGCAGACAACAAAACAGAGAGTATTCAAACATCCGCAATGGCAGGACGCCATTGCCAATACAATCATTTTAACCTTGGGGGGGACAAAATGAAAATCACAATGTCGGCATGGCCGATCCTGTTCGTCTCGCATGAATTGAACTCCGAAAATGACGACGGATTCCGTTTGCGGGAAATCATTCAGGAACTGGAAACATCACAGGAATGCAAGGTCATTCCATCCTTTTCCTACGAAGACGCCTGTGAAATCTTTCTTTCCCGCGCCGATCTGGGAGCGGTCATTGTCGACTGGGACATCCCGGAAGAGGACAGCACGGAAAAGATGCACCCGTCCGAACTCGTCGCAGCTCTGCGCAAACGCAACAGGACAATCCCGATTCTGCTGATGACCGACAAGCTCGAAACGGAAAAGCTTGCCGCTGAAGATCTCTCCAGAATCAACGGATGTCTCTGGAAAACCGCCGATACGGCGGAGTTTCTCGCGGGACGCATCGAAGAACATGCAAAAGAGTATGTGGCAGGCGTGTATCCGGCATTCTTCGGGGAACTGGTCAGATATTCTGAACTCTACAAGTATGCATGGCATACGCCCGGACATCTCGGCGGACAGGGCTTTCTCCGGAGCCCGGCGGGTGTCGCAATGTTCAAATTCTTCGGGGAAAACATGTTCCGCTCCGACCTCTCCATCTCCGTTCCGGAGCTGGGTTCGCTGCTCGACCATGAGGGCGTCGTTGGCGACGCGGAAAGAAATTCCGCAAGAGTATTCGGCGCCGACCAGACTTACTATGTCCTGAACGGAACATCCACCGTCAACCAGATCATCTGGCGCAGCCAGCTGATCAGCAATGACATCGCATTTGTGGACCGCAACTGCCACAAATCGCTGAATTACGCCATGACCATCACGGATGCGCTCCCTGTCTACATGATCCCGCGCCGCAATAAACGCGGCACCATCGGGCCCGTCCGTCTTTCCGAATTCACGCCTGCCTCGATCAAACAGAAAATCGCAGACAGCAAGCTGATCCCGCAGGAACTCAAAAATACTGCGGTCAAGATGTCCGCACTCACAAACTCCACCTACGACGGAGTCTGCTACAACGTGGTCAAGATCAAGGAACAGCTCGAAAAGAGCGTGGAAAACCTGCACTTCGATGAAGCATGGTATGCCTACGCGCGTTTCAGCCCGATGTATCAGGACCACTACGGCATGGCGGACGGCGAAGTCAAACCGGACGATCCGCCGATCTTCTGTTCGCAGTCCACGCACAAACTGCTGACGGCATTCTCGCAGGCGTCCATGCTGCACATCAAAAACGGGGGAACGGTCAAGATCAATCCGGTTGAGTTCAACGAATCTTATATGATGCATGGTTCGACCTCGCCTCAATACAACATGATCGCCTCGCTGGACGTCGCCACAAAAATGATGGACGACAACGGCGAAGTCATGATGCGGGACATCATCCGCGAAGCCATTCAGCTCCGCAAAGAGGTCGCCCGGCTCAACCGCGAATTCAAGGCGAAAAAGGACTGGTTCTTCGATATGTGGCAGCCGCGCAAAGTCAGAATCGACGGCAAAGACGTTGAATTCGCCGATGCCGATATCGACTATCTGGCGGACCATCAGGAACCGTGGGTATTCAGCAAAGACAATCTCTGGCACGGATTCCCGGATATTGAGGACAACTATGTGATGCTTGACCCGATCAAGCTCACGATCACCACGCCCGGAATCGACGACGGCGGCGCTATGGACGACTGGGGAATTCCCGCTTCGATCCTGACGAATTATCTCATCAATCACAATATCGTGTGCGAAAAGACGGATTACTATTCGTTCCTTATGCTGAATTCGCTCGGCACGACACGCGCAAAACAGGGGACGCTGCTTGCGGCAATGCTGAAGTTCAAAGAGGACTTCGATGCAAACAAGTGTCTCTGCGCCGTGTTCCCGGAGCTTGTCACAGCCCATCCGGAAGCCTACGACGGCATCGGACTGCGCGATCACTGCGTGGCAATGCACCGCTGGATCAAAGAGCACAAGATGCTCGACAAGATGCAGGCGGCATTCGAGATCATACCGGATCAGGCGATGAAGCCGTCCGACGCATATCATGAAGTCGTCCGCAAACATGTCGAGACGATCGAACTCAGCAAGGCGGCGGGCAGAATACAGGCGGTCATGATGGTTCCGTATCCTCCGGGAATTCCGATCATCATGGGCGGGGAGATCTTCAACGAAAAAGCCGAACCGATTCTTGATTACCTGCTGACGCGCCAGGCTTTCGAGGAAGCCTTCCCCGGATATGAGGGAGATATCCACGGCGTCGAACGCAAAATCGTTGACGGCAGAACGGTCTTCACCACAATGTGCGTCAAAAAGTAAGCAGAAAATCCTGCAAGATGCGGAAACAAAGCAATGACGGCGGAGCAGTCCTCCACCGGACATTTCTGCGGGCCCGGCATTTTGCAGGAAAACCATAATCCGAATCAAAGGGGGGATTTTATGAGTACAATCGTGAAAAAAGCCGGCATGGGAGTATTTACCCTTGCCATGCTGAACGTGGCGGCAGTGCTGTCAATCCGCAATCTGCCGTCTCAGGCGGAATACGGGTGGAGCATCATCTTCTATATCACGGCGGCATCCATCTGCTTTTTCCTGCCGTCGGCGCTGGTTTCGGCGGAACTGGCTTCCGGCTGGCCGGAGGACGGCGGCGTTTACCTGTGGGTGAAAGAGGCATTCGGCCCGAAATGGGGTTTCGTGGCGATCTCAATGCAATGGGTGGAAAACCTGCCGTGGTTTCCGGCGGTCCTGACGTTCGTCGCTTCGGCAATCGCCTATGTCTTCAATCCGGAACTGGCGACAAACCGCTGGTTCGTGTTTCTTGTCGTGGTAGGCAGTCTGTGGCTGGCGACCTTCCTGAACTTCAAGGGAATGAAACTGTCCGCTTTCCTGAGCAGTTCGGGCGCCATCGCCGGGACTCTGGTCCCCGGCATACTGATCATTCTTCTGATGATCGTCTATTTCATCATGGGAAAGCCGAGCTCGATTCCGTTCTCGGCAAGCGCATTGGTGCCGAATCTCGACAACATCAATCAGATCATGCTGCTGTCCGGCATGATGGTGGCGATTTCCGGCATGGAAATGTCCGCAGTGCACGTGACGGACGTGGATAATCCGAAGAAAAACTTCCCGAAGGCGATTTTCATCTCCTGCGCGATCATCATTCTTCTGAGCATCCTCGGTTCTCTCGGTATCGCTGTCGTCATACCGCAAAACGACATCAGTCTTGCGGCAGGGGCACTTCAGGCATTCGACAAGATGTTTGAAATATTCCATATCAGATGGATGACTCCGATCATCAGTTTCCTGCTTGCCTACGGCGCGCTGACCATGGTTGTGACATGGGTCCTCGGACCGTCCAAAGGAGTGCTCGAAGTCGCCAGGGAAGGCTATCTTCCGGATTACTGGCAGCATCGCAACGCAAACGGCATGCCGACCAGAATCCTGATCATTCAGGCAATCATCTCCTCTCTGCTCTCTCTGGTGATCTTCTTCATGCCGACCATCAGCGGAGCGTTCTGGATCATGTCCGCACTGACCGCACAGCTTTACATGATCATGTATCTGTTCATGTTCGCCGCCGCGATCAAGCTGCGTTATTCCAAAGGCGATGTACCGCGTTCCTACAAGATTCCCGGGGGAAAGCCTGGAATGTGGATCGTTTCCGGCATAGCGTTCCTGACCGCGTTTCTGGCGATCCTCGTCGGATTCATCCCGACAGGCAATGTCCGCGCGGAAGGTCCGCACGCGATTATTTTCTATATCGCGTTTCTGTTCTTCGGCTCGCTGTTCTTCATGGCGATCCCGCTGGTTCTCTATCATCTTTATGAAGCCAGAAAACTGCGTGAACAGACCGCAGGGAAATAATATTTTTCAGAATATGAAAAAACTCCCGTTCCTGATTTCAGATCATCATGGACGGGAGTTTTTTTATCTTTCAGCTTGAATTGGCAAAAGTCAATCAATACAGCATATCACATCGGGAATTCCGCCGGAGCTCTCGAATTTGATAAATCAAGTTCTCGCCATTGAGCGGATTGGACCGCTCCGGCGGGGGATTTCGCCTGCGCCGACCAGCCTGCGCGGCTGGACTGCAGCAGATGCAAAGCACCTGCACCAGAATATCTTATAAAGACGGCAAACTTGTTTGCCGAGGTGCAGGTGACTCTCACCTGCCGCGGAGTTTGAGGGCGCGGAGCCCTCATGGTCTTTTCCCCGTCGGCGGTTCCACCGCTTACGGACGAGCACCAGAGGTGCGAGAGCCGACGGGACAGCGCATCACCGTGGGGATTCCGCCGTAGCTCTCGAACTTGATGAATCAAGTTCTCGCCACTGAGCGG
>ENA-UOOA01005173-UOOA01005173.1-human-gut-metagenome-genome-assembly--contig:-P61old-NODE-5173-length-13884-cov-4.318172_pt1 | contig 13884 bp, 12 predicted proteins | sample MGYA00242467_ERZ724014 | MGnify/ENA metagenome assembly ERZ724014
TATGTAAGGTTTTGTAGTTGTTCCTTCATTAATCATAAAATTCTTTATATATGTTTCAGTACCTAATCCACCTGTTAAACAAGTAATACAATCTATTGTTTTGTTACTATCACTTATATACATATAATCTTTAGCTGAAGAAGAATTTATATTGATATCATATTTACTATTATCAGTATATTTTACTTCAAAAAATAGCCCTCTTCCATTCGTTATTGTTGGGTCATAAGCATTAAAGGATATTATATATTGAGTATTTTCATTAAAAGAATTTGGCAATTTTTTATATCTTAATAAATCTGTAGCACTGCCGTAATAATAATCATTATCATTTCTTAAAAAGCCGCTATCTGTAAAAAATTTTTCATCAAATAAATTTTCATTTTGTATTTTTATATTTATACTTTCTACATTATGTATTTTACTTGGTGTTTCTGTTGACGGCATTGCAGAAATATAATTATATATTAGTTCTATTGTTGTATCTAAATTAGTTATTGGTGTAAATATATTTGTTCCTTGTTCTAACTCGATAGGATTTATGTTTGCAAGTTTTATTTTTTGTGGTGTCTCTAATTCGTATTCTACTGTAACTGGATTGTTAGATAACCAATTCTTAATACCGACCAAAGAAGCTTCTGTTAGTCTTGATTTATTAATTTTTATAGCTATTAATACAGTAGAGTATGGTGTTGCTACTATTCCCTCAATATCTTGTTCATATCCAACTTTTTGAAATCTATCACACAATATATTACTATTTTGTGTCTTTATTAAATCAGGTGTTATTAAATAAGCAGAAACCGTGTTTGTTCTTTCTAAATATCCTGCCCAATTTTCACTGCCATTCAACAACATTTTTCCAACTTTTTTCTCTATCTCAACTTCGCCATTTTTATATATTGTAAGTTCATCTTTTATATCGTCTACTTTTGCTAATGTATTTCCTTGTAAATCTATTGGAATTATTTTAGGTTCATGATATGGTTCATATGCTGGAAGTGTTGTTTCTGAATAAGCACCCTCTACTATCATTGGGTAGATTGTTTGGTTATTTACTGTAGCTCCATAAAGGATTTTAATGTAAGGTTTTATTGTAACATCTTCAGTAAATGTAGCATTGCTTATGTTTTTTCTTGGAAATTTATTATTATCATCATAAAATATAAAATTATCATTAGATACATTTGAATTTTCATTACTTAATGTATAACTTCCAGCAGGAAGCACAAAATTATCTGCTAATCTAAAATATAGAGTATTAGAACTATTGTTAGTTCCATTTATAGTTATAGATTTGTCTTCATTTACTGTCACTGTTATGCCTTCAGTAAATGTTTTACTCGCAGCGGTAACATTTAATTTATTTTTCCCACTTTGTTCCAATCCAATATTTCCATATGGTAAATATGGCAATAATGTTAATCCTCTTGTTAATTGAATACATTTAAATATAGCATTTTGAACCTCTGTAACTTTATCATATTGAGAATAAAATAATAATCTAATTTGACTATAAGAATTAGTTGAAATATTATAATTAAATTCTCCCACTCCTGTAAATACCGTTGCATAATTTACCCAGTTCGAACTGTCATCTATTCTATACTGAATACCAACTCTAGCAAAATTTCCATTTATAATCTCACCGTTTAGGCAGTAATTCATATTTTTTTCCACATCTAATATATAACCTACAGAAGCATTAACTTCTAAAAATGTACTTGTTACAGAAAAAGTATTCTTATTAACTATACTAACATTAGCTTTATTTACTGAACTATATTGTTTATTAAAATCAAACAAATTATAACCTTCAATAACTTCAATTTCTTGTGGATATTTTGGATCTGGTGATGGTATTCCTCCTGTGTAAGGTTCATAACTTGGAAAATTATCCATCGTATATGTTCCTTCAACCAACATTATATCTGTCAAATCAATTTTCCCTGAAGGAGCATATGTCGTCGAACCATCGTTGTTACCATAAAAAGAATAAGTTAAAAGTCTTACTTCTGACAAGTCTGCTGGAGTTGTAAATGTCGTTACATATTCTTTTTCTGTATTTAAAGCAATAGTTTCCTTATCTTTCATTTTTATAAGGTCAACAGCTACTAATCCTAAAGCCGAAGACCCCGCTCTATATAAAAGAAAAGTAGCAGTTTGATGAGCTCCTTGTGTTGAAGGTCTTGACACTACTTTAGCTTTAGCTTTCATTGTATAAGTAGTATTTGGTTTAAATGTTTTAAGAACCTTTTCATTATTGAAAGCTTGAGTTCCCCAGCAATTTGTTAAATTAACACCTGTATCTGTTACAACTTTTGCAGCTGATTGTTCTATATAATTAAGATTAAATTTATTTTTTCCTTCTGTTGTTTCTTGCTCACTATTCCCATCAATAATAAATTGTGTTTTATTATCTATATAAGTATCATTTACTACTATTTCTGAACCAGTCAAAACAGATTTTGACTCTTCTCTTGTTTCTTGAGAAGTTGAGCCATATACTTTATCAACAACTAAATTTTCATTTATTTCTGAGTCGAAAGTTGATTCTTTTATTTTGTTTTTTTCTTCATATTGTATTGTTTCTACTTCTTGATTTACCTTTTGCTTTTCAATTATTTTTGCTTCTTGGTATCTTTCTGGTAATTCTTCCGCTGAATGTTCTGTAAATTCACAAGTTAAATCACTATATGTTACTTCTTGACTTGATTTAGTCAAATCATAGCCATCATATATATTTAAATCGGTATTGCCATATCTTAATACTACTTCATTCATACTAAACCACCTGCCTTAATTGTTCTTGCAACTATAGGAGCTTGTATTCTTCCTAATCTTCTATTGTCCAAATTTACTGTTCCATCTAATTTGTTTTCAATTCTTATTATAGAATTGTAATTTGCACTGCTTTTTACTATTGCATTTGTGCTAATACTTCCTGTTTCAACTGCTACTGCTTTATTCATTTCTGACATTATTTTGTCGTTCATGTCATCAATAGCTTTTATTGCACTACTTGTATTAGCTTCAATTCCTACCGCAAATCCTTTTGGAATATATTTACCTACTTCATCTCTTACTCTTCTTGATGGAGAATGTATACCTAAAGAATCTTTAAAACCATCAACTACTCCATTTGAAAATTTTTTGATTTGTTCTTTAATCCAACCTTGTGCATTTTTAATTCCATTCCAGATTCCTTCAACAATGTGCTTTCCTATCTCAGTCATTTTATCAGGAAGCTCTTTTATTTTATCTACAATAGTATTAACTAAGTCTAAAGCAGCAGTCTTGCCTTTTTCGACCATGTCATTGCCCCATTGTTTTATTCTATCTATTGTATTTGATAACCATTCACTTATTTTACCTGGTAACTGTGAAAACCATTCTGTAATTGAATTTATAGCATTTGATACCCACGTAATTGATGTTGTATATATATTTAAGCCCCAATTACCTATATCATTTACTGTGTTTGATAGCCATTCGCTAATTCTACTTGGCAATTGTGCAAACCAATCTATAATATTTTGAATTATCTGTGGTAACTCTGTTGTTATCCAGTTCCATACATTAATTCCAAATTGTACAATATTACCAAGTATCTGTCCTATATGATATCCAATCATGTATGGTAATTGTTGAAACCATTGGATTACATTTTGTATCCATTGTGGAATTGTTTGAGTAAAAAATGCTACTATTGAATTCCATGCATTTATTAGAAGATTTGGTATTGTCTCTGTAAAAAATGTTTTTATGTTATTGCCCAAGTTGTCTACCCATTCTTTAAATTTAGGATTGAATTTATATAATAATGCTAGTGCTCCACCTATTGGGTTTACTAATAACGTTCCAAGTTCTTTCCAATTCTCTTTTATAAAGTTTACTACTGTAAAGAATGTTTTCTTTATTCCTTCCCACAAATTAATCCAAAAATTTCTAAAGCCTTCGCATTTATTCCATAATATAATAAAAGCTGCAACAAGTAAGCCTATTGCAGTTACAATTATTCCTATTGGATTTAGATTAAATGCCATATTTAAAAGCAACATAGCATCTTTTGCACTTTTTATTGCTGGAATTAAAGAAACAAAGGCTGACACCGTATTAAATACTGATTGAGCAATCTGTATTCCTTTTATTATCAATAAAGTTGCTTTGTATACTTCATATGCTCCAATTACAGTTGTTATTATTCCTGCTAAAGATATTAAAGCATCCTTATTTTGATTTATCCAACTTATTACTTTTGGAATTTCTGCCGCTACTGTTTTTAATGTATTTTCAATTTTTTTACCTTTATCACTGATTATATCTGCTATACTTCCAAATCCATTATCTTGTAATCCTTGATTTATTGCAGTTATTATATCTGCTACACCTCTTGAGACTGCTGTTTTAGCATTATCAATAGAAGTCTGTATTCCTCCCGTTGCACTTTTAGCTTGTTCTGCAAAACTTGCAAACTGTCCTGTTCCTTCAGAATTTAATTTGACAATTTGATTCATAAATGTTTCCATTGAAACCTTACCAGACTTCATTGCATTGTAAAAGTCTCCACCAACAGCTGTAGATGTATATCCTAAGCTTTCAGCAACTTGTTGTAACTGTGCTGGCATAGCTGTTTGTACAGACCTCCAAGCCTGTGCATCTACTGTACCAACTGCATACATTTGAGATAATTGTTCTAGAGCATTTGCTTGAACTTCTGCACTAGCTCCACCAGCCAGCAAAGCATTATTAAACGCTAAAAAATAATCTGTGGATTTGTTTACATCATTATTTATTGATGTAAATCTCTGCACTGCTAATGATGCATCATCTAATTTAGTTGGTATTCCCTTTAATCCATCACTTAATTTTTTTATTGCTTTTGTACTATCTTCACTAGATATCCCTAAATTACTCATAACTTTAGGAAAATTATTCAATGTGTCTATTCTTTTTATAGCACTGTCCATATTACTAGTAATTAAGTTAAAAGCTTTTCCTATTATTTTTGTTATTCCTAATCCTGCTACAATATTTTTTATTTTTGTTCCTGAATTTGAAGTTTCTTTTTCTAAGCTGTTTAATCCTTTTTTAAAATTTGTTTTATCTATTTTAGTATCGTAAGTTAAACTTCCTGCTACTGCCATTATGTTTCCTTTCCAATGTAGACAAAAGAAAAACACTTGCTTAATACAAGTGTTTAATATTTTTTATTTTACTATAAATTCTACTTTTTCTCCTGTAAATGTATTTATGTTAAATTCTATTGAAATGCTTTGAGCATTCGATGGTACTTGAAAATAAACTGCACCTTTTGCTTTTTTTCCATTTGATAATGTAGAACTAAAACCACTACCATCTACAGAATAAAAACTTTCACAATCATATCCATCTGCATAGCAATCGAAATCATATGCGGAAAAATAAAAATCTGATGTTCCTAAATTTTCTGCTTCAAACTCTGCTTTTACAATTTTATATCCATCTTTGACATCTGCATATTTGCTATATCCTGTGAAATTTTCATCAACAGAAACATATTTTATTGCTTTAGTGCTGTCTTGATATATTTCTCCTATTGAATATTTTTTTGCTTCAGTTGTAGTTTGTGTTGTATTCTCTGTAGAATTATTTTCACTTCCTGATGTAAGTGTCGTTTTAGGTTGTTCTTTTGAACTTCCTGTGCTTACAATTACAAGTAACACAATAATTACAATTACCCAAAACCACCATTTCTTGTAAACTGGTTTCTTTTCCTTTTCCATAACAACTCCTCCTTTATATAATAGGTAAATATTAACATTCAGATTCCATATTGTCAATATTTATCTCTTTATATCACATTCAAAAAGAAAAATTTGTCAAATGTTGTCGAAACTGTAATTATTTTAAAAGTTCATATATTTTATTTAGTCTTTCTTGCTCTGTTTGTGGTTTTGGTAATGTCCAATATTCTTTTAATTTCTTTAAATCTTCATCTTTTCCATCATATACTCTATAACCTTGTATTTTTGCAAATTCGGTATTACTTGGTAATGATTTCAATATTGCTTTAAACTTCCACCAATGAACTTTATCTGTTGTTAAGTCTATATTATGCAATTCGTGAAAAGCACCCCAAATGTATTCATCATCATGCTCATAAGAATATACTAACTCTTTTTTTCCTTTACCATTTCCAGAAACTTTGTGATAATCTTCTCGGCCACATTTATAGAACCATATTAATTTATCACAAGCCTCTTTGTATAGTTTAGGTTGTTGTAATAATCTTAAATAATTTTCTGCATAAAAAAAAGCAGGATAAAAATGCCTTAATCCATACTCTATCTTTTCTGAATTATTTGTACTTTTATCCTGCAATTTTTGTTCAAAAGATATCATATTTCTAAAGTCTACATTTATTTTATATTTTTTTCCTTGTAAAATAACAAAATAAGGTAGCTTATTAAACATATTCATTCTAATATCTCCTATATCTATTTCCTCTATAACCTTTTCTACTTCTTCTTTGTTCTCTATTATTCATACCTTTTGCTCTATTTTCCATTTCTTTACTAGTATTGTTTATTTCATCAATCATATTTCCTGTTGTAGCTGTTATATATGCTTTATATATACAAGTTAATACTGCTACTTCTACATCTAATGTCATTTTACCATATCCATCTGACATTCTTTTATTATTTATCTTTTCTATAGTTCCTTTTCCTAACACATCTTCAATTTCGTTCTCTATCTTTGTTTCATCGTTTCCATCTAATTCTTTTATATCTTTATTTATTATTGCTTCTTTATTTATCTCAAATACTAATCCATATAATTCTACTTCTATTTTTTTATCGGTATCTTCGTACCCAAATTTCATTACTTTATTATTCATATAAACTACCTCACAATTTTATATTTTACACATTTTCAGTAAATTTCTTTGTACTTGTATTAAAAGTACCATAAATGAAATCTCCACCTTTTAAAGAACCAGTAATTTGTTTTTGTTCTCCTGCTGCACCATTGCATTCAGATATTTCGCAAGTTTGTACTATTTTTCTTGCTTTATATGTATTTTCTTGTTCTGCTACTGGTTCCCATAAATTAACAATATAATGTTCTATATCTAAGTCTGAACCTGTCTTTCTATCATAGAAAAGTCCATACATATATTCAAATACTTCATCTCCTTTTACCATATCCATAGTAATTGGAAATTCATTTGAAAACCCTGTTACTTTTGTAGTTTTTGATTTTTGTTGTATATATTGTTTTTCAGACTCTGTAGGGTTTGAACTTTCTGTCATTTCTGTTATAACTCCACCCAATACTATTTGGTCATTAATTCCAAAATAATGTGCTTCATCATATTCCATAACGTCTCTTAAATCAGCCATGTTTATATTCCTCCTTTAATATTAAAATAAAGCTGTAGATAATACGTACTTATTGAACCATCTTCGTTAGTGTCAAAAGTTATTGCATTAGCACAGCTTACTTTTTTTACTTTTTTATTTTCTAATTCTGGATAATCCCTTAATATGTTTCGTTGGTCTATCCAGTCGCTCAAATCATCTAACCAATTCAAGCTTTCTATTCTTTGTAAATCATCTTCACTATTTATTTTTAAAAACAATATGTATTGATACTGTCTATACCAGCCTTTTTCTGTGATATATCTAGGTTGTAATGGTTCTACACCGCTTCTTTGAATTGCTAGTGTCTCTACTTCATCTGGTAATTCTTCTGTGTGTATCTCCGCTAGTTCTTTTATTGGCTCATATTTAATTAACCAATCATTGATAGCTTTTGTTATTTTATCCATTACTTATCCCCCTTGCATATCTTGCAGTTTGATTTAATATACTTTGTCCTTTGTCTGCTTTCATTCTTTCAAAAGGATGTGAACCTCTTAATCTACCACTATGGTATTTTAAGTTTCTGCTTGTAATAATTTTCTTTTCGCCTTTTTTTGCCCAAGGCCTTTTAGTTTTTACACCAACCATAACCTTTCCTTCTGCTTGAAATCTAGCATATGGAACATTTATTATTACTTGTTTTCCGCCATTAATTGAATTTGTAGAACCTTGTTGAACACCAGTTTTAAATGATACATACTTTCTTAAATTGTCCGCCACTGTCTTTCCCAGAAACTGTTGAACTTTCCCTTGTTCTTCAAGTCCTAAACTTCTATAAATAATGTTTAATGGTTTAGTTTCTAGCTTCAATCCCATTAAACACACCCTATTTTTATATGATTTGGTAATTCCTCATCGTTAAATATAAGTTCATCTATAGAAGTTACTTTATGAACATTTTGAGTTCCATATTTTTTACTCAATTCTGTAAGTGGAACACTAAGTATATCATCATCAACTTCTTTATTTACGATTACATCGCCTTTTTGAACAAACCACTCTAGATTGTATTTATCTATATCAAAAATCCTAATGAGAACATTGTCAGTTGAATCCGACCCATTTCTATTATGATTTAATATAGATGTGCTTCTGTAGCTTGCTTCAATTACATATCTATTCCATACTTTTTCATTTTTATGGTATATAGTTATTTTTTGCAGTGGAAAATCTTCCATCATATCCTCCTAAATAAAACAAGTTAATTCATCTGGCAAACAAGTAATTATTTCTTTTTTAGACTTTTTATAGTCATTATCTGAAAGTACGTTAAAACTTTTACTTACTCCATCTATTGAAAATGAAGTAACTTTTCTGTTTGTGCTTTCTTCTTTTTTGTATATTAAATCAATTAAAGCACAGGCAGTATATTTTAACTGCTCCTGTGCTTCTTTTGGTAAATTACTTATTTTTGTTTCTGTCAATCTAGTGTTGACATTTTTATCAATTTCTCTACTTGCTTTTAAAATTAGTGAATTGAACGAGTCTTCTGTTAATGTTCCTTTATATGTTTCTTTATAATATTCAAAATCTGCATATAACATTTTCATCAACTCCTATTTTACTTTGATGTTTCTAAATACACCAGCTTTTAATGTATTTTTCAATACAACTGCTGCAACCATTTCTACATCTCCCTCTTTTACTGTTCCAGGAGCTTTCATATCTGGTAAACAAGTACTTAATACACCATTTCCTGTTGGAGAAACTCCATGGAAACCATCTTTTGCAATTTGAACTGCATATAAATCTGTTAAACCATCTTCTGAAATTTTTACACAAGGTGTTGTAGTTTCGCCATCAAAATATTCTTCTAAATCAACTAATGGAATATTATCCCACATATCTACACTTCTACCAAATGCATCTTCTGATTTTGTGTAATATCCTGCTCTTCTTGCAATACCTTTAATTTTTGTAATTAATTTATTGTTTCCTAAGAACATTGTTGGTTTTCCTTGCATAACTGAAACAAACTCATCCATTTTATCTAAGAATTCTTGATAGTTATCATCCATCTTTTTAGATGTTGATAAATCAAAACTGTTAGATAATTCATAATATGTACTTATATTAGCTTTTGCAGGGCTTGCAACTTTTGTATACTTATATGGAGAACTTGCAGTTCCTGAACCGCTTCTAGTATAATAAATTTTTCCTTCTACAACATCTGTATCTGATGTTAATGTATAGTCTGGAGCATTATATTCAGTGCTAGAACCCTTTAACATAACATCTAATCCGTTGAACTCATCTTCATTCACAGATTCATTTCCATTTATTACTGTATTATGGAATAAGTTTATAGCTCCTTTTATTTTTTCTTTCATTTGGAAATCTAATTCATCAACTGCTCCTGATGTGTTTATTAAAACACGGTCAATTTTAAAGTTTCCTCCAAATATTTTTAAGTCAGCACTTGCTTTTTCTCTTTTTGCTTCATTATTTGTATATGAACCATTTATTTTTCTGAAACCTGCTGTTGATGGTGTTTTTAATTTCATATATCCATAAGTTAATGTACTTCCACCTGTACCTGGTGCTACCGCATTGTCAAATATTAATTTATCTAATAATAAAGACCCTCTTCTAAATTCATCAACGACTGCTTGGTCTACTTTGTCAGCCATTCCAACTTTTGCTTCTTCTAATGTTATCATTTTAAAATCCTCCTATTAATTAAACTTTTCTTTTAACGCTCCGTATAGCGATGGAGCTGTTTTTGGTAATGAATTGTTATGCTCTCCGCCCAAATTGATATCTGAGCTTCCAACATCTTCTTCATCAAACAAAAAAGAATACTTTTCTTTGACATCTTTGAGTTGTTCATCAATGCCGCTTACTGTGTATTCTCCTTTTTCATTTTTTTCATATTTAATTTTGTCTTTGTCTAGCTTGCTATAAACTAAATCAAAATCTTTTGCTCCTTTTATAGAACTTTTTAATGCATTAGTTTTCTTGAAATCTTCAACTTCTTTAGAACCCTCAGCTTTTCCTAAATCAAATTGTTCTTTTTTTAATGCCTCAATATCAACAGCTTCAGCCTCTTTTATTTTGGTGTTCAACTCATCTATTAAAGTATTTTTTACTTTTAAATCGTTCTTTACACCCTCTGTTTTTGCTTTTTCGTTGTTAATATCGTTGCCATTTTCATCTAATATAGATTGAATAATATTTGATTTAGTTCCATCCTCCATTTCTAAATCTTTGAATAAATTTTCTAAAAAACTTCTTTTCATAATACTTCTCCTCCTACGATTTTTTAACGAGGTTTTTCTTCCCCTTGAATTTGATAATATTTGCTATTTTTAACGATGTATGCCCACCCATTAATTTCTTTTAGGTAACTATTAATAAAACCCATAAAAAAAGAAGCTAGTCGACTTAGCTTCTCATATATATTAAAATATTAATAACTAATTTTATGTATAAATTATATTTTTTTGCATAAAATATTGATTATTAACCTAATTTGTTATATAATTAAGTTAATAATATTATTATTGAAGGTCAGTTGAGAACCCCATATATTTGGTTCACAGTTGGCCTTCAACTATTTTCTTTTATATACGTTTATTATTTTGTTTTCTTTTATAATGAATATTTTATCAATCCATGTAAATCTTTTTGAAATATAAATACTTTTTATTTGCCTTTCTATCTCTTTATAATTCATTTTGGTGCTTGTAATATCTATAATAAAATTATTAGCTTGATTTTTCTTTTTCCTTAAGTTACCTTCTATTACATATTTACCTTTACCAGTAATTTCTTTCAAATCAAATTTTTCATTGTTAATAATATAATCTGGTGTTTTTATGCCTGCAGGATTGTTTATTCTAGGTATTATATTTACTTGTCCTCCATAAGCTTTTCCAAGAATTTTAGCCACTTCTCTTTCTCTTTCTGACGGTTTCATTAAAACATGTTTTCCGTCTACAAAATATTTAGTTCCTTGTTCATCTTTGTAGTAATTTTGCTGTTTTACTTTGTTTGTTCATTTGTCTTAATCTTTGCAACTTTTATTCTTGAATAATCTTTTTCTAGACCTGTTTCTTTGCAATAATCATTTAGCTTTTTTTGTGCTATTGCAAGTTTTGTTTTTGCTATTTTTGTATCTTGACCAGCTTTTTCTAAAGTTTGTACTGCTCTTTTTTGTTTTCTTATTGTGTTTTCTAATTGTCTTTGTTTTTGTGTTGCTTCATAATAAGGAATTTCTTTACCATTAAACTTTACATTAGCATTTTTATATTCTTTTAATTCTTTATTGGTATAAATTGGTTCTGATATACCTAATATAATTCCAAAATAAGTATGTCTACAATTATATTCTTGCCACAGATCTTCAACATCTGACCATAACTCTAAACCATATTTTTTTGCATCTTCTTTATTTACTGCAAATTGTTTTCCTTGTTCTTCTGCATGAGATGGTCTTGCTCCTATATGTGCTGTGACTTCATAACCATTGCAGCCTAAGCTTTCTTCTATATCTCTATTCATATTATTAGCAGTTTCATGTATTCCACTCAATACATTTCTTCTTACTGCTACTTCTAATTGCACTTTTCTTCCTAGTTTGTCTCTCAATGTTATTCCCTCATCTGCAAGTTTCTGCACCGCATTACTTATAGCTGAATTATAATCAAAAGCTCCACTTGAAGCTTGCATATATGCTAAATCTACCGCTTCAACATATGTTTGTTTACCTTGAAATGCTATCGAATTTGTAAGATTTTTCAATGTCTTGTTTGTTGCTTTTAATCCTTGATTTAAAATTTTGTATTGTGTTTCGCTTAATTTAAAAGGTTTATCTCTATACATGTACAACTCTTTATAGCCTTGCATATCTTCTTTAGCCATATCTTCAAATAATTTTTTCAGTGCTTTTTTTCTTTCAGTAGTAAGCAATGATGTTTTTTCTAATGCTTCATTAAATATATCAGATCCATTTGTTTGCTTTAATATTTCTAATTCGTTTTTTGTTGTTGCTGTTATTTCTTTCATATCTGCAATTCTTTGAATTATATCTGCTGTTATTTCTATATTTAACTTATTATATAGTTCTACAACATCATTAAATTCTATTAAATCTAAGTACTCTGGACTAAGCATATTATTCCTCTTTTACATTTTCAATTTCTTCATCTGCTACCATTGCTTTAGCTTTTTCTTCATCTTCGCCTAAGAATTTAACTCTATATTCCCAAGGCTTTCTTATTCCTTGTGCTATATCTTGTCTAAATTCTTGTTTTGCTGTTTCTGTATCAATCATAAAGCCATCTTTGTCTGTTATTGTTACTATGCAATCCTCTATTACACTTTCTTTGAATAATACTCTACCTAATAAAAGAATAGCTTTACATATTCCACTAACAAATTCATCAACACTTTTACGATGTTTATTTGCATTTACAACTAAATCTTGTCTATCTCCAACATATTGCGTAGCTGTTACAACAGATGTACCATTAAATTCATAATACTTTGTTCCTAGCCCTGCTTTGAAACTTAACATATCTAATGCAAATTGTATTCCCTCTTTATCTTCTTCTACTCTTAATTCTGGATTATATTCAGTAACAACAGGATCTTCTTTTATGTTTGTTATCTCATTATCTCCATAAACAGTCCACTGTTGTTTCATAATATCATCTGGATAAACTTCGTATTCTTCTTCGCGAATATTTCCATCTGCATCTTTTATTTGTCTTGTCTTAGTTCTAGTTATTTTTTTGTTGTAAAATACTTTCTTTCCACCAAGATAAAAGTCCATAACAAAATTGTTATAAGTAATATCACATGCCGTTAACTGGTCTATTGCTGTTCCATATGTGCTAAATCCCATTCCGTTTATGTTGTTATATTCTGTATCAATTGGATTTGCTATTGCAGGTTTTAGAACACTAAATAAAGGCACGTTAGAATTAATCGTATAACTCTTAACTATGCCCTCTTTTTGTATTTCTTCTCCATTTTCATTTAAATAATTATTTGAAATTTCATATATTTCTTTCTTCAAACTTTCGCTATATTTTAATTGATGTATTTCTACATAATATTCTTTTTTACCTTTTACTGTATTTTCACTTACAAAAGCTATATCTATTATTTCTCCATGTTCAACTCTCAAAGGTACTATCTGACTTGCTTCTAAGTATATTATATCTAGTTTTGTTCTTTCATCTGCATATAATTTGCCTTTTTTATCTACTTTAGCATGTTTTACTCTTAATGTTGCACCAACAGTTCCCATTGCCATAGCCTTTTCTATAGCTGTTGGTAAATCTTTGTATATCTTTAATACCTTTAATTGTTTATTTAGATATTCATTATTTAACTCTGTTTGCTTATCTGTACTAGCTTCTGTTGTTATTTCATCTCTTTCTGTAAATAAAATACTTGACCAATCTTCTGCTATTCTTTTAGCCATACCCAAACTGAACATTTTTCTTTCTTTGCCTGTTTGGTCGTG
>ENA-UOOA01005182-UOOA01005182.1-human-gut-metagenome-genome-assembly--contig:-P61old-NODE-5182-length-13864-cov-18.954740_pt1 | contig 13864 bp, 9 predicted proteins | sample MGYA00242467_ERZ724014 | MGnify/ENA metagenome assembly ERZ724014
GAATGGCGGAAAGTATTCTTTGAGATTTTCGAAAGGAAGAAAAAGAAGAATTGTTTCTACAAAGAAATTATAACGGAACTGTACGAAGGAACCGGACAAGTTTCTGGGTACCGGAAAAGCTGTCATCTGCTGTGATCTCGATTGAAGTTCCGGTCTGAGCAGCCTTTAATCCGATTTCATGAAAAGTACCGATCCGGGCAGGATTCGTGCTGGCAAGAATGATGCCGGAACAGTCAATAAAGTTGATATCGTGATTACACACGTCTTTAATCGTATTTACAATCTGTTCTGCAAGAGAACGGTTTACTGATGTGATCATAGGATACACTCCATTTCTAATAAAAGTCCAAATGTTAAAAATAAAAAAATCTGTCAAGAGATAGAATACAAGTATGAAATCAGTTTAGCCGATATATTTCGGAAATATAATAGAAATATGTTCTGTAGAATGAAAAAAGAATTATGATTTAAAAAAATATGTTATAAAGGACATATAAATGACTGGAAAAGTTTGTTATAGTATGAATAAATCCAAAAGACCTAGATGTAAGAAACCGCAGGAAACAGTCAGTGAATAACACAAAACAAATAACGAAAATCTGTGAAAATGAGGAGGAAGCAAACTGTGAAAATTGTAACAGCAATCGATTCATTTAAAGGAAGTATGACTTCGATGGAAGCAGGACTTGCAGTAACAGAAGGAATACACAGAGTAGATTCAGATGTGGATGTGCAGATCAGACCGCTGGCAGACGGAGGCGAAGGAACGGTAGACGCGCTTGTTGCAGGAATGAATGGCATGAAACAGGAGATTCAGGTGACAGGACCACTAGGAACACCGGTAGTCTGTGAATATGGAATCATTGAAAGCAGCAAGACGGCAGTAATTGAGATGGCAGGAGCAGCGGGAATTACACTGGTACCGGATGAAAAGAAGAATCCACTCTACACAACGACTTACGGTGTCGGGGAAGTAATCAAAGATGCGATTGGAAAAGGCTGTAGAAGATTTATCATCGGAATCGGAGGCAGTGCAACGAATGACGGAGGTATCGGGATGCTGCAGGCACTTGGATTCGGATTCATGAACAAGAATGGACAGCCGGTACCATTTGGTGCAAGAGGTCTGGAAGAACTGGAGACGATCACGGATACCTATGTAATACCAGAACTGAAAGAATGTGAGTTCCGGATTGCGTGTGATGTAACAAATACGCTGTGTGGAGAGCAGGGAGCAAGTGCTGTTTACGGACCGCAGAAAGGAGCAACGCCATCTATGATCATGCAGATGGACAAATGGCTGGCCTATTATGCGGCACTGGCAAAAGAAAAATTTCCGAAAGCAAATGCAAAACAGGCCGGAACCGGAGCTGCCGGAGGACTGGGATTCGCATTTTTAACATTTACCAATGCAGTGCTGGAATCCGGGATCAAGATCGTACTGGAGGAGACACAGCTGGAAGAATATATCAAAGATGCGGATCTGGTAGTTACGGGAGAAGGAAGACTGGACAGACAGACGGCGATGGGAAAAGCACCGATCGGAGTAGCAAAGCTGGCTAAAAAATACGGAAAGACAGTGATCGCATTTGCAGGATCGGTAGAACGGGATGCAAGAGAATGTAACAAGCATGGAATTGACGCATTCTTCCCGGTTTTACGAGGCATTACCACGCTGGAAGAAGCCATGAAGAATGAAAATGCGAAGAGAAACCTGGCGGATACTGCGGAACAAGTATACCGTTTATGGAGATAAGGCAGAACAGGTAAAAAATGAAAAGAAATAAAGTCTGATACTTGGTGCACTCATCGGTCTTGCAGTTGCGATCATGATGTATGTGATTTAGAAAGTAGATGGAAAATGATAATATTGCAATTAGCTACATGCAGTAGAGCAAGGTTAGGGGTTTCTTTTTGTTCCTTTTCGTTGTTACAGCCGCTTCTGTCCTACATGTGGCGTGAAATATTCTCAGGAACGCTCTGTCAGTATGTCTTTTAAACTTGTCAACTGTATCCATTCTTAATGTAATGGCAGTGTGCGATGCATATATGCCTGAGGATTCAGAATGGAGCAAAGAATTCAAGATGTTGTATCAGAATGTAGTAAATGTGGTGAATACAAGTCTTAATCTCGTAAACAAAGTTTGCGAGGTTAAGGAGAACATAGGATGTGCAATAGTTTATTTCTATCCGGTCAGTGAAATGTTTGTTCACGATAACCCAAAGGAGTAATATTAAAATGCTTCTTAAATGTATTTTGAAAATGGGATTGACTTGAGAAACATAAATAACTGCTGATCTCAGAGAGGGGTTTATCAGTATATTTTAGTAGAGATTTTGCTTCTCTTAGTCGACAACTCATTATATATTCACTGATACCTGTGCCTAGTTCATCCCTAAATTTTTTAAAAAGGTATGCCCTGCTTTTTTTAGAATAGCTTACAACGTCAGGAATACCAATAGGCTCGTTGATGTGAAGTGAAATATATTGCATGCATGAAAAGATTTCCTGAGATACTCCATCAGGTAATTTTTGCTGTGCTACCCTTTGCGCAAAATCTAATGGCATGTTGTATTGCAGTTTCTTGACTGCTTCCTCGGTCTGTAATTTTTCACATTCTTGTATATATGTATCAATAAGCTGATAAGTTTGCTCAATGTCCATTCCACCCGGAATGGCGGCATACTTGCCAATCATGGTTGTTAATCCTATGAACAAGTTTTTTGCTTGCCTGAGAGGTGTTTCAGCAAGCTTGCCTTCTCGGTTATTTCCTGTCTGGGCGGCTGTCATCAGGAATGTGTTAAGTCTGTCAGCATCTCCACTCTTTATTAATTCAAGCATTCTTTGCTCAAAAAAATAGGTGCCATGAAGAATACCTTCTTCTCTTGACTGATAAAGATTAGAAGAATGTTGTTGACCTACTAAGGTCTGATATTCCGTATCTGAAAATCCGAACGCTTCCTCGAGATTTAAGCATACACCAGTCAGAGTGAAGTAAAGGTATAACAAAAGATTTAAAAACTGATTGTAAGTATATTGTGAAATACCACCTAGAAATGATGCGATTTCTCCATACCTGTTCAGAGAGATCGCATTTTTGTTCATATAAGACCTAATAAACCCATCGGTTACCGGTGTGGAATAAGTGGGACCTACTACCAGACTATGGATTCCATCCTTAAATGGCACATAACCGTAATAGCCAGTGTCGGACGAAACATATACAGCGGGTCCTTCTTTTGCAGTCAGTTTATGAAAAACAAAAGGATAGGGATCGCTTTCTTCATAGAAACCTGCCGAACATAAAAAAGCATTATTTTGGTAAATAGCAATTGGTAAATAGTGTGCTGAATAGAACAGTTCACAATATAATATGTAATCCATAAAAAATTCACCCCTTAATAGACAATTATATAATATTATAGATTTTTATGCAATAAACGATGGAGCTCAAATGCTATAATATGAAAAAATAAAAGGAAAAGGGGTAAAAGTAATTAAAAATGCCGATAACTGGCATGAGAACTCCGGTGATAAAGAGTGATTTTAGATTTTTGCAATGACTGGACTTTTCAAAAAGAGAATGAAAAACCTGTGAAAGTTAATCTGCCACACGATGCGATGCTTTATGAAGTTCGTGAAGGAAGTAGCAGAAATGGTGTAAATTCAGGTTATTTTCCGGGTGGAAAATATATATATGAAAAAACTTTTGATTTGGATTCTTCATTGATTGGTAAATCAATAGAACTGCATTTTGAAGGTGTATATCATAACAGTAGCATATTTGTAAACAGCAAGCTGGCAGGAAACCATCGATACGGGTATACAGCATTTGATGTTGATATATCTGATTTGGTTCGAGCAGGAGAAAACCATATTTGCGTGAAGGTAGATAACTCGCTTGAACCAAATTGCCGCTGGTATTCAGGGTCGGGGATATATCGGCCTGTGCAACTGGTAATACGTGAGCCAAATCATATAATAGATGTACACATTGATACGGTTCAGATACGGCCTGCACAAATAAGTATCAGCGTACATACAGTGGAGGTCTGTCCCGTGAGTGTGTATATATACGATGGTGACAAAAGGGTGGTAAGCGGCACACCGGGGGTGTTAATTGTACCCGATGCAAAGCTATGGAGCGATGAGAACCCTTTTTTGTATAAAGCAGTTATAAAGACTGATACAGATCAAAGAGAGTTCATGTTTGGAGTCAGACTGTTAAGGTGGGATGCACAGAATGGAATGATGGTAAATGGTCAGAGAGTTCTCTTAAGAGGTGGCTGTATTCATCATGATCATGGAGTGTTGGGTGCCTGTGAATATTATGATGCTGAATACAGGCGTATCAGTATTCTCAAAAATAACGGCTTTAATGCATTAAGAATTGCACATAACCCGGCTTCTCAAATTACGCTTGATATTTGCGACAAACTTGGAATGTATGTACTTAATGAAGCTTTTGATGGATGGTATATTCCTAAAACATATCATGATTATGCAAGATGGTTTGATGAGGACTGGAAGAAGGACATAACCGCAATGGTAGAATCCTCAAGGAATCACCCCTGCGTAATAATGTATTCACATGGAAATGAAGTGTCGGAAACAGCAACGGAGCGTGGTATTAAGACCTGTAAAGAACTGACTGATTTTATACACGAACTTGATAATACAAGACCGGTAACGGCGGGAATAAATGTTTTATTGAATGTTTATACTCAGATGGGTATGGGCGTTTATAAGGAGACGAAAAAGTATAGGCCGGAGCCACTTCCTGCTAAGAATGCATACAAAGAAAAAAAGACCGGTTCTGCATTTTTCAATGCTATGGCAGAAAAGCTTGGACCACTTATGTTTTTTATGAGCAAGGGGAGAAAAGGTGATCGGGCTTGTCTTGGAGCTGCAAACGGTTTGGATGTACTTGGACTTAACTATGCATCTTCTAGATATGATGAAGATGTCAAAAAATATCCTGACAGGCTTATGGTTGGCTCTGAGACAATGGTTGCAGATTTACCTTACAACTGGGAACGTGTTAAAAAATATCCTCAGCTATTGGGTGATTTCGTATGGTCTGCATGGGATTATATTGGGGAGGCATGCATCGGTGACTGGACGTATCATTCCTATAAGGGACTTCCGTTGCTTGCCGGACAGGGAATGATTGATATTACCGGTAAACCTTTAGCTTCTATGTATTTTATGCAGATTGTTTGGGGTCTTAGAAAAAAGCCCTTTATTGGAGTAAGACCTGTAAATCATGCGAAGGAAGAACCAAGCAAGGGCGCATGGCAATTTACCAATGCTATAGATAGCTGGAGCTGGCAAGGCTATGAAGGGAAAAAGGCTACAGTGGAGGTATATGCGGATGCCGTGGCTGTTCGGCTTTCGCTAAATGGTAAAACCGTAGCAACAAAGCTGGTCAAAAAATATAAGACTCAATTTAAGCTTCCATATGAACCCGGGACGTTGCTTGCAGAAGCACTTGATGCTAATGGAAAGATTATCTCAAAATACAGCTTGTCATCAGCAAATGCGGAAATCGTATTGCATGTGTCAGCAGAAAAGAAAGTTCTTAAAGCAAATGGAAAAGATTTGTGCTACATACCTATTGAATTTAGCGATGCCGATGGAAACCTGAAGCCTTATATTGAGCAACGGGTTGAAATAGAGGTAAAAGGTAGTGCGATCTTGGCCGGTTTTGGAAGTGCATTGTGTAAGACGGATGAAGTTTTTTATAAAAATTATCATGATTCATATCGTGGAAGATGTCTGGCTGTTATACGGGCAGGAAAGATTCCGGGAAAAACAGTTATAAATGTTAAATCAGCGGGAGTAAAACCGGTTTCGCTAGAAGTGGAGGTAGTGTAATGGGTAAATTCAGATTATTCGGGTTACAGACGGATGAAATCTCAGACAGAGAAATTAAGCATCGAAAACTTGCCCGAGAGGTTGCATCAGAAGGAATGGTGCTTCTTAAAAACGAAGGCATTCTTCCTTTGCAGCCACAAAAGATAGCTCTGTATGGGGCAGGCGCGAGAATGACAGTAAAGGGCGGCACAGGTAGCGGAAATATGCAGGAGCGCTACAGTGTGACAATCGAAGAAGGCCTTATAAATGCAGGGTTTGAAATAGTATCCGACAGGTGGCTGGAGCGTTTTGATGAATCCTTTGCAAAAGAAAAAGAAGAATGGCGCTTAGGGATAGAAGAAAAAATTAAGCATTACAAGCCATGGGAAGTTCAGAAAATGTTTGATGAGGTTATTCACGTTATGCCTCTCCGTTTCCCAATTGGCGACCTGATACAGGAAACTGACATTTCTGCAGAAACAGATACGGCTATATACGTAATTGCCCGCCAGGCTGGAGAAAGTGCTGATAGGAAACTGGAAAAGGGTGATTATTATCTTTCAGAAGTTGAAGAGAAGAATCTTAGTTTTTTAGCAGATAAGTATAAAAAAATACTTCTTGTTATTAACTGCGGCGGTATTTTAGATATGTCTGTCCTCGATAAAGTTCAGGGTATTGGTGCTGTTTTGCATTTTGTACAGGGCGGTGAAGAAGGTGGGAATGCTTTTGCAGACGTAGTGACCGGTAAAGTTACACCTTCAGGAAAACTTACTGATACCTGGGCAAGAGATTATGAGGATTATCCATGTGCCAAGGATTTTGGTGCCCTGGGGGATGTTCTTAATCAGGATTATAAAGAAGGCGTTTATGTAGGTTATCGCTGGTTTGATGCAAACGAAATAGTACCTCGCTGGCCTTTTGGATTTGGTATGAGCTATACAGACTTTGTTATAAAGGCAGAAGATATTAAAGCTACTGGTAGTAAAGTTACCGTGACAGCAAGGGTTAGAAATGAGGGTAAGTCATTTTCAGGAAAAGAAGTTGTTCAGCTTTACATAGCAAAACCAAACGGAAAACTTCTTAAGGAGAGAAAGGCTCTGGCAGCTTTTTCAAAGACGGGTCTGTTAGCACCAGGGGAGGAAGAGGTCTGCAGGCTAAGCTTTGATTTGTCTGACTGCACTTCTTATGATGAGCAAACTGCCAGCAAGATCCTTGAAGCAGGAGAGTATGGGCTGTATATAGGAAGTGATTCAAGACGTAATGAGCTTTGCGGTGTTCTTACACTAGCCCAAACTGTAATTATCGAAAAGCTCACCAATATTCTTCCGCTTAAGAAGGATTTTGTTGAGTTTATTCCTAAGGAAAAAGAAACACTATATCCTAACGAGGTTAAGCATCTTGTAATTCAGGAAGGTGCTTTTACCAGAAAAAATATAAGCTATGATGCAGTCAAGATGGTATTTAAGTCCGAGCAGGCAAAAAATCACCTTAAGAATTTGACAGACAAAGAACTGATAGAACTTTGTGTTGGTGCAGGATTTAGCGGACTTGGCTACAATGTAACACCTACGACTGTCGGAAGAACCAGCATTAATCTTATGAAAAAGGGTATTCCGAATGTGAACTTTTCAGACGGACCTGCCGGAATTAATCTGTGTCCAAAGAATGCCTACACAAAGCATGGAATGCCTAAATATATTGATGAAATACCTAAGGACTGGCAATGGGGTTGGATACGAAAGATGGAGCCGATTGTTTTGGCAAAACCGGGGAAGGGCTACAGAGTATATCAGTATATGACCTGTTTCCCTGCTGTGACACTGCAGGCACAGACATGGAATCCTGACTTAATTGAAAAGGTCGGTGAGGCAATTGGTACTGAAATGGTGGAGACAGGCATTACGCTTTGGCTCGCTCCGGGAATGAATATTCATAGAAATCCTCTTTGCGGAAGAAATTTTGAATATTATTCAGAGGATCCACTTGTTTCCGGCATTATGGCAGCAGCTGTTACAAGAGGAGTTCAAAGCCATAAGGGACTTGGCGTTACTATAAAACACTTCTGTTGTAATAATCAGGAAGATAAACGAGAGACTGTATCTGAAAATGTTAAAGAAAGAGCTCTGCGTGAAATCTATCTGAGAGGCTTTGAAATTGCAGCAAAAAGTTCAAAGCCTTGGGCAGTTATGACTTCCTACAACCTTGTGAACGGGGTGCATACTTTTGCAAGTGCTGACCTGTGCACAAAGGTACTTAGAAATGAGTGGGGCTATCAGGGGCTTGTAATGACTGACTGGACCGCCAGCGAAAAAAATCCGGGTGAACATGCTGAGTGCATTTTGGCAGGAAATGATTTGATTATGCCGGGACACTCGGGAGCTAAGAAAGAACTTACAGCAGCTCTGAAAAGCAATAAGATTAGTAGGCGTGATTTAGAGCTTGCGGCTGCAAATGTTCTGAATGTGATTTTTACTAGTAATGTTTGGGAAATAGAAAAATAATATTGGAGAGGGTTTAACGTGAAAACACGAGAGCAAATTGACGAAAGAGATAAGAAAGAACTGGAATTTAGAAAAAATCAGAATGGGAAAAAGGCCTTAAAATATGGCTTTGCATGTACACTTATTGCCCTGTTCCTTGCGAGTGTAGTAGATGAAATCAGTTCATCAATTGGAACGCAGATACAGTCCAGCGTTGTTACTGAATTCTTTGTAAGACCTTTAAATATTCCTTACAACGAAGCAATGGCTATGTTTAGTACTGCAACAACATTTTCTTATGCTTTGATGGCTTTGGTTCCATTTTACAAAGCTTTAGCTGATAAGATTGGTAGAAAGCCATTTCTGGTTTTCAATACCTTTGGTATGGGTATGGGTATGGCACTTGCCTGCTGGTCACCAAACATGGTAGTTTATTTTATCGGTTATGGTATGACTGTGTTCTTCGTACAGCACGATATGCAGATTGTTTATTTGTATGAAATTGTTCCAAAGGAAAAGAGAGCAACTATTTACGGACTTATCAAGGGTATCAGTACGCTTGGTATAGTGTTAATACCAATGCTCAGAAGTTCAGTAATGGGTACAGATACAAGCCTTTGGAGAGGTGTTTACATTATTCCTGCTGTGATTGCAATCGTTGTTTCGCTGTTTTCACTTTTAGTTACACGTGAGTCTAAGACATTTTTACACCAGAGAATATCTTATCTTGAGTCACCATATGAGGTACGTCATCCTGAAGTAAAGAAGTTAAGCAAAGAAGAAAAGAAAAATCAGAAGGAAGAAAATAAACAGCAGAAGACAGGTGTCTTCCATGCACTGGGACATCTTGTTAAAAACAAGCAGCTCTTATGGCTTGCTATAGTAAGTTGTGCATTTGCACTTGGTAGCACTACAATTTCAGGTTATTCAGAATCAATTATGACAGATTTTGGCATGACTCCTGAAACTGTAAATGAAGCGTTAATCATTTATCCTTTCCTTTATGCTGCTTTGATTGTAGGTGCAGGCTTTGTCGGTGATAAACTTGGACGTAAGACTATTGTTAGTGTCTGCGGAGCTCTTGCTGTACTTGGCTTTATTAGCTTTAATGTTTCTGCATGGCTTACCGGTTCACCATACCTTGTAGGTATTTTCTATGGATTGTATTTAGGCTGCTGGTGGATTACACTGGATTATGTTGGTATGATGGTTGCGGAGTCAGCACCTACCTATAATCGTGGTTCTGTGCTTGGCGCAGTAAATCTTATCACCATGGTTGGTAGTGGCCTTGGTAGCATCGTTCCTATTTTTGCTGTATTACTTTTCGATAAAATAGGTTTTGGTTATATGACAGCCGTTATGCCATTTGCATTTATCGGTGTATTGCTCCTAATTTTCAAGGTTAAGGAAACAAAAGGCGTTGATCTTGATAAGGTTACTTATTAATAGATAAAAGGTGTTGAGTAGATTATGGCAAATCCTTTTCTGGATATAAATACATATATAGCGGATGGAGAGCCTCATGTGTTCGGAGATCGTGTTTATCTGTTTGGCTCACATGATATAGCCGGTGGCAACACCTATTGTATGCTGGATTATACATTTCCGTCTGCACCTTTGGATGACTTGGAAAACTGGACAAGTAGAGGAATATCTTACCGGGCAGAGCAGGACCCGCAATACGGAGATATCTTAAAGTATATGTATGCGCCTGACGTTGTTCAGGGTAATGATGGCAGGTTTTATCTCTATTACTGCATGTCCGGTGAAAAGGGTGTAGGTGGTTATGGTCAAAAAATCAGTGTGGCAGTTTGCGATACACCTGATGGGCAATATGAGTATTATGGTTTTGTTCGTAATCCTGATAAGACTCCAATGCTTAAGTATGTAACCTTTGATCCTGCGGTCATCAATGATGAGGGGACAATCAGGTTATATTATGGGGCCTGGTATCCATTTGATGAATCGGTACCTTTATTAGGACCGGTTTTTTACAGAATCGAAAGCAATATGTTTGGTAAGAACATCGATGAAATTAAAGCATACCAAGATGGCATTATGGGAGCTAACCATGTCATACTAGGGGATGACATGCTTACAATTAAGTCTGAGCCCTGCCATATTATGCCTAATAAAGTGAAGGGAACGGACTTTGAAAAGCATCCATTTTTTGAAGCAAGCTCGATAAGAAAAATCGGTTCTCAATATTATTTCATTTATTCGTCAATGAAGGGACATGAATTATGCTATGCCACAAGCAGTTATCCTGATAGAGATTTTCGATACGGAGGAGTCATCATATCAAATGGCGATATAGGCTTTAATGGTCGAAATGACAGTGCCCGACTGAATACCACAGGAACAAATCATGGAAGTATAGAGTGTATCAATGGACAATGGTATGTTTTTTATCACCGAAACACGCATAAATCAGCTTATTCGAGACAAGCCTGCGTAGAAAGAATTGCGTTTGATACAAGCGGAAATATAAAGCAGACGGAAATAACTTCCTTAGGATTTTCTAAAAGTCTTAAAACAGATAAAACGTATCCGGCTTCTATTTGTTGTAACCTATATAGTGGCAGAATGCCACACATAGGGAATGGAATTAGTTCAAAAAATATTCCTTACATTGCAGAAAGTAGCAATAAGCAAATAGTTATAGCAACCAATAAAACAAAAATGGTTTACAAATATTTTGAAGTTGAGGCGGGACATTATATTTTATCGATAAAATGTAAAGCCGATAGCAATGGAAAAATAATAATATGTACTGGGCAGGAAAGTTTTGAGGCAGATATTTCTGCTTTTGAAGAATGGAACAATATAAAAATTCCTATTGTGCTACAAGGTGGAACGCTTACTCTTAGTATAGAGTATAAAGGTCCTAAAATATTGTTTGTAGAATCGCTTCGCATTTGCAGGAACAGTAAAATGTAGTTCTTTTATTCCTTGGTAGTCGGCATGACTGCCACAGTTAACAGGTAACAAAAAAACGCCTCCAATCGAAAAATATGTCTTATAAATAAGGGCGCGAAGCGCCGCATTTTTCGATGGATTTGTCAAGTGTTTTTGATAAAAAAGTGGGGGATTTTAATCAAAAAGGAATCTGAAAGCTTTATAGGCTGATTGCACTATGATGCGTCGAAGTTATACCACAAGTATAATGACAAACTATGTAACGCTTGATAAAAGAAGTAAGAAAGCGCAGAGGGAATATTATGCTAAGCAGCGAACAACATGGGGAGAACTGAATCCGGTCACAAGATCAGTTCCGAGTGGAAAGACTTACAACAGAAAAAAGGAAAAGCAGAGAATCGGTGTTGAATTCAGAAATGGATTTGATGCCGATTTTTTGCGAAGTTTAGTGTTGTTCATACATTTTAGGATTAACGAAAGGAGCGAATAATCATGAAGAGATATAAGTTTTGAGAGCCAGGGTAGGGGATATTGTCACTGGTTCAAACACAATAGTGTAATTTCGAGCAAAAAGCCAAAACAGAATTGATATTTTGCTCGAAATAATGTATACTTTGAGCAGAATAGGAAATTCTAGTTTCAAAGGAGATGTGGGGGTTATGAAATCTAGTGAACAATTTGCAATTGAATGGAATCGTTCAAAACGTGCAATCAATGATTTGTGCAATAAAGGAAAAATCCCAGGTGCTATAAAAGAAGGAAGAAAGTGGCTTATTCCGGATGACGCAGTAAGACCTGTTGATAAGAGAGTTTCTTCAGGGAAGTACGCAAAGAAGAAGGCTGCGAATAATAAGCCATTACCTATTGGTATTTCTGATTATGTCAGAGCACAGGCAGATTATTACTATGTAGATAAGACTTTGCTTATAAAGGAATTCCTTGATCAGAAGCCACTGGTTTCTTTGTTTACAAGGCCGAGACGTTTCGGAAAGACATTGAACATGGATATGCTCAGAGTTTTTTTTGAGATTTCAGAGGAGGATACAAGTAAATATTTCGAGAATAAAGCAATCTGGAGATGCGGTGAAGAATATCGCAGACAGCAGGGACAGTATCCAGTTGTATTCCTTACTTTCAAAGATGTTAAGTTTGATTCCTGGAAAGCAACTCTTGATAAGATTAAAGATCTTTTGCAGGAGGAGTTTGGAAGACATCAGGAGATTGCGGATAGTGATAGACTTGCAGAGTATGAAAAGACCTATTTTGCGAAAATCATAAATGGCGAGGCCTCAGAAGTTGACTTGACTGTATCATTAGCAAAGTTATCTCAGATGCTTACAAAACATTATGGTAAAGCGCCAATCATTATTATTGATGAATATGACACACCGATTCAAGAAGGTTATTCCAAGGATTTTTATGATGAAATAATTGGATTCATGAGAAATTTCTTCTCTGGAGCATTTAAGGATAATAAGAATCTAACTTATGGATTCCTAACTGGTATTCTTCGGATTGCTCAGGAGAGCATCTTTAGTGGCCTGAATAATTTAACAGTGAATTCTGTGATGGATGAAAAGTATGATCAGTTCTTTGGATTTACTGCTTCAGAAGTCAGAGATATGCTGGAGTATTATGGTGCCCTGGATAAAGAAGCAGAGCTGAAGGATTGGTATGACGGATATTTATTTGGATCTACAGAGATCTATAATCCGTGGTCAGTAATCAATTATATTTCTAAAGGCTGCATTCCGCAGGCCTATTGGGTAAATACCGGAAAAAATGAAATTCTGGAAGATGTCCTTAAGGTGGCAACGGATGATATTACTGAAAGACTTTATTCTTTGCTACAAGGCGAAAGAGTTATTGCCCAAATTGATCAGAATGTTGTTTATAGATCTCTTTCAGAGGATCCGGCAAATATTTACAGTTTACTGTTAGTAGCTGGCTATTTGAAAACACCAAAGAAAGAATTGCAGGCAGATGGTTCTTACTTGTGCGAGGTATCCATTCCGAACAGAGAGATTGCAGCCGTATATAAGAGTGAAATATTATCGCACCTGTTACAGATTGGAGCTATCACAAGAACGACCGCCAATAAGATTGCAGAAAGTCTTTATGCAAATGATTATAAGAAACTGCAGAAAGCAATTGCTGAATATATGGATAAATCCATCAGCTTCTATGATGCTGGCGCAGAAGGATTTTATCATGGATTAGTTCTTGGTTTGATCGCTTTGATGGATAATCAGTATAAGATTAAGTCAAACAGAGAGTCCGGGGATGGACGATATGATATTAGTCTATTCCCGAGAGAAGGTAGATATCCTGGAATCATTATGGAGCTTAAGTGGAAAAAGGACTTGAGTGCAGATGAGCTTTCAGGGCTTGCAGATGAAGCGTTAATTCAGATTGATGAGAAGAGATATGACGCTGAAATGAAAGAAGATGGCATTCAGGATATTTTGAAATTTGGAATTGCATTTTCTGGAAAGAAGGTAAGTGTCAAAACAAAATAAGATTAAGCATCGTTTTGGAGACGAAAAAGGTGCTATGCACAGTAGAAAAGAAGGGAAAATAACGGTATGGGAATGACTTTATCTATGGA
>ENA-UOOA01005196-UOOA01005196.1-human-gut-metagenome-genome-assembly--contig:-P61old-NODE-5196-length-13833-cov-4.831398_pt1 | contig 13833 bp, 9 predicted proteins | sample MGYA00242467_ERZ724014 | MGnify/ENA metagenome assembly ERZ724014
CGCCGCGCACCGCGCTGTGCTTGTATCGATCTTAGTCCGCCCGATCCGCGAGCGCACGGGAGCTTTCTTCCGCTTCTAACGCGCCGTCGAGCGCCCCTATATCAAACAATTCCTGCGATCGCCCGATGCGCCTGCACTAAGCGGCACCGTCTGGCACAAAAATCACGACACCGGCAAAACGGAGACCGAAAACTCTTGACTTGTACCGCCGCCGCGTGTTATACTGAATATAACTTAATATCCACAAAAGATACGGTATTTGAAAAGTTGTTAGCTGAGTAAAAGTAAAGGAAATCCGGTTCGAGTCCGGAACAACCGCCATTACTGTATTTGACGAGGAGGAATTGTGCCTTTATGCCTCTTCGAGCGGCCGCGCCGCGTCATGAGTCAGGATACCCTGCCGTGTCTTTTTTGCGGAATTTGCAGCTTTGGTGTGAAGCGCATCCGATCGGGAAGCCCCCGTCCGATGCTTTGCCGCAAAAATTTTCAACGGAGACACACACAAATCAAATAAACACGACTCTTCCGACGTGCCGCCGCTGCCTTCCTTGCAGTTGCGCTGCTGCTCACCACCGCCGCGTTCGGCTCGACCGCCGGCGACTCCGAAAATCCCACGTTCACCGTGTCGATGGAGGGGCTGACCCTCGGTCAGGGGATCTACCTCGAGCCTACGACCTACACCCTCGCCCGCGTGAACGAGATCATTGCCTCAGAGGGTCTCGGCCCGTATACAGCGGATGACGTTACCCCCGCTGTCGTCACCGTCGCAATGATGCTCGACCGCGGCATCGAGTGGCACAACTCCGGCGATATCTCCTCGTTCTATATGCAGGAGGTGCGCGGGTTTGACACCGGCGTGCTGAATATCCCCGAGATCATCGCCGATAACGGCGGTCCGTCGAACGACAACAACGACGGAAACTCCGACGAGTGGCTCGGCGAGTTCGACTACTGCTCAATGTCCGGCTGGATGATCACCGTTGACGATTTCCTCATCAACGTCGGCGCCGGCGCGTATACGTCGGGCGCTGCGGAATCCACCGGTCACACCTTCGGCGACGGCTCCGTGATCCGTTGGCAGTTCACGCTCTACGGCTACGGCGGAGACCTCGGAATCGACTCCGGCTGGGGAATGTCCGCATTCTTCGTTGCGGCAGAGCGCCGCGACCTCTACCGCAAGTTCGCCGAGCTGTCGGATTCCGGATTCTTTGACACTCACGCCGAGGCGAAAGCAGCCGCTCTCGCAGTGATGGAGAACCTCACCGCATCGCAGCGCGATGTCGATGCCGCACTCGCAGCGCTCGTTTCCGCATCGTCCGACAGCGGCAGCAGCGCCGACGCATCGGCTGTCCTCGCGGAAGTCCTCAACAATATGGCGAACACCACCCCCGCGCCCGAGTTCGGCACACTCGGCGGCGAGTGGACCGTCCTCTCTCTCGCTCGCGGCGAATACTTTGCCGCAGACAACAAGTATTTCACCGACTACTACGGACGCATCGTTCAGACCGTGAACGAGCAGTGCGCCTCGGTCAACATGAACGGCGCGCTCCACAAGGTAAAGTCCACCGAAAACTCGCGCCTGATCCTCGCGCTCTCCTCGATCGGCCACGACGCAAGACGCGTAGGCGAGTGGAACCTCATCCGCCCGTACAACGATTTCTCATGGATAAAGAAGCAGGGACTGAACGGTCCGATCTTCGCGCTGCTCGCCCTTGATTCTGGCAATTACAGCACAACCGACGACACCATCCGCACGCAGTGCGTGGAGTACATCCTCTCGAAGGAGCTGGCGGGCGGCGGATTTGCTCTGTCCGGCACCGCTGCCGACCCCGATATGACCGCAATGGCGCTTCAGTCGCTCGCTCCGTACAAGTCGAACGAGAACGTCTCCGCCGCGTGTGACCGCGCGATCACAGCGCTCTCGGCAATGCAGAACGAAGACGGCGGCTACGTATCGTGGGGCTCCGTCAACTGCGAGAGCATAGCTCAGGTCGTCACCGCGCTCACGGCTCACGGCATTGATCCCGCGACCGACGCGAGATTTGTCAAGAACGGTCACTCCGTCCTCGACGCACTTCTCTCTTTCTATGATAAGGATGCAAAAATGTTCTGCCACGTCGCAGGCGACGGCGGCAATGCAATGGCAAACGATCAGGGAACATACGCCCTCGTCGCGTACAGCCGATTCGTTCAGGGTAAGAACGCGCTTTACAGCATGAGCGACGCGTTCGCCGATACCAAGCTCACAGCGACCCTCTCCGCGCCCGCGAAGATCGGCGGCACCGTGAACACGCCGCTTCGCGTTTCCGTAAATCTCAACCGCTTCGACAACGACGGTGCGTACAAGCTTATCGACTGCACCGTAAATATCCCCGACTATCTTGAGGTGACGGACGTCGTCCCCGGCGCCGGTCTCTCCGGCGGAAGCATTGCCTACAATCTTGAGGAGGCGACCCGCCTGCTCCGCATCGTATATTTCGACGTGCAGAACGGCTCTGATCTGCGCCTCACCTCGCAGGAATACCCCGCAGAGGTATTCACGATCTCGATGAAGCTCTCCGGCACACTCGATCCGAACGTGACTCCCACGATCCCGCTGAGTGTCGGCGGAATGTCCGTCAAGCTCTCCTCCGATTCGTCGGACGAGGGTTCGATGATCGTCGTTGACACCGCATCCGCCAAGGCGGAAATTGCCGTTGTAACCGGCGTGTCATACAGCGCAGTCTGCCTGTACGAGGGCGACGGCGTCGATCTCATCCCGCAGTCGAAGAAGGCTGTTGCCGTAGCTGTTGCAGAGCTTGAGAATGCAGCTTCTCTCACATGGAGCGACGGCAGCACGACCGTACAGTTCATCCACAGCCCCGAGATCACCGCAAAGTGCGGTGTGCAGACCTATGTTGCGATCGTTCCGTCCTCCGTTGCGACCGAAAAATTCGTCGCAGCCGAGTATTACACGCTTGATTCCGACAAAACCACAAGCGATCTGCGTTTCGGCGACTCGAACGCGGACGGGCTTGTGAACGCGCAGGACGCGCTCGCCGCAGTTGATTTCTGGCTCCGCCGTTCCGGTGAGCCGACAGACACGGATATCCTGTCTCTCAACGTGAACTCCGACTCACGTCTGAACACGTTCGACGCTCTCGGCATAGTCGAGATATTCGTTGACGGCACTGATCCCGCCGTAGTCGTGCGCGCAGCAGCCCACGCAAACAGCAATTTCTGATTTTTAAGTCTTATTCTCCCCGCGCCTGCCCCGTGAAAATCTCATCCGATCGGAGTATTCTATGGAAACAATCGATACAGCTCCCGCGAAAAACACGGATCGCCGCAAACGGCGGCTTATCATCATAATAATTGCGGTGGCAGCGGCGCTGCTCTGCGCCCTCGTGCTGTGGCTCGTCCTGCGCGATCGCGGCGTACTTTCTGGCACGCCGACACTTACGATAGAAACGCCCGACAAGAGAGAAGCAGGCGACGCGGAGGAGTTTTCTCTCGACGTAACGCTGTCCGATCTCGGCGACGCGATCTATCCCGCCGTGAGCTTTTCGATCGGTTTCGACCGCTCAAGGCTTGAGTTTCTCGGCATCGCCGAGGGGAACCTGTGCGTCACCGGCGACGGTGCGCCGGAGCTGCCCGAATGGAGCGTGAACGTCGAGCGCAACAACCGCGACGGTGCCGTAAACATCATGTACCTCGACATCAGCGGCGGGCGTTACGCGTTCTCGCGCGAACTTCTCTCCGAAAAAGACAAAAACGTCGTGTTCCGCCTGCGATTCCGCCTGCGCGGCAGCGCAAGATCGGGAGACGTGTACGGCGTTGAGTTTTCCGACGCGGTGTTTGCCGCCTCGGACGAGAACCGCAGCCTGTCTATGGCGCAGTCCTCGCTCAGGGTGCGGAACGCCAAGATCGCGGTGAAGTAAAACGGGTGCTTATTTTGGTATGATTATTATGAGAAAACGGATAACTTTGATACTTGCGGTACTCATCATACTGCAAATGTTCGTCTCATGCGGAAAAAATGCGACGCTGACCGGCGACAGCATACCGATCCCGGAGAACGGGATCATCTCAGCCGACGTTATGCGGGAGCTGAAGGACGAGGGTTCGGTCGCGGTATTCACCGGAACATCGGGTGATTTCTACTACGAATGGACCGTGTTCGGCAGCGATATCGACACCCCGGCGGACGCCGCGCTTGCACTTGAGCTTGCCTCGGGCGCGGACGGCGAGATCACGGCAAAGCTGGCGGACGGCAGCCGCCCTGCGGCGGTTCTGTCCGTGACCCTTCCCGAAAGATCCGATATCTCCGGCGCCGAGGTGCGGGCGGACGGCAAGACTATCTGCTCCGCCTCAGTCACCGGAGTGAAAACAACGATCCTCAATTTCTCCGTTCCGCAAACGCTCACGGAGTTCACGATCGTCACCGACAAAGCCGAAGAATCAACGGCTCCTCAGACGACGGCGGGGACCGCAACTGCTCCCAATCAGACCGAAAGCAGCGCCGCGCCCTCCGGAGGCGATTACCTGTCGCGCCCGCAGCAAAGCTCGGACGGCAGGATCTACTCCGACGGCAAAGCCACCGAGACCGATAAATACAAGACCGATCCCGTGCCCGAGGGGCGTCCGATGCCCGTCGAGCCGGAGGACGCCACCGTCGATACGAGGAAATCGTACACCTGCACGATATCCATAGAGTGCTCAACGATCCTCAACAATATCGCCTCGCTCGACCCCGCGAAGCTTGAAGTTCTTCCGACAAACGGAATACTGCTCGACAAAATGAGCGCTGTCTTTTACGAAGGCGAGTCGGTGTATGACGTTCTCTCCCGCGTTTGCAGGGAGGCGGGCATCCACATGGAATCATCGTGGACCCCGATGTACAACAGCGCCTATATTGAGGGGATTGGGAACCTGTACGAGTTCGACTGCGGCACACTCTCGGGCTGGATGTACCGCGTTAACGGCTGGTACCCGAACTACGGCTGCTCGAGATACGCTCTCGCCGACGGCGACGTGATCGAGTGGCGCTACACGTGCGACCTCGGCCGAGACGTAGGCTGCGATCTTATGGCAGGTGAATAGCATGAGACATGACGCATTTTCAGAGCTCCACCCGGCGGTGGAGCTTGCGTTCTTTACGACGGTGCTCACCCCGACGATGATATGCGATCATCCGGCGGTGCTTGCGATATCGCTCGTGTGCGCCGCCGCATACGCCGTTCAGACTGCGGGCGGGCGCGCCGTGCGGCTTATCCTTTCGGCGGCTCTGCCGATGCTTCTGCTTGCGGCTCTGATAAATCCGGCGTTCAGCCACGCGGGCGTGACGATCCTCTGCTATCTGCCGTCGGGCAATCCGCTGACGCTTGAGAGCATTCTCTACGGAGTTGCGGCGGGTGCGCGCTTTGCCGCGGCGCTCCTCTGGTTCTATTCGGTATCAAGAGTGATATCAAGCGACAAGATCGTGTATCTGTTCGGGCGCGTCTGCCCGGCGATAGCGCTTCTCGTCAGCATGACGCTGCGCTTCGTCCCGCGATTCCGCGCAAAAATGGGCGAGGTCGCCGACGCACAGCGTATGCTCGGCCGCGACACGTCCGGCGGCAGCCTATTCTCGCGCGTTCGCGCCGCGATATCGGTCGTCTCGATCACGGTGACGTGGAGCCTTGAAAACGCGATAGGCACTGCCGACAGCATGAAGGGGCGGGGGTACGGACTTCGCGGCAGAACGGCGTTCTCGATCTACCGAATGTCGGAGCGCGACCGCAGCGTCCTTGCGGCGGTGCTCACCTGTGCCGTGATCCTCACGGGCGGGGGTGTCGCCGGAGCGTTCGCGTTCCGCTTCTTCCCGAGCATAAGATCCGTTCTGCAGGGGTGGATCACCGCAGTCTTTCAGGCGGTGTACCTCGTCCTCTGCCTTGTTCCCGTAATACTCAACGAAAAGGAGGCACGCGCATGGAAGCTGCGGCGTTTAGCCTGAACGGCGTATCATTTACATATCCGACCGCGACCGCGCCGGCGATCGACATTCATGCCCTTTCGTTCGAGGCGGGATCGTTTAACGTAATATGCGGCGCGTCCGGCAGCGGAAAATCTACGTTGCTGCGTACACTCAAGCCGACGCTCACGCCGCACGGCAAGCTCACGGGTGAGGTGCTGTTTTTCGGCGAGAGCACAAAGTCTCTCACGCCGCGCGACGATGCCGTAAACATCGGGTTTGTCATGCAGTCGCCCGAGGATCAGGTCGTATGCGACAAGGTTTGGCATGAGCTTGCGTTCGGGCTTGAGAGCATCGGGCGCGACAGCGAGTACATCCGACGCCGCGTCGCCGAGATGGCAGCATTTTTCGGGATCGAGAACTGGTTTTACAAAAACGTATCGGAGCTGTCCGGCGGGCAGAAGCAGCTTCTGTCTCTCGCCTCGGTGATGGTCATGGATCCAAAGGTGCTGCTGCTCGATGAGCCGACCTCACGCCTTGACCCGATCGCCGCCGAGGAGCTTCTCTCGGCTGTGGCGAGAATAAACAGGGAGCTTGGCACGACAGTCATCATGACCGAGCACAGGCTCGAAGAGGCGCTGCCGCTTGCGACATCCATGGTCGTGATGGACCACGGGCGCGCTGCCGCCGCAGGCACCGTTGCAGATGTCGCAGGAGAGCTTCGCGCATGCGGGCTCGAAATATTCGCCGCGATGCCTGCGGCAATGAGGATATGTGCGGGGCTTGACGCGGACGGCGCGTGTCCGATGAGCGTCTCCGAGGGTGCCGCGATGATCGACCGCTTTGCGGCGGCATCTCCGCCGCTGCCCGTCCCCCGGAAGCCGCGCCCGACAGGTGAGACGGCGATCGAGGCAAAGGGCGTGTTTTTCCGCTACGAGGAGGGCGGTCCCGACATTCTCCGCGGGTTCGATTTCACCCTGCGGCGAGGGGAAATATCGGCGCTGCTCGGCGGCAACGGCGCCGGAAAAACGACGGCTCTGCGCGTTCTTGCGGGACTGCGCCGACCGACGCGCGGCGAGGTCACGACCGCGGCAAAAATATCGTATCTGCCGCAGGAGCCGCAGATACTTTTCGTGAAAAAGACGGTGCGCGAGGAGCTTGCCTACACCCTCGCCGGTGCCGGAGTACCTGCGAGCGAGCGCGAGGCGCGTATTATTCGGATGGCGCACACCTGCGGGATCACGGAGCTTCTCGATTCACACCCGTTTGATCTTTCGGGCGGCGAGCTTCAGCGCGCGGCGACGGCGAAGGTTCTGCTCCTCTCCCCCGACGTACTCCTGCTCGACGAGCCGACGAAGGGGCTTGACGCCGCGTTCAAGCGCGATTTCGGCGTGCTGCTGCGCAGTCTTGCAGCCGCAGGCGTGGCGATCCTTATAGTCAGCCACGACGTGGAGTTTTGCGCCGAGTTTGCCGACACCTGCTCGCTATTCTTCGACGGCTCGGTCGCGTCGTCGGGCAGTGCTGCGGAATTTTTCAGCGGCAACAGCTTCTATACGACGGCGGCGGCGCGTATGGCAAGGCGGAGCGTGCCCGGCGCGGTGACTGTCTGTGCGGTGCTTGCGGCATTCGGCTGCGCTTATGACGACAGTACAGCCGAAATTTCGGCGGCGGATCTGCCGTCGGCTCATGCTGTCGCCGCAGAAAAGCAGAAGAATCGGTTTCCGCTGTGGCGGCGGATCGTCGCGGCGATCTCTGTCGCGCTTGCGCTCGGGATATTCGTATATATCGCGGGCATATCGGATCTCACAAAGCTCATAACCTCCGGCGGAATCTCCGCCGCTGCCGCAGGTCAGCTGTGGCTGACTTCTGCGCTTATCGCGCTGCTCATCATCGCGGTAATGTCGCTCGGACGGCGAAGTAAAGAGCCGGAGTTTACCGAGGTTCCGAAGGAGCTTCGGCATCTCAGCAGACGAACCGTGGCTGCGGCGGTGATGATCCTTGCGGCGATACCGGTGACGCTGTTTTTCGGGATATATTACCTCGGCGACCGCAGCTACGGCGCAATATCGATTGCGGTGTTGCTTGAGTGTATGCTGCCGTTTTTCCTCGTTTTTGAGGGGCGGCGGCCGATGGCGCGGGAACTTGTGGTGATCGCGGTCCTGTGCGCGATCGGTGTCGCGGGACGGGCGGTATTCTTCATGCTGCCGCAGTTCAAGCCGGTCATGGCGATCGTAATAATCTCGGGCGTGGCGTTCGGCGGCGAGACGGGATTCATGGTCAGCGCCGTGACGATGCTCGTGTCAAATCTGCTTGCGGGGCAGGGGCCGTGGACTCCGTGGCAGATGTTCGCAATGGGGATCATCGGGTTCATCGCGGGGGTGCTGTTCCGATACGGCATACTGCGGCGGACGCGCGGCTCGCTTGCGATATTCGGCGCGCTGGCGGCGATAGTAGTCTACGGCGGGATCATGAACCCCGCGTCGGTTCTGATCTGGTCGCCCGCGTCAATATCGTGGAAAACGGTGCTTGCGTCCTACGTTTCCGGCTTGCCGATGGATCTGATCCATGCAGCGGCGACAGTGTTCTTCCTGCTTGCCGCAGCCGAGCCGATGCTCGAAAAGCTCGATCGGATCAAGCTGAAGTACGGGCTTGTGGAGCCTCATATGAACTAATATAAAAAGACCGCAGCATATGCTGCGGTCTTTTGTGTTCGATATTATTTTGCGTAATCGACGGCGCGGCTCTCGCTGATCAGATTTACCTTGATCTGTCCCGGATACTCCAGCTCCGACTCGATCTTCTTTACGATGTCACGCGCAACGAGCTTCATTCCCTCGTCGCTGATGACCTCGGGCTTGACCATTATGCGGATCTCGCGGCCCGCCTGGATCGCGAAGGTCTTTTCGACTCCGTTGAAGCTTCCGGCGATCTCCTCGAGCTTTGCAAGTCTCTTGATGTAGTTCTCGAGATTCTCGCGGCGTGCGCCGGGACGTGCAGCCGATATCGCATCGGCAGCCTGCACGATCACTGCGGTGATCGTCTGCGGCTCCACGTCTCCGTGGTGTGCTTCGATCGCGTGGATTATCTCGCGGCTCTCCTTGTACTTGCGAGCCACCTCGACGCCGATCTCAACGTGAGATCCCTCGACCTCCTGCGTCAGCGCCTTACCGATATCGTGCAGAAGTCCCGCACGCTTTGCAAGCGTCGAATCCACGCCGAGCTCGTTTGCGATTATGCCGGACAGAAGTGATACCTCGATCGAGTGATTGAGGACGTTCTGACCGTAACTCGTGCGGTATTTAAGACGGCCGAGCAGACGTACAAGCTCTGAGTTGAGCCCGTGAATGCCCGTCTCGAATGTTGCCTTTTCGCCCGCCTGCTTGATCGATGCCTCGACCTCGCGGCGTGCCTTTTCAACCATATCTTCGATTCTCGTCGGATGGATACGTCCGTCGGAGATCAGCTTTTCAAGCGCAATACGTGCGATCTCGCGGCGAACCGGATCAAAGCACGACAGCGTTATAGCCTCGGGGGTATCGTCGATGATGAGATCGACGCCGGTCAGCGTCTCGATCGCGCGGATGTTTCTGCCCTCGCGGCCGATGATGCGTCCCTTCATCTCCTCGCTCGGCAACGGCACAACGGACACCGTCGTCTCTGCGACCTGATCTGCCGCGCAGCGCTGTATCGCAAGCGATACGATGTTTCTTGCCTTTGCGTCCGCCTCGTCCTTGAACTGAGCCTCAAGCTCCGCCATCTTCATCGCCTGCTCGTGGCGCACTGCGGATTCAAGCGATTCGATAAGCTCTGCCTTTGCCTGATCGGCGGTCATGCCGGAGATGCGCTGAAGCGCCTCCTCCTGCTCCTCGCGGAGCTTTTCAACCTTTGCAAGCTCCTCCTCAGCACGGTGGAGCTTCTTTGTGAGATTTTCGTCCTTGCGTTCGAGGTTCTCGGTCTTGCGCTCGAGAGTTTCCTCCTTTGCGGCAACTCTGTTTTCCTGGCGGGAAAGCTCGTTGCGGCGCTCCTTGACTTCTGCGTCAAACTCGTTCTTCTGCTTAAGAATTTCTTCTTTAGCTTCGATCATTGCTTCTTTTTTCTTGGTTTCCGCTACCTTGATGCCGTCCTCGAGGATCTTTTTCGCCTGAAGCTCGGCGGAGCCGATCTCTCTCTCGGCATTCTTCTTCCGGAAAATGTAGCCGATACAGATTCCGAGCGGAAGTGCGATGACAAGGGTGATCACCACACTCAAAATGATGTAAGGCATTCCTGCACCTCCTGATTTTTGAATTTTCTTTCGGTGCCGCATAAGGGTAATGCCCGACGCGTATACTATTCAGTTAATTTACATATTATTTTGTCCGCCGCCGCGGTAGTCACATATAAAAAATCTATGTATACACGCCGCCCGTCTGCGGCGCAATGTAAAATATGTCGCGCATCTGCGCTATAAGGTTTGTCCATACATATAGATACACATATATATTTTACTCCCGCATATCCCTTGTGTCAAGGGGTTCGCGAAGAAAAACGGCACCTATGCGGCATTTCCGGAACAAAAAATCAGAAAAAAGGTTGCGCTGTGGGGTCTGCTCTGTTATAATAATAGGAGAAAAACCGTACCGCAGCATTGCGCGGTGCTTTTCCGGATAAGAAAGGGAAAATGAAAAATGAAACTTTGCGAACTTAAAGCACTTGTGTCCAAGGGACGGCTCGACGCCGATTTCGCGGCAAAATGCGGCATCACGCCCGAGATGATGGCGCACCACAGAGAGAGAGTCATCGGCGCAGCCGAGGAATTCGGCCGTCTGTTTGACCCCAACGGTGAGCGCGACGTACACCTCTTCTCCGTCGGCGGCAGAAGCGAGATCTCCGGCAACCACACCGACCACAACCACGGCCGCGTTATCGCCGCAAGCATCAACCTCGACATTATCGCGATCGCCGCAGTGCGCGACGACGGCGTAGTTACCATCAAGAGCGAGGGCTTCCCCGAGGACGTTGTTGCGCCCGAGGCGGCAGAGGCTCCCGATGAGTCGAAATTCTTCACCTCCGCGTCGATCATCGCCGGAATGGAGCGTGCGCTTCTTGACGCAGGCTACAAGGTCGGCGGATATGACGCATACACCACGTCGAACGTGCTCAAGGGCAGCGGACTTTCTTCCTCCGCAGCATTTGAGGTAATGGTCGGCAACATCTTCTCGCATCTGTACAACGACGGTCGCGTTGACAACGTTGAGATCGCGAAGATGTCGCAGTTCGCCGAGAACAAGTTCTTCGGCAAGCCGTGCGGACTCATGGATCAGACCGCGTGCGCCGTCGGCGGCTTCATCACCATTGATTTTGAGGACCCCACCGCGCCCGTCATCAAGAAGATGGACTTCGATCTGACCCGCGCGGGCTACTCGCTGTGCATCGTAAACACCGGCGGAAACCACGCCGATCTCAACGAGGACTACGCATCCGTTCCGGCTGAGATGAAGGCTGTTGCGGCTGAGTTCGGACGTCCGGTCCTTCGCGGGCTGACGGCGGCTGATATCGTTGCAAAAGCAGCATCGCTCCGCGAGAAGGTCGGCGACCGTGCGCTTCTCCGCGCGCTTCACTTCATCGCAGAGAACGACCGCGTATCCGAGCAGGTTCGCGCGCTTGAGGCGGGCGACATCCGCGGCTTCCTCGACGGCGTTATCGCCTCCGGAAACTCGAGCTACAAGTACCTGCAGAACGTATTCACCACGAAGAACGTATCCGAGCAGGGTCTGTCCCTTGCGCTCTGCCTCACCGAGCAGAAGCTCGCGGGCACGGGAGCCGCATGGCGCGTTCACGGCGGCGGATTTGCCGGAACCATTCAGGCATTCGTACCGACGCCTCTTGCAGAGGAGTACCGCGAGTACATGGACAGCGTGTTCGGCGACGGCGCGTGCCACATTCTGTCTGTAAGACTTGCCGGAGCGATCAAGCTGGCATAACAAGAGAAAAACGACTCACAACGGGGGTGGCGGCACAGCTTCCCCCGTTTTTGCAAAACGGAGCAATGTTTTATGAAGAAAACAGGAAATGTTATCGCACGCCTTACGGCGGCGGTGATAGCGGTACTGCTCGCGGCGGCGTGTGCGATCCCGGCGCTTGCGGATGATGTCGTCGATCCGAACTCCCCGCCGACGGCGGAGGGATGCACGTCGGTCTATCTGTACAATTTCGAGAATGATCGTGTGCTGTACGAGCGCGACACGGAGGCTGCGGTATATCCGGCATCGACCGTAAAGCTGATGACGGGCATACTCGCGGCGGAGACGCTCGGCGGCGATCTCGATCAGAAGATCACCGTCACCGACGAGATGCTTGCGCTGCGTGCGGGCAACAACATCGGGCTTGTCGCGGGCGAGATCGTGACTGCGCGAGACATGATGTACGCGTGTCTTGAGGGCGGCGCGAACGACGCGGCGCTCGTGCTCGCGTGCGCGGTTGCCGGCAGTGTTTCCGAATTTGTGTCGATGATGAACACGAAGGCGGCGCTGCTCGGTGCGTTTGACACGCACTACACGAACCCGACCGGGCTGCACGACGACGCGATGGTGACGACGTGCAAGGACACGGCGATCATTGCGAAATACGCGGCGTCGATCCCGCTGATAGCGGAGGTTACGTCGTCGCCAAAATACGTGATGGAGGCAACGAACGTCAAGGATTTCCGCAACATCTACAACCGGAACTGTCTCATATCGAAGTTTTATGACACGTACGAGACGGCGTACAGGTACGAGTACGCGACGGGCATGAACGCGGGCGGGACGACGCGGGCTGGCGCCTGTGTGGTTGCGACGGCGAAGAACGCGGACGGCGATCTGACGTATCTCTGCGTACTCATGGGGTGCACGTCCGACGAGCGGGCGAACGCGGGCTACGCAGGTGCGATCGCGCTGTTCGACTGGGCGTTTGCGGCATGGAAATACGCAGACGTACTCTCGACGGATGACATCATCTGCGAGATTCCGGTGACGCTGTCGTCGGCGATAGATTTTGTGACGCTTGCGCCCGCGAACGATGTACGGGTATACCTGCCGTGCACGGTGAAGAAGGGCGAAAATCTTGAATACAGCTACACGACGCTGTACGAATCGCTTGCGGCGCCGGTGGTGAAGGGCTCGGTTGCGGGCGCTGTGACGGTGATATACGACGGCGAGGTGATCGGCTCGTCCGATCTTGTTGCGACTGTTGACATTGATCGGTCGGAGCTGCTTTACACGCTGTCGCAGATCGAGAAGTTCACGAAGAGCCGATTCTTCATTGCGACGATCGTTTCCGCTGTTATACTGACGGTTATTTACGTTTTGATCAAGGCTCGCGTTACGGCAAAGACCAAGCGATACTGATAGGGGGATACGGTCGCTTTTCGAGTAAGGCGACCGGATACCAGTCAAAAAGGAAAAACAGAGCAGATGTCCTTTTTTCTTATGCATTTATCATCGAAGCAATGATCTTCTGAGCGCGGCGCGGCGCCTTGAGCCTGCGCAGCTTGTATACGGTGTACTTCGTCTCTATCACAAGATCCTGTGAAAAAAGACCGCGCCTTTCCGTAAACACATTTATAATGTCCTCAGGCGGAAGGTTGAACGTCACACCGCGCGTGATCCCGCGAACGGTATTATCCTCAAGCGTGAGCGATGACTCCGGGAAACTGCGCCCCCCGAAAATGCCCTCGTGGCGATAAGCTGTTGACGTGTAATAGTGCATTTCCGAATCCTTTGCAAACCATGGCCATCCGACCGAAAGTAATTTTATTATACCCATATCCGAAGCCGTTTGCAATAGCTTTTTCGTATGTTTTCATATTGTTAAATATTTTGGAATTTTAAGGCTGCGGTGAATACCCGCACGCACCCCGGTCAAACACTGAGCGTACAAAA
>ENA-UOOA01005200-UOOA01005200.1-human-gut-metagenome-genome-assembly--contig:-P61old-NODE-5200-length-13823-cov-5.947051_pt1 | contig 13823 bp, 13 predicted proteins | sample MGYA00242467_ERZ724014 | MGnify/ENA metagenome assembly ERZ724014
CTGGATGAGCGCGACGGCGAGCCCGACGCGCTGGCGCTGACCGCCGGAGAGCTCCCGCGGGCGGCGGGTCAGATACTCCGGACCAAGCCCGACGCGGCTGAGCATCTCCGCCACGCGGCGGCGGCGCTCCGGGGCGTCATACTTGCCGAAGGCGCGCAGCGGCTCCTCCACGATCCAGCCGACCGTTTTGGCGGGGTTCAGGCTCCCGTAAGGGTCCTGAAACACCATCTGGGGCCGTTTTGTGTGGTGGATGATCTCGCCCGTGTAGGGCAGCATACCGAGAATCGCCTTGGAGAGCGTGCTCTTGCCGCAGCCGCTCTCGCCCACGAGACCGACGATCTCGCCCTGCGCAACGCTGAAGCTGACGTCCCGCACGGCGCGGAAGCCGGGAGTTTTATGCAGAAAGCCGCCGCCTCCGTAGGTGACGTTCAGGTTTTTCACTTCCAGAATTTTGTCTGCCATGGCGCTGCCCTCACCTCCGCCGCTTGTCGCGCGTTGGGATCGCGGCGATGAGCTTTTTCGTGTATTCCTCCCGCGGGTGGAGGAAAATGCCGTCCGCGCTGCCGGTTTCCACGATGCTGCCGCCCTGCATGACGCAGACGCGGGAGCAGAGCCGCCGCACGACCTGAAGATTATGGGAGATGAACAAAATGCCGACGCTGTGCTTGCGGCTCACGTCGCGCAGCAGGTCGATGATCTGCGCCTGCACGGTGACGTCCAGCGCCGTGGTTGGCTCGTCGGCGATGAGCAGGCGGGGGTTGATGATGAACGCCGCGGCGATCATGGCGCGCTGGCGCTGACCCCCGGAGAGCTGGTGGGGATATTTCAGATGGGTCGGGCAGACCGACCTTTTCCATGACCTCAAGCGCGAGGGCGCGGCGCTCGGCGGGCGTTTTGTCCGTGTGGATGCGGAGCGTCTCCTCCACCTGCTGACCGACGCGCATGAGGGGGTTTAAGCTCGTCATCGGCTCCTGAAAGATCATGCCGATCTCCCGCCCCTGAATGCTCCGCAGCTCCTCGCGTGGGATCGTGAGCAGGTTCTTGCCCTGAAACAGTATTTCGCCGCTCGCGCGGGTCTTTTTGCGGTCCAAAAGCCCCGCGACGGCGAGGGCGGTCAGGCTCTTGCCGCTGCCGCTCTCGCCGACGAGACCGAGCATCTCGCCGGGCTCCATGTGCAAATCAATGCCGTGGAGGACCTCGCTCTGACCCTCCGGGTCGAGAAAGCTGACGTGGAGATTACGGATATCAAGCACGGCTGCGTCCCTCCAATCCCTCGGAGATGAGGCTGAAGCCCAGAATGAGCGCAACGATGGTCCCGCCGGCGCTCAGCGCATACCACGGGGCGGAGAAGAAGTAGCTCTGGCTCTCCGAAAGCATGCGCCCGAGGCTCGTGTCCGGCATGAGCACGCCGATGCCGACATAGCTCATCGCCGCCTCGGCGAGCACGGCGTTGTTGAAGCCGATCGTGACCGTGGAGAGCACGACGGGCATCACGTTCGGCAGGATGTGGACGAACATGATGCGCAGCGTCCCGACGCCCATCAGCCGCGCGTTGCGGACATAGTCCAGCTCCTTCTGGCGCGCAAATTCGCTGCGCACCACGCGGGCGAAGCTTGGGATGAAGAGCAGACTCAGCGCCGCGATGATGTTATATTTTCCGCTGCCCAAAATGCTGATGAGCACGAGGGCGAGCAGGATGCTCGGAAAGGCGGTGATGACGTCGTTGATGCGCATGAGCACCTCGTCGACCCAGCCGCCGAAATAGCCCGTGAACGCGCCGGCCAAAATGCCGACGGCGAGCCCGACGGCGACGGTCGCCGCCGCGATGAACAGCGTGGTCCCCGCGCCGGAGAGCACGCGGGAGAAAATGTCCCGCCCGAAGTTGTCCGTGCCGAGCAGATGCGCCCAGCTCGGCGGCTGCATCTTCGCGGAGGCGTTCATCGCCTCCGGGTCGCAGGGCGTCCAGAAATAGCCCACGACGATGAGCAGCAGCACCGCACCGGCGAGGACGGAGCCGATTATGAGATTTTTGTCGTGTTTCTTTTTCACGGCGTTCTCCTGAAAAGAGCGGTTTTAGGTGAAATCCTCGTCGACGGTGACGATGGCGCAGCAGCCGGGGATGCGCTCGGCGACGAGCGCGCGCAGACGCTCCGCGGCTTCGTCGTCGCTGAGACCGAGGTGGCGGGGGATGACGGCGTCGAAAATGGCGTTTGTGTGGCTCGGACCGGGGACGACGCGGAAATCATGGATGGTCACGGCGGGGTCGAGCTCCTTCGCGAGTGCGGCAATCTGGGCGCGCAGGGCGTCCACTGCGGCGTTGTCCGTCTCGATGGGGTCCATATGGATTGTGGCGACGCAGCCGAAGCGGGCGCGCAGCTCGCGCTCAATGTTGTCGATGGCGTCGTGGGTGGCGAAGACGTCCTTTTTACCGTCCACCTCCGCGTGGAGGGAGATGATCTGGCGTCCGGGACCGTAATCATGGACGATGAGATCGTGGATGCCGAGCACCTCCGGGTGGGCGAGCACGGCGTCCGTCACCTCGCGGACAAATTCCGGGCTCGGCGCCTGTCCGAGCAGGGGCGAGAGCGTGTCGCGCGCCGCGCCGATGCCGGTCCAGAGAATGAAAAGCGCGACGGCGAGCCCCGCCCAGCCGTCGATGCTGACGGCGAAAAGCCGGGAGACGCCCATCGAGAGCAGCACGACCGCGGTCGCGATGCAGTCGCTCAGCGAATCCGCCGCGGCGGCCCGCCGGGCGACCGAGCCGATGCGCTTGGCGACGGCGCGGTTATAGCAAAACATAGAGAGCTTCACGGCGATGGCGGCGGCGCGAATCGCCGCGGGCAGCCAGCCGCCGCCGACGGGCTCCGGCGCGAGGATTTTCTCCACCGCGCTCTTGCCGAGCTCAAACGCCATCAGGATGATGACGACTGCGACGGCGAGACCGGAGACGTATTCAAGACGTCCGTGACCGTAAGGGTGCCCTGCGTCCGCCCGCCGCCCGGCGAGGCGGAAGCCAAGCAGGGTGATGAGCGAGGAGCCGGCGTCGGAGAGGTTGTTGAAGGCGTCCGCCGTGACGGCAATGGAGCCGGCGAGCGCGCCGGCTAAGAATTTGCCCGCTGCGAGCAGCAGGTTCAGCGCAATGCCGACCGCGCCGCAGAGCGTTCCGTAAGCGCGGCGCACGGCGGGGTCCGCCGTGTTTTCCCGGTCCGGGATGAGCCAGCGCGCAAGCAGAGTGATCACTGAGCTCTCGCCTCCTGAAGCGTCATTGATAGAGCTTGGCGAGCCCGCCCTTGGAGGTCTCGCGGTAGCTGAGGTGCATGTCGCGCCCGGTCTCATACATGGTCTGCACGACCATGTCGAAGCTGATCTTGCGCGTGCTGGAGAGGAAGTTTGCGAGCGAGAGCGCGTTGATGGCGCGCATCGCGGCGACGGCGTTGCGCTCGATGCAGGGGATCTGCACCAGCCCGCCGATGGGGTCGCAGGTCAGACCGAGATAGTGCTCCATCGCGACCTCCGCGGCGTATTCGATCTGGTCGATGCCCATCTCGTGAATTTCCGCAAGGGCGGCGGCGCACATACTGCAAGCCGTGCCGATCTCTGCCTGGCAGCCGCACTCCGCGCCGGAGATGGAGGCGTTGGTCTTGATGAGGTTGCCGATGACGCCGCCGGCGGCGAGGGCGCGCAGCACATCGCGGTCGGAAAAATCGCGCTGCTCCTGCGTATAGCGCAGCGCCGCGGGGACGACGCCGCTCGCCCCGCAGGTTGGGGCGGTGCAGATGATGCCGCCGGCGGCGTTTTCCTCCGCAACGGCGAAGGCGTATGCGCAGACGATGCGGTTTTCGCGCGTGGTGCCGCTCTCGTCGATGTGGCGCTGGTTATAGAGATACTGCGCCTTGCGCTCCACATGCAGCCCGCCGGGCAGCTCGCCGGAGGCGGTGAGCCCGTTCAAAATGGCGCGCTTCATCGCGGACCAGACCTCGAAGAGAAAGTCCCAGATCTCCGGACCCTCGCGCTGCTCGACGTATTCCCAGAGGCGCAGACGGCGGTGCTTGCAGTAGTCGGCGATTTCGGCGAAGGAGCGCTCGGGATAGACCTCCGGCGTGTCCTCCTCCGGGTGGCCCACGACGCGGATGGCGCCGCCGCCGACGCTGAGCACCCGCGCCCTGCCGATCTCCCGCCCGCCGGAAAAGGCGGCGAGGTCCATCGTGTTCGGATGGGGCAGGTCCTGCGTTTCGGTGTCAAAAATGACCTCCGTGCGCCCGGCGCCGAATACGTCCTCCACGGCGCGGTCCGTCAGGTGTCCACGCCCCGTGCTCGCGAGCGAGCCGTAGAGCGTCACGCGGAAGCGCTCGGCGTCCGGATAAGCGGCGAGAAAGCGCCGCGCCGCCGCCTCCGGTCCCATCGTATGGCTGCTGCTGGGCCCGCGCCCGATGCGATAAAGCTCACGCAGGGATTTCATAGTGTGGTATCTCCTTAAGTGAAAAAGCTTCGCAGAAAAAACGGTTATTTCAATCGGATCCGCGGATCGATCAATTGATACGCGGCGTCGGCGAGAAAATTCACGAAAATCACGAGGGCGGAGATCATCATCACGATGGCGAGCACGACGGGGTGGTCGCGGTTCGCGATGGAGAGGAGCAGCATCCTGCCGAGTCCGGGGATGTTGAACACCTGCTCGATGATGATGCTGCCGGCGACGATGTCCGCGAGCGTGACGGCGAGGAAGGTCACGACCGGCAGCATCGAGTTGCGCAGCACATGGCGGCGCAGCACGGTTTTGCGGTCGTTGCCGCGGGAATAGGCGGTGCGGACATAGTCCTGACCGAGCTCGTTTAAGATGCTGCTGCGCAGCAGACGCACCGTCATGGCGCTGCGCGGCAGCGCGATGGCGAGGGCAGGGAAGATGAGGTAGCCGAGAAATCCGGCGAAATCCTCCGACGGGCTCACGAAGCTGCCCGCCACGAAAAGCCGCAGCGCGAGGCCGAACACGCTCGTGAAGACGATGCCGATGAAAAACGGCGGGATGCTCATCACGATCTGGTTCACCGCCGTAACGATGCGGTCGAGCACGCCCCCGGCGCGGCCGGAGACGAAGAGCCCCAGCGGGATGGAGATGACGATCACCATCAGAAACGCCATGGCGGAGAGCGCCGCCGTGATGCCGATCTTTCCGGCGAGCAGCTCGCGCACGGGCTGACCGTAGCTGTAGCTCGTGCCGAGGTCGCCGCCGAAAAAGCCGCCCAGCCAGCGCAGATAGCGCAGCGGCAGCGGGGAGGTAAGCCCCAGCTCCGCACGCAGCGCGGCGGCGCGCTCCGGCGTCCAGTCCGTGCCGAGCATCTTGGTCGTCGGGTCACCGGGAATGACCTCAAACGCCAGAAATGCCAGCAGGGAGATGACAAAAAGGGTGACGAGCATAGCCGCCGCCTTTTTCGCGATGTACTTCATGTCCGTCACCCTCCCTTCGGGTTTTTAATTTTGAAGCTCAGCCCTCGATTTTGAGGCTGCTGAGGTCCATCACATAGATGGGGTAGAAGCGGTAGCCCGTCACGCCGGCGCGGACGGCGACTAAGTCGCAGGGGTCCTGGATATACACTGCGGCGGCTTCCTCCGCCAGAATGGTCTGGAGCTGCTTATAAAGCGCAATCTGGCGCGCCTCGTCCGTCTCCGCAATCGCGGCGGCGTAGGTCTTGTCGTAGTCCTCGCTTGCGAAGTTGCAGACGTTTTTGCGGCTCGTGCTCTCGAAGCGGGCGAGCAGGGACTGCGCCGTCATCGCCGCGGAGGTGTCGAAGCCGACGACCGTCGCCTGATACTCGCGGTTCTGGTAAACGGTCTCCAGCCAGCTGCTCCACTCGACGGTCTTGATCGTGCACTGCACGCCGATTTCGCGCAGCTGCTCGGCGAGCGCCTGCGCCGTGTCCACATGGAACTGGTAGTTGCCGGGAACGGTGATCTCCAGCGCGAAGCCGTCGGCATAGCCGGCGTCGGCGAGCAGACTCTTGGCTTTCTCCACGTCATAGGGATAGAGACCGGTCAGGTCCTCATAGTACTTGCCGAAGGCGGGGTACATGCTGCTGCCGAGAATGCTGCCCTTGCCGTCCGCCACGAGGTCCAGAATGCCCTGACGGTCCACGCCGTAGCAGAGCGCCTGACGCACGCGGACATCCTGAAGGGGACCGTAGGCGTTGTTGAGATACATCGCCTGCACGACGTTCGTGCTGCCCTCCAGCACGGTGAAGCCGTCGCCAAGCTCGTTTGCCTGACTCGCGGTCAGGTGGGCGCAGAGGTCGATCGCGCCGCTTTTCAGGCTCATGACGAGCATATCGGCGTTTTCGATGACCTTGAAGGTCACTTTTTCGATGCTCGCCGGCTCGCCCCAGTAATCGGCGAAGCGCTCGAGCACAACGTTCTCCTGCGCGGCGCGGGAGACGAACTTATAGGGACCCGTGCCGACGAGACCGTCCGCCGGGCTGCTGCCCTCCGGGATGATCGCGGCGGTCAGATAGCTGAGGAACTCCAGATAGGGCTCCTTCGTCTTGATGACGACGGTCTGACCGTCCGCCGCCTCAACGCTCTCCACCGCGGCAAACGCGGCGATGAGCGGCTCGCCGGTCTCCAGACCGGCGGCGCGGGAAATGGAATAAACAACATCCCCGACCGTCACAGTGCCGCCATTATGGAAGCGCACGCCCTCACGCAGCTTGAACGTGAAGGTGTCGCCGGTGTCCGCAATGACATAGCTTTCCGCGACAGCGGGGATCAGATTTCCTTCGGTATCGGGCTTTACAAGGCCCTCAAACACATTGAAAAGGACTTCTCTGGTTCCTGCCGCCGTCATTTTGTGGGGGTCAAGACTGTCATCCAAATCCTGAGAGATGCCGATCGTCAGCTCGCTCTTCGCTTCCGGCTGCCCCGCCGTTCCGGTCGGGTCCGCCGTCTGGCTTGCCACAGGCTTGCCGCCTCCGCAACCGCAGAGTGCCGCAGCCAGCAAAGCCGCGCTGAGCAGCAAAGTGAGGATCCTTGTCAGAATTTTCATGGGTGAACTCCTTTTGATACTCGTTTCTTTATTCAATTATGGTGTGCCGTTGGCCAACAGCCAATGCAGTATAACGCAGTTTTTCCCGCAATGCAAGCCCTTTTGCGTCAATTCTCCGTCAAATTCTCGCGCTCAACGCGCCTGATGTTCCGCTCGAAGCGGCTGCGCGGACCCATCACCTCGTGTCCGCAGCCGCAGCAGCGCAGGCGAAAGTCCGCCCCGATGCGCAGCACGAGCCACTCGGCGCTGCCGCAGGGGTGCGCTTTTTTCATCGTCAGCCGGTCGCCGACCCGGATATCCATCGGCATGGCGTGTTCCTCACTTTCTGCCCTTGATCTGGTCCCAGTATGCCTTCGCCGCCTGTTCGGTCTTGTTGTCGCCGGGGGTGTAATAGTGCGCGTTTTTGAGGCTGTCCGGCAGATACTGCTGGGCGACATAGTGGCCGGGGAAGTTGTGGGGGTATTTGTAGCCCTGCTCGCGTTCAAAGCCCGTGCCGTCGGCGTGGACGTTCTGGAGCTCGCGCGGGATGGGTCCCGCCTTGCCCGCGCGCACGTCCGCGCGCGCCGCGGCGATGCCGAGATAGGCGCTGTTGCTCTTCGGCCACGTGGCGAGCAATATGACCGCCTCCGCGAGCGGGAGCTGCGCCTCCGGCAGACCGAGCTGCAATGCGCTGTCCACACAGGCCTTGATGATCGGCACCGCCTGCGGATAGGCGAGACCGATGTCCTCGCTCGCGGAGCAGAGGATGCGGCGGCAGGCGCCCGTGAGGTCCCCCGCCTCCAGCAGCCGCGCGAGATAGTGCAGCGCCGCGTCCGGATCGGAGCCGCGCATGGACTTCATGAGGGCGGAAACGGTGTCGAAATGACCGTCGCCGTCGCGGTCGTAGCGCATGGCGCTGCGCTGACCGACGCCCTTCGCGTCCGCGAGTGTAAGCTGCACCGCGCTGTTCACTCGCCGCGCGGCGGAGAACAGCAGCTCCACGGCGTTGAGCGCTTTGCGCACGTCGCCGCCGCAGCTCTGGGCGATATAGTCCGCCGCGCCGGGCTCCACCTCCGCGCGCACGCTCTCGCGCTCGGCGAGATAGGCGACCGCGCGGTCCACCGCTTTGCGCACCGCGGGCGGCTCCACGGACTTGAACTCAAAGATCGTGCTCCGGCTTAAAATGGCGCTGAACACGTAAAAATAGGGGTTTTCCGTCGTGGAGGCGATGAGCGTGATGGAGCCGTTTTCGATGAACTCCAGCAGGCTCTGCTGCTGCTTTTTGTTGAAGTACTGGATCTCGTCGAGATAGAGCAGCACGCCGCCGGGGGTCAGGAAGGTGTCCAGCTCGTCGATGATCGCCTTGATGTCGGCAATGCCGGCGGTCGTGGCATTCAAGCGGCGGAGGGTGCGGTTCGTCTGCTGGGCGATGATGCGCGCCACGGTCGTTTTCCCGGTCCCGCTGGGACCGTAAAAGATCATATTCGGGATGTTTCCGGACTCCACGATGCGCCGGAGCAGCCCGTCGGGACCTAAAATGTGCTCCTGCCCGACGACCTCGTCGAGCGTCTGGGGGCGGATTTCGTCCGCAAGCGGTCGGTACATATTATCGCCTCACTCCTCTTGCCTGCCTTGTTTTATGCCGCCATTATACAATAGAAATATCAAAAAGAAAAGAGATTTCGGAAAAAGCACTTGCAAAGGGCGGATTTGTGGTGTAGAATAACTTGTCTAAGTGCGAACACCTGAGAGAATTTAAAATTTTACGGATACAAGGAGGAACCCTGTTATGATCACAGCAGGCGATTTCAGAAACGGTATGACCTTCGAGATGGACGGCAACGTCATGCAGGTCATCGAATTCCAGCACGTCAAGCCCGGCAAGGGCGCGGCATTCGTGCGCACCAAGTATAAAAACGTCATCACCGGCGCCATCCGCGAGGATTCTTTCAACCCCACCGCGAAGTTCGAGAGTGCGACCGTGGAGCGCCGCAGCATGGAATACAGCTACGAGTCCGACGGTCTGTACTACTTCATGGACCCGGAGACCTACGAGCTTGAGCCGATCGACGCGAGTGTCCTCGGCGATAACTTCAAGTTCGTCAAGGAGAATATGGTCTGCACCGTTCTGTCTTATAAGGGCAAGGTCTTCTCCGTTGAGCCGCCGTTCTTCGTGGACCTTGAGGTCACGGACACCGACCCCGGCTTCGCCGGCAACACCGCCACGAACGCCCTGAAGCCTGCCACGCTGGAGACCGGCGCCGTCGTCAAGGTTCCCCTGTTCATCGAAAAGGGCGAGGTCATCCAGATCGACACCCGCACCGGCGAGTATCTGGGCCGCTCTAAGGGCTAAAAACAACGCAAGATAGAGGATGCCGCGGGCATCCTCTATCTTGAACGTGCTATTTTAAAAAACAAGGAGGCATTCTTATGACCACTTCTGAAAAGGTCGCTTACCTCAAGGGTCTGATGGAGGGCATGAAGCTCGACAAGGACAGCGACGAGGGCAAGCTTTTCTCCGTGATCGCGGACATTCTGGCGGACATGGCGGAGGACATCGAGGACGTCGAGAGCGATCTCTGCGATCTCAGCGAGGATGTGGACGCCATCAGCGACGACCTCAGCGACGTGGAGGATTACCTCTGCGACGAGGACGACGATTACTGCGGCTGCTGCTGCGACGACGAGGACGAGGATGAGGATGAGGACGAGGACGAGGATGACGAAGACGAAGAGCCGATGTTCTTCGAGGTCACCTGCCCGTCCTGCAACAAGACCATCACCATCGACGAGGACGTCCTGAACCTCGGCTCCATCCAGTGCCCGAACTGCGGCGAAATGCTCGAGTTCGACTTCGACGAGACCGACGAGGACGAGACCGACTCCGACGAGGAGTAAAGAAAAGCAAAACAGCACCCCCGCCCGGCGTGAGCCGGGCGGGGGATTTTTGCATTTTTATTCATTTTCTAACCGCTTCTCTCCCTCCGCCATATTGCACGCGGCGACGGCGATGCCGAGGAAGAGGAAGAAGGCGAAGATCAACCGCTGGTAGAACCAGAGGTATTCCACGATGGAGGAGAGGGCGAGGGCGGAGAAGGTGGAGATGACGGCGATGAGCACATAGCGGATACTCCGGTCGGTCGAGCGCGCGATGTCGCGTCCGATGCGGCCGGCGTATTTCAGCATCGCCCACATAAACGACACAAAGCCGAGCACGCCCATTTCGAGGAAGAGCTCCAGATAGAGCATCTGAGAGTGGTAAGCGCCGGTACGGGCAATGCCGACAGCGTAATGCGGGTAAACCTCCTTGAAGGCGTTCGGCCCGAGACCGATGCCGGTCAGCCAGTAGCCCTTGTCCAGCAGCAGGCTTGTAACGCCGGTCCAGATGTCCAGCCGGTGGATGGTGGAGGTATCGCGCGTCGAGCCGATGGTGGAAAGCCGGGTCAGCACGCTCGCCGGAAGGAAGGGCACGCAGCACAGCGCCAGCACCGCGAGCACCGGGATGAGCCGCTTGTTGCAGCAGTAGAGGAACACCGCGGCGGCGAGCATGACGGAGAGCCAGCCTGCGCGGGCATAGGTCATCAGCAGCGCCGCGAGCGGGAAGACGAGGCCGAGCGCGAGCAGCGCGCGCTGCCAGCCGCGCTTTGCACCGGCGGCGTAAGCCGCGGCGAGCGGCAGGAAGAGCTGGATGAAGCCGGAGAGGTTGTTCGGATTATCGAGCGAGGAATAGATGCGCCCCGGCACGCCGCGGTTCAGCGAGGCGTCCGTATAGGAGGCGTTCACGCTGACGAGTCCGAGCGCACGCTGGGCGATTCCCATGATGCACACGATGAGCAGGCTCACATAGAAAAAACCGAGCAGCCGCCGCAGGGACGCAGGCGTCCGGCACATGCCCGCGACGATCCAGCAGAACAGAAACGCCGCGAAGAAGAAAAGCAGAATGCGCAGCGAGTCCGTCCGGTCCGGGGAGAAGAGCATGCTCAGCAGGCAGGAGAGCGCAAAGAGCGCAAGACCGAGCCCCAGCGCGTCGGGATAAAAAAGCTCCCGCTTTCCGAAGCCGCAGAGCAGCAGATAGAGCGCCAGAAACGCCACGGCGGCGATTACGGCGTAGAGATTGTTCCAGTAGCTGTGGGGCACGATGAACATCACGCAGCAGAAAAGCCCGAAGAGCGTTTCCAGCTTCAGAATGCGCGAAGACGCGACCGCCGGAGCGAGCCACGAACAGATCGCGCTGCCGCGAACGCCCTTGGCAATCCATCGGCAGACGGCGACGAGCGCGTTGATGACCGCGCGCAGCATGCGCGCGAAAAGCGAGGCGGACCACAGCCCGTCCAGCTTCGAGGGACCGAACATCGCGCCGAAAATGCGGCTTTCTCCCGCCGCGCGGCGGACAAACGCCCAGCAGCGGCGGAGCAGCCCGAACACGGCGCTGAGGGTCCACCAGCGATAGAGCGTGCCGAGCACGCTTCCGCTCAGAATCGTCATCGCGCCGTCCTCACGCGACAGGCTCGAAGCTCTGGATCGTAACGCCGACGCGGGTCTGACCGATGTTGAAGAAGTAGCCGCCGCCGACGACGAAGGTCGTGTCGTTCACGGTGAGGCCCCACTCATTGAAAACGCCCGTCGCCTCGATGACGGCGGTCATGAAGATCTGGTTCACCTCCGGCACCTTGACGCTCTCGCCGGTCTGGGGGTCGTACTGATAGGTGTAAGCCGGTTCGCTGGAAAACTCCAGCAGCTTGCCGAGCGCGATCGAGGACTGATACTGCTCCACCGGGTCGCCGATGTGCAGCGCGTCGGGCACGAATTCCTTCACATCGTCGCAGAAGACCGTCATGCGCACGGTAGCGGTCTTGCCGACGGCGTTCGCGATCTTGCTCGAACCGTCGCGGCCCAAAATCTTGGTGCCCGCGAAGACGAGCGCGAGGATGATGATAATGATGATCAGCAGGTCAATGATGTTGATTTTGCCGAACAGCTTTCCGTTTTTGTCGATCATAGGGGGAAGGCTCCTTTGCGTTTCATGTATTCAATATGTATATCTCCGCCGGCGCAGTTGCGCCGGAATGTTTCCGGATTTATTTTCTGCCGCGGTTTTTGACCGCATACAGCAGGCTCAGCGCGCCGAACGCGCGGCAGCGGAGCAGCGCGGCGACGACGGTTTTGCGGCGGTTCATCCCCGCCGGCTTATAGTGCTTCAGCGCATGCGCGAACGCATCCTCGGTGCAGAGCGCACGGACGCGGCGCGTTTTGTCCCGCATCGCTCCGGGACTGCCGGGGGCATACTCGTTGCCGACGGCGGCGAGAAGACCCGCCCAGGCGCAGTTGTCCTTCCAATCCGCCGGAACCGCCAGCCCATACTGAGCCGCGAGCGCGGATTTGACCTCCAGAACGCGCAGATAGTTCTCCGCAAAGCCGGCAAAATAGCCGCGCGTGATGCTGACGGCGCTCTGGTAGTAGAAATAAAGTCCCTCGTCCACAACGGCGAGGCGGCAGGGGTAAGACGAAAAATAGCGGATGAGGAACAGCTCGTCCTCCAGATAGGCGTCCGTGAACTTCAGCGCGCAGCGCTCGATCACGTCCCGTTTGAAGAGAAACCGCCAGACCATGCCCGTAAACGCGCCCTCGCGCAGCCGGTCGCCCAGCAGCGGCAGAACTATGGCGCTGCGCACCTCCGCGGCGTCGTGCGCCCCGGCGGAAAGCGGCAGCAGCACCGTCTCGCCCAGCGCGTCGTCATAAGCGACGGTGTAGCCGCAGCCGGCGCAGTCGGCGTTCGAGGCGTCCAGCGCGGCAAAGAGCTTTTCGTACGCCCCCGGCGCGAGATAGTCGTCCGCGTCCAGAAACGCGAGATACTCCCCCTGCGCCGCCGCCATTCCGGCGTTGCGCGCGGCGGAGAGCCCGCCGTTTTCCTGATGGATGACCCGCACCCGCCCGTCCGCCGCGGCGCGGCGGTCGCAGATCGCGGGCGTTGCGTCGCGCGAGCCGTCGTCGACCAGGATCAGCTCCCAGTCTTCAAAGGTCTGATCCCGAACGGAATCGACCGCCTTGTCCAGATATCGCTCCGCGTTATACGCGGGCAGGATCACGCTCAGTCTCGGCATAGCTTTCCCACGCTCCTTTCGCCTGTTCCCCAGAATTATACCCGAATCCCGGCGCGATTGCAAGAGCGTTTCCGCCGCCGATGCGCAGCTTTCCCTCCAGCGAGGCGAAAACGCCCTGCTTCTGCCGCTCGGTGACGTCGGCGTAAACGTCCATCGTGACGGCGATGCCGCTGTGACCCATAATGCGCTGGATCGTGCGCAGATTCGTCTCGTTCTCGCAGAAGCGGGTGCAGAAGGTGTGGCGCAGGATGTGGGCGCTGAAGCGGGGGAGGGGCAGCGCCGCGGCGGCGGGGGTGCGGTTATAGGCGTCCACGATGCGGCGCAGCAGCTGGTTGACCGTGGCGGGGCAGTGGGGGCGGCGGCTGTTGTTCAGAAACACAAAGTCCCGCGCGCCGCCGATCTCCTCATCGCAGCCGCCGGTGAGCATTTGCCGCCGCTGCTCGGTGCGCAGCGCTTCGCGGACGGCGCGGAGCATTGGGATCGTGCGGAAGCTCGCGGGCGTCATCGGCGCGCCGAGACGGAGCCCGCCCTCGCCGTAGCTGAGCGCGGCGTCCACCGTGATCGTGTTCGCGGCGAAGTCAACGCTGCTCCAGCGCAGACCGAGCGCCTCGCCGACGCGGCAGCCCGTGCCGAGCATAAAGGTAAAAAGCGGCATCCAGCGGCTGTAGACCGGGTGGGTGCTCACGAAATCGACGAATGCGTCCTGCTCC